>Ga0181524_10001433_pt1 | contig 27244 bp, 25 predicted proteins | sample PEATcosm2014_Bin_34_FD_119761 | JGI IMG/M metagenome (GOLD analysis project Ga0181524, IMG submission 119761) | Peatland microbial communities from MTU Mesocosm Facility, Houghton, MI, USA - PEATcosm2014_Bin05_60_metaG | ecosystem: Environmental > Terrestrial > Soil > Wetlands > Peat | place... | reverse complement strand
CGGCGGCGCTGAGCGAGAACCGTGGGGGACCACGAGCACAGGTTGCCGGCGGTCAGCGGCCACTGGTGTCACAGCAAGGCTCTACCAGGTGGGTCCCCGGAACGCAAGGTCAGGAGATGCCCGAGAACGGCGTCGAGGAGGTCACGGGCTGAAGCGGCGCGCCACGACCTGCCAGGCGCTGCCGGAAGACCGGTGGGAGACCTACCCGGCCCCGTGCTCCGTACCGGTCTAGTCGTAGACGATCGACACTTCCTCATGTAGGAAACGGTTGATCTCCAGCAATCGGTCGTAGTCCTCGGACACCCCGAAGACCGAATAGACGTACTGGCGGGTTCCGGCGCGCGAGTCGACCCGGTCGCCGGGCGCCCTATTCACGAAGACCTCGTTGACCCCGGGACGCCCGGCAAGCCGGTCGAGGCCTTCTACGCTGACAACGCGGCGGGCAGAGGTCGGGGGCTGGGACAGCAAGCACCAGCCGACCCTGGCACACGGGATCGGACCATCCACCGCCACCGGCTCACCGAGGGCAACACGCATCGACAGCTTGACGAGCGACACGCCACTTGCCTGGAACAGCATCTCAGGTACTCCTCCCCCGAGCCTGCCGTTCACCTCGAGTACCCGCGGACCGTCCGGGGTCAGCTTGATCTCGGTGTGGAGGCAACCCGTTCTCACCCCGAGCGCGCCCAAGGCGGCCGTGGCGACCTCGAGCACAGCCAGCAGTTGCGCGTGTGAAATCTCAGCGGGGATGAAGAGCCCGGTCTCCCGGAACGGCTCGGCCAGTGGGAACCGCCCGGTCACCGCCACGTGGCTGATCTCGCCGGCCGCGACCAGGCTCTCCACCGATACGTAGTCGCCGAAGCGCCCGCTCGGCCTTGCCGTAAGGCTCGGAAGATACTGTTCGACGAACATCCCCATCTCGCCGCCGGCCTCCGGGGGGAGCATGGCAATCTGGCGGACGAGATCGCCGTCGTCCGCGACCGGCGTCGTGTACCGCCCGCCACTGCTTCTGCGCGGCTTGAGCACCGCCGGGTATTGAACCGCCGTGGCGAAGGCTTCGACTGCGGCCGGATCAAGGTCGGCCGGGACCTCCCAGCAAAGCGGCGACGGCAGGCCGCCGTTGCGGAGAGTTTCGCGCTGGGTGAGCTTGTCCAAAAGGCGCCGGGCCACTTCTGGGGTGTGATAGTCGAGCCCCAGCTCTTCGGCTATCAACGAGACGAGGAGGATGTCCGAGTCACGGTAGGCCACCACCCCGTTGGGAGCGTGCTCGCGCAACACCGACACCGTTTCTTCGAGCGACTGGTCGGCAACGTTCACCACAGTTCCGACTTTCCTCAACAGCCGGGTGGTGACATCGTTGCCCGGAACGCTCTCGTCGACAAGCCATAGGAGCTCGCAAAGGCCTGAAGCCGCCTCGACGATCTGCAGTGTGGGCACTGAGAGAGGACCGTGAGGGACCGCGAGGAGAGGTTGCTGGCGGTGAACGGACATTTGTGTCACGGCAAGGCTTTACCAGGCGGGTCCCCGGAGCGCAAGGTCATGGGGCGCGCTCAAAGGGTGCCGGCAGGCGTCGGTGATGCTGTTCGACAGGCCATAGAGTAGTCCGGCAGGCGGCCACAGGGCCTGACAGTTGGAGAAGATCCGATCTCACTTGTTATCGCCTCGCCCGGCGGCGACACTCGGGCTGCGGAAGGTGACGAGGCCGCACATGGACGCGGCCGGGACCCGGACGGCTCGCCTATCGAGATCGCGTTCGTCAACAACATGCCTGACTCAGCCTTCGAGGAGACCGAGCAGCAATTCATCGGCCTGCTGGAGAGCGCGGCCCATGAGATCGGCGGCACCAAGGTGCACTTCAGCCGGTACACGCTTCCGGGTCTCGCGCGAAGTGCGGCGATCGAACGGCGCTGCGCTCGAGACTACCGTCCGGTTGACCACCTATACGGCGGCCGGGCGGACGGTCTTATCGTCACCGGAACCGAGCCCCTTACCGACGATCTCCGGACCGAATCGTACTGGGGAGCCCTGGCAGAGCTCATCGGTTGGGCCGAGGGCTCCGTCGCGTCTGCTTTGCTCTCCTGCCTCGCCGCACATGCGGCCGCGTTGCTCTTCGACGGAATCGAGCGTGAGACACTTCCCGCCAAGTGCTCAGGCATCTTCGTCCAAGCGATCAGAACCGACCATCCGCTCACCGAAGGGCTCGGTGAGGTCGTTCACATGCCCCATTCGCGCCTCAACGACCTGCCGTCGGCACTCCTGCAGGCAGACGGCTACACCAATCTGATCGAGTCACCGGAGATGACGTGGACAGTTGCCGTGAAAGACCGGGGCTCCTGCACCTTCGTCCTGGTCCAAGGCCATCCGGAGTACTCGACCACCAGTCTCCTGCGAGAGTACCGGCGGGACCTCGTGCGGTTCCTCCGAGGTGAGCGCAAGGTCGTCCCGGCTGTCCCCGTCGGCTACGTCGATGACGAGAGTCGCCGACTTCTCGAGAGCTTCGAGGCTCAGGTGCTCGCCAGGCCGACCGATCCCGAGCTCATGAGACGCTTCCCGCTCGAGCCTGTGGCACAGCGCCTCGTCAACACCTGGCAGCTTTCAGGAGCGAGGCTGTATGCCAATTGGCTTCGGCTCATCCAGCACAGGAGGCAGTACGGTGCATGACGAGACAGTGGCGATCCACGGCGGCTACATACCCGACACGACCCGGGCGGTCGCCGTGCCCATCTACCAGACGATCGCCCACGAATTCGACGACGCGGCGCACGCGGGAGCCGTCTTTGACCTCGAGGTTCCCGGCTTTCACTACAACCGGCTCAACAACCCTACGAATGCCGTGCTCGAACGGCGCCTGGCGGCATTGGAAGGTGGGGCCGGCGCAGTGGTCTTGAGCTCGGGGGCCGCAGCCGTCAACTACTCGATCTTGAACCTTGCTTCGGTCAACGACAACATCGTCACCGCACCACAGCTCTACGGGTCCACCTACACGCTCTTTGCCCATGTACTGCCGGAGCAGGGTATTGAAGTGCGCTTTGCCGAAGATGACCGCCCGGAGTGCATCGAGCCGCTGATCGACGACAACACCAAGGCGGTCTTCTGTGAGTCCGTGGGCAACCCCGCGCTCAATGTCGTCGATCTCGAGGCAGTCAGCGACCTCGCTCATCGTCACGGCGTCCCGCTCGTCGTCGACAACACGATCGCGACTCCCATGTACCTAAAGCCGATCGACCACGGCGCCGACGTGGTCGTGCACTCCTTGACGAAATTCGTCGGCGGGCACGGCACCACACTCGGCGGCGCGATCGTCGATGCCGGCCGTTTCTCGTGGGCTGAGCATCCCGACAGGTTCCCCATGTTCAACCGGCCCGAACCGGCCTTCCACGGAGTGGTGTATGCCGAGCAGTTCCCCGAGGCCCCCTATGCCGTTCGGTGTCGCACCGTAAGCCTGCGCAACAGCGGGTCGACCCTTTCCCCGCTCGGCGCCTTCCTCCTCCTCCAGGGCCTCGAGACTCTGGCCGTCCGGCTCGAACGCCACGAATCGAACACGCGCGCCATTGCGCAGTACCTGATCGCCGACCCCCGCGTCGAGTGGCTGAGCTATCTCGGAGACCCGGGGTTCGCTTACTACGACCTGGGCCAGCGTTACCTCAAGGGCCACTGCCCCTCGATTGTCACCTTCGGCGTCGCGGGCGGGTACGACGCCGGGATCCGCTTCTTCGACTCGGTCAAGCTCTTCAAGCGGCTCGTGAACATGGGCGACGCCAAGTCGCTCGTCGCCCACCCCGCATCGACCACCCATCGCCAGCTGTCTCCCGAAGCGCTCGCCCTGGTGGGTGTGGCGCCTGAGACGATCAGGCTGTCGATCGGCATCGAGCACGTCGACGACCTCATCGATGACATCGATCAGGCACTGAGCGCTGCGCTGTGAGCGACGTGGACCAGGGCCAGGCGGTCCGCAGGAGAGGCGGAGACCGGCCGAAGCTCGCCGTTGGCATCGATCTCGTGGCCGTCGACGAGGTGCAGGCAGCTCTTGCGCACTTCGGTGACCGTTACCTCAGCCGCGTGTTCACCGCCCACGAACTCGCCTGCGCGACGGGTGAGGAGCAGGTGCGAGCTCGCCACCTCGCTGCCCGTTTTGCGGCGAAGGAGGCGACGATGAAGGCCCTGGGGCCGAGCGACCGGCTGCCAGCCTGGCGTTGCATCGAGGTCCGCCAGGATGAGAGCGGCCGGTGCGCACTGCTGCTCAGCGGCCACGCAGCCGAGCTCGCCAGACGAGCCCGCCTGAGCGAGTTCGCCGTCAGCCTCAGCCACGAGGGGAACCTTGCCGCAGCCGTGGTGTTCGCGCTCGGGCGGACCGACCCGTGACCACCGATTTCCGATCGGAGCTGCTCGCCAGCGGCCTGCTCGTCGACACCGGCGTCGATGGCCTCTACCTCCGCTCGGGCAGGTTCGAAAGAGTGGTTCGGGGCATCGACGATCTCGTGACCTCGGCCGGTGAAGATCAGCATGCTTCGGTCCTCCACTTCCCAGCTGTCACCCCGCGACTAGTCCTCGAGCGCAGCGGTTACCTGCGGTCCTTCCCCGACCTGTTGGGCTCTGTCAACGTCTTCACAGGCGGTGACGACCTGCACGCCAGACTGCTGGAACGGCTCGAGCACGGAGAGAACTGGGCCGAGTTGCTCACACCCTCCGATGTGGCGCTGTGCTCCGCTGCTTGCCATCCCCTCTATCCCTCGTGCTCCGGACGCCTTCCTGCCGGAGGTCGCCGCTTCGAGGTGTTCGGACATTGCTTCCGCCATGAGCCGAGCCTCGATCCTGCCAGGATGCAGGCGTTCCGCCAGCACGAGTTCGTGTACCTGGGTGATCCCGACGGTGCCATTGCGCACCGCAACCTCTGGCTCGAGAGGTCCGCCGATCTGCTGTCCGGGCTTGGCCTCGCCGTCGACGCGGTCATCGCGAACGACCCCTTCTTCGGGCGAACCGGACGGATGCTCGCCTCGAACCAACGCGACGAGACGCTCAAGTACGAGATCGTCTGCGCCATTGACCCTGACGCGCAGCCGACAGCAATCTCCTCATCCAACTATCACCTCGATCATTTCGGGATCGGGTTCGGGATCGAGTCTGCGAACGGCGATGTGGCGCACACCGCGTGCGTCGGATTCGGTGTCGAGCGGATCACCCTCGCGTTGCTGCGCACGCACGGGCTCGACCCCGACACCTGGCCGCCGGGAGTGCGGTCCCGCCTGTGGCCGTGAGCCAGACGCTCGCCTGAAACCGGGGGTCGGTGAACGGTGGGGAGCGCTGTCACCTCTCGGGCGGCCGGCGGAAGCGAGTGAGGACGAAGTCGACAATCAGCTCGGTGACTCGCTCCCGGTCCCTCGAGGGATACAGCCCGTGGTCGAGGTTGGGAATCACTTCGATCCGCAGGCGTTCCTCCGGTCGATCTCGACGAGCAGGCTTGAGCCCCGTCTCGGAGAAAGGCGAAATCTCCTGAGGACCACAGATCAAGAGCACCTCGGTGCCGTTCTCGACCAGATCTTCGAGGCGCTCTCCTGGCCGGCTCTGGCGGGGCCCGGCAACGCTCCGCAAGCGCCAGGCCGCCTTCCGGATGGGTCGGTAGAGACTCGACATGAGTGTCGGAAATCGCCTTCGTAGCCACTGAACGGAAGGCTGTGTCCGGGCGGCGGTCACCAGCGCGTTTGGCGGCAGGCAGAAGCGGCGGCGGCCGTCCATCGGCCCCCCCGAAGCCATCTCAGGTGGTTGGAACACGAGCCACGGGTTCACCAGGCAAATGCCTCGCGGGCAGAGGGTCAGCGCCGCTTCCAGTATGTGGTAGCCGCTGGAGCAGAGTCCGAACAGCAAGACGTCACGCGGGTTGTCCGGTGACATGGCCCGAGCGGTGTCGAGAACGTCGTCGACTCCGAAGATCGAGTACACGCCGTTGGCCGGCCACCCGTCGCGAGCCGGGCTGTCGCCGAATCCGCTGACGTCGATCCTGACACATCGAAACCCATCAGCCGCAAGCCGACGACCGAGTTGCACCCAGATGCGGCCGGGCCCGATCCTGTGGTCGTTCGCGACACTCACCAGGATGCACGCCGGGCCGGACCCACCTGAAGCGCGCTCGGTCTCGATCCCGAAGAGTCCCGCCGGGCCCAGCCGGACAGCACGCTCTCGGACAAGCGTCGTCCCGCCACCGGGTGTCACCTCCGAGCCCGGACCGTTGGTGGAGATCCGGACCACAACCTCACGACTGGTCGGCGTTGCGATCCTGTGGCCGCTTGTGGGCATCACCTTGTCCAGCCATTGCGCGACCGTCGCAAGCCCTTCGGCCGGGACGGTCTGCTCGGGCGACCTGACGTCCAGGAGCTCGGCCTGCCCCGCCACCTCCCGGTGCTCGGTGCGAGTCGGGTCAAAGCGCCCGGCAAGCTTGCAGTCAGCGGTGCGTTCCGGTCGCGTGAGCAACAGCACCTTGTCGGCGAGCCGTCCCGCCTCGGCAGATCCGGGCTGGCCTGCCACAAGGTCCAGGCCCGAGATCTCCTCCCACATCTCGGGTGACAGCTCGAATCTCGGGAGATCGAGGGCGTCGGCTTTCTCCTCGGCGCCGTAGGCGCCGGCGAACGCGCCAAGCGCCCGCTGCTCGCGTAGGAACGATCGCCCGGTCGGACACGGGTCCCACAGGACGACGGCTTCGACCGGTTCGAGGCCGCACTGAACGCATATCAGGTTCGCCCCGAGCCTCATGCCCACGATCCCGACGTGAGCGGTCCCCGTCGTTCGTGCGAAGTCGACGGCAAGCCCGACGTCGGTTGCGAACCCGCGTTCGTCCGAGCCGTCGGCGGCTCGGTCGAAGGAGTCGCCGGTCGAGCGGTAATCGAACCTGAGCGCGGCGAAACCGAGTTGCGTCGAGCGGGTTGCGAGCTGGATGAAGGTCGAGTACGAGTTCGCGTACTCGAGGCCGAGCGGCGGGCAGAGAACGATCGTGCCGCGCGTTGGCCCGTCGGGCACGTGGAGGACGCCGAAGAGCGGTGACTCCTCAGGGCCGAACCAGACCGGCACCGGTCTGCCCAAGGACACCCTCAGTCGCCTGAGGTCGTCTCGAGCAGCTCGGTAACGGCCTGCCGGATGGAGCTGATTGACTCGAAAGTGCTCTTTCGCAGCATGTGCTCGGGAAACTCCACGCCGAAGGCATCCTCGAGTGCGAGCATCACGCTCACGCTGGCATGAGACGTCATGCCCAATCGGAAAAGGTCATCGTCGTCGCTCAGATCAGCCACGTCGACAACTAGTCGCGCGTACTCGCCGAGCACACGTCGTATCTCTTCGGTGATCGGGAAACCCTCCTTCTTCGCAGCGGTCGCCTTGGGCCGAGCCTAAATGCCCAGAGGTCCAGGCCACCGCCAAGTCTCGACCAAGACAGCCTGTAACCAAAACGCGTCATCCGCTCGGCGAGCTTGAGTTCGATGATATCGACGTCCTGACCCGCGCGGGAACCCGGCCAGCCAAGCCTGGTTCCGCGCGGTCACGACCACGCCCGAAGTCCTCCTGCCCAGGGCACAAGACGGCTCGTAGAGTGTTGACGGTGCAGTCGTCCTCGAGCATGGGCAGCGTCACTCTGTCGCAGCAAGCAGGGAGTCGATCGACGAGGTTGGCTCTCGGGATCGCGGTCGTGGGCCTTCTCATACTGCTCGCGGTTGTAGGCGCTTCGGCTGAGCATGGAGCCGGTGCCGCCCAGCTCCGTCGTGGGCCGGCGTCGATCGTGCTGAGCGTGCTCGTCACTCTGGCCGGGCTGGCCGGGGTTGTCTCGTTCGCGCTGTTGTTCTGGGGACTCGTCACGAGGAACCGGAGAACCCTCGACGGCTCGACGCCACATCGGCACTCCCCCATCCTGGTTGCGGGAGCGGCCTTGGCGATCTTCGCCTGTCTGTCGGGGTTGCTCGCGCTCGCCGCCCGCCAGCGACACCTTCAATCCCTCACGGGACTGGGCGGTAGACCAGTGTTCCGCGTCGGTCCAGGGACGAATTCCCTACCGTTCAACGCGGTCGCGTCCTTTGCTACCTCGGGCATCGTCGTTGGCGTCATCGTCCTGCTCGTCGTGGTGAAGCTCGTGCGCTCGGTGGGCTGGCGCCGGGTCTTGCGCAGGCGGGGTTCGCCTGCGGCCGACACGGGCACAGGGCCCGACGAGACAGACGCCCGACGACCACGGCTCGAGACGCAGAGCATCCAGCTCACTTGCTTGACCGTGGCGGACCCGGACGCTGAGCCGGACCCGCGTCGCGCAATCATCGGGTGCTACCTGCAGATGCTCGAGGTCGCGGCGAGGCACGGGCCCGAGCGCCGGCATACCGAGACGCCTACCGAGTACCTGCGCAGAATGCTTGTGGCGACCGTAGCCGCCGCGGCACCGGCGACCTCGCTCACGGGACTGTTCGAGCGGGCTCGTTACAGCGAACAGCCCGTCGACGAGTCGATGCGGTCGGACGCTATCGCCGCCCTCGGCGCTCTTCGAGATGATCTCCTGGTAGGAGCGGTCGGTTGACGCGACCTCTCTGGGCCACTTTCCTGACGATGGCGGTCCTCGTCGCGATCGCGCTGTGCATCGCGCTCTGGGTCGGCGCACCCGACCCCGGAGCGATCGAGCGCGCGGCTGCGGGTGCCTTCGGCCTGCTCGGGCTCGGAGCCGGGTCGAAAGCTCTCTCGGAAGCAGTCGAAGCCGGCCTGCCGGCGCGGCCGAGGCGGCGGCGACTCGACGACGAGCCGCTCGACGCGGCCACGGAAGGCCTCGTAGCACTCGAGCGCTCACTCCGGTTCGGGACCTGGACGGCCGGCGACTTCTACGCGAAGGTTCGCCCGAGGCTCGTCCCGCTCGCGAAGTCGCGCCTCGTCCGCAAGGGAGTGGCTCTGTCCGACAAGGAGCGCGCCATCGAACTGCTCGGCATCGACGCGTACGCGCTCGTGGACCCGTATGGCGCACCGCCGGCGGACCGCTTCGGGCCTGGCGTTCCCCTCGAGCAGGTTCGGCGTCTCCTCGACAAGCTCGAGGCGCTCGGGGACCACCGGTGACCGCTCGCTCCGACGCTGCGGAGACGCCGTTGACCACAGCCGAAGTTGCTCGGATCGCCAAGGACGTCATCACGGAGGTCGAGCGTGCGGTCATCGGCAAGCGAGAGGCGATCGAGCTCGTTCTGATAGGCGTGCTGGCGGGGGGCCACGTGCTCTTGGAGGACGTGCCCGGGCTGGCCAAGACCCTCATAGTGCGCTCGCTCGCGCGGGTCCTCGGCCTCGAAACTTCCCGAATCCAATTCACCCCCGACCTCATGCCATCAGACGTCACAGGTTCGGGGGTATTCGACCAGGGCCGCGGTGAGCTGATCTTCCGCCCTGGACCAGTGTTCTCGAATCTCGTGCTCGGGGACGAGATCAACCGCGCACCGCCGAAGACTCAAGCGGCGCTGCTCGAGGCGATGCAAGAACGACAGGTGACCGTCGACGGGGTCACGCACCTGCTCCCCTCGCCGTTCGCTGTCGTGGCGACCCAGAACCCGATCGAGTACGAGGGCACATACCCGCTTCCCGAAGCGCAACTCGACAGGTTCCTTCTCCGTGTTCCTGTCGGCTATCCCGACCGGGACGCCGAGTGGGACGTGATCCGGCGTCGAGCGGCGCGCGGGCGTGAAGAGGTGGACCTTGTCCAGATCTCCGACGCTCGAACCGTCTTGGCCATGCGCGAGGCAGTGGAGCGCGTCGAGATCAGCGAGCCCGTGGGGCGCTACCTGGTCGACGTGGTCCGGGCCACACGCTCGGTCGTGGGCGTCGAAGTCGGGGCCAGCCCCCGCGGCGCTTTGGCGCTGCTGCTGTCCAGCAGGGTTCGCGCCGCTCTCGCGGGGCGGGAATTCGTCCTGCCGGATGACGTCAAGGCGCTGGCTGTCGGTTGTCTCGCCCACCGGCTGACGCTCCTGCCCGATCTCTGGCTCCGCGGCAGCCGACCCGAGGATCTCGTTGTCCAATGCCTCGACTCGGTGCCGGTACCAGTTGCTGTCGATCCATGAGCGAGCCGGCAGCCACTCCGAAGGTCGTGGCCTACGCGACGCTGACCGGTGTCGGTCTGCTGGCAGCCGTCGTCTTCGGCAACGTTGCCATCGTCGCTCTCGCCGCGCCGTTCGCCTTCGCTCTGGTCATCGGCCTCTTGGCTCATGTCGCCGCTCTGCCGGAGGTTCGCCTCAAGCTCGACGCATACCAGCTCGTCGAAGGCGGCCGGGCGACGATTGCTCTCGAGCTCTCAGCGCCCGGAACGACGCCCCGCTGCGATGTCGCGCTCGGTGTCCCTGACGGCCTCAGAGCCGAAGGGCCGACTGGCTGGTCGCTCCGCCTGGACTCCGATTCTCCCGTCCTAATCGAGGTGCCGATCAGCGCGGAGCGCTACGGGCGGTTCGTGATCGGGCCCGCCACGACGAATGTCCCAGGACTATTCGGATTACTCAACAGATCGGGCGTCAGCGGCGGCAGGGTCGAGCTCGAGGTGCGCCCGAAGGCCGAGGCATTGCGAACACTCGTGCGCGCACGCGAGGTTCGCGCGACCGCGGGCGACCGGCTCGCGCGCCGGCCCGGCGACGGCATCGAGTTCGCCGAGGTGAGGCCCTACTCAGCGGGCACCCCAGGGAGGCTCAATTGGCGAGCCACGGCGCGCCACGGCGCGCCGTACGTCAACCTCCACCACCCTGAGCGCAGCACCGACCTGATCCTGCTCGTCGACACTTTCTCAGCTGCGGCGCTCCCTCGCCAGGTGCGCGCAGCAGCAGGCCTGGCATCTGCCTACCTGGCGCGCCACGACCGGGTCGGGCTCGTGGCCTTCGGTGGCATCTTGCACTGGGTCGAGCCGGCCATGGGACGAGCCCAGCTCGAGCGCCTCGTCGCCGCGCTCACAGCGACGCAGTGGCACCACTCGTACGCGTGGAAGAGCGCCGAGGCCATACCCTCACGTACCCTGCCACCGACCGGGCTCGTCATCGCGATCAGCCCGCTTGAGGACCCTCGCGTGGTGAACGCGCTCGCAACCATCCGCGCGAGAGGCGTCGACCTTGCAGTGATCGAGACGGTTTGCCGCCGTCCGGACAGGCCCGTGTCCGCCGCGGGCGACCTTGCAGCCCGGCTCATCGAGCTCGAACGCGTCGAGATGCGTGACAACTTCGGGCGCCGCGGGGTTCCGGTGGTCGGTTGGCACGATGGCGAGTCGCTCGAGGCACCCCTCAGCGCGCTCGCCACCTGGCGGCGCCGGGCACGAGGGCGTGTCGCCAGATGAGGCATTCCGAGCGACGCTCGCGGATCGCCGGAGCCACCCTGTCGGTCGTCGTGACCTCGGCAGTCGCCGCTTGGGCGCTGGCGCACACGACAACGCGGTTGGCACCCGCCGTGGCCTTGGCCGGAATCGCCGGCATCGCCACGTTCACCGCCGCCCTGACCGCCCCGTTCGCGCCGATGCGCAACCGCACGATCGCCACGGGTCTGGTGCTCGTCGGCACCGCCGCCGTCGTCGGCGCGCTCGGAGAGGCAGTGTCCATTCGCGCGAGCGTCCTCGCCATTTCGGGAGCGGTCCTGTTCTGCGCCGCCGAGGTCGCCAACCGGACGATCGATCAGCCACGCCACGTTGAGCACCGCCCGGGAGTCGAGCGCTGGAACCCGGCTTGGGTGCTCGGCGTCGCCGCAGGCTCCGCGGGGCTGTCGTATGGGGCCATCGCGGCACGGGGACTGCTCGCCGGCGGTGGGCCTGCCGCGCTGGCGGTCGGCACGGCCGCCGCGATGCTCGTCGCGTTCCTGGCGGCGCTCCTGGTTCGGACCCGCTCTCGCACCGGCCTGTAAGCCGGCGGCGGGATCCGCCGACCCGGGCCTGGTCGAGGGAGAAGGGCCACCTCCCCGTCATCGGGCCGGTGCCGAGCCACCCGGCCGTTCACCGAGGTGAACCGGCTCCGTCGTCCTTGGGGCGACCTCGGAGGGAAGATCAGCTCACAGACTCGGCCATCTCGTAACGGGTGACGATGGATCGTTGAATCTGCCGGTACAGCTCGTAGAGGTGGTCGTGATCCTTGGCCACGCCGTACACCGTGAGCAGGCGGCTCATGGTTCCCCACCGCCAGTCGACGGCGTCCCCGACGCGACGGGCTGGAATGACTTGAGTCACGCCCGGCAGTAGGGCCACGGCGTCGAGACCGCTCAGCTCGACCAAGCGTTGCGCCTCCATCGGGGGCTGGTACATCGCGCAGAACGCCACATGCTCACTCTGCAGGGGCACGACATCCCCGTCGGACTCGCGCACCGCAAACCTCATCGCTTCTAGGAGCAACGGAGGGGCCCCGAACAGCTGGAGCAACGTCGGGATCTGACCTCCGATGCGACCGTTCACTTCCAGCACTCGAGGACCGTCAGGCGTGAGGATGAGGTCGGTGTTGGTAAAGCCACTGTCGACGCCCAAGGCCTTCACGGCAGCCTCGGTCGCCTCGAGCACGGCTCTGGTCTCTCCATCGTCCAAGTGGCTCGGAATGTACGATCCGGTGCCCCGGAAGGGTGGAGCCGGGATGAAATGACCGGCTACCACGAAGTGGACGATGCGGCCTTGCGAGACGAGGCTGTCCACCATGAGCACGTCTCCAAAGCGTTGGGCGTCTCGAGGGTGGGCTTCAGCAAGCACCTCCTCAACCAGCATGTCCTCGGCTCGGCACTGAGCCTCGCCGAGCAATCGCAGCAAGGCTTCGGCATCGGCTACCCGGTAGGTGCTTCGGCTCCCGCTCCCAGCCTGAGGCTTGAGGACTACCGGGTAGCTAAGGCCAGCTGCAAGGTGCGACCTCACCGTGGGCTCGGAGTCTGCGGGCACGGGCCAGAACCCCGGGCCTGGCACTCGCGCTCGAGCAAGTGCGAGGCGCTGGCGGTACTTGTTGGTCAGCAGGTCGGCGGTACGGCGGCTGTGGAAGCGCAGGTTGCACTCCTCGGCGATCGCCGCAGCAAGCGGAATCGGTTCTGACGAGAACGCTATGACTCCGTCCGGGTGATCCAGCGCAACCCGTGCCGCAACCTCCGCATGGCTGAGACCGGCGGTGTCGACGACCGTGCCCAGGCGTCGTATCAGCGGCAGCAGCGGCGAGAGCAGCGGATCGGTGAAATCGAAGACCCAAGTCAGGTCGAACAGGTTCCGGGCGGCTTCGGCGATCTCGAACGGTGGGTTCGAGGAGCTGTGGTAGGCAACGACCAGCTTGGGGCGGACGGCGGTGGCCACGATGAGCGGACTCTACTACCGGGGAATCCTCCCGAAAGACCTGGTCATCCGCCCGGTCAGGGTGCGCCACCCCACACACGGCCGGCTCTTCCGAGCGCGCTCCGCCGGGCCGCAAGCTTGCGCGTGCCCACCTCGAGCGGACCCTCCGACACGACATCGGTCGCCCGTCGTGATGCGCTGGCCCGCGGTCTTTCAGCCCGCGAGGGCCTCCAGCACCTTGGCGGCGTGACCATCCGCGCGCACGTTGTACCAGGCGCGTTCGATCCTCCCGTCTTGACCGACGAGAAACGTCGACCGGATGACCCCCACGGTCTTGCGCCCGTAGAGCGTCTTGGGGCCGAAGGCGCCGTAGCGCGTCATCACCTCGTGGCCCGGATCGCTCAGCAAGGCGATCCGGAGCCCGTGCTTCGCGCGGAACCTCTGGTGCTTGGATCCGCCATCGGGCGAAATGCCGAGAACCTCGACGCCCATGGCCGCATACTCGTCGGCGAGGTCACTGAACTGACAGGCTTCCTTGGTGCAGCCGGGCGTGTCGTCAGCGGGATAGAAGTAGACGACGACCCGGCGGCTCGCGTAGTCCCCGAGCCCGACGATCGCACCGTCTTGATCGGGCAGGGAGAACAACGGGGCCACGTCGCCTTTGGCCAGTGTTGTCATGCCGACATGATCGCGCCACGGCGATGAACCTGGCGCGCTGGACTCGCCAGTAGCCTTGTCGCAGACAGCGAGGAAGTGCATGACGACGGATACGGAGATCGGGACCACCTTTGCGGGTCTCGGTGTTGCGCCTGAACTGGTCGAGGCGCTGGAAACTCAAGGCATCAGGAGCCCGTTTCCCGTTCAAGCACTCACGATCGAAGACGCGCTGGCGGGCCGCGACGTGTGCGGCAAGGCCAAGACCGGTTCGGGCAAGACGCTCGCATTCGGCTTGCCGATGCTCATGCGAACTCCCCGTGCCGGGCCCGGCGCACCGAGGTCTCTCGTCCTCGTCCCCACGCGCGAGCTCGCCGTTCAGGTCGCCGAGGTGCTCGAGATCCTCGCAAAGTCCGTCGAGAGGCGGGTTCTCGCGGTCTACGGGGGCACCGACCTCGATCACCAGGCCCGCCAGCTCGCCGCTGGCACCGACATCGTCGTCGCGACGCCGGGCCGGCTCATCGACCTCGCCGACCGCAAGGCGGTCCGGCTCAACAAGATCTCGACCCTCGTCGTCGACGAGGCAGACCGCATGGCAGACATGGGCTTCCTGCCACAGGTCGAGTGGTTGCTGCGGCTCATGCCCACTGAGCGCCAGACCCTGCTCTTCTCGGCAACGCTGGACTCGGCAGTCGACCAGGTCGTTCGCCGACACCTGCGAGACCCCGTGCTGCACGAGGTACAGGCCAAACGGGTCACGGTCGACGAGATGGAGCACCGTTTCTTGAAGGTCCACCAGCTCGACAAGGCGAAGGTGTGCGCCGCCATCGTCGCAGGGGCGACCAAGGCATTGTGCTTCTGCCGCACAAAACGTGGCGCCGACCGCCTCGTCGCCGACCTCCGCCGTGAGGGAGTGCGCGCTGCCGCGATCCACGGCGACCTCCGCCAGGTCGCGCGGGAGAAGGCGCTCGAGGACTTCGCCACCGGGAAGCTCCCAACGCTCGTCGCAACCGATGTCGCGGCCCGGGGCCTCGACATCGACGGGGTCGACGTGGTAGTTCACTACGACCCGCCCGAGGATCACAAGGCTTACCTGCACCGGTCAGGTCGCACGGCCCGAGCCGGTGAGGGCGGCGTGGCCGTGACGCTCGTTCTCTGGGACCAGGAGCTCGCCATCGAGCGCCTCCAGCGGCGCATCGGCCTCCGGCTTCCCATCGTGGAGATCTTCTCCAACGACCTGCGGCTCGCCAAGCTGGGGGACTGGTCGCCCGAGCCGTTCGAAGCGTGACCGGCGACCGCCTGTACTTCCGCCAGCTGCTGGCCGGCCGTGACTTCGCGGGCGACGACCCCCTGGCCCGGCGGATGGTGAACCTCGTGTATCTCATCGGGGACCGTGCAAGTGGCGAGGCTGTCGCGGTCGATCCTGCCTACGCGCCCGGCGAGGTCATCGGCATCCTCGAGGCCGACGGGATGCGCCTCAGCGGCGTGCTGGCCACCCACTACCACTCCGATCACGTCGGTGGCGACCTCTTCGGCCGGGACGTCCAAGGCATCGCCGAGCTCCTCGAGCAGATCGAGGTCCCGATCCACGTCCACCAACACGAGGTCCCGTGGATCGAGCGTACGACCGGGGTCGGGCGTCAGAGCATCGTGGCCCACACGAGCGACGATGTTCTCCTGGTCGGCGAGATCGGGATCCGTCTCCTGCACACGCCGGGCCACACTCCGGGAAGCCAGTGCTTCCTAGTCGACGGCCGTCTCGTGGCAGGCGACACCCTCTTCCTCCAGGGCTGCGGGCGGACAGACCTCCCCGGAAGCGACCCTGAGGCAATGTACGACAGCCTGGTCAACCGCCTCGCGAGGCTTCCCGACGACACCGTCGTCTATCCGGGGCATCTCTACTCGCCCGATCGGTCCGCTTCCCTCGGCGACACCAAACGCAAGAACCCCGTTCTCGCCCCCCGCAGTGCCGAGGAGTGGCTCGCGTTGTTCGGCGGGTAGCCGACCGCAGCCATGCGCCCAGTCGAGCCCAAGGAAGGGCCTGATCTATTGTTTCTAGCGACTTGGTAGTACTCTGCCCGGATGGTCAAAGGCGGGGCTGCCCGAGAAGTCGACTCCATGACGACTGTGACCTTCGACGCTGCCGGCCTCGGCGACCGCAGCTACCTCATCAGCGACGGTGAGGTGGGCGTGGTGGTCGACCCGCAGAGGGACCCGTTTCCTTGTCTGCAAGCGGCGCGGAACCTGGGCGTCAGCATCACCGCTGTGCTCGAGACCCACATTCACAACGACTACGTCAGCGGCGGCCTGGCACTCGCGCGAGCGACGGGTGCCACGTACGCGATCCCCGCAGGCGAGCCGGTGTCGTTCCCGGACGAGTTCCGCGCTCTCGACGACGGCGACACCGTCGTGGCCGGACGGCTCGAGGTCACCGCCATCGCGACGGCGGGCCACACTGCCCACCACCTCGCCTACCTGTTCAACCCCGCGAAGGATGAGGACGGTGAAGAGCCCCGAGAGCACGTCGTCTGCACAGGTGGCTCGCTTCTGGTCAGTGCGACCGGGCGAACCGACCTCCTCGGCCTCACCCACGCCGAGGCGCTCGCCCATTCCCAGTGGCGTTCGGTTCGGCGGCTGCTGACAACGCTTCCCAAGCACACCCGGATCCTTCCGACACACGGATTCGGCAGCTTCTGCTCCGCGACGCCGACGAGTGGCGATGCCGCCGCGGTCGCGACGATCGGTGAGGAGCTCGAGCAGAACCCGGCAGCGCTGCTGGACGAGGAGGAGTTCGTCGCCACATCGCTCGCCAGCCTTCCGCCAATCCCGGCGTACTACCGCCATATGGCTCGCTTGAACAGGAAGGGCCCGGTCGCGCCGTCGTTCGAGCCAGTCCGGGAGCTCGACACGAACGCCCTCTACGACGCGATCCGCGGCGCCGATTGGGTAGTCGACCTGCGTCAGCGACGGCTGTTCGCGGCCGGGCACCTTCCCGGCTCCTTGAATCTCGAGCTCGGAGTGGACCTGACGACCTACCTCGGCTGGATCGTGCCCTGGGAGAGCGGGCTCGTCCTGGTCGCCGACGACGATGCCGAGATTGCCGAGGCGCGCCGGCTGATCGCCCGTATCGGCCGCGACGACCTCGCGGGCTGGGCACCTTGGGGGACCGCGGTCTCAGCGCTCGACGGGACACAGCCCGCCGACGGCAATCGGCTCAACAGTTATCCGGTGGCAAGTTTCTCGGATCTTGCGGAGGCATGGTCCGGCCGCGCGGCGTCCAGGCCGCAGGTATTCGACGTCCGGCACCCTCATGAGTGGCAGGCCGGCCACATCGACGGTGCCTGCCACCTGCCGCTTCAAGAGCTCGTCGGGCGCGAACCTGAAGTACCGACGACGGTGCAAGTCTGGGTCCACTGCGGTGCGGGCTTCCGAGCCGCGGCCGCGGCTTCGCTCCTGTCTGGATGGGGCGCGTCGCCAATCTTGATCGACGACCTCTGGGCGAATGCGCTGCAGTCAGGCCTCCCGATCGTGACGCGAAGTGACTCGCGCCGCCGCAGCTGCGGATGAGAGGCCCGGAGGCTGCGAAACGGTGGCCTTGATCAAGTCAGTCGCGCGACCGCGAGCGCGGTTGCGAACAGCACCGTCGCCCACGCCAAGGCCCCGAGCGCGCCCTCGAGAGGGGCGAGCAGGTAGCGCCGATCGATCGCGTGGACCTCGCCGCTGGAAGTCGTGACGGTGCCCTCGACACGCTCGGTCCGGCGGCGCAGGACTCGGGCCGGCATGCTCAGACGCCGCTGAGCGACCGAAAGCCCGAAGGCCCCCAAGGCCGCCAGCACAGGGGCCAAGGCCAAGGTCTTGGTCTGGGCCACGTACGCGGTCAGGACCGGGAAGGCTCCCCAGCCGGCCGCGAATCCGGCGTCGTTGTGCACGACGCCGCCAAAGAGCTCGGCGTTGTATGCGACCACGGTCAGCGGCCCGACCACTATGAACGGCACGAGGACCCACCCCGTCTTCGTCACTCCGACAGCGCCGAGAGCGACGGCCGCCCCGAGGCCGATCACGGTCGCAGCAACGAGATACCCCGAACGCAGCTGCGTACGCAGCGGCCGGCCGTTCAACTCGTCGAGGGCGTGCGCGGCGATGCCGACGGCAAAGAAGAAGGCCAGCAGCGTGGCCAGCAAACGGGTCGTGTTCACGTACGGGGCCAGGCAGGCGCCGACGACGATGTACGACAGGTGCCACGCCGTATATGGCGGGTGCAGGAGGAGCCACCAGTCCCGCCAGCCACCGGTCCCCACGGCATAGAAGGCGGGCGGGACGCAGTCGCCGGCGGGCGGGACGCTCGCACGCTCGTCAGTCACTGGCTCGCCGGCCCCACATCACCAGTCCTCCGCCAAGGCTCATCACTCTCATGCCGACATCCTCGAATCCGGCCTGGTGCCAGGCGTCATCGGTCCAGGCAAGGGGATAGTTCCTGTACAGCTCCGAGATGCTCGGCCCGAGGAAACGCCCCACCCGGTACCACTGAGGCCCCCCCGTCACGAGTCCGGCAACCGGCAGCACCAAGCGCGTGTAACCCCACCACCATCCGCGCCAGAAACGGCTGGGGGGCACCATGAACTCGAGACTCGCCACCGAGGCACCCGGCTTGACGACACGAGCCAACTCGGTCAAGGTCGCCTGAGGGTCGTCCACGTAACGGAACAAGTACGTGAAGGTGAGCGCATCGAAGGCAGCATCGGGAAACGGGAGCATCTCGGCTCGGCCGTTCACGAGTTGGACGCGCCTTACCTGGTGGGCCTTCGCCACGTTGCGCTGCCCGATCTTCAGCATGCTCCGGCTGAGGTCGACGCCCACCACATGCGAGCTTGTGCGGTCCGCGAGCTGGAGCGCGACTCCTGCGGTCCCCGACGCCACGTCAAGTACCCGCCTGGGCGAACCCGGCACGATGTGATCGACCATCGCCGCACGCCACCTGGCGTTCTGTCCGAATGACAGCCACTCGGCGAGGCGGTCATAACGGGCAGGCAGGTCCGCGAACAGCCGCTGTGCGAACCTGTTGCGGTCGCCGACGGTGCGCGGGCTCATCCATCCTCCAACGTGCTCATGGCCCGTACGGTACGCGAAATGGACATGCCGGACGACATCAAGCCGGCGGCGGCGCCGTGATGCGGGCCAGGCTCAGGTCGGCGGCTCCGGCGTGATGCGGGCAAGGCGGAGGACGAACTGGCGGACGAAGTCATCCCGCTCGGGCCAGGGGAACCCTGGTGCCGCCGTCTTGAGGCTGACTGTGCCGTGCAACGCAACCCAGATCGCGGTGCTGTCGGCCATGACGTCGGTGCTCCTCGAGCGACCGGACGCGATGCATTCTGAGAGCGCTTGCACGAGAAGCGCAAAGCTCTCGGCCCCCAACGCGAGCACAGGAGATCCATTCGGACCGATCTCGACCGGCTTGCAATAGTCCCTCCAAGAGTCGTCGTGGCCCAGTCGCCGTTCGGAGAACAGCACCCGATAACGGGCCGGCCCCCGTAGACCGAAGGACACATATCCCTCACAGCAGGCAACGAGGCGCTCGACCGGATCGTCGCCGGCAACGGCACGCGCCTGCAAGATTGCCTCGGTCAGCTCGTCGAAGACGCGCGCGACGACTGCGAGCATGATCGTGGCCCGATCCGGGAAGTGCGCATAGATCGACGGAGCGGCGATCCCGATCTCACGGGCGACCGCGCGAAGTGTCACGGCCTCGTCGGTTCCTTCGCGCTCGATGAGCGCAAGTGCGCCAGAAACGATGTCCTCGGTCAGGCGCGCCCCTTGTCCCCGAGCATTGCGCTGCCGCTTGGGCCGCCCCTCGGAAGGCTGTCGGCCACTTCTGACCTGGATGATCGAGTCGGCTCGAGGATTTCTCACGGTTCTTACTTTACAACCGTTAGCTCATCTGTCTATCCTTACAGTCGTAAGCCCACAGCCGTTAGTCCAGAATGAAGGAGAGGCCGCATGCGCGCCGAGACCAGCATCACCTCTGCCCCATCGACAGACCCGCAGACAAGCGGTGGCGCGGTGAACTCGCAGTGGCCGGGCGGCCACCCGCAACGCAGGCTGATACTCCTCGTGCTCTGCCTGAGCCTGCTGGCCGGCGTGATCGACAACACCGTGCTCAACACCGCGCTCCCGACCCTTGCGCGGGTGTTGCACGCCGGCACGAGCTCGTTGCAGTGGATCGTGGACGCTTACACGCTGTGCTTCGCTGCATTGCTGATCCCCGCCGGTGCGCTCGCCGATCGCTACGGCCGCCGCCGCTCGCTCCTCGGCGGGCTGACCGTGTTCGCCTTGGGCAGCCTGGCCGCGGCCTTCGCCCCGAGCGCCGGCGTGCTGATCGCCGATCGGATCTTGATGGGCTTGGGCGCTGCATTCGTCATGCCCGCAACGCTCTCGATCCTGAATGCCGTCTTCCCCCCGGCTGAGCGTCCGCAGGCCATCGCGGCCTGGTCGGCGGTGACAGGTGTCGGGGTCGTAATCGGCCCGACGCTCGGTGGCCTCCTCCTCGCGCACTTCTGGTGGGGAAGCGTGTTCCTCGTGAACGTCCCCATCGTCGTGGTTGCGCTCGCCGGTGTGCTCTGGGTCGTGCCCGAGACAGCGGAGCCCGGGCGACGCTCGCTCGACCTCGTCGGCACGGTGCTGGTGGGTGGAGCTCTCGTGGCGATCGTCGACGCCATCATCGAAGCCCCGGTTCGCGGCTGGACCGGCTCCGGGACGCTTGCCGAAGCGGCTGCAGGACTCGTGGCACTCGCGATGTTCGTCTCTTGGGAACTTCGGGTCGAGTTCCCGCTGATCGATCTGCGCATCTTCTCCTCCAGAGCGTTCTCGGCGGCGTCGGGCTCTGTGACCGTGACCTTCTTCGCTCTGTTCGGCAGCCTCTTCGTCTTCACCCAGTACCTCCAACTCGTGCACGGCTACAGCCCGCTCTCTGCCGGAGTCCGGGCCCTCCCGTTCGCGTTGTCGATAGGGGTGCTCTCGCCGCTCTCAGCCGTATTGGCGAAGCGTCTCGGCAATCGGACGGTCGTCTCGGCGGGACTCGCCCTCATGGGTCTCGGCCTGCTCGACCTGTCGGGCGTGCAGGTCGACACGGGCTATCCTGCCCTGGCCCTCGCAGTGGCGATCATGGGGGCGGGCATGGGCCTGGTGATGGCTCCAGCGAGCTCGACGATCATGACGACGGTGCCACCCCACCAAGCGGGCGCGGGGAGCGCAGTCAACGACACGATCCGAGAGGTGGGGGGAACCTTGGGTGTGGCAGTCGTCGGCAGCCTCACCTCTGCGGTCTACCGCAGCCGCCTCGGCGCCAAGCTCGCCGCCCACCACGCGCCCGGCGGCGTCGTGCACATCGCCTCGGGTTCGATTGCCGCTGCCGACGCCGTCGGCAAGAGCATCGGCGGCGCGCGCGGCGGCGAGATCGTGCGAGCGGCACACGGGAGCTTCACAACTGCGATGGGTCTCGGTATCCGGGTCGCGGGTGCGGTCGCCGTCGCCGCGGCCGTAGCTGCGATCGCCGTCCTCCCCCGGTCGCGCCGGGCTCGCGCCGTGCAGATCGTGCCCGCGGTGCTCGAGCGGGCTGCCGCAAGCTCGACGGCGTGAGCGCCGCCGTACGGTCACTTGCTGGGTCGCGGTCCCACCTCTCGGACCCGGAGTCGGACAAACTGAGGTGGTGACCGATCCCAGTCCCTCGACGGCCGCGATCGGCTTCCAGTCGGTCGCAGAGCTTCGTCAGCTCCTCGAGCGAGGCAGCACGACGTCGGTGAATCTCGTGGAGACCTTGCTGCGACGCATAGCCGAGACCGACCGCGAAGGCCCCGGACTGCGTGCAGTGCTGGCCATCTGCCCTGATGGCATCGAAACTGCGCACCAGCTGGACGCCGAGCGCCAACAGGGCAAGGTCCGCGGCCCTCTGCATGGCATTCCGGCACTCGTGAAGGACAACATCGACACTGCAGGCAGCGAGGGCACGACGGCGGGCTCGCTCGCACTCGCCATGACCCGGCCCGTGAACGACGCCGTCATCGTGCAGCGAATGCGAACGGCCGGCGTGATCGTCATCGCCAAGTCCAACCTCTCGGAATGGGCCAACTTCCGTGGCAAGTGCTCTTCGAGTGGCTGGAGCGCCACCGGCGGTCAGTGCCTCAACCCGCATGCTCTCGACCGGTCGCCAGGGGGCTCGAGCTCAGGGTCGGGTGCTGGTGTGGCTGCCGGGTTCGCCCCTATCGCAATTGGCACCGAGACCGACGGTTCGATCCTCTGTCCAGCGGCGCTCAACGGCGTTGTGGGAATCAAACCGACCGTCGGCTTGACGAGCCGGACCGGAGTCGTCCCCGTCTCGTCGAGCCAGGACACCGTCGGGCCCATCGCGCGAAGTGTCGTCGATGCCGCAGCTCTTCTCGGCGTCCTCGCGAGCGGCGCGGCAGGTGCTGACCCGCTCGACCCGGCCACGATGGCGCGTCCGGCCGATCTGCCCACTGACTACACCGCGTTTTGCGATCACAACGGGCTCTCCGGCACACGAATCGGCGTCCCGCGCAAGCACTACTTCGGATACAGCGCAAAGGCCGACGCTCTCGTCGAGGCTGCTTTGGAGCTCGCCCGAGATGCAGGGGCCGTGATCATCGATCCCGCCGATGTCGCGACGGCCGAGGACATCTCGCAGAGCGACGACGAGATGACCGTGCTGCTCCACGAGTTCAAGGCGGGCCTCGAGACCTACCTCGCGACAAGGCAGGCAAGTCAAGCTCAACCCCGCACCGTCTCGGAGATAGTCGCGTTCAACGAAGACCATGCGGCCGACGAGCTCGCCTTCTACGGACAGGAGTTATTGATCGCTGCCTGCGAGGCCGGTGGTCTCGACAGTCCCGCCTACCTCGAGGCTCGGGCGCGCAACTGGCGAAGGGCGCGCCAGGACGGGATCGACTCTGCTCTGCAGAGCGCAAACGTCGACGTGCTCGCCTTTGCGACCATGGGCCCGGCCTGGCGCATCGACCACGTCAATGGCGACTCACACACCCGTGCGGGCTACCAGGCCGCGGCGGTCGCCGGCTACCCGGCTGTCAGCCTGCCGGTCGGCAAGGTCAGCGGGCTTCCTGTCGGGCTATGCCTGGTCGGCACTGCCTGGAGCGAGCCACTTATCATACGGATCGCCTTCGCTCTCGAGCAGGTACTCGCTCTCGGCGGTGACCTACGGCCGGCGTGGCGCTCGCGAGTCGAGTAATCCACACCTGGCCGGTACCTGCTCATTCACCTACGCCAGGCGGTTGCGCAAAGGCTTCGACGACGCTCACGCCACCCGATCGATCACATCCCTTGCGAGGAACCGCTCCCCGGGGTTTCCTGCAATTGCACAACGAGCCGGTCCACGAAGCCGACCTGACCCTTCGAAAGCTTGCGCTTGGCTGTTGTCACCGGCATCCACTCGGCGCGATCAACCTCAGGCCACGACGCCACCTCACCAGAGCGCGGAGGCCACTCCATCTCGAATTCGTTGCTGACGACGCTCTCGACATCGAGATCGCCTTCGACCGCCCACACGCGGACCAGTTTGCCGCTCGGCTGGCGGAGCTCGCCAAGGTCGATCCTGGGCCCCGTGGGAGGCGCTTGGCCCAATTCCTCAGCGAATTCCCGGTTCGCCGCCTCTTCAGGATCCTGGCCGGGCTGGTACTCGCCTTTTGCGATCGACCAGGCTCCGTCGTCCTTGTTGGCCCAGAACGGGCCGCCGGGATGCACGACGAGCACTTCGAGGGTCCGGCCCTCACCGAAGCGATAAGGCAGCAGTCCTGCACTGTGTGCCGGCATCCCCTCAGCCTTCCAGCTCGCGCCCGGGCCTACGAGTCGTGGCATGTGCGACGCGGGCACAAGTCGATCGTAAAGTACGAACCAGCCCGGCTAGTCCCAGCTAGCCCCCGTAGCTCAGGGGACAGAGCAGCGGTTTCCTAAACCGCGTGTCGCAGGTTCGAGTCCTGCCGGGGGCGCAGGTCATCGGCGAACGGGATACGAGAGGGGGAGGGTAACCGGGGCACAAACGGCGGACAAGCTGGGAGAACGACCCGCCCTCACGTTGAGAGGCCGCCGGGGCGGCGGTGAGACAGGCGGCCGACTTGACACTCCTGCACGCGGCACCGACTCCGCCCACCTTGGGGGCAACGCCTGAACCCCTCTCCCCAGGGCGTTCCGAACGGATCTCGTGTCTCCGGCCGCCTGGCAGCTCGCCCGCATTCCCGTGTCAAACTCTTGTTCGTGATTCCGCCCAGGAACGCTACGGACCGTCACCTGGAGCGCATGGGGCGCTCGATGGACATCTCGTTTGACGTTGACCTCGGTGAGCTAGTGAGGGGTCATCACGTCGTCGCTCGCGGCATAGAGCTCGCCCGACGCGTGAACGTCCACAGATGGCAGCAAGAGTTCGAGGCCGAGAGAGAAAAGGCCCGGCCGGCTGAGAACAGTCCTATGGTCACCAGCACGATGAGGACGTTGTCCGCCGAGGACATGGAAGTTGTGGAAACGCGCCTGTCAGAACCCCAGCTCCACTACGAGTTCGTACCCGGCCTAGAGAAACAAGAGGACGACGAGGATCCTTTCTTCTGGTACTGGATGCTCCACGTGTCCGACGACGTCGCAACGCAGTACCGGGATGACAATGGAGGAGCTAGGGGACCGGCACAGGGTGGGTCGGCTACCCATGCGACGCGAGACCTCGGTGGCCACATCCCGGACTCTGCCTCGCGCCTCGTGCTCGCGTTCGAGCCACCGCCGAGATGGGACCCTCCTGAGCCCTGGCGTGACCGGTTGGTCATCGACCTGCTAGCCCGACAAGTGATCGAACAAGACCCACCGCCCACCTGCCGCCCCAGCTAGCCAGGACGGGGCACTCAGAGCCAACCAGGTAGGCAGCGCGCCCAGCCGGCCAGGACGGCGTTGGAGCCATCCGGCCAGGACGGCGTCAGCGCCAGCCAGCCAGGACAGGAGGGTAGGGAGAGGGATGATGCGCCTCACCGGCAAACGGGAATGCTCTGAATGTCCGCCTTGCATACTCGTCAACCTCACCGACCAGCTAAAGGAAGTCGGCGGCAGTAGGCCATGAGAACAGCCGACGGCCGCTAAGGACAAGGCGACCAAGGGCACTAGGAGCCACTCACGGGAGTGTCGCGGTGAGTGCCTTGATGTTGCTGCCATCGGCGAACGACGACCTCTTCCTCCCCCCGTGGCGGAAGGCTAGCTATGCCTGGGAGCACTCTCATGGCAAGGTCCGGATCCGGGCCGAGCTAACGCCAAGCCTACGCGAAACTGTTTGTCCCGGCTTCGTGCGAGCATGGCAACGGTGAGATTGCGCGTCTTTCGCCTCGGCAACGGGGCTGGCCGTCCTGTACCGGATGCTGGATGCCGAGCTCAGCTCGCGTATCGGTCCCAAGCACGCCAAGCTGGGCAGTGCGCGCACCGGCAACTGGCACGGCACAACGAGACAGCTCCGTCGGCAGTATCAGACCTGTCGTGTTAGCCCGCCCGTTTCACGGCTTTCCGGGCTCTGACGGCCCGAAAGACGCGAAAGTGGCCTTTCCGTAAGGGAAACTGGGCGTGTTCACAGCCTCAGAACCCCTCACGGAAAGGCACCCTCTAGATGAACAAGCGTAGCGGCCGACTGGGGCAGATGAGAGTCACTGCTGACGGCCGAGGGGTGGTCTCCCATGCCGGGGCCGAGCTGCTCCGGGAGCTGGCCGGCCTCACCGGGCTGATCGATGCCTGGGACCACGTCCTCATCAGCACATACAAGTCGGTGCCTGTCCATTACCCAGGCAGCGTGCTCGCCGACCTCGCCGTCGCCATCGCGGACGGGGCGGACTCGATCAGCGACTTGAAGGTTCTTCGCGATCAGCCACGGCTGTTCGGCCCCGTCGCCTCCAAGCCCACTGCCTGGCGGGTGCTCGACCGGGTGAGCGCGGCACATCTCTGCGGTCTGCGCCGGGGACGGGCCGAAGCGAGGGCACGGGCCTGGGCGGCGGGAGCAGAGCCGGATCTCTCCTCCGAGCTCTGCCTCGACGTGGACGCCACGATCGTCCGGGCGCACTCCGACAAGGAGCTGGCGGCCCCGACTTGGAAGCGAACCTACGGCTTCTACCCGCTCGCCTGCTTTCTCGACCGGCCCGAGGTCTCCTCCGGCGAGACACTCGCCGCCATCCTTCGACCTGGCAACGCCGGCTCCAACACGGCGACAGACCACGAGGTCGTGCTCGCCCGGGCGATCGACTCGCTGCCCGAGCACGCCCGTCCCCTCCCGGCGACGACTCGTCGCCCTCCTACGTCGTCAGATCCGACTCGGCCGGGGCGACCCACCACTTCGCCAAGGTCTGCCGGGAGACGGGGGTCGCTTTCAGCTTCGGCTTCCCGATCACCGCCGAGATGCGCGAGGCGATCGTCTCGCTCCATCCCTCTTCTTGGCGCCCGGCGCTCGAAGATGACGGCTCGCGCCGCGACGGAGCCTTCGTCGCCGAGGTGACCAAGCTGATCGACCTGCGGGCCTGGCCGGAGGGCTCGCGGGTGATCGTGCGCAAGGAACGGCCGCACCCAGGCGCACAGCTCAGCCTCTTCGACACGATCCAGGGCTTTCGCCACACGGCGTTCATCTTCGCCCCGCGTGACGCCCGAGAAAGAGAGCGCCGCCCCATGGCCGCCCTGGAGCTCCGCCACCGCCAGCACGCCCGGGTCGAGGACCGCATCCGCCAGGGGAAGGCGGCGGGGCTCAGGAGCCTGCCCTGCGATGAAGCGGAGGAGAACGACGCCTGGCTCGAGTGCGTGCTCGCGGCAGCAGACCTCGTCTGCTGGTCGAAGCTCCTCTGCTTCGCCGACGACGATGACCTCGTCCGCTGCGAGATCGCCGCCTTCAGATACAAGATCTTGCACATGGCCGCCCGAATCACACGCTCCGGACGGGTGATGCGGCTGCGGCTCGATCGCTCGTGGTTCTGGGCGAAGGCCCTCGCCCTCGGCTTCGATCGGCTGCGTGCGGCGTTCGCCTGAGACGCCCAACCTCGTGCCGGCGACCGGTGCCGGTGCCGTCAGGAAGCTGCTGGCAGATCCGTAACCTAACGCGCCCTCGCAGCGAGAACGGTGAGGGCTACACGACCCTCGGGAATTCCGGCGACGCTGGCTCGCCCGAGCGGACGTGTCCGGGCCCGGCGTGAAACAGGGAGGCTAGTGTAGTGTCAGGCTATTGAGTATGCACTTGCTCGAGTGCGACACGTCCTCGTCTTACCTTCTCGAGAATCGCGTCAGCGCTCGCTGTCCACACGAATGGTTTGGGGTCGTCGTTGTGGG
>Ga0181524_10001432_pt1 | contig 27248 bp, 29 predicted proteins | sample PEATcosm2014_Bin_34_FD_119761 | JGI IMG/M metagenome (GOLD analysis project Ga0181524, IMG submission 119761) | Peatland microbial communities from MTU Mesocosm Facility, Houghton, MI, USA - PEATcosm2014_Bin05_60_metaG | ecosystem: Environmental > Terrestrial > Soil > Wetlands > Peat | place... | reverse complement strand
GGATTTTGACCGCTGGCGAGGCGCGAGCGAGGAGCATACCCGCTGCGGTCTGTGACGAGCGAGCAACGAAGCCAGCGGTCAAAAGACCAAGCGAGAGTGTTCACGTTATTGTGAATGGCCTCCCAAGCCCCCCGGGTCCTTTTTAGGACGGAAACGCTGCCGGCGGAACGATTTATTGTCTTTCACCAATGGCGATGTCTCCGAGGTCAATGACCGGCTTTTCCCAAATCTCCAGCCCCTGAGAGAGGACCTGGAGACCATCGCCCGACGGGTCTGGAATGGCGATCTCCTGGTCAAAGCGCGTCTTCCCGATCGTCAAGAGCAGCCGGTAAGTGCCCGGCACGAGCGGGTCTCGCGATTCAAAGCATCCGTCGGCTCCAATCGTCAGGCGGCCACGATCAAAAAAGATCCTCAGGTATTGCTTCGCGTTGAGGCCGCGCTCTGGGCCGGTCGCCGGCTCGGGCGGCCAGTCACCATCCAATAGCGCGTATCGAGTTTGGTTTGTCCAGTCGCCTTCCCGTCCGGGCAATATGAAGCGGCCCTTCACGCGGTAACCCACCTCAGCGACGGTGACTTGGGCTGTCGCTCCGGCGGCGACTTGAACCCAGGTGGGGCAGTGCCATGGCGGAGCCTGGGAGGCCTCGATCATCACGCCCGCGTCCAGCCAGACGCAAAGGAATCCGGGCGGAACGTGATCGAACGCGAAGCGGCCGTCCTCTTGCGGCATTGAATAGTAAGACTGGGAATCCAGGCACAGGTTTCCCGGCAAATCCAGGCCCAGCAGGTCATCTACTCTGACGTACTTCACCGGCCGCCTCTGCGTGCTTGCCTCGATGGCGCCTTCGATGCGGCCCCAAGGTTGCAAACGAACCTCGATCGCTTGCTTCACGTCACTCACAGGCACGCGGGCAAAGCCGTTGCTGCACACCGCAATGACCGTGTGGGCGTTCCGTTCCTCCGGGAAAGCGAACCGGCCCGCAGCATCGGCGGCGACAATCAGCTTGTCGTCGCGGGCGTAGCGAGTGAACCGCGCCCCGCGGCCGAGGCTCGCGCCGTGTTCCGGGCTGAGCAGGGCCACTTCTGCGCCCGCCGCCGGCTGGCCGTCCGTCCGCAGGACCCCGCCGCGCGCGGTCCTTGACGGGTCAACGCGCCGCAAAACGACATCGAGCGTCCCGCTGGAATCCGGCTTCAACCATTCGGAAACGAACGGCGTGTAACCTTCTGCCTCCACCCGGACGCGCCAGGGCATGCGCTGCTGGTTGAAATACACCACGAATGTGCCATCGGTGCTGTGCCGGGTGTCTCCACGCCACCAGCACCACTCGCCTTCACCGTAGCCGGGAAAGGATTTCACCTCCCGAACCGGCTCGCCCGTTTCGGCATCCGTGACCCGCCCGCTCACGGCGAATGTCCGGCGCAGTTGAATCGCGTGTTCCTCCCCATCAGCCTTCACCAGGATGCCGCGCGAGATGCCAAAGTCCGGGTGCCTGGAAGCACAGAGATTCAACATCTGGTTCGCTGGCGCCGAGGCCCATTCGACGCGGCCATCGGGTCCACTCGCGGTGCTCCAGCTCAGGCCGGGCATGTAAATCCCGGCCGGTCCAGTCAAGGCCACCCGCCCGCCGGACACCGCATACCCATACTCATCGACAAGACGAAGCCGAAGCACCGCTCCCGCCTTGAGCCGCACCTCGACCGTCCCCATCCCCGCCTGAACGCTCACCTTCCGATAATCCTGCGCAAAGCCGCGCGCGGTCACGTTGAAATCGAAATCAGCCGCTGCCAGTCCTCCAAAGGCAAACCGACCCTGAGCGTCAGTCTCGGTGTGAAGTGGCTCGGAAGAACCGGGTTCATGGTCAACCTGCGCGCCCGCTATCGGTCTGCCCCCTTCGTCGACCACCCTGCCGGTCAGTTTCAGCCCGCCGCTCATGGTCGTCACCAGCTTGCCCGCCCAGAGAAGATTCGTCGATGGACTCTGCGCGCCGTCTGGCCCGGTGGCCCAGGCCGCGGGGGCAATCCGGGCGAGGGCGAAATCCGGATGCCGCGCGCGCAGGCCGGGGATGCGCTCGGCATTCCGATCAACCACGGCGCAAACCCACCGCCCGTCCTGATCCGACCTGGCCACTGGGACCGAACCAACGAACCCGAAGCGTTCGCGCGGATTCTCCTCCTGTGCCATGTCGCTGGCCGAGAATTCCATCTCCACCGCCGCGTTGGCCACCGGTTTCCCTTTCTCGTCCCGCAGCCAGCCGCCCATCCAGTTCGTCACCCGCTCAACCCGCAGGGTGTAATCCACCGGGATGGCCGCATCCAGTTCGGTTCGCCACGTGGCGAATCGCGCCGCCCAACCCGAGGCCGCCACACCCACGTCCAGCCGGCCAGCGCCCGGCGGATACGGCACCTCGACCGTTCCCTTCTCATCCGTGGCCAGGTCAAAGCGCTGCCTCCACTCACCCCCAGCGACGGTATTTACTGCCAGTTGGGCGCCGGTGACGGGTTCGCCCGTGTCCTTGGCAACGACGTGGAAATGCAGAACGCGCTGCTGCGATCGCGCTGATTCCGTTTGTTGTTCTGCCGGCGTAACTCGAGCCGCTGCGCCCGGCGCAACGGCTGAGCGCCCGTGACTGTCGCCCTTCGCGCCCCGGCCGGAGACCGGCCGCAACTGCGGCGCCAGCACGACACCGACCAACACCAGCCCGGCGAGCAACGCAGTCAACGAGCCGGCCACTTTCAACCTCGTCCAACGCCAGGCCTCCAGCGTCTCTTGCGCCAGCGCCGGCAGGGCTGTGCCGCCCGCCGAACTGCCCGCCAGCGATTTTGCCAGCACGCGGACCGCGAGTTCCGCAGGGGCTCCCTGCGCCAGGCTCTGCGAAAGAACGCCCGCCAAAGCCGCCACCGAGACTGCATAACCGCGGCCGGCGAAAAACGACCGCAGCCGCTCCAACGCCCGGCTCACGCGCTTCTTGGCTGCCTCTTCGCTGACGCCGAGTTGCGCGCCCACCTCGCGCAGGCTTTGGTCGCGCGCAAACCGCAACAGCACGGCGTTTCGGTCCCGCTCGCCCAGCCGGGCGAGTGCTTCATCGAGCAACGGGCTCAGTGCCGGGCTTGCGGTTTTCGAGGATTGGAGTTGTTGCATTTCGGAGGCCTCCCGTTCTCGCTGCTGGCGCCGGCGCTCGGACCGCGTCGCGCGCGCCGCCACGAAGCGCGTCGTTCGGAACAGCCAGCCCGGCAACACCACCTCCCGTCCAAAACTGCCGGCCTTCCTGGCCAGAAGAATGAACACGGCCTGCGTCACCTCTTCCGCGAGTTGGGAATCGTTGACTTGCCGTCGGGCCGCAGCGTGTATGAAGCCGAGGTGCCGCTCCACCAGCGCGCGGAACGCCGCCTCAGAGCCGCGTTTTGCGTAGTCCTGCAAGAGTTGCCAGTCGTCGTCCATATCAGCGATGCTCTTTTCCCTTCTATCCCCGCCGAGAGCGTCCGAGGGGACAGCATTCCGCATCGCGATTGGCGCGCTCTACACGCTGCCCAGGTTCGAGGCGCTCGAGCGCGCCGCGCCGTGTTCGTGGAGCAGCCAGTCGTATCCCTTATCCTCGAGCTCGAGCGCGAGCTGCCGGTCGCCTGTCCGTAGAATGCGGCCCTCGGCGAGGACGTGGACGAAGTCCGGAACGATGTAGTTGAGCAACCGCTGGTAATGCGTGATAACCAGTTGCGCATTGTCAGGGCGGCGGAGCGCGTTGACGCCCTTGGACACGATCTTCAGGGCATCGATGTCCAGGCCCGAATCGGTCTCATCCAGTATCGCCAGCCGCGGCTCGAGCACCGCCATCTGGAAGATTTCGTTGCGCTTCTTTTCGCCCCCGGAAAAGCCCTCGTTAACGGAGCGCCGCAAAAGGTCCTCGCCCAGTTCAAGCAGTTCCATCCGCTTCTTGACCAGCTCCAGAAACTCGATCGCATCGAGTTCGGCTTCGCCTTTGTGCTTGCGGATTTCGTTGAGGGCGGCCTTGAGAAAATAGGTGCTGTTGACGCCGGGGATTTCCACCGGGTACTGAAAGGCCAGGAACAATCCCTGGCGGGCGCGTTCCTCGGGGTCCAGTTCGAGCAGGTTGTGGCCGTCGTAAAGCACGCGGCCCGAGATGACCTCATAGCCCTCGCGGCCGGCCAGAATCGCGGCCAGAGTGCTCTTGCCGCTGCCGTTTGGACCCATCAGGGCATGGACCTCGCCCGGATAGATAACCAGGTTGATGCCCTTGAGTATCGGTTTGCCCTCAACCCCGGCATTGAGATCGGTAATTTCCAGAATCGGTTGTTTCATCTAGTGTCCTTGAATCTCGAAACACCTTGGAAACATGTCAAGTTTTGCTGCGTTGGCAAAATGGTCCCCTTCGCGTTCATTCGCGGTTGCATCCTTGGTCATGGTCTGAGGCTACGCCGCGCCAGTTGGTGTCTCACCCGACGCTCCCCTCGAGGCTGACGCCCAGCAGTTTCTGGGCCTCGACGGCGAATTCCATGGGCAATTCGCGGAAAACCTCCTTGCAGAAGCCGTTGACGATCATGTTGACGGCGTCCTGAGTGGAAAGCCCGCGCTGGTTGCAATAGAAGATTTGATCCTCGCCGATCTTCGATGTCGAGGCCTCGTGCTCGACCCGCCCGCTCGTGTTCCTGACCTCGATATAAGGGAACGTGTGCGCCCCGCACTTGTCCCCGAGCAACAGCGAGTCGCACTGGGAGAAGTTGCGGGCGTTGAGGGCGCCCTTCTGGACCTTCACCAACCCCCGGTAGCTGTTCTGGCCGTGCCCGGCGGCGATGCCCTTGGACACAATGGTGCTGCGCGTATTCTTGCCGATGTGCAACATCTTGGTGCCGGTATCGGCTTGCTGGAAATGGTTGGTGACGGCGACGGAGTAAAACTCGCCGATGGAATTGTCGCCGAGCAGGATGCAGCTCGGATACTTCCACGTAATGGCCGAGCCGGTCTCCACCTGGGTCCACGAGATCTTCGAGTTTCGGCCTTTGCACAAGCCGCGCTTGGTCACGAAATTGTAAATGCCGCCCCGGCCGTGCTCGTCGCCCGGATACCAGTTTTGCACCGTGGAGTACTTGATCTGGGCGTTGTCCAGGGCGATAAGTTCCACGACTGCGGCGTGCAGTTGGTGCTCGTCGCGCATCGGAGCGGTGCATCCCTCCAGGTAGCTCACCGAGGCCCCTTGCTCGGCCACGATCAGCGTCCGCTCGAACTGGCCCGTGTTGGCGGCATTGATGCGGAAATAGGTGGAAAGCTCCATCGGACACCGCACCCCCTTGGGAATGAAACAAAACGAGCCGTCGCTGAACACGGCCGAATTGAGGGCGGCAAAGAAATTGTCCGTGTAGGGCACCACCGTCCCAAGATAGTTCTTCACCAGGTCCGGATGCTGCTGCACCGCCTCGGTGAACGAGCAGAAGATGATGCCCCGCTGGGCCAACTGCTCCTTGAAGGTTGTCCCGACCGACACGCTGTCAAACACCGCGTCCACCGCCACGCCCGCCAAGCGCTCGCGTTCCTTGAGCGGAATGCCCAGCTTCTCGTAGGTCTCCAGCAGCTTCGGGTCCACCTCCTCAAGGCTCTTGGGCCCCTGGCCCCGGCTCTTCGGGGCCGAGTAATAGACCGCCTTCTGGTAATCAATCGGCGGATAATGGACGTGCGGCCAGCTCGGCTCCTTCATCGTCAGCCAGTGCCGGTAGGCCTTGAGCCGCCACTCCAGCATGAAGTCCGGCTCGTTCTTCTTGGCCGAGATGAGGCGGATAATGTCCTCGCTCAACCCCGGCGGGGCCGCGTCGGCCTCCACGTCCGTGTAAAAGCCGTACTTGTAGTCTTTCTGGACTAATCCCTCGATCGTTTCCGTTGCCGTGCTCATTATTCAGTATGGCTCTCTCAAAACGACACAACTATACACCGCGCCCGCCGAAACTCCAGTCCGAAGAAGTCACGTTGAACCGGTGGAAGAGCTGGGCGTAGCGGGCCAGTTCGGCGCGCCGCGCGGACGGTTCCTGGTCGTGGGATTCATCGTGCAAGCCGATGAAAAGCATCGAGGGCCGGCCGGTTCGGAGGATGGCCTCGCGGATGCGTGTCACGGCCTCAAGGGCTGCGCCGAGATCAGCCCGGGGATGTGAGGGGAAATGCTCGAGGGCGACGCGGCTCGGGTAGTAGGGATGAAAATTGAAATCCACGGGCACGTCGTGGCGGCCCGCTAACTCCAGGACAAAGCGAGCCGTCGTCTCGGCCTCCGCGACCGCCACGCGGCCTTGGAATGGAGGCAGGCCAAAGACTATGTTGATGTCCAGGCCGACCCGGCCCTGGTAATGGCCGACGGCGCGGAAGGCGGCTTCCACGGCGCTGCGCCTGAGTCGCTTATTGATCACCCCGAGGCGCGCCTCATCGTCTTGCGTCTCCAGGCCAAGAATGGGCCTGGGCTGCTGGTCCGGGCGCAAACAGCCAAGCACGCGCTCCAGATGGGTCCTGCGGATGTAGCCCTCGCGGGAGTCGAGCGAGATGACGCGGCAGTTCTCCAGCCCGGCGGCATACTCCAGTATCCCCTGCAGACTCCCCGGAGCCAGTTCCCGGGGGTTGAGCACCGAGCCGGAGTTGTAGAGCACCAGGTGAGCGACCTTCGGCAGCAAGGAGGCGTAACGCGTTCGGAAAAAGCCCAGGCGCTCCCGGTTCATCGCCGTGTCAAACTGTGCGCCCTCCCCGGCGCCGATATCGCAGTGGTAGCACTGCCGGCCGTAGAATGGGCAGACGCCCCCGGGCGCCTCGTTGCCGAACACCAGGGCCAACCGTGTTCCGTACATGTCTTCTGCCGGCTCGAACCGCAAGGCCGGCTCGGGGATGGCTGCCTCGCCCTTCATGGAGCATCCTCCCGCTCGACCACAAAGTCACCCAAAAAAAGGGCGTCAATGCCCGTGTTGCGGAAAGTCTGCAAGGCGTCTTCCGGGCTGCAAACGATCGGCTCGCTGTCGTTGAAAGAGGTGTTCAGCACCAGGGGCACACCCGTTCTGCACTCGAACTCGGCGATAAGCCTGTGGAAGAGCGGGTTGGTCTCCGCCCGCACAGTCTGAATGCGGCTGGTTCCGTCGGCATGGACCACGGCGGGGATGCGCGCCGCCCGCTCCGGCCGCGCCTCGCACGCCACGAGCATGAAGTCCGAAGAGCGTGAGCGGCCGGGGATATGAAACCAGTCTGCGGCGCGCTCGGCAAGCACCGCCGGGGCGAAGGGCTGGAAGCTCTCGCGATGTTTGACTTTCTCATTGATTGCCGCCCGCATCTCAGGGCGCCTTGGGTCGGCGAGCAGAGAACGGTTGCCCAACGCGCGGGGTCCAACCTCCATTCGGCCCTGGAACCAGCCGGCCACCGCGCCCCGGGCGATGAACGCCGCAGCCTCGACTGCCGCATCAGCCGAGCGCCGGTAGCGCAGTCCGCCTCGCTCCAGGGCGGCGATAAGCTCAACCTCCGAATACTCGGGTCCGAGATACGGGTGCTCGAGGACGAAGGCGCGGTTGCCGCCCAAGTGCCGGCACCACAGCCAGGCGGCGGCGCCCAGCGCCGTCCCCGCGTCGTGCGCGGCAGGCTGGACGTAGAACTCCTCGAATAGGCCGCTCTCGTGCAAGACGCGGTTGGACACGCAATTGAGGGCGACACCCCCTGCCAGGCAAAGCCGAGTGCTCCCGGTCCGCCGGCGCAGAGCGGCAGCCAGGTCCAGCAGGGCCTTGTCCGTCGCCTTCTGGAGCGCAGCGGCGATGTCGGCATGGCGCGGGGCGAGCGGCTCGCCCGGCCGCCGCCTCGGACCCAGGAGCGACTCAAGCGGGCCGAAATCGTCACTGCGGAACCGCAACGTGTCCGCGTCGAGGCGCAACTCCCCTTCCCCGTTGGTCGAAACCAGTGCGGCCAGGGCCGGCGCGAAGGTCTTCGGGTTCCCGTAGGCCGCAAGGCCCATGACCTTGCAGGCATCGTATTCGCCAAAGCCCAGGAACACTGCCAGTTTCTCCCATAAGAATCCGAGCGAATGCGGATACTCGACTTTGGCCAGCTTGCGCAATTGGACGCCCTGCCCGTGCCCGAGCCATGCGGTGCCAAACTCACCGATGCCATCGACGGCGAGCACGGCCGCCTCATCGAAGGGCGAGACCAGAAAGGCGCTGGCAGCGTGGCAGAGGTGGTGTTCGATCCAATGGAATCGATCGCTCACCTGCGCGCCGGCCATCTCTGCCAGCGCTTCGGGGATGGCGCGGAGCCGGCTCTGAAACAGCTCTTCCCCCGCGCCGCTTCCCCAGTCTGTCGAGCCAACCGGCCCGCCGAGTCCGATGTTGCGCCGGCGCAGAGGCGGGTCGAACGAATAGCCGATGGACTCTACGCCGGCCAGACCGATGCCCGCCTGGCGCAGGCAGAATTGGATGGCCTGGCGCGGCAATTCGTCGGGATTGTCCACGCGCGCGAGCTTGCCATGCTTGCGCCGGTTGAATCGCTCCTCCTCGGCAAAGGCCACAGGCGCGCCATCCTGCAAAAGGCAGGCGGCAGATTCATGGTACGCCGAATTGATTCCCAGCACGTATCTCATCGCGAGGCATCCCCGGTTCCTCGAGGCTCGCCGACAACCGCCAAAACCCTAAATCCCGCGAGGAGGGTCGTGCAAGCTAAAGGCGTTGCCGTTCCCGGGCGTCACCATGCCCGGGAGGGCAACCGCTCCATTGGCTGCACTGGCTCAATTCCGGACCTTTGTCGCAGCCTTTGTCGAACTGGCCATTTTTCGACAATGCTGGCGGCGTAGGTTGCGACAAAGGTCCGGAATCGGGGCCTTTGGGACAAGGCCGAGACAGGTGCTGATTTGGCTTCTGCGGCCTGCTGGTCTGTGTTAGTTTGATGACGTGGAAATCACGATCCCAGTGGGCGACGTCATCGACCGGCTCGAGAGACGTTGGCTGGCAGACTTTGCCGAGGCCGTCGAGGAGTGGAGCGCCTTTGTCTCCACCCTGAGCAGATGGGAAGATGCCCACCTCCTGGATAACCCAACGCCGGAACTGCTCGCGGACCACAAAGCCGCCATCGAGCGGCTGCTTGCCTTCGGCAACTCCCTTCCTCTGGTCACGGAAAACCGCCAATTCCCGGACCGCCGCATTGCCGAAATGGCGGCCGCCACTCAGGTTGTCCTGCAGGACAAGCTGCGGATGTGGCACAGCCCGCGAATGAGCAAGACCGAGTCGGATCGCCTCCTGGCGGTTTGCTTCCCGGATGCCCGATGAGCCCTGAGTTGGAGCGCCTCCTCAACGCGCTTTGGGAACGGGATTTCTGCGAGCCCAAAGAGCGCGCCAAGTGGAAAGCAACTGTCGAAAGGCTGATTGCCGATGCGCGCAGCAGACGCCCCGGCCTGAGCCGGGAGCAGTTCATGGACGCCGTGATTCCCCGCTATGAGGAGTTCCGAAGGGCCCGCCGCAAACCGACCACGCTTCCACCCAAAGCCTGAGCTGAACGCCACAGCCGGCTCTCGCCTGGTTGACTTCCGGCTTGAAAGTGCTTTAATGCGGGTATGACAGCGACGTTAGAGCAGACACAAGCTGAGCTGCCAAGGCTGGTGAGTCTGGCGCAGCAAGGCGAAGAAGTGGTCATCACCAGCCAGGGCCGTGCGGTGGCCAAGCTCAGCGCGGTGCCGCCAAGCGCGCCTCCGCCAAACCGGCAGGCTTGGCTGGCGCGGCTCGCCGAGTTGCGCGAGCGGTTGTCCACCGGCAAGACGGGAGCCGCTGTGGAGGAAATCCTGGACGAAGACCGCGGCGGCTGAGCGCATGAGCTACTGGGACACCTCCGCCCTCGGCAAACTCTACAATTCGTACGTTTGACGCCATCCATCTGGCGACCGCCCGTGTGGCTGGCGCGACCGAGGTGGTGGCCACCGACAAGAGGATGCGCGAGGCTGCCACATTCCTTGGTTTCGCTCTTTTCCCTGTGTGAAGCCGCGCAAGCAAAAGGCGTTGCCGCTGCCTTCGACCAAATGCGCCTCGTAGCGGCCGCTCAAAACGTGCCCGGCGAGTTTGTGCCGGTGGTTGAGCCAGATCGTGTAGGTGCTTTGCAGCCACGGAACGCCGCTTTCATGCAGCAGGGTGCTGGGCTGGGCGAAAACTGTCGCGCACCCGTCGGTTTCCAGGTTTCGGTTTCCGGGTTGCCTTTTTCGCCCGGTTGGCGCAAAACTCTGGCCATGTTGGCAAAACTGGGGAATTGCTCACGCAAGCCTGATTGGGAAGCATCATGTCAAACACATTGGATAGGGCCGTATTGGAAGACGAACTGGCCATGTCGTTGGCCCGGGCGCTGGCCGCCGCGAACAACCGCGCTCGGCGAGAGGGCGTCGAGCTCAAGCAGAGCCTGGTCACGGCCGCCGAACACACCGCGGCGGACGAGGTCTGCTGGCGCATCAGCTACGGCCCCCGGGACTACCTGCGGCGGCGTGGCGGGGATCTGATCGTCGACGTTGGGATCGAGGACGAGCGGGTTCGGCGGGTTCTCCGGGGACAATAGTCCTGACAATTTGGCTTCTGCGGTCTCCTGGTCTGTGGTAGTTTGATGACATGGAAATCGCGATCCCAGTGGGCGATGTCATCGACCGGCTCGAGAGACGCCGGCTGGCAGACTTTGCCGATGCCGTCGAGGACTGGACCTGCGGATGTGGCACAGCCCGCGAATGAGCAAGACCGAGTCGGATCGCCTCCTGGCGGTTTGCTTCCCGGATGCCCGATTTCCACCCAAAGCCTGAGCTGAACGCCACAGCCGGCCCCCGCCGGGTTGACTTCTGGCTTGAAAGTGCTTTAATGACGATATGACGGCGACCTTAGAGCAGACACAAGCTGAGCTGCCAAAGCTGGTGAGTCTGGCGCAGCAGGGGGAAGAAGTGGTCATCACAAGTCAGGGACGCGCCGTTGCGCGGCTGATGGGCGTGGTCCCGGCCCAGCCGTCGCCGGCGCGTCGAGCCTGGCTGGCCAAATTAGCCCGGCTGCGCGAAGCCACTGCCACCGGCAAGACCTCCCCGACGACCGAGGAGATTCTCGACGATCTTCGCTCAGAGCGGGGCTGAATGAGCTATTGGGATACCTCCACGCTGGTGAAGCTCTACGCGCAGGAGCCGGACTCGCCGGTGTTCGAGGCTCAAGCAATGAACGCCGCCACGGGAATCGTGACTTCCCGAATCGCCCTGTATGAGGCCCGGGCCACGTTTCAGCGCAAGGAAACAGCCCGTGCGGTTCAACCCGGCGCGGCGCAGACACTCTACAGCGAATTGCTGCAAGCTCTCGCCGCCGGCGAGGTGCGCTTGGTGGAGTTGGGAATTGACGTAGAGCGGGAATACGGCCAAGTGCTCGCTGTGGGCTATGGGCAAAACCCCGCGATTGCTTTGCGGACGCTCGATGCTCTGCACCTGGCCTCAGCCCGCGCGGCGGGTGAGACCGTGCTGGTAGCCACGGATAAACGGATGCGTGATGCGGCAAAGACGCTTGGTTTCTCCTTATTTCCTGTGTAGCCACTCTTCTTGGCAGGCCAACCGTATCACGCCTGCCTCACAACAGCTACGGTTGCAAAAGGGGTTGCGACAAGGGCTGCAACAAAGTCTCGTTTTTTCGACTTTCGACCTTCGGACTTCCCTTCATCTCGCCTCGGCGCGGCGGGCGGAGTCCGGGGAGCGGTGGAAGACGACCTTGCTCAAGCCGATTTTGGCAGAGGAGTTCCAGGGGACGATGTTCTCAAAGCGGACTTTGCAAGCGATGGCGCCATTGAGTTTGAGGACCGCTGGGGTGTCGTAATCGGCCGTGCCCTCGGCCTCGGCAAACTCAACGCCGCTGAGCACAGTCTGCCAGGTCGAGCCGTCGGCCGAGAGGGCAACATCGGCCTTGCGGATGCCGTTGGCGGTCTGCCAGTCGGCGTTGAAGTTCCAGACCTCCAGAGCGGCCAGGGAGACCGGCTGGGCCAGGTCGAACTCGATTTTGAGGCCGGGAGTGCAGGCGCCTTGCCACATGGTCGAGGGGTCCGTGCCGTGCTTCAGGAGGCCGCCCATGGCCGAGCCGCGCAGGCCGGCGCCGTTGATGATGGCATCGAGGCCAGTTTCATCGGCGCCAGGGCTGAGCCGCACCGCCTCGACACGGGCCGCCGGCCCGAGTTCGGGCGGCTTGCGGCCCTTGGGTTTGAGGGTCACCTGCCGGGTCAGCACGTTGAACGGACTGACAAATCCGACGGTGGCAATGATTGGACGCTGGACCTTCTTAGGCTCTCGCCATGAGAGCGAACAAACGCCGCCTCAGCCAAACTCGAAGCTGTTGGTGTAGCGATATGAGCCGTCCAGGCTGGTCAGCGTCAGGCGCGGCGGGCGGGGCCGCTCGGAGTTCTTCGTAATGTCGACGGTCTCGTTATGGCTGCCTAGAAAGCGCAGGCTAAAGGAGACCTCATTGCCCGATTCGAACGATTGCATGACCGCGCGAACCGGCTCGCCGACCTCGAGCGCCGCAGGTTTGTCGGCGGCCACCTGGAAGCTGGCTGAGGAATTGAACCCGCCGCCCATGAGCTGCCAGGAAGCGCCTCGCTCATCCCTGCGGTTGACGAGGTACTGGTTGATGCGGTAGCTGCCGACCGGGAGGGTGAGTTCGCCCTTCACCGGTTTGCGCGTGAATTGCCCGTTCTCGCCCACGGCCATGAATTCCGAGACGAACTCCGGCACGCGCACCTTGCCCAAGACAACGTTTTCCCCTTTCCGGACTTTGATGAACGCGCCGTCGCGGGCGACCTCCAGGCGATAGAACTGGCCGTCCACCTCGATCAACCGCCCCAGGCATTGCGGGGCAGACCCTTCGATGGCCACCTGGTCGCAATCATCCGGGTTGGCCGCCAGGTCGTTGAAAGCGCCGTTGACATTGCCATCAATCAACTCCATGCGCCGTTTCCTTCCGCCCAGGTCAACCGTGCCGGAGTAAAAGCCGCCCGATTGGATCAGCACACGAAGGTCCATGTCGGAACCGAGGCTGATGGACCGCACTACGAGGTGATAGGTGATAGGACCGTCTTCGCCTTTGAAAACCACGCGCATCGGGTCAAAAAAGGCGTTGAACGGGTCGGTGCGGATGGCCTTGGCGGCGGATTTGTCATCCAGGCGGCCATTGCCGGTGCTGTCAATAAAGACACGGTCGTATGGTCCAGATTTGCGGGACTGATCGAAACAGAGCCAGCGGCCCTTGGAGTCCAGGGCCGTGGTCCAGTGGGCGAAGAAGGGTCTGGCGCCGAGTTTAGGCAAGGCGACGTTGGGCGGCCTGTTCGTGGTGAGGTCCAGCCAACGATAGGACCGGCCCTCGGGACTGGTGTGGTATTGGAGCCATTGCTCCGGCTGCGCCAGCGCCGCATTGGCCAGCGACATCCCCGCCAGAAGGGCGAGCATGTTGAGTTTCTCGGGCAGCTTCATAAGTTTGGAGAGACAAGGGCCGTCGGGCCGGCTGCCGGCTGGAGCCGGAGTTCCGGGCTGACGGGCGCAGCCGGGATGACCGGGGGCGATTCCGGGGCCAGGCGCAAGAGCCGGATGAGCCGTTCGCGAAACAGGCTGTTCGAGAACGATAGCAGCAGGAACGGCAGCAGGACTCCAAAGCACAGGCCGGTAGCCATCAGGATTGGCACGGAAACGGCGCTGGCCGGCACGTTTTGCCCTGCTGTTTGAATGAGGAAGAGCGGCAACAACCCCAGGACCCAAAGGCCCAACAGCATGGCGAGCAGCCCCGCGCACAGGACCAGCGGACGATAACGCCGGCGGCAGAGCAACCCGGCCAGGCCAACCGCCGCGGGAATAACGGCGGAGCAGATGGCCAAGCCAATCCCGATTCCTGCCTCTTGCACCCCAAGTACGTTCCAGTCCTGGGTGGATGCGAAGATCACCAAACTAACGGCCTCCAGGACAAATAGGAACCCCAGCATGTTCAGGATGCGGAACCGTGACTTCAGGTACGGGGAGAGCAGCCAAACGGCCCCCACGCCGAAGGCCAGCGCAACAACGACGTCGTGCAGGGCATCGGCAAGTTCTGAAGGCACCGACGGCCAGAGGTCCGTCAGGAAGCCGACACCCCAGGCCAGGCAAGCCAGCGGCGCCAATATCCACCAGGCACGAGGACGACGGTTAGGCTTGAAGAACAGCAGGAGCAGAATGGCCAGCCAGGGCAGCGCCACGGGCATCGTGCTCGCGCGCATCCAGTTGTAAGCCACTGGAGGACCTTCCTTTGCGCCCATGCCGCCCAAGTCTGCGCTGGGCACCACCTTCAACACACCTGCGCCTGTTAAGGGTACTCGCCATGAGTACGTGCAGGTGCTGCCTCAGCCAAATTGGAACGCGCCCGACGCCAGCTTCTTGTCCCCGCTCTTGCCGGGGCGATAGACGGCGAATTGAGGCTCCTTGCGAGGCCCTTGCAGTTCATAGGCCTCGCCCTGGGCGCCGAGCAACTGGTAGCTCAGTGCCAGAGACCGTGCGCGCCGCGCCACCCTAACCGAGTTGGTGAGCGGACCGCCGGCGGCCAAGGTGGCCGGGTTGGCCGCGCTGACCACCAGCGTCGAGCCCCTGGCATTGCGCCCAAAGCTGTTTTCCAGGGGACGAGCCTCGACGCCCCCTTTTCCGAGCGAAAGCTGACATTGATAGGACCCGACAGGTATTTTCACCACAGGCCCCGGTGAATCCAGGATGACCCTCAAAGGTGACGCCGGAGTTGCGGACACCATTCGACCGTTCAGACCGTACTGGCTGCCAGCGGCCGCCCGCGCGGCATTGCCGGGAGCCGGTGCGGCGGCCGGGCCCGCGCGCGTCAAAACGAGCCGGTGGATGTATTGCCCCGTGATTTTCAACTCCCCCAATTGCTCGGCGCGTTCCGTTAAACTGAGCCGGTATTTGATCCTGTTGTCCTGCTGCGCCAAAGCGCAATCCAGATGGCAGGCCTGCTGGCCGAAGAAGACGTTGGCAGTGAATGGCATGTAGTCCAGCGAATCGTATTGCAATTCGATGGTCTTATTGCGGTCTGCCCACGGCCGAATGAGGAGGCGGCCGTCCTCGGCAGAGCCGATCTTGCCGGAAGGGTTGTCAACAAGGGCCAACTGCCACTCCTGTCCCCCCTGGGCGACTTTGGCTTCCCAGCAATAATAGGCGAAGGCAGTGGCGTTTGGCGTGGCGCGATCGTCGGTGAACATCAGGTCCACTGCCACCCGCTCCGTCCCCACGGGCGTCTTGAAAGGCAATTGCACCCGGCCAAAGGTCTGAAACGGATTGCTGAGCTGGCCCGTGCAGGCAAAGACCGCATCATCCGTCAGGTCCTGATTGCGATTGAGATCGAGGTAGAGCTTTCCCTGCGCATGGTCCCAAATAAACGGCACGAAGGCATCCGTGCTGTCGCCGAACTTGAGCGTCCCCCGATAGACCTTGCGCTGCCCCAGGTCCGGTTCCTTCTTGAACGGCGCCGACTGGAGCGTGATCGGGATCGCCCAACTCCAGACGAAGTACGGCAACTTGCGGTATTCGAGATCGATAGAGCGCGTGGGCGTGGCCAAGGCGGCAGCGGGGCCGGACGAATCCTGGGCGCCGACTGCGGCGCGGCCCGCGCCGAGCCAAAACAGCCCGACCAGCACAAAAAACACCGGTTTAATCCAGCTTGGCTTGTCGCTCATACGCCGAGATTCCTTTTGCCTAGGGACACTTATATGTTGTTAGACATAGCCAAAGCAAACTCGTTTCAAGAAAAAACATAACAGGATTGCATTTTTGAACGCGGTCCAATAGACATGGAGCCATGAAAGCAATTCACGCTCTGCCATCACGACTTCCTGCAAAGACATCCCCTGCCGCTCAAGGCGGCCCATCCGGGTTTCGGAATTCAGGCCGGGAGGGGGCACTCCTGGGCGCGGCAACGGCTTGTGCCCTGCTGTTCCTGGCCGGCGCGGCTCAACGGGGCGCTGCGGCGGGATCCTCCGCCTCAGTGAATCCGCCGCCGGGATTTACCGCATTGTTCAACGGCCAGGACCTCAAGGGCTGGCGCGGAGGCGAGACCTTCGACCATCGCAAGCTCCTGGCCATGACCCCCGAGGCGCGGGAGGCGCAAATCGCGAAGTGGACGCAGCAGATGCAGGGCCACTGGACGGTCGAGAACTGCGAGTTGGTCAATGACGGCGAAGGGGCCTACGCCACGACCGAGAAGGATTACGGCGACTTCGAGTTGCTGGTCGAGTACAAGACGGTGCCCAAGGCCGATTCGGGCATCTATCTGCGCGGATGCCCCCAGGTGCAGATTTGGGATTACACCGAACAAGACAAGTTTTCAATCGGGGCCGACAAGGGTTCCGGCGGCCTTTGGAACAACAGCCCCGGCGCGCCCGGCAAAGACCCGTTGGTGCTGGCGGACAATCCGTTCGGTTTCTGGAATTCGGTGCGGGTGATCATGGTCGGCGCGCGCGTGACCGTGTGGCTCAACAACAAGCTCGTGGTAGATCACGCGCTGCTCGAAAACTACTACGACCGCAAGACCCCCATCCCGCCCAAAGGCCCCATCCAACTCCAGACCCACGGCGGCGAAATCCGGTGGCGCAACCTCTTCATCCGCGAAATCGGCTCCGATGAGGCCGACCGCATCCTCGCCTGCCACGGTGAAGACGCCGGCTTCAAATCGGTGTTCAACGGCGCGAATTTTACCGGCTGGGCCGGCCCCACCAACGAATACGAGGTCGTGGACGGCGCTATCCAATGCCGGCCAAACAAAGGAGGCACCATCTATACGACTTCGGAGTACACCGACTTCATAGCCCGCGTTGAGATCAAGCTGCCACCCGGCGGCAACAACGGCCTGGCCATCCGCTACCCGGGCTACGGCGACACGGCATACGTCGGCATGTGCGAGTCGCAAGTCCTGGACGACAACTACGAGAAGGCCACGGGCGAGAAAATCGATCCGCGCCAGGCCCACGGTTCCGCCTACGGCATGGTGGCGGCGGCGCGCGGTTATCAGCACCCGATACGCGAGTGGAACTTCGAGGAGGTCACCGTCAAAGACCACAAGATCAAGGTCGAGCTTAACGGCACCGTCATCCTCGATTGCGACCTCTCGAAGGTGACGGAATACATGGCCAACCATCCCCATCCGGGCAAGGACCGCACCAAAGGTTCCTTCGGGTTTGCCGGCCACAACGACCCCGTCGCTTTCCGCGACATACGGATCAAGCCGCTCTGAAGGTCAGGCCAGGCAGAGGCTCTGCAAAATCCGGGTCGTTGGGCCGGCCTTGTTGAGCGTGTAAAAATGAAGCCCGGGGGCGCCGGATTGCAGCAACTCGGCGCACTGTTTGCTGGCGTAATCGACGCCGAACTCGGCCACGGCGGCATCGTCATGGCCCAAGGCATCGAGCTTGGCGGCCAGTGGCGCCGGAATCCGCGCGCCACACAGCGCCGTAAACCGCTTGATTTGAGCCGCGCTCAGAATCGGGATAATCCCCGGAACAATCGGCACACTGACCCCGAGCTTGAGAGTGAGATGGTCGCGGAATTCGTAAAAATCCGCATTGTCGAAGAATAGTTGCGTCAGGATAAAGTCGGCGCCGGCGTCAACCTTCTCCTTGAGGTGCTGCCAGTCGGCGTATTTGCCCTCTTTGCAGGCGATGTGGCCCTCGGGAAAGCCGGCCACGCCGATGCAGAGGCCAGGTTGCTCGCGGATAAAGCGGACCAACTGGCTCGAGTATTCGAATCCGCCGGGCGTCGCCTCGAACTCGCCCCCGGATGGCGGGTCGCCCCGCAAGGCAAGCACGTTCTTGACCCCCAAGGCCCGAATCCGGCCCAGCAGTTCCCCGATTTGCTGCCGGGTGGCCTCAACGCATGTCAGGTGCGCCACCGCCACCAGCCCATGTTGCTGCTGGATGCGGTCCACGATCAGGAGCGTCTTGTCCCGCGTGCTGCCCCCGGCCCCGTAGGTCACCGAGCAGTAATCCGGCCGTACCTGCCGTAGGGCCGGCAGCGTCTTCTCCAGCAGGCTCCAGTCCCCTTCGGGCGTCTTGGGCGGGAAGAACTCAAAGGAAATTACCGGCCGCCCGGCGGCGCGCTTCGCAGCATAGATGTCTCGGATGAATTGCATAGACATTGAAGATGCTCGAAATCCCCGGAAAATCAACGCCGAGCTTGCCGGTGGTGAGCCGGAACATTCATTCCGCTCTTGGTTGACGCGCCATAAAGCGGCGCGTTATAGTCTCGCACGGACGGAACAAAACTGGCTCATGAACTACAAAGAAATCGCCGAACGGTTGGAACAAGTCCCGTTTGTTCCCTTCCGCATCGTTCTGACCGATGGCAAGACCTACGAAATCCACCATCCGGATTTTATTTGGGTGCTGCCAACCCGCCTGGAAATCGCCACCCCGATGGGACAAGGCAAGCGCGTCATCGAGCGGACTGACTGGGTATCCCTGCTGCACATCGTCCGGCTCGAGGAAATTAAGCAGGCGGCATAAGCTCACTAATTCCCCTCTCTGGCTTGGATTGAACGGCAGGCCTCGGCGGCGGCTTCGCTCAGCTCTTTGCTCGAGTTGAGCGTCAGGTCCTTGAGTGCGCCAAGGCTTTTCTTCGTGCCGATGCGCTTGAGGAGGTTGCAGATTTGGCAGCGGGTTTCGATGTTCCTTTCCTTCAGCAACGCCAACACAGCCGGTTCGGCGGGTGCCCCGATGCGGGCGAGGGCCTCGGCGGCGGCGCTTTCGCGGGGTGGCCGAAAGCCCGGCTGGTCGGTTTGGCCGGTTGCCAGGAGATTAACCAGCGGCTCGATCGCCCGAGGGTCTTTGAGGCGGCCCAACCCCTTGGCTGCGCTGGCGCGCACCCCGGGGTCGGGATCATTGAGGGCCTTGATCAGCGCCGGCAGATGCTCTTTGGTGCCGTGGCTGGCCAGGACGGTCAGGGCTGCGTGGCGCACGGCGTCATCCTGGTCGGTTGCGAGGGAGGCCATCAGGGAAAGCAGTCCAGGGGTGGGAGCCGCCAGGCGGCTGCCGCTCAAGTCGCGCGCGGCGGCCTGCCGGCCAGCCGGATCGTCCGACTCCAGCTTCTGCTGGAGCTTCGCCACTTCCTCCGGGCTGAAACTGGTCTCGGGTGCCGGGGGCGGCGGCGGCGCCAGGGCCTGCTCGCGTTCGGCTCCTTCCAGCAACTGCCAGCGCAGCGTGAGGACAGAGCGGCGGCTGACATTCTCCGTGGTCACGACGGCCTTGCACTCCAACTCCACCTGCCTGGGCAAACCCATCGCTCGATCGAGCACGATCCGCCCTTCGCCCGTGGCGCTGACACGGGGTTCGAGGCCGGTCAACATCCGGCTCCGGAGGCTCAGTACCTGCTGCAAGGTGAAGATCGCCGGGGTCGCCTCCGACACCTTGATTTGGAGCTTTTGCCGCGCGGCCAGCACGCCCTGCGGCGAGCGGCCGGGATAGTAACCGCCATAGCCAAACCTATTCTGCGGATTGAGGAAAGCGGCCGCCGGCCCTTCCAGCAACGGTTCGTCGAGCACGAAAACCTCCCGCTCGGTCTCCGAGGCGGCGGTGGCCTCCGCCGGCAGTGGCCGGACCAGGGAAGCCATCAGTTCGCCCAGGGGAACCGGGAGCGCCAACTCGCCGGCTTGCCGGACAATCTCGCCTCGTTCATCAATGACCAACTCCCGGGTCTCGTTTTGCGGACCGTACGTGAGCGCGGAAAGCGGCGGCGGAAATCCGGGCCGATAACCCATCATTGGTGCCATGGCGCCCGTGCTCTTGGGCCGCAGTTGCCCTCGGAACGACAGGCCGATGAGATTGGTCGCCACCGCGCGCGAACTGACGACGTATGTCCCTGCAACAGCTTCGCGCCCGGTTTCGCCCTGGGCTTCGATCTCCAAGCTGTAGGCATTGGTTTGCCCGGGGTTAACGGTGTAGCGGAGCAATACGGGTGCAATTTCGGCCGCGCGCAGCGGGACGGCCTGGAGCAATGCCGCGCCGGCGAGGAAGGACACGGAATAAGCCGGAAAACGTTTCATGTCCCGCATTATGCGCCGCCCGCTCACGAGGACAAGAAATTACTCGGTAGGCAGGCGTCTCTGGGCGCATTCGCGAGTGCTTGGTGCCCAGGCGGAGCGCCGACTTGCAGTCGGCTTAGACCGAACCAAGAGCAACGAATTCGAAGACGGGGTACGCGCAAAGCCGACTGCCAGTCGGCGCTCCACCAAGCGCTCGCGAATGCGCCCGGCGTCTCTACTCACATGCCGCTCGCGACGCAGCTTTCGCCGGCGGCGGAAACTGTACCACTCTCTATCTGGAGCTTCTTTCTTTGAAAGAAGTACCAGAGGGCTGGTGTCGAAATTGATGGCGGAGCAGATTACCGGGCCGAGGAACTGGGCGACAGGGGCGAGCTCGATTGGCTTGACCGCCGGTCACAGGCGTGAGACTATTTGGCAAAACTCAAAATCCATCTCATACTCATGAAACGATTGCTCGCCCCCCTGTTCGTTGCCGCGCTCTTCACCGGTGGCGCCGCTCTTGCCGTCGACGACTTACAAGCTCTGACCGGCAAATGGTCCGTCAAGAAAACCAACGATGAAGGCCAGGTCTTCACCCAGACCGTTGAGGTCAACAAAGACAAATTCGTTTTTGAAATCCTGAGGGCCGATGCCGCCCTCGTTTTCCACGGCGAAGGCGACTTCAAACTGGAAAAACTCGGCACGTTCAGTTGCGCCCGCTTTCTCCACATCCGCGCCGGCCGCTCCGCCTCGGAAATGCGCGATGTGGACGATGAATACGCCCTTATTTACACCCTGGACGGTGATACCTGGACGACTGCGTTCAACTTCGACAGACAACGCGATAGCCAGAAACCCAGCCTGGACGTATACCAGCGCGTGAAGACTGGTGCCGCCAAGCCGGCCCAATAGGCGGATTCTCGCATGGATGGGTGGTCAATGAGAGCGAATTCTCCTTGATGCTCTTCTTCAAGAGACTCCAATCTGCGGGAATCTGTGGTCGTATGGGCCGGCCCCACCACGCTTTGCCCGTCGCCAATATGGCCGCCAGCATCTCGGAGTTGTGGGTGCCGAGTATCGGACGCCGGTGAATCAGAATCATCTGGGAATCGAACTCGGATAACGGACTTGGCCCAATTCCACTTTTCATGGCCGCATCATAATTCCATTCAGCTTAAGCCAGCGTGAAGCCTTGACCCAAAGGGTCAAATATCTCCTGGCAAAGTGCCCGGACCTGCCCACGAACCTTCCTGGCAACGGCGACATCGGCTACGGTGACCACGGGAGCGCGAACCATCCAAGCATATTGCCCTCCGGTTGATGGGCGCGGTTGCCTCCCTGGATGTCCGCCCGCGCGGTCCAATGGGCGACCACGGCAAAGCCAGCGAACTCGGCCAGTACCGGGCGCTGCTGCCGCGGGCGAAGCCAACTACCGCCCCTGCGCCTCACGGCATAGTAAGCCGGTAGAAACGGGCCGGATAGTTCGTCCACTGGGCGTCGCTGAAATAGAGCGAGCTGCCCGTCAGGGTGTTCGTGGCCAGCGGAGACCAGGTGGGGCTGGCCAGGCTCGTTCTCGCCTCCACCACGACGACCAGGTTGCTGGCGCCGTCCCCGATGCTGGTGACACTGTCGGGGATCGTGACGCTGGTCAAGTTGAGGCAGCTAGCGAACGCCTCGTTCCCGATTCTGGTGACCGCCAGGCCATTGATGCTGGCCGGGATGCTCACGGCCGTGGTAGGCCCGCTGCATCCCTCCGTGATGGTGATCGTGCCTTTATTGGTCGTCCAACCGAATTGGGCTTGCACCCCCGCAGGCAGCGCCAGGACCATCGTAACAACCGCAAGGCGGAACGGGAGAAGCCGCATGAACTTACGCATACATTTTCCTTTCTCTCGTCTCTTCGCGTGATCAACCGCCAGATCAAAGCAAAACGAAAAAACGAACTGCAGAAAAACCAGAACACTAATCACCGCATATCCTGTGCCACTCCCATTCTCTGCGAAAAACCCAGGAATCCTGCAATGCAAGTCCGGCCCCGTCTCAATAGGTGCGTGATTTTCACGCATCTTGAGTGGTGTTCACGCAACATGCTCGTTGCGGCGCTCGAGGTGCCCCCGAACAGTGGGACAGGGACGACGCCAACGAAAACCACGTTTTTCGTGGCGCGGATCATCGAACCGAGGCAAATTGAAATTCGACGGCGAAAATGACACCAAACAAGACACTCATCAATCGAGCGCCGGTCTTGACGCTTTGGGCGGCGGTCGTGGCGGAAAGGCTGGGGTTCAATCAAGACGAGGCATTATCGCTCGGAAAGGCGTTGGCAGGTCTCAATGCGCAGAGCAAGGGACGGCGGTTGGGCATCTTCAAGCCGACCCCGAAGGAGCTGAAAAAGGTCCGGGAGCGTGAACAAGGAGAGGAGTTCCGGGTGGAGCTTCTCGGACGAGCGTTGCCGGCGGTGAACACAGAGGAAGGGGTCCGCGCGGTGATCAAGTCCAAGCCCATTGAACCTGAGACTGTTAAGCGTTACCTGGAAAGCAAGTTTGGGGAGGCCCTGCCGGAGGCGCGAAAGGCCATGATGGAGTTGGCCAGTGCGCTTGACCCGGAGGAACTGGCACAGCAGGGGTTCAGCCTTTACGAGCAGTTCCGGCCTCAAATCCCCGAAGGCGTGAGCGGATGGGGCGCAAAGGGAGAACTGGACCTTGGTCGAATTCGGAAGCTGCATTGAAGCGCCGCCATTCAACTCTGCTTTACCTGTGCGATCTTGAGGGGTGGTGGCTGGGGGCGGAATTGAACCGCCGACACAAGGATTTTCAGTCCTCTGCTCTACCAACTGAGCTACCCAGCCAACCAAAAGTGCCGTGCCTGACGCAGTACGTGCCAAGCGGGGTATTTTTCGCACGGGTCACGCACAAAGGCAAGCTGTTTCGCCAGGGTCTGGAAACGGACGCGTTCACCACCGCCAAGTTGCGACTGCCGGACAAACTCAAGGAATTGCGTAAGCCCAAGGCGGAAGTCGGGACGTTCATGGATGGCCGGCTGAAATACGAGGCCGAGACAAAGAACGATCACACCCTTGCGCCCCTGTCCAAGACCTACCGGCTGCGCTGTGTTGAATGTCTGCTCAAGACATGGCCGGGAGTGGACAAGCTGAATTGAAACGAGCGGCGCGGCACAGGCGAGAGGCTGCGCCGACCTGGTTCGTTTTCTCGCCTTCACCGGCTGCCGTATCAGTGAGGCAAAACAGGCGACATGGGGGGACGTTTCCTGGGAGCTAAACGAGTTGACCATTCATTGTGTCAAGAGGCGGCTGACCTCCAGCGCGGCCCCGACGCGTGTCCTTCCGCTGATTCCGCCTTTGAAGCAACTCCTTGAACGGTTGAGGGCCGAACGGGAGCCGCGGCCCGGGGACCACATCTGCGCGGTATTCGAGGCTCAAGTTTCGTTGACGAGGGCCTGCCGCCTCGTGGGCTGCCAACGGCTGACGCATCATTCATTGCGGCATTTGTTCACCACTCGCTGTGTAGAGGCCGGGATTGACTTCGCGACCGTGGGCCGTTGGCTTGGACATACTGATGGAGGGATGCTCGTTTCGAGAACCTATGGCCACCTGAGGCGGGAATGAGCGCCCAGCCGTTGATCGTGCCGGGGATGGTCACCCCGCCTCCGGGACCGGTGTGTCCCGTGATCGTGATCGTGCCGTTATTCATCGTGTAATTGAATTGTGCTTGCACCGCGTCAGGCAGCACCAACAGCAAGAGCAGCGGGAGTTGCCGGCTTTGACTTTCAAAATGGCACGTCTGATTTGGCTTTCCCCCTGGCCTTTTTCTTCGCGGCTCTCAACGTCGCCCACCTCCTCTTGCCGGCCAGGGACATGGCCCTTCTCCCGGCCTCACTGATGTTCCTCTTCTTCTTTGGCTTTTCTGGTTCTGTTGCAGCGGGCGCTTCGGATTCAATCACCGCTTCCTCTTCAACTTCACCGCGCTTTGCCGCCCATCTTGCCCGTTGAGAAGCGGCCATTCTTGCACGGGCCTCCGCGCTGACCTTCTTCCTCTTCTTCCTCCTCCCATTCGCCGGCTCTTCAGGGGCCTCAGTGGCGACTTGGGCCGGTGCAGGGAGTTGGCCGCCCAGGAGTCGATTGAGTTGATCTTGCAGCCCGTCAATCCTCTCTTTGAGGTCGGCCGCTTTCCGGAGTTGTTGCGGTGTCAGGTTGCTGATGTTCATACGGCAGGCTTGGGGTTACTTGGTGCCCAGGATCGCGTCTTTGGCCGCTTTGGCAATGCGAAACTTGACGACGCGCTTGGCCGGGATCTTGATGGACTCTCCCGTCGCCGGATTTCGACCCATCCGAGCCTTGCGATTCACCAGGACCAGCTTGCCCAAACCAGGAATGGTGAACTTGTTCCTGGCATTTTTGTACGCCAGGACCACGAGCGCTTCCAGCGTTTCCGCAGCTTGTTTCCTGGTGACTCCGACCGTTTCAGCCAGAGATGTTGTGATCTGAGATTTGGTCAATGTTTTTGCCATAATGGAGAGAGGGGTAATCAGAAAGTCCTGTATTGGCAAGGAAAAAGAGCGGCCGGGGAGGGTTCTCGGCGCCTTACGGCCAGGTGACGCGATAGAAACGGCTCGGATAATTCCTCCACTCCGTGTCGGTGAAATAGAACAAGCCGACAGCGTCCGAAACAAATGGATCTGGATGTTGCACCGGACATCATCAGCAGCAACCCGCCATTCTGTCTGGCCTTGGAGTTTATCTTGACTGGCCTCCTTCGTGCTGATAAAAGAGTTCACATGAGCATCCAATATGGAGATGTGACTGTCGAGGCTTGCGGTTTTAGCGGAAGTGCCTGCCGTCTCGCGGTTAGCGGAGCTTGTCTGGCGGCAATTTTGGCGGCAGGGGCGGTTTTCGCGCCGACGAAATCATCAGCACAAGGGAATCTTGTCCTGAACGGGAGCTTCGAGTCAGCCAACCTTCTCTCCGGCTGGACAGGCTCCGGCTATCTGACCAATGGAGGCTGGGCAGGGCGTCAGCTACAGTGTCCCGACGGGGACAACGCCGCTGGCCTGGCCCCTCAAGCAAGCATTTACCAGGACATTCCAACAGTGGTGGGGCAGCAGTACGACTTCAGCTTTTACATGGCTGCGTGGGGGCCCAATACTATGCCCCCTACGGTGGTTCTTTTGAGTCCCTCCTTTGGGGCCGCGTCGCTTGGAACTGTCAGTTTCAACAGTTCGGGTCAATTCGATCAAGACATGGGCTGGGAATGGCATGATTACACCGTTACGGCGACCACCCCGTCCACTCGCATCATGTTTCTCAACACCTCGCCGGCGTCCACTTGGGCCTGGGATAATATTGATGAGGTATCGGTGACGGTGATTCCGGAGCCATCGTGTAGTGCGTTGCTGCTCTTGGCTAGCGGCGTGGGTCTGTGGAGTGGAAGCCTCGGGCGGCCGAGCAGCGGTCGGGTGAGCCCTGATGGTCTTTCACCACGGGACAATAAGTCGGCACTTGGACCACGCTGAATCGAAAGGCTGGCCTCGTGGTATTGACTGAACCCCGAACCTTGATTCAACCCCTCGACCCCGGCTTCCCCAATTCCCTCAACGCCTCATCCACCTCCCCCAACTTCAGCCAGAATTCCGCAGCCTTGACCCGGAGGGCATCTTCTGTCGGGAGCTGGGCGCCGTTCAAGGAAATGGCGCTGCGGACCGAAAGAACAGGCACGGAATATGCTTTGTCCAATGGCGAATCCCAGGGCAACTCCCCCTGAGAGTACCGGCAGTCCTCCTCTTCCTTGACCCGCCGAACTGCCAAGAGGAGCAATCGTCGCCAGGTCCCCAAGATTCCGGCCGTTCTGCTGATTTGGTGTCTTCTGTTCATTTTCATGCCCGGATTATCGCGGAGGGGGTGGGTCAAAAACTGTCCAACGGTCGAAAAAACCTTGCGATGAGTTTTATGAAGATGGGTTTATCGGAACACCCGTAAATCGTTGCCCGGCAAATTGGGGGTGCGCCTCTTCTTGCTGGACTGGCCCTGGCGGAATACCGGCCTCTGACGCGCCTACCGCCGGAGGGCCGCCCAGACAAGAGGCCCGCGCCTTCGTCCGGTCCCTGCTCCAGGTCCACGGCCTGCCCCGATGTCCCTAAGGTCCAGCATTGCCGTGGGTGGAATACTGGGTTTCATATTCCCCCCTCAAACTGGGCCTTTTGCGGGATTACTTGAATGCGTGAGGTCGAGGATGGTCCTGTGCGACATGAGAAAGCTCAGAAAGCGCCACCGCCATTTCGCTGGGATTATTTTTTCGCACGAAGACAAGCTGGTCGGCCTTCTCGTTTACGGACTTGATCAAGAAGAATGCTTCGGGAGAACCATCCTCCCTATGTAATCTTCCGGAACATTTCTTATTGAGGCACTCGATTGCTTGGAGCGTAACTGGTTTCATTGGGTGGTTTCGTCATTAGGGTTGTCTTCGGCCACGAGGATCGTCGGATTCGCGCTCATACAGTTTCCTGGCACTCGGGGCATGATACTCTTGACCCGATGAGTCCGCTATCGGGGATTTCCCCGATGCGGCCGACAAGCGGGCAATCATCCTGGAGAAGGGACTCAAGGCGGCGACGGTCAATCGTCTTTGCCGTCTTTCTCAGCCTTTTTGCCCTGGACGTTTTTGACGAGCATCTGGGGTTCTGGAAGACCGTCTTGGCCCTGGCGATTCATCTGATCCCCTCCTGGATTGTTCTGGGCGTCCTGGTGTTGACCCGGCGCTGGGAATGGGTGGGCGCAATCCTGTTCAACCTCCTCGCCGTTCTGTACGTGGTCATGGCTTGGGGGCGATTCAATTGGTCAGCGTATGCCCTGATTTCCGGGCCGTTGTTCGTCGTGGGCATTCTCTCCCTGCTGAACTGGCTACACCGAGCAGATCTTCGCCCCAGTGCTTGAGGTGTCGTGATGCTCTACCGGCCCTCGGGTCCGTCCCGCTGGAACACGACCACCCGGCATACCGCGCCTGCTGTCGGGAGGCAGCCCGTCGCGTCACGATGAAACTTCTGTCTGGGCACCGAGGGGGATAGCAGGCGAAGAGGCCGTCTTTTGCCCGGAACACCCCTAGCCCGGATATTTCACACCCGGCACGGAACGCCCACAGGCCGGAGCGCCGGCTTCAGCCGGCTTTGGGCCTCCGAACGCCGCAAGACAGGGAAAATGACAACGGCCGGCCCTCTGG
>Ga0181524_10001430_pt1 | contig 27274 bp, 17 predicted proteins | sample PEATcosm2014_Bin_34_FD_119761 | JGI IMG/M metagenome (GOLD analysis project Ga0181524, IMG submission 119761) | Peatland microbial communities from MTU Mesocosm Facility, Houghton, MI, USA - PEATcosm2014_Bin05_60_metaG | ecosystem: Environmental > Terrestrial > Soil > Wetlands > Peat | place... | reverse complement strand
GTCGGCGCTCGACTTTCGGTTGCGGGTGCGGTTTGCTTTGCCGGGTTTGATTCGATGCATGAACGCAGAGCAACTCGCTAAAGCCAAGTCGCTCGGGTTTTCCGACCGGCAGATTGCCAATCTGACCGGCAAGACCGAGGACCAGATTCGCGCCTTGCGCAAGCAATATGGCCTGGTCCCCAGCTACCGCCTGGTGGACACCTGCGCGGCTGAGTTCGAGGCCTATACCCCTTATTATTACTCGACTTACGACCGCGGGGACGACGAGGTGCGCCGCTCCGAGCGGCGCAAGGTGATGATCCTGGGCGGCGGCCCCAACCGCATCGGCCAAGGCATAGAATTCGACTATTGCTGCGTGCATGCCTCCTTCGCGCTCAAAGAAGAGGGCTTCGAGACGCTCATGGTCAATTCAAACCCCGAGACGGTCTCGACCGATTACGACACCAGCGACAAGCTCTATTTCGAGCCTCTGACGCTCGAGGACGTGCTGCACGTTTACGAGCGGGAGGGATGCTGGGGCGCCATTGCCCAGTTCGGCGGCCAAACGCCCCTCAACCTGGCCCTGGGCTTGCAGAACAACGGCGTGAACATCATCGGCACCTCTCCCCAGAGCATCGAGGTCGCCGAGGACCGCAAGCTCTTCGCCGCGATGCTGCGCAAGTTGGACATCCCCCAGCCCCCCAACGGCATCGCCACCAGCGAGGCCGAGGCCATCGCCGTCGCCAAGACCCTCGGCTACCCGGTCCTGGTCCGCCCCAGTTTCGTGCTCGGGGGGCGCGCCATGCAAATTGTCTATTCCGATGCCGAGTTGCGCCACTACATGCGCTTCGCCGTCGAGGCCTCGCCCGAGCGCCCGGTGCTGGTGGACCAGTTCCTCGAAGACGCCACCGAGGTGGACGTGGACTGCATCGCGGACGTGGGCCGCTTTTCCGACCCGGCCCAGGGGACCATCGTCATCGGCGCCCAACTCGAACACATCGAATTCGCCGGCGTCCATTCGGGCGACGCAGCGATGGTGCTGCCCCCGCACACGCTTTCTCCGGCGGTCATCCAGGTCATTCGCAACTACACCCGCGCCATGGCGCGCGAACTGAGCGTCATCGGCCTCATGAACGTGCAATACGCCGTCAAGGGCAACACCGTCTATGTGCTGGAGGTCAACCCTCGAGCCTCGCGCACGGTCCCCTTTGTCAGCAAGGCCATCGGCGTGCCCCTGGCCAAACTGGCGGCCAAGGTCATGGCCGGCAAGACCTTGCAGGAATTGGGGTTTACCGAGGAAATCTGGCCCAAATACTGGGCGGTGAAGGAGTCCGTTTTCCCCTTCAACCGCTTTCACGGGCAGGACATCCTGCTCTCGCCCGAGATGCGCTCGACGGGCGAGGTCATGGGCCTGGATGCCGACCTGGGCATCGCTTATGCCAAGTCCCAAATGGCCGCCGGCGGCCCGCTCCCGCTCAGCGGACGTGTCTTCATCAGCGTGAGCGACGCCCACAAGGACGACCTTCCGGGGGTGGGCAAACTCTTCGCCGACCTGGGCTTCGAGCTTATCGCCACCGCCGGCACCGCTGCCGTGCTGGAAAAAGCCGGCCTCAAAGTCCGGCGCGTCTTCAAGCTCACTGAAGGCCGGCCCAACACGCTCGACTTGTTGAAGAACCGCGAGATACAGCTTGTCATCAACACCCCTGCCGGCCAGACCCCGCGCGCCGACGAGGTGAAAATCCGCACGACTGCCGTCTATACGGGCACGCCCATCATGACCACGATGGGCGGGGCCAGGGCCGCCGCCCTGGGCATCGCTGCCCTTCGCAAGAGCGGCTACGGCGTCAAGGCGCTACAGGAGTACCATTGAACATCCAGCAGGCGACCAGGGCTTACGAGTTGTGGTTGAGAAGGCGGCTGCCGCTGATTGAAGTGGATCTGAGGCTCAAACACCAGCGAATGACGGAGAGCGCGTTTGGTTTCTTGCGGGCAACCTTTTACCGCTGGGCGCAGCTTTGGCCGCGCGTATGTCCGGAACTGGTCCGAGCGCCGGCGGTCCTTGGGGTTGGGGACTTGCACCTCGAGAATTTCGGGACGTGGCGTGATTCGGAAGGGCGGCTGATATGGGGAGTGAACGATTTCGACGAGGCCTGCCCGCTGCCATACACGAATGACCTGGTGCGCTTGGCGGTGAGCGCGCAACTGGCGGCCAAAGAGGACCATTTGTCATGCGGCCTGGAAGCGGCGTGCGATGCGATATTGGAGGGATACGAGCAATCGCTCCGGGCGGGTGGCCGTGCGTTCGTGCTCGCGGAGCATCATGAATGGCTGCGCCAACTTGCGATAAGCGAGTTGCGCGACCCGATACGCTACTGGGCAAGGCTGGGCCAGTTGCGGACGGTCACATCGAGCGTGCCGCCGGAGATTCGGGCGGCGTTGCGGCAGGCATTGCCGGATCGGAACCTGGCGTTTCGGGTAGTGCATCGGCAGGCGGGGCTGGGCAGCCTTGGACGGAGGCGGTTCACGGCCCTTGCCGAATGGCGCGGCGGGATGATCGCTCGCGAGGCCAAGGAACTGAGGGTTTCTGCCTGGCATTGGGAGCGTGAAGGCAAGCAGGACAGAGGACCGAGCATAGGGGATAGACTGTGCTATGCTGAGATTATTCGTAAAGCCGTGCGGGTGGCGGACCCGTTTTTGAGAATTCACGGCCACTGGCTGGTCCGGCGTTTGGCGCCGGACTGTAGCCGCGTGGAGTTGGAATCTCTGCTTAAGGCGAAGGACGAACTTAAGCTCTTGCGCGCGATGGGCTGGGAAACCGCCAACGTGCATCTCGGGACGCGGGCGGCCCTGGGAAAAATCAGGCAGGACCTGGACAAGAAGCCGGCCCGGTGGCTGACCAAGGCCGCAGACGCCATGGCCGAAGCGACAACCGGCGACTGGAAGGAATGGAAGACCAGCCGGGAACCCGAACACGGACATTGACAAAGCCGCACGGCCTTTCCATCGTCCGTTCAGACACTCACTACCGACACCTTATGAAAACCATGAATCGTCGCTCCTTTATCAGCACCTCAGCCGCGGGTCTGGGCGGGTTGGCCGCCGGGGCAGCCGTGAGCCAGAGTGCCTCGGACGCGGCGGCCGGGTCCGCCAATGATAAAATCCTGCTCGCCCTGATTGGGGCCGGCGGGCGCGGCTCGGCGTTGGCGCAAAACCTTGCCGCCATCAAGAACGTCGAGTTCAAAACCGTGTGCGAGGTCAATGACCAGCGCGGCGCCGATTTGATGCGCGTCCTGGAGAAACAGCAGGGACGCCCGCCGCAACGGGCCAAGGACCTGCGCCGCGTGTTCGAGGACAAGGAAGTGGACGCAGTGGTCATTGCCACGCCCGAGCATTGGCACGCCCTGGCCACGGTGTGGGCCTGCCAGGCAGGCAAGGATGTCTATGTCGAGAAGAACCCTTCGCTCACGATTTGGGAAGGGCGCAAGATGATTGAGGCCGCGCGCAAGTACAACCGCATCGTGCAATGCGGCTTCCAGAATCGCAGCGCCCCCTACGGGGCATCGGCCCGGGAGTACCTGGCCGGCGGCAAGCTCGGCAGAGTCGTGCTCGTCAAGGTGTTCAATCTCCTGTCCGGCGGCCCCTGGCAGGCCCAGCCCGATGCCCCGGCGCCGGCGGGCCTGGATTGGGACTTATGGCTCGGGCCGGCGCGCCAGACCCCCTTCAATCCCGGCCGGGTCACTGGCTGGGGTGACTTCTGGGATTACGAAGGCGGCGTGCTCGCCGGAGACGGCAGCCATCAACTCGACCTTGCCCGATTTGCCCTGGGCGATCCACCCCACCCCCGCAGCGTTACCTGCACCGGCGGCCGCTTGGCCTTCCCCGACCGCCGGGAAACCCCGGACGTCCAAGCCATCAGTTATGACTTCGGCGGCTTCGTCATGACCTGCGAGAACGGCACTTTCACCCCTTACATGAAGAAATTCCCCAATGAGGTGCGTTACGGCGCGCAATGGCCCAACTGGGCGCAAAGTTCCTGCCGCATCGAAATCTACGGCGTCAAACAGGTCATGTACTTGGGACGCCACGGCTGCGGCTGGCAAGTCCTGGAGGCCGACGGCAAAATCGTCGCGCAGGACAAAGGCTATTTCCCGGACAAATGGCACCAGCCCAATTTCATCGAGTGCATGCGCACCCGCCGCCGGCCCAACGCGGACATCGAGCAAAGCCATTTCAGCGCCTGCCTGGTCCACCTCGCCAACGCCGCCTATCGCGTCGGCGCCCCAAGCCTCCAGTTCGAAGCCCGCACCGAATCCTTCCCGGGTTACGAGCCAGCCAACCGGTTCCTCAAGCCTCCCTACCGCAAGGAGTTCCGCCTGCCAGAAATGGTCTGAGCAGGGCTGGGGGTCGAGGGAACGACGTGCCGTTTGACATTCCTCTCGCGTCATTTATCATGGATCTGACAAAAACGGGAATACCATGAAAAGACTACTTCTCTGCTTCTGCTTGGGAACTCTGGCGCTCTGGACCTCGAATGGGTCCGCCGGCGATAACACGCAACCGGGCCTGTGGGCCGAGTTCTTCGCTTTCGATAGCGCCCTCGAGGACTTCCCGGCCATCCCGGCCGACAAGAAGCCCGCCGTCCAGCGGCTGGACAAAACCATCGACGTCGATGCCGGCGACGATGCCTGGCCGGGCACCCAACTGAGCACCCATTTTTATATCCGCTGGACCGGCAAGCTCCACATCCCGCAGGACGGAAAGTACACGTTTTTCCTGAACTCCGACGACGGCTCCCGGCTGTTCATTGAGGGCAAGCAAGTGGTGGACAACGGCGGCCTGCACGCCGCCCAGGAAAAATCCGGGGAAGTGGACCTCAAGGCGGGTGACCATGACCTGAAGCTCGAGTTCTTCCAGAACGAGGGCGAAGCCGTCTGCAAATTCTCCTGGCAGCCGCCGGGCAAAGACAAGGAAATCGTCCCCGCCGCCGCCCTGCTCTGCCCGGCGCCCGAGGCGGGACCCGCCAAGTCCGGTCTCCAGGCCGAGTTCTTCGCCCTGGACGGCGAACTCGAGGACTTCCCGTCCATCCCGGCGGACAAGAAGCCCACCCTCCAGCGCGTGGACAAAACCATCGACGTGGATGCCGGGGACAACGCCTGGCCGGGCACCCAATTGAGCGAGCATTTCTATATCCGCTGGACCGGCAAGCTCCGCATCCCGCAGGACGGGAAGTACACGTTCTTTCTGAATTCCGACGACGGCTCGAGGCTGTTCGTTGGCGGCAAGCAAGTGGTGGACAACGGCGGCCTGCACAGCGCCGAGGAAAAATCCGGGGACGTGGACCTCAAGGCGGGGGACCATGACCTGAAGCTCGAGTTCTTCCAGAACGAAGGCGAGGCGGTCTGCAAATTCTCCTGGCAGCCGCCGGGCAAAGACAAGGAAATCGTCCCGGCCGCCGCCCTGCTCTGCCCGGCGCCCGAGGCGGGGCCAGCTAAGTCCGGTCTCCAGGCCGAGTTCTTCGCTCTGGACGGCGAACTCGAGGACTTCCCGTCCATCCCGGCGGTCAAGAAGCCCACCCTCCAGCGCGTGGACAAAACCATCGACGTCGATGCCGGAGACGGCGCTTGGCCGGGCACCCAATTGAGCGAGCATTTCTATATCCGCTGGACCGGCAAGCTCCGCATCCCACAGGACGGAAAGTACACGTTTTTCCTGAACTCGGACGACGGCTCCAGGCTGTTCATTGCCGGCAAGCAAGTAGTGGACAACGGCGGCCTGCACAGCGCCGAAGAGAAATCCGGGGAAGTGGACCTCAAGGCGGGCGGCCATGACCTGAAGCTCGAGTTCTTCCAGAACGAGGGCGAGGCGGTCTGCAAATTCTCCTGGCAGCCGCCGGGCAAAGACAAGGAAATCGTCCCGGCCACGGCGCTGTCCCATTAGAGCTCCTTGATGTGCTGATGATAGCGCAGAAAAAATGATTTATGGGCCTGATTAACTATCTGAAGAGCCAGTTCCTGGAGATTATCCAGTGGGAAGACGATTCGCGCGACACGCTCTCCTACTGCTACCCCGTGGACAAGGAAATCAAGCGCGGCGCGCAGCTCATCGTGCGAGAGTCCCAGGTAGCGCAATTCCTCTACATGGGCCAGTTCGGCGACACCTTCGCCCCCGGCACCTGGACACTCAGCACCGACAACACCCCCATTCTCAACACGCTCAAAGGCTGGAAGTACGGCTTCGAATCGCCGTTCAAGGCGGACATTTACTACGTCACCACTCGCCTGTTCACCGGCAACAAGTGGGGCACCGCCAACCCCGTGCTCATGCGCGACCCGGACTTCGGCATCGTGCGCGCCCGCGCTTACGGCACCTACGACTTCCACGTGGTCGAGCCTAAGCTCTTCCTCAAAGAGGTGGCCGGCACCGACCACCATTTCCGGCTCGAGGAATTCGCCGACACCATGCGCTCGCGCATCGTGAGCCTCTTTACCGAGGCCCTGGCCTCGGCCAAGCTCCCGGTGCTCGAGGTCGCCTCGCGTTACCAGGAGCTCGGGGAGGCGCTCCTGCCGCTCATCAACCCGGCGGTCGGCAGCAAGTATGGGCTGCAGATCCCGAGTTTCATCGTGGAAAACGTCTCGCTGCCCCCGGAGGTCGAGCAGGCGATCGATAAACGCTCAAGCATGGCGGCCGTCGGCAATCTCAACGACTACGTGAAATTCCAGATGGCCGAGGGCATGGGCAAAGGAGATGGCGGCGGCATGGCCGGTTCCGCCGCTCAGTTGGGGGCCGGCCTTGCCATGGGGCAACAGATGGCCCAGACCATAAGCGCCGCCCAATCTACCCCGCCCGCTTCACCTCCCAGCCAGCCAGCCAGCGCCGGCCTTCCTGCCGGAAGCCCTGCCCCTGCGTCCAGCCTGCCCGAACTGCTTAGCCCCGGTGACGCCGCGAAGGCCCTGGGAGTCAGCGAAAGCGACGTCCTCGCGGCACTGGCCGACGGCTCGCTCAAAGGCAAGAAGATAGGCGCCGCCTGGCGCATCACGCGGGCGGCCCTCGAGGACTTCCTCAAGTGAACCCCCATGCCCGAAGCTCTCGCCCAAAAGAAATTCGCCTGCCCCGCCTGCGGCGGCGAGGCGCAATGGAACCCGGCCAGAAAGGCCCTGGTCTGCCCCTTCTGCGGGACCACCTCCCCGGCCCAGGCGCAAGTCAGCGCCACGGGCCAGGAGACCGTTGTCGAGCACGATTTGGTGGCGGCCTTGCGGGCCATTCCGGACGACCAGCGGGGCTGGCAGGCGGAAAAGACCATGGTCAAGTGCCAAAGCTGCCAGGCCATCTCGGTCTTCGACCCCGAACGCGTCGGCCAGCGGTGCGATTTCTGCGGCGCTTCCGCCCTCGTGCCTTACGAGGAAGTCAAAGACGCCTTCCGTCCGGAGAGTCTGCTGCCCATGAAGCTCGCTGAAACCCAGGTCCGCGATTCGATTCACCGTTGGTATGGCAGCCGCTGGTTCGCCCCCAACCGCCTCAAGGGCGCCGCCCTCACCGACACCGTCAAGGGCCTCTACATTCCCTACTGGACCTTCGACGCGCAGGTCCATGCCGACTGGACGGCCGAGAGCGGCTACTACTATACCGAGACCGAGACCTACACCGACGCCGAGGGCAAGACACAGACCCGCCAGGTCCAGCGCATCCGCTGGGAACCGAGCGCCGGCTCCCTCGACCACTTTTTCGATGACGAACTGGAGCCCGCCTCGCGCGGGGTGCAGCCGGGGATGCTCCGCCGCATCGAACCGTTCCCGACCAAGGAACTGGTGCCCTATCAATCCGGCTTCCTGTCCGGTTGGGTGGTCGAGCGCTACCAGATTGACCTGCTCACCGCCGCCCAGGCGGCGCGCGAGGAAATGCAGGCCAAGGTCGAGCAAATGTGCGCCGCCCAAGTCCCGGGCGGCACCCACCGGAACCTGCAGGTCCAGGCCGATTTCTCCGGCCAGACCTTCAAGCACATCCTCGTGCCCCTCTGGCTGCTCCGCTACGATTACGGCCGCCGCCAGTTCCAGGTCGTCATCAACGGCTACACCGGCGCCATCGCCGGCAAGTACCCGAAGAGCTGGGTCAAGATCACCTTGGCTGTGGCCGCGGCATTGGCGGTCGCCGCGCTTTTGCTGCTGGTGTTCCGGCATTGAATTTCCGGTTGGCAGCCGGCGGTGATTCGGGCATGCTGTGGAGCCATGAATCTAGCCGTATGAAACTGCTCTACCACCTGCAGCTCGTTGGGCTGATACCGGCCGGCGGGCTTTTTTGTTGTCCCGTCGCGACTGCGGCCTTGGCCTCGTCGGACGGCTCGGTCTCCGTTTACATTGGCACCTACACCAGCCGGGCCAAGAGCGAGGGCATTTACCTGGCGCGCTTCGATACAGCCACCGGCCGGCTCGGCGCGCCCGAGTTGGCCGCCAAGACGACCAACCCGAGCTTCCTGGCGGCGCATCCGAACCGCCGCTTTCTTTACGCCGTCGGCGAAGTCGGCAATTTCGGGGGCAAACCATCGGGCATGGTGAGCGCCTTCAGCATCGCCGCCGATAGCGGCAAACTGACCTTGCTCAACCAGCAACCCTCAGGCGGCGCCGGGCCGTGTCACCTGGCAGTGGACCGGACTGGGAAATGGCTCTTAGTGGCCAATTACAGCAGCGGCAGCATTTCGGTGTTGCCTATCCAGCAGGACGGCGCCCTGGGCGAACCGGGCGCCATCGTCCAACACCGCGGCTCGAGCGTCAATCCGCAGCGGCAGGAGGGGCCGCACGCGCATTTTATCACTCCCGGCCCTGCCGGCCGCTTCGTCCTCACGTGCGATCTGGGCCTGGACAAGGTGCTGGTTTACCGGCTCGATCCGGCCAAAGGGACTTTGGTCCCGAACGACCCGCCCTCGGTTTCGCTCAAGCCCGGCGCCGGCCCGCGCCATCTGGCCTTTCATCCCAACGGCCGCCTGGTCTTTGTCATCAGCGAGATGGGCTCGAGTCTGACCTCCTTTTCCTGGGACAGCCGGCGGGGCGCGCTCAAAGAATTGGAGACGGTTTCCACCCTCCCGGCAGGGTTCACGGGCAACAGCAACTGCGCTGAAGTGCAGATGCACCCCTCGGGCAAGTTCCTCTACGGCTCAAATCGCGGGCATGACAGCATTGCCGTGTTTGCCGTCGATCCCAGGATGGGCAAGCTCTCCCTCGTCGAGCACCAATCCACCCAGGGAAAAAACCCGCGCCACTTCGCCATCGACCCCGCCGGCCGCTGGCTCCTGGCCGAAAACCAGGACTCCGACAATATCGTCGTGTTCCGGATCGATGCCGAGACCGGACGCCTGTCCTCCGCCGGGCAGGAGATCAAAGTCGGCAGCCCGGTCTGCGTCGAGTTCCTGGCTAAATAAACTCGTTGATCAGGTTCTCCAGGTACTCCTGGCGGCCGCTGGTGTTGGGGTCGGGTTGGCCTTTCTTGAGCATGTAGGCCTCGAGCTCCTTGAACGTGGCCTTGCCGGCGGCTATCCGGGCGCCGATGCCGCTGTCCCAGGAACTGTAGCGCTGTCGGACGAATTCGGCTAGACGCCCGTCTTTGCGGATGGCGGCTGCCGTCTTGAGGCCGCGCGCAAAGGCGTCCATGCCGCCGATATGCGCATAGAACAGGTCCACCGGCTCGAAGCTCTCGCGCCGCACCTTGGCGTCGAAATTGGTGCCGCCCGTTGAAAAGCCGCCCATCTTGAGGATGCAGAGCATCACCTGAATCGTGAGATAGACATCGGTCGGGAACTGGTCGGTGTCCCAGCCCAGTAGCAGGTCGCCGGTGTTGGCGTCAATCGAGCCGAGGGCGTTGGCGCCGATGGCGGCCTCCAGTTCATGCTGCATCGTGTGGCCGGCCAGCGTGGCGTGATTGGTCTCGATGTTCAATTTGAGGTCGCCCAGCAGGTCGTAAGCGCGCAGGAAGTTCAGGCAGGCCGCCGCATCGGAATCGTATTGGTGTTTGGTCGGTTCTTTGGGCTTGGGTTCGATGTAGAATTGGCCTTTGAAGCCGATCTCCTTCTTGTAGTCCACGGCCATGTGGAGGAACGTGGCCAGGTGGTCCAGCTCCCGTTTCATGTCGGTGTTCAACAGGCTGGTGTAACCTTCGCGTCCGCCCCAGAAGACATAGCCCGCGCCGCCCAATTCGTGGGTGGCCTCGATGGCCTTCTTCACCTGCGCGGCGGCGTAGGCGAAGACATCCGCGTTGCAACTGGTGGCCGCGCCGTGCGCAAAGCGTGGATGGGCAAAAAGGCAGGCCGTGCCCCAAAGCAAGCGGACCCCGGTGCGCTGCTGCTCCTCCTTGAGCACCTTCACAATGGCCTCGAGATTCTGGTTGGTCTCCCGGAGGTTCTTGCCTTCCGGGGCCACGTCGCGGTCGTGGAATGCATAGAACGGGGCGCCGAGCTTCTCGAGAAACTCGAAGGCCACCGCCACGCGCGTCCGCGCCATCTTCATCGAATCGCTCCCATCTTCCCAGGGCCGGACTGCCGTGCCCGAGCCGAACATGTCGGACAACTGCCCGCGAATCGTGTGCCAGTAGGTCACCGAAAACCGCAGGTGCTCCTTCATCGATTTGCCTTCGACCAGTTCGTCCGGATTGTAATGCTTGAAGGCGAGGGGGTTTTTCGACCCCGGACCTTCGTACTCTATCTTCGCGATGCCGGGAAAAAATTCTTTCGATTGCTTTTTCATGTGCGCGTTACTGTTTGGCCATGAGGCTAGCCGCCGGGACGGCGCAGTGCAAGCCGGAAGAGAAGTTTCCCGGCGCCGCGTCAGGGCAGTTGACAAAGTGGGAACAGCGGGCGGGACGCCCGCCGAACTCGCAGGCGAGGACGCCTGCGCCACGTAGCGCAGGCGTCCTCGCCTGCGAGCTCGGGCCGCGTCTCGCGGCACGAGGCACGGCCCGGGCGACTTTGCCAATGGCCCCGGCGCCGCGTTGCCCCAGTGTGTTTTCGGCTTGAGGGAAGAGAACCGCGAATGGACGCGAGTGGACGCGAACCACGAAGAACCACGCGCTTTCGGCTCCCGCCAGGAATACTCGCGCCTATTTGCGTCCATTCGCGGTTGGACCGATCCGCTATTTCATCGGCCCTTGACATGCTAACCATTTCAGTTACTATCGCCTTGTGATCCGCAGTTTCAAGTGCGGTGAAACCGAAAGGGTGTTCAACTACCAACGCACCCTGGTTTGGAGCGAGCCGGTGCGCAAAGCGGCCTTGCGCCGCCTGTACGCCCTGGACGCCGCGACGAACCTGTTGGATTTGAGCAGTCCACCTGCCAACCGGCTGGAAAAACTGCGCGGCGAGCGGGCCAGACAGTGCAGTATCCGCGTCAACGACCAATGGCGGATCTGCTTCGAGTGGCGCGGTGGCCACGCCTGGAACGTCGAAATCGTGGATTATCACTAACCAAAGCAAGCGTATGAAAGACCCTGTGTTGAACCCGGTCCATCCCGGAGAAATCCTGGCGGAGGACTTTCTCAAGCCGATGGGCATCAGCCAGTACCGGCTGGCCAAGGACATTCATGTCCCATTGCGCCGCGTGAACGAGATCATCCTGCGGCGGCGCGGCATCTCTGCCGACAGCGCCTTGCGCCTGGCCAGGTACTTCAACACCACGCCGCAGTTCTGGCTTAACCTGCAATCCCGCTACGAACTGGATACAGCCCAATTGGCCACCCAAAAAACCATCGAGAAGACCATCCGCCCGGCCCGCCCGTTGGCTCAGGCTGCCTGATTCCCTCGGTCTGCGTGGCCCGCCTCTTTGATATGCAGACAATGATCGAGCTTGACGACGTTCTTCTCGCCCAGGCCACCAAACTGGCTCGCGAGGAAGGCTGCGACCTGTCGCACCTCATCGAGGAAACGCTGCGCGATAAAATCGCCCCAATGCTGCCCGGCGCCCCACAGCCGCCCTTTCGCCTGACCAGCGGCAGCGACCAAGGCGGCGACAAAGATCCGGAGTCGGAGTTTTTCGGACGCCCTCCCAGACGCCAACGGCATCATCCATGCCAGCCCAGGACAACGCCCTGGGTTACGCCGCCAAAGACAATCCGGAGCGCTGAAAGCGCGATTCACCCCGCCGCCTGTGCCGCGCTAAACCGACCAACCTCCTTCAATCCCAAACATGCCGTTCATCGAATTCCATACGCCATTTTTGGAGCAGACTGGGATACTCTTTGAATCTCCGTCCCCTAGGCCTGCCCCCGCTCCCGCGGGACCTTCCGGCTCAGCGGAGCGGGTCGGCGCAGGGCCGGCTGCGTTCGGGCGGTTCGCGGGTCCGATGGGATTACGGCGAGCAAAATCGCTCTTTGCACGGTTTCAAAAAAAAGCTTGCAATGCCTGAGCTTCTGGCGTTCAGTGGAGGCGAACCACTGAAGGTCCGCATGGGCCGTAGGTGGTGTCCGTTTTTTAGGACGGGATGCACACGACTCCAAAGGGGTGTTTGGCAGTCGCCCTAAGGTTCAGAAAAACAAGCTACCGAGGCCCTAAACGCTCTGGTGGCCCTGGCGCACAAGAACGCGAAGAACAAGTTCACCATCCCCGGTTTGGGCAAGCTGGTCCTGGTGAGTCGCAAGGCTAGGATGGGTCGAAATCCGGCGACGGGAGAGTCCATCAAGATCCCGGCCAATCGCGTCGTGAAGTTCCGGATCGCCAAGGCAGCTAAAGACGCTATTCTGGGCACCAATTAACGCGAGGTCTTATGAACCTTACAACTCTGACACCACAACAACTCCGGAACGCAGCCGACCTCGAGGAGAGGATTGATGCGCTGCAAAACGAACTGAATGAAGTCCTGGGCGGTGAAGTCTCTGCTCCTGTCCAGCCTGCCGTTGAAGCACCTCAAGGGCCGTCGAATGGGAGGCGGAAGAAGAGGAAGAAGATCAGCCCAGAGGGTCTTGCGAACATCCATGCTGCGGCGAAGGCACGATGGGCGGCAAGGAGAGGTGAGGCCCCGGCAACCGAAGCAGAGAAGCCAGCAAGTGAGCCGAAGAAGACGAAGAACCAGGTGAGCGAGGCAAAGCTAAAGGCGTTGGCTAAGGCCCGCGAGGCGAGGTGGGCGAAGGCGAGGCTGTAGAGTTCTCGACTTTGACAGGCGCAATGCTCCTCAAAGGTGTTGCGCCTTCGAAACAGCCTGGGGTTCCTCGATTGCAAGTGGACGTTTATTGTCCGCAATGAAGCAAACACTGCAAATACCCACGCACAGGTTGCTCTCGACACCTTCTTGGATTTTTGGTGAACTCGGGCGATCACCGAGCAGAAGTCAGTGATGGGCCTGGAGGGTTTGCTGGTTTTGTGGCGGTGTTTGGTGGCCGGTTGTTTATGAAATTGGCAGCGGGAGTTGCGAGACGGGCTTCGGGCGGGCATGCATCGGGTGCTCACCATCGCACGGTTTGCACCAGCGTTCGGCAGCTGAAAAGGAGGAGGGAACGTGGGCAGCATCTGATGGCCAATTGCCACCATTCTGAAAACCACCGAAGCACTAGAAGCCTCCGGCCTGAACCGGCCGCGCCTCTGCTCCACTCGACCAGTATCAGTTTTATCAGTTTATGAGCAACCCAGACCGTTATTACCTCGCGGCCGAAAAGGTCATGCTTGACGGCGACGACGAGCAAGAGACACTACCCAAAGACACAAGGCTTGTTTTGAACGGGGAGACCCTCCAACGAAGTCCCCTTCAGGCATTGGAGCGGCTATTAAAGAAATGGCTTTATCTCAAATGCAAGTCAGTCGGTTCATCAGCCACCGGGGAAAAGTTGAGTGACCATAAAGAGTTGATCTGTCGCTTTCTGCTGCGCTCAACACTTTCAAGGAGAAAGCGCCTACCCCGCTCAATACCGCACTATCGGCAGCAGTCGCGTAGGGGACACGCTCAGGTGGGGCTGGCCCCACGGTCGCTGTTGTCGTGCCAAAGAAGCAGGCCCGGCAAAGTCAATTTCCGCTTGCAGAAGGGGGCCTGATTTGACTAGAGTCCCAGCGTTTGCTGGCGACACAACAGAAAGGACTCCTTATGGCTATTCGCGGACGTGGACATCGGACGTTTCCCTCAGGGACGAGTTGGCTGGTGCTCATTCTTCTCGTTTGCATAGCGAGCCGCTGTTTCGGCCAGAATTACGACGGCTTCTACTACAACAACAGTGGAACCGTCGTCACCATCACCGGTTACAACGGCCCCGGAGGCGCTGTCACGATACCGTTTTCAATACCTGGGGTCGGCATGGTCACCGCCATCGGGGCAAAGGCGTTTTTCGGGTCCCCCAGGTTGGACAGCGTGACTATTCCCGGCGGCGTCACCTCCATCGGGAGCGATGCGTTTTCTTATTGCTTTAGCCTGACCAGCGTCACCATTCCCAGCAGCGTCACCAACATCGAGGACGGGGCGTTTTGGGATTGTACGAGTTTGACGGCATTCACGGTGGACACACAGAATCCGGCTTATACCTGTCTCGGCGGCGTCCTATTTAACAAGAGCCAGACTGTGCTGGTTGAATGCCCTGGGGCAATCACCGGAGCCTACGCCATCCCCACCACCGTCAACATCATCGCAGCCGCTGCGTTTGCGGCCTGCCAGGGCTTGACCAGCCTCACCATGCCAGACAGCGTCACCTTTGTCGGGGACCAAGCGTTTTACTTCTGTACGAGTTTGACCAGCGTAACCACCGGCGAGGGCGTCACCTCAATCGGGAAGGAGGCATTCCAGGACTGCTACAGCCTGACGAGCTTCAACATCCCCAACAGCGTCATCTCCATCGGGGACTATGCGTTCGAGTACTGCGGCAGCCTGACCAATGTTACTATCCCCGACAGCGTCACCAACATTGGCATCCAGGCGTTCGAGTACTGCACTGGCCTGACAAGCGCCACCGTCGGCAACGGCGTCACCAACATCGCGGAGTCCGATTTCTATGCATGCACCAACCTGACCAGCGTCAGCATCCCCAACAGCGTCACCAACATCGGTTTCGAGGCGTTTGCTTATTGCTTTAGCCTGACAAGCGTAACCATTCCCAGCAGCGTCACCTCCATCGGGGAATGTTCGTTCCTTGGATGCACCAGCTTGACCAGCGTTACCATCCCCAACAGCGTCACCGACTTGGGATTCCGTGCGTTCGAGTACTGCGCCAGCCTGACCAATGTTACTATCCCCAACAGCGTCACCAACATCGATTTCGAGGAGTTCGAGGGATGCAGCGGCCTGACCAGCGTTACCATCCCCAACAGCGTTGCCTCCATCGGCAGCGGGGCATTCTCTAATTGCACCAGTCTGGCCAGCGCCTATTTTCGGGGCGATGCGCCGTCATCGTTCGCGCTAGACGCATTCCGGTACACGGCTTCGGGATTTACTATTTATTACCCGGCGACCGCCACGGGTTGGACGACACCCACCTGGATGGGATACCCCGCCCAGCCTTATTACCAGCCAGTTCTAAGCCTGGTGCGGGGCTTGGGGACCGTAACGCCGTCATTCAATAATCTCCAGCTTGGCACAAATTATCAGTTGCAGGTTTCAACCGACCTCAGCACTTGGAGCAACACGGGACCGGCGTTCACCGCGACGAACGCGAGCGAAGTTTACGGCCAGCCTTTTGATGTGGGAAACTGGCCCCAGCTTTTCTTCCGGCTCCAGTCGGCACCGTTTTGAATCCGCATCACCGGGCCGGTTAGACCGTAGTCCGCACATGGGCTTCAAAAACCCTTGGATTTGAACGGGGGCGTAAGCCCATCTCCCTGCCGAATTGCCCAGCCAGTGCCGAGCTGTGGATCCAAACACCCGGCCTCCCAGGATGCTGCACTTGTCCCCTCGACAGCCGCCCATCGCCTCCCCGCCCGACACACCATCCCGCGTCCAGGCTCCCGCGGTCCGGCCGCGGCCGCGCTGGCCTGAGCGCCCTTCCCGACAGACAAATCCTCCTGGGTCCGGATCGGCACGTCGCTCAGGATGCCGCCTTTTCGCGCGGCGGCTCGCGCAACAGGCTCTCAGGCAGCGCCGACAGCTCGGACGCCGTGCCGTCCGGCCGCCACACTACCCGGCCATCATTCTCCACGCGAACGACCACCCCTCGCGTCGAACCGCGCAGCGTCTTGACACGGTCGCCAGCCGCAAAGGATGCCGCTTCGCAGAGCGCGTTCACGGCGGCGATCATCAACTCTTCATCCAACACCCCGGTGATGAAGTGGGCCACCGCTGAAGAGGCCTCCTTGCGCCGATGAAACGGGAGGTCGGAAAAGAGCGCATTTCCCAGCGCGCGGCCGATTTCAGCAAACGTGTTGCCATTAAAAAACAGAAAGGGGGCGCGCCGATGGCACGACTTGAGGAATTGAAACGTCTCCAGCAGCGTCAACGCGGAGGCGCGGCATTTTTCCCACTCTGCCGCAACCGCCGCGTGAGTTTCCGAGTTAAATCCTCGCTGCGCGCCGCCTCGCTCGCAGAGTCCGCCATTGATCTGGGCGACAGATGGCCAGTCCCAGTTTTGGAGAAACTTGGCTCGGCTTTGTAGCGGTGCTGGTTCGCTGCGGCCTCTTCCAGGATGTCCGCCGCCGTCAGTTGCTCCAGCAGATCCAATCGCAGCTTCATTACTCATACATTACCTCACCAAGCCAGACTCGACAAGCAGGATCCCGCCCCGCCCCCCCTGCATGGCCGCTTCCGGACACTGCCGCGGAGCGCCGGCTTTAGCCGGCTTTGCGCGCACCTGGCGCCCCGCTGTGCCCCTATTCGACGTTGGACGTCCAAACCCGGCCTAAGGCCGGCGCTCCGGTCTTTCGGCATCGGCGGCGGGGGCGGTGCCCGGATGCCCTCCCTGCGCCGGCCTGATGTTTTTGGGAGAACAATCAGGAGCGAGTGTGGGAGCGTAATCATGGTGTCCTCTTTGCCTTCACGCCGGACCAGCCCGCTGAATTTCATCGGCCGGAAGCATAGCATGGCAAGTGAGACCGCCGCAAGCCGCAGCGAGTCCTGGGTGGCGCGCTGGTTTCGCTGACGATTCGCCTCCTCCGCCCCGCACCACCCCCCAAGTCGCAACCGGCGGCCCGCCCTCAAAGATCAAAGAAATAACCAATAGAGCCAATGGAGGCAATTTCGCTTGCGGCTTGCTCTCAGCAGACATGAGGGCTAGAACTTTGCAGCAGATGACCTTTACATACGAGCCTCAAGAGAACGCAGAGATCGTGAAGAAATCCCCTATTCTTTTTTTGTCTTTGTGCTCTTTGCGTTCTTTGCGGTTAATTATGCAGCGGGCTCAGAGGCCCGCCCTTTGGCTTTCCGCCGCCGCGCTGGGGGTGGCTTTCCTTATGGCGGGCGGGGTGGTGTCGCCTGCGGCGGCGCCGGAGCCTGGGCCGGCGCCGGATGCATCCAATGCGCCGGGACCGTTGGCGTGGTGGAGTTTTAAGGAAGGCGCCGGCCTCGCCGTGCATGATGTTACCGGGCATGGTTACGACGGGGTGATTCGCGGCGCGGCCAAATGGGGCGAAGGGCCTTCAGGACCGGCGCTGGCCTTCGACGGAACCTCGTTCGTGGAGGTGGCTTTCAAAGAGACCCGGCGGCTTGAGGGACCGGTCACGATTCAGGCCCGCATCTGTCCCGCCGACGACAAGCCCAACACTTACAAGCAAATCGTCGACTTGCCGGATGGTTATCTCTTGCGCCTGGACAATCCTCCGGAGGGGGGCAAGCTCTCCTTTTTCGCCTTTCTGGACGGCAACCCGGAACCGCGCGTCCAGGCCGGAGTTCCGGAACTCTCCAAATGGCACCAGGTCGTCGCCGTCTGGGACAAGGCCAGCCTCCACTTGTGGCTGGATGGCGCAAGGGCCGACCGGCCCAGGACCGGAACGCCAGCCCTCAAATCCAATCAGCTCCGAATCGGCGAGGGCTTCATCGGCGCCATCGATGAGGTCAAAATCTATGGCCGCGCCTTGAGCGAGGACGAAATCCAGGACCTGTTTCCCCCCAAACTCTCGATGTCGCTCAAAGTGCCCCGGCCGGTATTCGAGCTTGGAAAGCCCTTTGCGGCCACCTGCGAGGTGGCCAACGCAGGCGGCCGGCCGCTGCCCGGAGGGACTGTCCAACTCGAACTGCCGGAAGGATTGGTTCTACTGGGAGGCCAGCCGGCGGCGAGGCTCCCGGCCGTCTTGCGGAACAGACCGGCGATCCTGGAATGGACGCTCGTGGCCAAAGGCGCGCTGGCCTCGGAAATCAAGGTGCAGGCCCTCTTTTCCGGTATCGAGCCGGTCTCAAAATCCGCCAAGGTCGTCGTGGCCGGGCCAATCCCCATGGACGGGGCTGCCTTCGATCGGCCGGGCCTCACCCGCACAGGCGGCACTCTCGTGCTGGGGAACAGCCATCTGCGCCTGGTCTTCCCCACAAACGACTTCGGCTACGGTGTGTTCGCGGTGGATGTCTGCCAGTCCAACCGCTGGATGCGGATGGCCGTGGCGAGCCAGTTGAGTTGCCTGGCCGTGAAAAAGGAAAAGGGCGCGGACCTCTCGCGCCGACCCATCTACGCCGACCATTTCAAACCGGCGGACCTTGGGCCGGGCGGGTGCGGCCTCGAATTCACCCGCTCCATCGATGACGGCGCCGGCGCCCGGTGGGACTGCCGTTTCTCTTTCGTGCTCTCCAATGACGACCGGGTCAAGGTCGTCTATGAAGCAACGCCGGACAAAGACGGCTGGCTGGCGCATTTCCAGGGACCCACTTTGCATGTCGGCGAGGGCACATTCGGCGCCAGCAAAGACGACGGCCTGTTCTGCGGCCTGGAATGGCTGGTGGGCGACGAGGCCTCGTCATCCAACCTGGACATGCACGACCCGGACTACTACGTCCGTTTCGTGCCGCATCCGAACAAGGTTACCGTGCCGTTGATGGCCTTTTCCAAGAGCAACGCCGCCCTGGCCCTTTATTGGGATTGCCTCCAGAAATGGGACGGGACCCACGACCGGCCCGCGGCGGTCTTTGCCTCGCCCAATTTCATCGAAGGGCAGCAGAACCACCTGATGGGATTGTTTCTGCCCTCCGTGCCCGCCTGGGTGGGAACGAACGCGCTCGAGGCCGCCGCGGCTCCGTATCCTTTCAGGCGGCACGCCCCCTTGCGCCTGGAGGCCTGGATTGCGGCTGTGACCCCGGCCCGCCAATCGCTGGCCTGTCTGCCGCGGTGGTTTGAGACCTTTGGCGTTCCGGACCCGGCGCCGCTCCCGCGCGGGAGTTACCTCAAGGAAATTGAGTTCAGCACCCGCGCCTTCCTGGAGTCGCTCTGGGTCGAGGACGAGCGCCAGTGGTGGACCTCCAAGGGCGCAGGCGACCTCTTAAGCCCCAAAGGACGTCCCGCCCATTTTGCCTTCCAACTCCGCATGGCCGCCCTCCTGACCAGGGACGCGGGCCTTCGCCAGAGGTGCAACGACCGGGCGGCGCTCGGCGAAAGACTGGGCGGGTTTCGCCCCCAATGGGACGACCTGGGCTTCACTTGGGCCGATCCAGTTCCACGCCTGGCCGGTCTGGGCCAGGCCGCCCTCGAACGCCTGGATTCCATGGAACCCGACGGCTCCTGGCGATTCCGGACTCGAGTCGAGACCAACGGGGTTTTCAAGGGCTTTGATTACTCGTTGCTCGGTCCGGACCGGGCTGCCGAAGTCGGCACCTGCGCCCGCAACTTGTACGAAGTCCTGCAATTCGCCCGCCTGACCGGCGACGCGGATATCTTCAAAGCAGCGGAAAAGCCGCTGGCCTTCATCGAGCAGTTTGCCGTGCCCCGCGCCGCCCAGGTCTGGGAATGCCCGGTCCATTCGCCGGACATCCTCGCGGCGGCGGATGCCGTCGATGCCGAGCTCGAGGCCTATCGCTGCTCCGGCGACCCCCACTACCTTCAGGAAGCCGTCCGTTGGGCCTGGACCGGCCTGCCCTTTGTCTATGTCTGGAATCCCCCCGGCAAGCCGGTCCTCCGCTACGCTTCGATTGCCATTTTCGGCGGCTCTTGGTACGGCGGTTCCTGGATCGGACAGCCTGTCCAATGGAATGGGCTTCGCTACGCTTACGCCTTGCTGAAACTGGCCGACTATGACCGTTCCTTTCCCTGGCGGCGCGTAGCCGAGGGCGTGACTGTCAGCGCCCTCTATCAGCAGGACCCCGACGGCCCCAACGCCGCCCTCTGGCCCGACAACTTCAGCGCGCTCGATTGGTCAAAGTGCCCCTGGGTCTTCGAGCCGGGCCTCATCGCGAAAAACCTCTACAAAATCCTCGGCCGGGACATCGAGCCGGCCACCACCTGCGTCGGGACCGGGGACGAGCGGTTCTGCATTACGGCGCGGGCCGAGGTCGGTCAGGCCGCCTGGAAAGACAATGTGCTCAGTTTCCATGCCAAATTCCCGGACGAGGAAAGCGCCACTCTAGCCGCTGCCGGCCTTGAAAGGCCGACCATGGCGGCGTCTCGGCAGAGCGCCGCTGACGAAAGCCGCACTGTGCTTGTGGCCGGCCTCGAAAGGCCCGCCGCGGTACGGCTCGACGGGTCGAGCCTGCCGCAATCCCAGGCCGGCGGCTGGCAGTACGCCAACGAACAGGGATTCCTGCTCATCCGGCTGCCTGCCCCGAGCCCGCCCGGAACGCCCCCCTCGGGCGGCCCGACCCACTTGCTGGAAATCTCAGGCGCCAGGCATCGAGCCGGCACCGTCTTTCCCAGCCGGCTAAGCGCAATTGCCTTTGATTTTACCGGCGGCCTCCAAGGCTGGATGCCTGTCAACCAGGTCGAAAACCTCCGTGCCGAGGGCGGGTTGCTCAAGGGCCTTGCAACCGGCTCCAACCCCTACATGCACCGCCCCCGCCTTCGAGTCAATGGCCGGGCTGATGAACAGATCAGGGTCAAGTCCCGCTCGGCCGCGGGCACCGCCACTGGCCTCTTCTGGATTACTGAGGACAGCCCCCATTGGGCCGAGGACAAGGGGATGCGCCTCCCGTTCAAGCCCGGTCCCGATTTCAGCGACTACGTGTTTGAAGTCGGCCGGCATCCGCTCTGGGCCGGCAAAACCATCATCGCCATCCGCCTCGACCCGGTGGACGGCAGCAACGGCAGCGAGTTTGCCGTGCAATCCATTCACGCAGAATCGCCTCTAAAGCCAACAAAATAGCTGCTTGCCCTGACAAACAAACACAACTATACACGGCGACAGAATTCTTTGGGGATCGAAAGAATGAACAGAAGGAAACAAAGAAACAAAGACACGAATCTTCGTTCTCTTTGTTTGCTTCTGTTAGACTTCATGCGCAGTGAATTGTGACGTTCAGTATATGACCGCAAAACTCCACCCCTTAGCACTATTGTTGGCGTGTGCTGTCTGCGCGCCGGCCTTGCGCGCCGACGGCGCCGGAACCGAGTCACTCTGGTACGACAAACCCGCCGCCCACTGGGAAACACAGGCGCTGCCAATCGGCAACGGCCGCCTCGGCGGCATGATCTTCGGCGGCGTCCAGCGCGAGCAAATCCAGTTCAATGAATCCAGTCTGTGGATCGGCGACGAAACCGACACCGGGGCCTATCAGGGGTTTGGAGACGTGTTCATCGATTTCGGAGGCGGCGCCGCTCCCACGGCCTATCGGCGAGAACTCGACATCGGCCGGGCCGTCCACACCGTCACTTACACCCAGGGCGGCGTGAATTACCGGCGCGAGTGCTTCGCCAGCCACCCGGCCAGCGTCATCGTCTTGCGGTTCACGGCAGACAAGCCGGGCGCGTACACCGGCTCGGTTCTGCTCACGGACATGCACAAGGGCAAAGTCGTGGCCCAAGCCAACCGCCTAACCTCAACCGGTTCGCTGGCCGGCTACAAGTATGAGGACAAAGGCCCGAACTATGCCCTCGCCTTGGATTACGAGGCCCAGGTGTTCGTGCTCAACGAGGGCGGCTCTGTCAACTCAGCCGATGGGCGAATCAACTTCCAAGGCGCCGACAGCCTCACCCTCTTCATTAACGCCGGCACCGATTTCGTCAACCAGCGCAGCCGGGGCTGGCGCGGCGAACATCCGCGCGCGCGCATCACCGCGCAACTGGCGGCGGCGGCTGCGACGCCGTTCCCCGAGTTGCTCGCGGCGCATGTCGCGGACCATCGGAAACTCTTCGATCGGGTGGCGCTCGAGCTCCGCGCCGCCGCCGCCTTCCCCGAGACCGGCCCGCAGCCGTCGGAAACGCCGGCGCCCCGGCGGGAGCCTCCCGCCGGCGAATTGCCGACCGACCAGCGCCTCTTGAGATGCTCCCAGGGAACGAGGGACCCGGAATTGGAGGCCCTGGTCTTCCAATATGGCCGCTATATGATGATAGCCTCCTCGCGCGACGCCTTGCCCGCCAACTTGCAAGGATTGTGGAATGACTCCCTGAAGCCCCCATGGCGCTCCGATTACCACACGGACGTCAACGTGCAGATGAACTACTGGATGGCCGACGAGGCCAATCTCGGCGAATGCTTCATGCCGTACGCGGCGTGGCTGAACTCCATCCGTGAAGTCCGCAAAGCGGCCACCAGCCGGGCCTTCAACACGCGCGGTTGGACCATGCGCGCCGAGAACGGCATCTTCGGCGGCTCAACCTGGGAATGGGTCGAATCGGGCAGCGCCTGGTGCATGCAGAACATCTGGGACCATTACGCCTTTACCGGCGACAAAGAGTACCTGCGCAACCTCGCCTACCCCATGATGAAGGAGGTCTGTGAATTCTGGCTCGACCGCCTCAAGGCCCTGCCTGACGGCGCGCTCGCCGCCCCCAACGGTTACTCGCCCGAACACGGCCCGCGCGAAGACGGCGTCTCGCACGACCAGCAGCTCGTCTGGGACCTCTTCAACAACACTGTCGAGGCCGCCGACGCCCTCGGCATCGAGCGCGCATTCCGCGACACCCTCGCCGCCAGGCGCGATAAACTTCTCGGCCCAAGGATCGGCAAATGGGGCCAGTTGCAGGAATGGATGGTGGATCGTGACGACCCCAAAGACACCCATCGCCACCTCTCCCATTTGGTCGCGGTCTATCCCGGACGCCAGATCACGCCTTGGACCACGCCGGAACTGGCCCAAGCCGCGCGGGTGTCGCTCAACGCGCGCGGGGACGTCAGCACAGGCTGGAGCACCGCCTGGAAGATCAACCTCTGGGCCCGATTGCTCGATGGCGACCGCGCCTACAAACTCATCGGCAACCTCCTCCGCCTCGTCGGCGACACCCGCGTCAACTACGGCGGCGGCGGCGGCCTCTATGCCAACCTCTTCGACGCCCACCCGCCCTTCCAGATCGACGGCAACTTCGGCTACACCGCCGGCGTTTGCGAAATGCTCCTCCAAAGCCACACCGGCGAAATCCAACTCCTGCCCGCCCTGCCCAACGCCTGGCCCGCGGGCAAAGTCACCGGCCTGCGCGCCCGCGGCGGCTTCACCGTGGACATCGAATGGAACAACGGCAAAATCACCCGCTACCGCATCGCCTCCCCGAACCCGCGCGAAGTCAAAGTCCGCGTGAACGGCGAGGTCAAGACCCTCATGGCCGAGAAACTTTGATGGGGTAGGTCCCGTGTTCGCGCACCAGCTTCACGATGTAGTCATAAGTATGTCCGGATACGGCGCTGCTGACGGAGTGGTCGCTTTGGAAGATGAACCCGCCGCCTTTGGCCGCCTCGAGCTTGCGCAAAACCTCCAGGCGGATGGCGGCACGGTCGCCTCTCTCCCACACTTGAATGTCGCTGTTGCCGCAAAACCCGATGCGGTGGCCGTATTGCCTGCGCAATTCCAGAACGTCCATGCCGGCCTTCACTTCGAGCGGATTGAAGGCATCGACGCCCATCTCGATGTAATCCTCGAGAATCGCTTTCACGTTGCCGCAGCCGTGGTAGATGACCGGCAGACCCTGTGCGTGGGCCAGCGCAACCATCCGCGCGACCCACGGTTTGAAGTACTCTCTCCAGTAGCGGGGCGACATGAAGGTGCATTTCTTGTAAGCGACGTCGCCCCAGATAACAAACCCGTCGAGCATGCCCGCGCCCGCCTCGAGCTCGGCCCTGGCCATCTCGAGGTAGAAGGCGCCGATGCGGTTAATGACCGCGCCCATCCGCTCGGGGTATTCGCCAATCCACATCATGGTGTTCTCTTGGCCGATGAGGCGCGTGAGGCACTCGCTCACCTCGATCATGCTCCCATACACCGGGAAGTCTGGCCGGAGAGACGTGACGGTCTCGATCCACGCGGGCGAGTTTCGCTGGAAGCCGTCGCCCACCCCCGCTATCTGGTTGTCGCCCGCGGCCAGGAAGCGCCGCCGGTCTCGAGGGTCATCGAACTGCGCCCGCTCCAGCTTGTCGAACGTGTCGGTCTCCCAGCCACGCATCTCCGGCATGGGGAACTCGAAATGCTTGTGCATGATGGCGCCGAAGCCAGTCCTAACCACCACCTCCTCGAGCGTCTCGCTGAGCGTCTCAAACGGACGAATCCACGGATCCATGTTCGGCACCGTGACAATCCAGTCGAGGTCGTAATAATAATAGGGATTGGCATCGGCGGGCAGGCCGAGGTCCCGCCGCCAGCGTTGGATGAAGCTCCCCCAAAAGAAATCGCTGATCGGCACCCGGTCCGGCTCCTGGTGGCGCAGGGCGCGGTTCATGCGCTCGAGCTTGCGCGCCGTGTTTTCCTTGCGACCGGTGTCAGCAGCCAGCTTGCCTGTTGTATCGAACATACTCATGGGAAGAGAGCTTCACGCGGAACCAGGGCGGCGGGGCCTATTTCGCGGGCGCAGGCTCCGCCTGCCGCGCCAGCGAAAATTCCAGGACGGCAAACCCGTCGATCTGGAAGTGCTCGACCACGATCTCGACGGTCTGGTCGGCGTCCAATGTCAGCTTCCCGGTGTCACGCGTGGGGCCGTGCCAAGTCCAGTTCTCGATGACAGGCCGGCCGTCCACCCGGACGCGGACGCCGTCGTCGCTGGTGGTCGTGAATTCCCAGGTTCCCTTCGTCAGCGGCAGGCGCGTCCGGGCGATCATGCCGAAATGGTCCTGGCTAAGTTTGGCGGCGGTGATCTTCTCCGAAATCCCCAGGTCGCTCGGCCCGCGCATCCCGTACTTGAAGGAAAGCTCCTCGACCTCATCCGAGACCGCCGCGGGCCCTTGGGCCAGCTTGCGGTAGCCCTCGAGGTTCTTCCGCGGGTCCACCTCCGCCGGCCACTTGAAAAAAGTCGCCTGCCACTTGGCGGCCAGCAGCGTCCCCGTCACTTCGGCCAGAGGTTTTCCGGCGGCCGTTACCTTCAGCACATAAGAATGCACGCCGGGTTCGACGGCGCTCACGGCGACCAACGATCCGTCCGCCTTGCCGGGCGCGGGCCTCAGATCACTGCGCACTTTGTCACCCAGGGTCTCCACCCGCGCGTCCGCCGTGGGCACTTTCAGGACCTCATAAACGGCCGACCCGCCCGCAGACTTGACCAGGCGGACGAGCGGCGTCCGGTGGTCCCAAGGGCCCCACTCGGTCAGGATGATGTTCTGGCGCCCGCGCAACTCGGGCCGCGCGCCGACCGGGCGATTCCTGCCGAACACCGGGTAAGGGGGGACCTCGAGTGGGGCGACGGCCAGATTCTCGTTGCGCGCGACCTGGTAGGCCGGTTCATCGATCATCTCCTTTCCCACGCCAACCAGCCTGTTTAGCCCGAGCGTCACCTGGCCGGGTCCCCGGAAGTGGAATGCGAGACTGTCTCCGTTGAAGGTGTTGCCGGCAATCACCGAACCGGTCGAGGCGTAGCCGTTGGCCTTGGCCCAGCTCTTCTTGTCGAATTCCGGGTTTGGGCCGCCCCAGAGGTGGACGCCACACTTGTTCGTCAGGAACGAATTGTGGATGATGATGTTGTCCCCGCCGTGATCGATGTTGACGCCGCCTCGTTCCAGGCCGTAGCCCATCTCGCCATTGCCCTCGAAGTCGTTCCCGGCAATGAGCGTTTCCCTGGAGTAGCCGGCCCAAACCCCGCAGATCGCGTTGCCGACGATGCGGTTCTTAAGGTACTTGTTTCCAAACGAAAAAGTGTTTTCGATGCCGTGGGCGGGGGCGTACGAGAGGTCGTTGCCGACGACAATATTGTCCGTGTTGCCGCGCCGCTTGTACCATTCCACCGGGTGCTGGCCTGTCTCACCCAGGGCCTCGCGCCCGGCGAAGCCGAAAAAGCAGTCGCCGCCGTGCGTCGCAGAGTTCTCGGCAAAGACGTTCTCGTTGTTCTGCTCGAAGACGAAGATGCCCGCCGAGTCCTGCCCGCGGTTGTAAACGCCGTGGCTGTAGCCGCGGACGCAGAAATCAACGGCGTTGCGGCTGATGACGTTGCGCGCGCACCGCCACAGGGCGATGCCCCAGCCGGAGTTAAACGAGAAGTCGTTGTCATATATCCTCGAGCCGGTCACGCGGTCCAGGCACAATCCGTTCTGGCCGTGCCAGACGCGGGAGTCGCGGACGGTCACGCCGGCGGACTGCTCGATGTAGAGGGCGGCGCCGTAATTGGCCAGCCACTCTTTCTTGTCGTTGTCGTGCCCAAAGAGCCAATCCCCCCCATCTTCGGCCACAGGCGTTGACTTCAACCGGGCACGCCGGTTGTCCGAGGCATCGATGTTGTCCAGAACCAGGCCCTCGGCCCTCGTCGCCCAGAGGCCGCACCAATAACCGCTCACTCGAGCCCCGCGAATCCTGACGCCCGCCTGCCCGTTCAGACGGATGCCATAGCCCTTATACTGGTCGGGGGGCGTATCAGCCGGGCAGCCGCGCAGGGCCGCGCCTTCGGCAAAGTCCAACTCGATGTTCGGCGCGCCGATCTGAATCACGCCTTGGCCGTCGGCGTCCGGGATGACCGCGCCCGGGGCAACGACGATTCGGCAAGACTGCGTGATGACGGTATTGGGGGCGGCCACCTCGATCGTGGGCAGGATCGAGGCTGCCGCCACGGCTCCGGCCGAGAATCCGAGACCGAACGCCACAAGAACCGCTGCAACGGATAGCAGCCTGAACCAGCGTCGGGCGAGCTCGGCACACAGCGACTTTGAGGCGTGCTTCATTACCGCAGGGTGGCAAAGCAGGGGCTGCCGGTCAAGGCGCCGGGAGGCGAAGGGCGAGGGGCGAAGGGCGAAGTGACGGGTGGCATCAGGTCTGCCTGGACTCATCCCGGAGAAGGTGTGAAGAAATCATTTTTAGGCAGTGATGCAGGTTGTGAAAACGCCAACGGCTGGACGACGAAACGAAACCCATTGGTGCAACGCATTCGCCACGCCACGCGAGCCTCGAGT
>Ga0181524_10001429_pt1 | contig 27281 bp, 10 predicted proteins | sample PEATcosm2014_Bin_34_FD_119761 | JGI IMG/M metagenome (GOLD analysis project Ga0181524, IMG submission 119761) | Peatland microbial communities from MTU Mesocosm Facility, Houghton, MI, USA - PEATcosm2014_Bin05_60_metaG | ecosystem: Environmental > Terrestrial > Soil > Wetlands > Peat | place... | reverse complement strand
TCCACGTATGCGCTCCGCGCGCCGAGGAAAATGCTCCGCGACGGCCAGCCGTGGACCGACTTCACCTATATCAAAACCGGAAACGCCGGCCGGATCCTCTTGAAGACCGGCGGCGACCCGCGGCTGCACCTCTTCGAGACGGTGGTGCGGCGAAGCGGGATCAACCTCGACGGCCGAAAGGACGTGAAAGTCGAGGACATCACGGTGGTTGATACTGCGGAACCACGTTGAAAAGTTCGGCTCAACCCTCGAAGGACTATGGAACGAAAGGGGACAGGATGGCGCACGGAGTTGCGCCAGACGAGATCCGACGGCTTGTGTCCGCCGTTGACTACTCCGAGGCGCTCACGATCACGGCTGCGCCAGGGGACGTTCGGACGGCCTGCGCAGCAGCGAAGCGATATGGATTTCGCGCGGTCGTGGCGTTCCCCCAATATCTCGGCATTCTGGTGGACGAACTGTCAGGCACAGGCGTGCGGGCACAGATCCCGGTGGGCTTTCCCTGCGGGGGAACGACAACGCACGTAAAGTGCGTGGAGGCGGAGGAAGGCCTGCGCCGTGGGGCTACGGATCTCGACATGGTGATGAACATCTCCGCCTTCAAGGCCGGCGATCATAAACACGTGTCAGACGACATCCGCGAGGTCCTGGCTGTGGCGAAGCCTTTCAACGTTCCTTTCAAGGTGATTATCGAGACCGGAGTGCTGACAGAACAGGAGAAGCTTACCGCCTCCGAGTTAGTTGCCGATGCGGGGGCTGCGTTTATCAAGACGTGCACGGGTTTCGGGCCCGGACGAGCGACGATCCATGACATTGCTCTGATCAAGAAGCATGTTGGCGGTCGGGTCGGCATCAAGGCTTCCGGCAGCGTCGCGTCCATTGAGGATGGTGTCGCGTTCATGCGGGCAGGAGCGTCCGTGGTCGCCATGCGCAAGTCCTTAATAGAGCAGTTGGAAGCCTTGGGGTGGCCTGAGAGAGAATTGACGGGCGCAGGGACATGAGCAGCCGAAGAGGTCCGGCAGACGCGCCGCGGGCAATTCATTTGACAAGCGGAATTCCAACGGTCACAATCCGAGTTCCATGTCAGTTCTTGAGGACGGGTTCAATCCATCTTAGGAGGGACTGCAGTGAGCCGGAAGAAATTCAGTGTGGGCGTGATCGGGACCGGCGGCATCTTTCGCGCCGTTCACGCAGCCGGATGGAAGAGCATTCCCGGCGTGGAGATCGTTGCGGTATGCGACGTATCCAGAGATCGGGCGGAAACGGCGGCAAAGGAAGTCGGCGCTCAGCGCGTCTTCACGGACTTTGAGGAGCTGGTGAAGCTCGACCTGGACGCGGTGGATGTCTGCACGCCGAACGAAGTCCACACCCCCGCCGTGATCGCCGCGTTGGAAGCCGGCAAGCATGTCATCTGCGAAAAACCTCTCGCCACCAGGACAGAACAGGTCCGGCAGATGGGCAAATTGGCTGATCGAAAAGGACTCAAACTCATGACGGCCCAGCACCAACGCTGGACCGCGTCCGGCCGCGCGATCAAGGATTGGGCGCTGGCCGGCAACCTGGGCGCTGTCTATCACGCCCGGGTTCGCGCCATGCGTCGCGCCTTGATCCCGGTCTCGGCCGGGTTCATTGATCGCAAACTGTCGGGCGGCGGCCCATGCATGGACATCGGCGTCCACGCGCTCGACCTGTGCATGTGGCTGATGGATTTCCCGACCCCAGTCCGAGTCTCCGGCATCTCCAGGGTCAACTTCGCAAAGGGGCATAAGATACCGGGCGTGTGGGGAGACTGGGATCGCAAGCTGTTTTCCGTCGAGGACTTCGCCGCCGGGTTCGTGCATTTCAAGGGCGGAGCGACGATGACGGTGGAAGCTGCATGGCTCGGACATCAGGCTGAAAACGAAGATATGAGCTGCCAAGTTTTCGGCATGGAAGGCGGCGTCAAGTGGCCGTCGGGCGAATTTGCCAGCGTCGCAGGTCACACGTTCTGCCAGGGCACGCTGACGCCGGCCATTCGGCCGGACAAACCGCACAGCGAAGAAATCCGGGCTTTCCACGACTGTGTTGTGAACGACAAGCCGTCACCGGTCCCGTGGACGGAAACCGTCAAGGTCATCGCCATACTCGAAGCGATCTACAAGTCCTCGCGGGAACAGAAAGAGGTCGCCGTCAAGATATGACGCCGCTTGAAGCGACCCCCAAAGGAGGATGACGCCATGACGCGCATTGCGTTCCTGTCCACTGCTCACATCCACACGAAGTCGTTCCTGCAGAACGTCGTGAAAGCCACGGATGGCCGCTCTCTGTGCGCGATCTGGGACGACGTGCCCGCCAGAGGGCAGCAGTTCGCCGCGGAGTTCAAGACCGCGTTCATGCCGGATTTGGATGCCGTCCTCACCCAGTCCGGCGCGGATGCTTTCATCATCTGCGCCGAAAATACGCGGCATCTGCCCCTGATCGAGAAAGCCGTGACAACCCGGAAACCCATCTTCTGCGAAAAACCTCTGGCAACCACAACGGCCGAGGCGAAACAGATCGTGCGGCTGGTGCGCAAGAACAAGGTCAAGATGATGTCCGGTTACTTTCAACCGTTCAGCGGCACGATGCTGGCCGTGGCCGAAATGCTCCGCCGGAATGCATTCGGCAAGGTAACACGCGTCGGTTTCCGCAACGCGCACCATGCCGCCTACGGACGCTGGTTCGACAGTCCGGATGTCAAGTGGTTCACCGATTCCGCACTGGCCGGCGGCGGCGCGCTGATGGATATGGGCACCCACGCGGTCCACTTGCTCCGAACGCTTTTCGGGCCGGTTACGGAAGTGTGGGCCTCCACGGCGAATCACGCCGGCGTATATCCTGCAGTGGATGACTACGGCGTGATCCATCTCAAGTTTGCCTCGGGCGTCTTCGGAACGGTGGAGGCGGCATGGACCCAGACCGGCGGCCCCGGCGGTCTTGAGGTTGTCGGATCAGAGAAAACGCTCTGGAATAACGGGAATCAATACATAGTCAGCGCGCCGAAGCAGGAACCGGCGCCTGTAACGGCGCTGGCCGATCAAACTTCGCGTGTGGATCGGCTTGTCGGCATCGTGCAGAAAACGGTGCCCGACAATGAGGTGCAGTCCGACTTCGCCGCCGCAATTGACTCCGTGGCCATCATGGAATCCGCGTACAAATCCAGCCAGAAAGGCAAATGGACGAAGGTGCCCTCGATACGGGCCATCTAACCGGCAAGCTACGCCGTCTTTCGCTTGTGCTGCTAAGGGATTTTTCGCGTGATTTAGGAGATGAACCCGAGTTCCTTGATGTTCAGGATGCTTGCCGTGACTGTTTCCATCGGCGTGAGGTTGTTCGGCTTGTCCTGTTCCACCATGGCCCAGTCCACACCCGCGCGATGCACGGCTTCGAGGCACTGGCGCAGTTGGAGAATTCCGGTGCCCACCGCCGTAAAACGGGGCGGCGGCTCCGTGCTCACGAAGTCCTTGACGTGAACGACCGGCACACGTCCGGCCCATCGGGCGAGGAAGGCGACCGGATCGGCGCCTGCATAGGTCGCCCATCCCATGTCGAGTTCCACATGGACATTGCTGGGAGATGTATTCTCCAGCAGCAGGTCCAGTTGTGACTTCCCATTCAACGGCTTCTTGAATTCCTGATCGTGGTTGTGATAGCAGAATTTGAGGCCGTGCGCTGCGAGTTTCTTGCCGGCCCGCTCCAGAAATTCCGCCGTGCGTTTGAGCTGTTCCAGAGATTCGTGCGATGGCAGCCAGTACAGCATGACATACGTCGCGCCCACCGCCTGCGCCGCAACCGCCACGGCATCCGGGTCCTTCTCCAAGGCGTCCTTGCTGGCGGGGCTGGCAATGACCGTGAGCCCCAGGTCGCGCAGCCGCTTGAGGGTGTCCTGTTGATTGCCGCCGGCCGGGCCTGAGTACACTTCCAGCGCCTTGTAGCCCAACGCCGCCAGCGTGGTGACGGTAGGCCAGTAGTCGGTCTTGAGATCCTCCGCGATGATTCCCTGAATCAACCCCAGTTTGATGGTCATGGTAAACGCCCTCCGGGTCATTTGTCTGAAAGTTCGGCCATTTCGAACGGAGCGGGACGCGCGCACGTGCTCTCCAGCCGCACGTGCCGGTTCTGCTGCGACGCATCCTGCAAGGCATGCATAATGTCCAGCACATGGTAGGCCAGATCGCCGCTCGCCCGGGGAGTGCGTCCTGCGCGCATCGCCACGGCCATTTCCGCGACGCCCAGGCCGCGGCCTTCGGCCGCGAAGCCATCGCCCATGGGAAGTTCGCACTCGGAACGGTCGCTTTTTCTCATCCGGGAAGTAGCGTTATAGCCGTTCGCATCGCCCATGAACAGGGAGGCCTTGACGCCGTGTATTTCAACCCGCGGCTGATAGCGCGATACATCGCCGGAGGCGGTGAAGACGGCGACGCAGCCGCCGGCAAAGTCCAAAACTCCGGCGATCGTCGTGGGGCGACTCACTCGGAAGGTCTTGCCTCCTTCCCTGGTCTCGGTCAGTTCTTCAAATGGTTTTTGTGCCGAACCGCTCACGCGGACCACGGGCCCCAGGAGGGCGACAAGGGCCGTCAGGTAGTATGGGCCCATATCGAAGAGCGCTCCCCCGTACACATTGATGTACCGCTCGCTATGTCCCGGCATGCCGATGAACCCGTTGGCGACCGTAGGTTTGCCGAGTTCGTTGCCATTGATGGCCCGGAGGCAAGCCTGGGGGCCGGCGGAAAGAAATGTATCGGCTGCCGCGCCGACAAGCAGTCCTTTGCTCTTTGCTGTTTGGAGGATCTCCATTCCCTGTTCGCGCGTCTGGGCGAGGGCCTTTTCAGTGAACAAGTGCTTGCCCGCCTTCAGAATCGCCATGGAAACGTCGTAGTGCGCCGTGAATGGCGTGAGATTGAGCGCCAGTTCGATGTCTGGGGCGGCCAGCAGTTCATCCGTACTGCACACGCGCCCCACGCCGAACTCCGTTGCGCGCTTGGCGGCCAACTCCTGGTTCAGATCGGCGCATGCCACGACATCGAGCAGGGAAGAGAAATGGGTCTTCATGTTGCGCAGATAGGCCGGGCTGATGGCGCCGCATCCGATTACGCCCACGCATACCTTCTTAATAAAATCTCCTCCTTTCCCCAAGGCAGACTAGTGCCCGCAACCCAAGCGACCAACGGCTGCGCTGCTCGACAGAATCGTCGCCGGCAGAATCATCCGGAATTTTCCAGATGGCAGTCGTCCACATCACGGTCAGCCGTCAAATGTCGCATTGTGACCCTCAGAATCCCGCTTGTCAAGCGGAAATCGCGGGGAATCTCGGGAAAATCGAGAGGTGCACAAAAGCACGAAAAGCAAGGCAGGATGAGTGTTTCACCCAATAATACCAATGAAAAGCAACGTGTCCGGGCGAAGATGGCGGAGAGGTCGGGATAATCACCAGCCGTTTTCAGCCTTTAGGCATAACGAATTATGACACGCTTCCCAATCGTGAGAAGGCTTCCGGATACCGTCGGCCATTCCGGCAGTCTCACTCGGCTTCGGGTTCCACCTCATCGTCGGTTTCAGCCTCGTCGTCGCCTTCGGAGCCGTCTTCCTCATCCTCCAAGGAACGGGGTTTCAGAGCCTCTTGAATGACTTCTTTCGCCCGTTCCACGTCCTGCTCCCGCACGAGAATCCGTCCCCACCCGAACTGGGTCGCCAAGACGCCATTGTAGGGGTTTCTCTGAAAGTCCTCGGCAAGATACGGGATACCTGCCTCGTCGAGTGCGGCCTTGGCGACCGCTGCCTCCACCGCTTCGTGAAAAACCCGCTCGACGGTGAAACGGCTCGTCGAATCCTGCCGTGAAGTCTCGGCCTCTCGGAGTAATTGCCATTCCTCTTCGCCGGGCACTATAACGGCTTTCCCGCACGATGGGCAATTGTCTCTGGAACCGGCATCACTTAGGAGGGACTCAATCTGGTGCCCGCATTCTGGACAGCGGTAGGCCACGCAAGGCCCTTCTCCCGCTCCCTTCAGAATTTCGTAGTCCTTGCCCATACGTCCGCTCCGTCCGTGCTTGCAACCCCCGAGCGAAAGGCTGGCGGTTCTGCCTTTGGCCGAGATTCCCAGATGAGCCGAGTGCTTGCCAGCGTTGAGCCGCCGTGAATGATACCCGTCTTGAACTCAGTCCACAAGGGCTTGCCGCTCATGAGAGGGCTTCCAGCCCTCCGCGAGCGAGACCCACACTCTACACTCTGCACTCTGCATCTCAGCACCCCGCTTGACAAAAACCGCCATGTGCGGTTGAATCCTGTATCCGGCGTCGCTCTGTCGAACGACCGACCGCGCAAGAGGCCAAGTTCCTCGAAAACCGCGCCGTGGAGATCCGGGAGATCAAGCAATAAGCTGGATTCGGTGATTGGGAGCCTGGGAGATTCGGAAAATCGCGGCGCTTAATCTCCTCATTGCCCAATCTCCGAATTTCCCTTCAGTGAAGGAGGAATCATGGCTGGCCGCAGGAACGTCGTCGTCGCGCAGTCCGGCGGGCCGACGCCCGTCATCAACAACAGCCTTCGCGCCATCATTGACACGTGCCGGTCGTTCCCGAACGACTTCGGCGCGATCTACGCCGGGTTCCACGGCATCGAGGGCGTGCTGAAGGAGGAGCTGATGGACCTGGGCGCGCAGCCGGCGAAGGAGATCGAGCTGCTGCGCTTCACGCCGGCGGCCGGCTCGATCGGCACCTGCCGCTACAAGCTCCTCGAGAAGAACAAGGAGGACTTCGACCGTGCGATCGAGGTCCTCAAGGCGCACGACGTGGGCTATCTCTTCTACATCGGCGGCAACGACTCGATGGACACCGCGCACAAGATGAGCCTGCTGGCGGCCGACCGCGGTCTGGACCTGGTCGCCACCGGCGTGCCGAAGACGATTGACAACGACGTCGGCGATTCGGAGTTCCGGATCATTGACCACACCCCCGGCTACGGCTCGGTCGCGCGCTACTGGGCCTGCGGCGCGCTCGGCGCAAATGAGGAGAACGCCGGCTCGTCGCCGGCCGACCCGGTCCTGGTGATGCAGGCGATGGGCCGCAAGATCGGCTTCATCCCCGCCGCGGCCAGGCTCGCCGACCCGGAGCGCAAGCTGCCGCTCCAGATCTACATGGCCGAATCGTCCGTCACGCTCGAACAGCTCGCCGCGAACGTGAACGACCAGCTCAAGCGCGACGGCCGCTGCATGGTCGTCGTCAGCGAGGGGTTCGACGTCGGCAAGTTCGGCGAGCGCAAGGACTCGTTCGGCCACGTACAGTTCGGCTCGAGCGAGACCACCGTCGAGCAGACCGTCGTCAATTATCTCAACCAGGCCGGCCTCGCCGCCCGAGGCGCGGCGCGCGGCAACGTGCCCGGGACCGACCAGCGCCACGCCATGCTCTACGCCTCGCACACCGACCTCGAAGAGGCGTATCAGCTCGGCCGGAAGGCGGCGCTCGTCGCGCTCAACGACGGCGGCGGCTTCATGAGCACCATCCTCCGCGAGCCCGGCGCAGCTTACCGGGTCCGATACGACAAGGTGTCGCTGCAACTCGTCGCGAACTCCGAGCGCAAGTTCCCGCAGGCATGGATCGCCCCGAGCCGGTGCGACGTGACCGACGATTTCATCCGCTACGCGCGCCCGCTGATCGGCAATGAATGGGTCGTGCTGCCCGTCGAGAACGGCCTGCCCCGTTTCGCGCGGCTGGAAAAGACCTTCGCCCCGAAGAAGTGCAGGCCGTACGTCCCGGTGGCCTACAGGAAGTGACGCGGCGCGCAGTCTTGCTTCGTGATCATAATCCTGCTAGCATCCAATTTTCCATCACTTCATTTTATCGCTGAAAAATCATCTCTGTCCAGATCATAATCATACTTTCGCCCATCTACGGACAAAAGCCAGTGGTTCCCCTTATCTGTGAGTTGCACGCGGGACGGTTCTTCCTTCGCGGAGCACCAGGACAAAGCGGTGACATTCTGCCAGCGTTCGGCGCGAGCTGAATAAGCCACTGTATGCATAGGAAACGGCTTGCCGTTTTCGTTCAACGCAGGAAGGTCAACGGACTTGGAAGAAACGCCCTTCGGAGTAAGGTTCTCAATGCGCAGCCTTGCTTTTTCCCCGACAGCGTTGAAGACGCCGGACTCGCCGGCGATAACGGGATATTCCGGGTGGAAGCGCAGTTCAAGCTCATGCGCGCCTGCGGTCTCAATATCGTCAATAACGACAACTGCGGAAGGTTTGATAAAGATAAGCTGCCGCGTGAAATGCTTCAGGCCGGATGCAGAAGGATAGGCTCCGGAAGCTTCACCAGCCATAAGATCATAGTCTTCGTGTGTTTCGCATTTTGTGATTGTCGGTTCGCCTTCAAGCGGCAAAGGGAAAGATAACGCTAGCCACTGGCTATGTTCGCCTTTCTGTCCTTCCCCGTCTATGAGCAGAGTATTCTCCTGGCCCGTCTCTTTCCGCGCGTAACCGTCAGCCCGAAGCAGCCATTCGCCGTTGCCAAAGATAACGAAATGATTCGCATCCGGGTGCACGTGCCCCACTCCGGGGTCTTTTGTAAATCTCTTAGCCACTTCTTCATGGCCGGCGGGCGGGCCGCATTTGAACACCACAAGAGATTCATCTCCTGACCAGCCGGAGCGAGCTGAAACGATCTCCATGTCGTTGAAATCGCGCAAGGTGGGCAGATCTTTTGGATCTTTTGCAGGAATAGTTGGGTCGTACCAGAGCAGAGTCAAAAATGGGTCTGTATCCCCGGCGACCCCGCGTTGTTCCAGCGACTTTGCCAGCCACTGCGCGTATCCATCGTGGAAACAATGGGCCAGATTAAAGAGCTGAGCATCCGGCCCATACCAGTCCGACCGCGGACAGTCGGCAAAATCAACTACAGAATTCTTTCTTGTCCAGGCATGACTTGGAAGCGCCAGATACAGACGATACAGGGCGGTATTCTGCCACCATGAACTCGAAAGGTCTTCGTGAAGCAATTCCGCCGACAATGCCCAATACCTCAGCAGATACTCCGTTCCGTAACCCCAGTACCCAACGCCCTCGTGGCTGGCGCCGTCGCTTCCCAGGGCTTTCTCAGTTCGGCGAAATTTATCTTGGGCTGCCTCAATCCATGCTTTACACATTGGCTCTTCCGGCATCGCCAACGCCGCCGCAGCCAACCCGCACATATCAACCCAGAGATGATTCTGCAAATACGATTCTGTCCACCAACTTGCGGAAGGGCCGACGGCTGCAGCGCACATCGTTTGGCCCCGTTTCAGCAGCGTCTCCCGGAGCGTTGTGAGAGTGCCGGAATCTAAATCGGACTGCATCCAGTCATATGTGATCGCCAGGCCAAAGAGAAGATGCCCCGCGGCGAGATCCGTTCCCGGCGTCTTGCCGGATACTCCCCAAGTCGGATACGCGCACGCGGCTAACGACCATTCTTTGACTGCGTCTTTATACATTGCATTTCCGGTAAGAAGCCACGCCATCGCCAGAGTCGGCAAAGCGTTGCCCACTTCCCTCTCCCAAAGCTGCTCGGGATCGGCATTCTGAATGGCTTTCTCGTAAACCGGCGGACGGGCCTTTACGAGAGAATCAGCTCTGCGTTTCAAGGTGTTCCACTGTTGTATATGTGTGGTCGTGATTTCCTGTTTTAACAGAGCAATGCGTTCCGGAGTAAGGTATAGTCGGGGATGAAGTGGTGTGGCTTCGGCCCCAAGAGCCGAGCGGAAGCAAACCGCTAATGCCAAAACATACGCCACAGAAGCTGTCCGAGCAAGCATTTTCATTCTCCCATCCTCAATGGACTCGCAGGGTTACGCTCGGCATGTCTGATCCGGGATTTGCCATATGGCCGCCGTCCGTATGGTGTTCAGGCAACACCGGCTGCGTCTGCGTTTCGCCTCCCGGGTGGAAACCGCCGGACCCGGATGGCCATGGGTCATTGGGCGATCTTCACCGCCGCCAGCAACTCCTGCGCCTGACCCGGCGGGCCAAGGACGTAGACCGGTGAGGTCGAAAGGCAAACAGTCGGGCCGGCGATCTTTCGACCGACAATGTCCAGCAGCACAACGCTCTTACTGGTTGCGAGGGTCACGCGGGCGCCCGGTTCGTCGCCGTCGGTCCACAGCGCCACGACGGCCGCCTTGGCGGTCTCGAAGCCGACAGCGTGGCCAAGCTCGCCCACGGACAACTGGCCAACGCTCGCCGGCTGCGGGCCCAGCAGCCCGGTCAGAACCGCCATCGCAGGGAACAGCTTCCGCGGCACGCCGCCATAATCAAAGAGGGCGCACTCAAAGTTGGGATCGTTCACTCGCCCGCTGGCTCCGGAGTGGATGAAGATCTTCTGCACACCGCGCGAGAGCATGACCAGGAAGAACCGCACGGTGTAGTCGGCGCATTGCCGCTCGCTGTCGAGCAGCCGCATTTCCGACCAGGAGCCCTCCCGCGGGAAGAACGGCCGCCGCGGCAGGTTGTCCGCCCCGTAGTAGGAGAACTCGGTGATCCAGATCGGCTTGCGTCCGCCGTGGGCGTCCATCCGGGCCAGCAGGTCGTCCATGGCGCCCGAGTAGCTCTCCGGCGTTCGCCGGCCAGGGTAGATGTGCAGGTTGAACAGGTCGAGGTGTTTGAGGCAGCCCGCCTCGATGACCTCGCGCGTGAAGGTCCCCGGCTCGCCGGCGATGCCGCCGATGACCTTGCAGGCCGGGTCGGCCTTCCGCATGCCCGCCGCCGCTATCTCCAGCAGCGCCACGTAGTCGGCCGGCGTGTAGCGAGCGCCGGCGGAGGTGTGATCGCGGTCGGCCGGCAAGGCGTAGTAGGTGTAGATCGGCTCGTTCAGGAACTCCCAGACGTGGACGCGATCCTTGTATCGGGCGACGGCCCGCTCAGTGAAGGCGCCCAGGTCCTTCGGGTCCTGGGGCGCAAAGGACTGCCGTCCAGGATCGTCCTGGGCCGCCTTCACGCTGTCGGGCGCTTCGCTGTTCCAGTCGGTGGCCGGGAACGGAGGCAGCAGGGCCAGCAGGTTGATTCCCTCGCGCACCACGCGATCTATCTGCACATCGGCCCGCTCCCAGTGATAATCCCCCTTGGCCGGCTCCATATGCTGCCACTTCAGCGACCAGTCGCGGTACCAGGTTACGCCTGCCATGGAGGCCCGGCGGACCAGGTCGGCCGACACGAAGGCGTGGTTGATCCCGAAGACCGAATCTTTCGCCGGCGGCGGCGGAACGATCGCGATGCGGACCTCCGCCGACTCGGACTTCCCGCCGGCCTGGGCCGTCGCGCGGATTCGATAGTAGCCCTTCCAGTCGGCGGGCAGATGAAGCAGCCGGCTTGTCCCTTCTCTCGCACCCAGTTGAACCGTCTCACTCGGCAGCGGAACAGCTTTGTCGCTGAAATCCGTGGCCGTGAACGTGACGACCGCCGTTGCGGGGGACGCCGCATTGTTGCAGAGGCGCAGCCCCAGGATCGCCGGCTCGCCTTCCACGAAGATTCCACCCGGCTGGGCCGGCTCGACCGCGAACTCGAGGTCGCCGTGCGGCTGGAAATCGGTGGCCTTGTCAGACTTCTCCAACTGGACTGCGTCGAGGTCCACGTCCACGCGCTGGTCCTCGGCCAGGTCCGGCCCGGCATAGATGAATACGTAGCCGTGTTCCGGGCGAAACATGAGCGAGTAGCGTTTCCACGCCGTCGTGAGGTTGAGTTGCTGGTCGTAGTTGTTCCACCCGGCCGACGGGTCGCAGGCCCGCGCGCCCAGCACCGCGTGCGTGCCGTCAACGCTGGCCCGCAGGTCGGCCGACAGCACGTAGGTCTGCCCCTTCTCAACCTTGATCCAGCCGAGACTGGCCGCCAGCGCGCGAAGCTGTGGCCGGACCACCGGCTCAAAGTAATCGAAGCAGAGCACCGGCGTGCGGCCGCCGCCCAGCGGTATTCGGAGGAACGACTTGCCCTGCGAGCCGCCGGACGCCTCGATCGTTCCGTGCAGGCCGCTCAGGTCACCGCCCCAACTGGCCCCCGTTCCCATCGACGTCCATCCGGCGCCGCCCAGCTCGAACGAGCCGTTGAACACGAGGTTCTTCCCGCCGCCGGGCGGCGCCACGTCGGTGAACTCCTCCCGCTGGGCGGCCAGTTCGACGATCCGCAACTTGGACACGTCCAGCGTGCCGGGTTCAGAGAACCAGATTTGCAGTCGGCCCGTCGGCCCGATATCGCGCTCGGCGCGGAAGACGATGCGGTACTGCTTCCAGGCCGGCCCGAGTCCCACCTGGTCGTACAGTCCGCTCGTCTGCCAGCCATGGGTCTCTTGTATCGCAATACCGACCGTGCGGCTGCGCAGCCCCGAGGCGCGCATCCGGCAACTGAACTCGTAGAGCCGGTCCTTGGCCAGCTTGATCTGGCCGAACTGGATGAGCATCGCTTGGCTGTCGCTGCCGCGGCATTCGCAGCGAGTGCAAGCCAGCCGGGCGAACGGCTTGCCATCGGTGTCCTTCTCCGCGCTGAGGGTCTGGGTCACATCGGCCTTGTTGCCGGAGGCGGACCATCCATCCGGCTTGCCGTCGGTTGCCCGCGCGAAGTCACCGTTGACGATGAGGTTGGCCGGCTCGGCCGGCTGCGCCGACAGCGACATCGGAATGGCCAGCAGGACCAGGAGCGTCTTGGAAAACATCTTGGATGCCTTGCAGAAAGCTTTGCTCATTCGTAGCGGCTCAGAGGATTCCAACCCGAGATTTAGGATATGGGCGCCCTCCACATGACGGTCAGCCGTCAAATGTCGGATTCTGACCGTCGGAAGCCCGCCTGTCAAGGCGAAATCGCGAGGCGATAGAGGACCTCTGCACCGGTCGCCTGGACTGCGGTGACAAAGGCGTGACCGGCTTCGTCGCGTTGTTCTGGAGGCGATTGACGTCCCTAAAGAGTCGGCACGAAGGCATCGTGCCGCTGAAGGGCTCATCGAAAACTGTTTGACACGTTAGGGATACGGAGCAATAATTCGGGCGCGCGGCGAACACCTAAAGGAGGCCAGGGCCATGACGACGGAAGAACGGCTGGAGGCGTTGGAGCGGGAACAGGCCGAGACGAAGGCGGAACTGGCGCGAGCGAAGCGGCGGGTCCGGCGGCTGATGATCGGCGGCGCGGCGGCGGCGGCGTGCGCGGTCGTTTCGGCGGCGGCTTGGGTCGGGATGCCGGAAGCGCGCGCCCAGGGACAAGCCCAGGTCTTGCCGGAGGTGCGGGCGCGGAGGTTTGTCCTCATGAACGAGAACGGCAAGGCGCGCGCCAGGTTGGACATGGATAAGAACGGGGCATCGCTGATTTTCTGCGAGGAGAACGGCAAGGTCCGCGCCGATCTGGGCATGATGAAGGACGGGCCGGGGTTTGCGCTGTTCAACGAGAATGGTCCCCGCGTTATGCTGGGGGCGTACCAGGACGGGCCGGAGCTGAACCTGGGCGACGAGAACGGCAAGGGCCGTGCCATACTCAGGGTGGACAAAGCCGGGCCGACGCTGAGCTTGGCCGACGAGAACGGCCCCCGCGCCGCCCTCGTAGTGCAAAAGGGCGCGCCGGCGCTCCACCTGTACGACGAGAACGGCAAGGACCGCGCCATAGTGATCACGGGCAAGAACGAGCCGAAGCTGATGCTGCTGGACGAGAACGGCGAGGTGATCTGGTCCGCGCCATAACTCAAAAGGACATGACCGTCGTGTGGAGGGCTTGCCCGCCGGCTTGCCCGCCATCTGTCTGGCGGCCGTGTGGCGGGCGGCCATGTGGCAAGTTCCGGGCAGGATGTCTCGTCCAATCCCCGCGAATACCCGCCGTTGCAAGCTGAGCCGGAATTTCTTGCTTGACAAACGTGCTCTGATGGGGTATATGTTCCACACGTGACTTTGTGACATAACCCAGCAGCAGTGCCATGGCGAAGGCACCGCGAGATGCTGCGCTATACCTTCTGCTGGACCGCGGTTCCGGGCAATCGCGCGCAGGAACCGTTTTGCAAATCTGAGCCGCCAAAAACCGCCATCTGGGAAGTCATGGATCGGCCATCGCAAGGGCGGGCCACCCCCCACCCCCTCCCGCTTTTGCCAAGGAAAGGATGATATCCTAATGCGCCACTTCTGTCGCCCGCGGCAGCTCGTTGCCGGCTCGTTCGCAATCGCCGTCCTCCTGCTGGCGGGGTTCTCCCGTGCGGCCTTCGCCTCGCCCTCGTTGTCCGATAACTTCAGCGAGGACACTCAGGCGAGCTGGTGGTACTACGTCCAACAAGATCCGGCCGAAGCGTTCAATGACACCGGCGGGCTGCTGCAGTTCACTTCCACTGCGGCGTCCACCGAATGGGGTCCCGTCTATGTGCTACGCGAGAACGAAATAGAGGCCACCCAGGATTTCGAGGTCAAGGCCACCTGGCACCTCGCCGCCATGAGCGGCATCCAGAACAACCAAGAAGTGGATATCGGCCTTCAAGTGATGGGGGTGGGCAACGAAAATCTCAATGGCGACTCGGTCGAACTGACAAACAAGTGGGAGAACGACGGCTCTGGGGCCTACCAGGGTTTGGGGGTGAGGATCAAAAGCAATAACAACGACATTTACGACGGGAAATTTTCCCCCACTTCACCTGTGACCGATGGGACGCTCTACATCTCCTACACCGCCTCGACTGACACCCTCTACGTGAGCCTGAACGGCTACTTTCTGCCGGCGAGCAGCAACGGCGACTGGGTGTATTCCGGCGTCGTGAAGGGACAGTGGGGTGCCTCGCGGATCGTGGCCATGCTCGAGGCCGACGCCCAGCAGGTCGCCCTCACCAGCGGCCAATCCTATTTCAGCTACTTCGAAGTCACGGAAGGGACGATGGTCACCCCGCCGACCTTCACCACCACGGTCAACACGATGGTCAACGGCGCCCCCGGCACTGTGGCGCTCACGTTTTCGGGCCCCACGCCCGACGATAAGGGGAAGGCGGCCGGAAGCTACGCGACGCCCTTCACGGTGAAACTTGACCAGGGCTTTCCGGTTTTCCTGACCGCGCCGGGCACCGATGGAAGCGGCGACAACTTCATCTGCTGGCAAGTGAACGGCGTGCCGACCACGACCGACGCGACAGCCCAATTGTGGCCGGACGTAAATAATACCAGTAATACCTTGACGGCCGTTTACGGCGGCGCGAAGGAGCTGTTCTCCGACACCCTCACCGGCAGCGCAATCGGGCCGTGGTGGTACCTGGTCGAGCAAAACTCGGCCCAGGTCTATCTGCAGGAACAGCCGCAGGGACTGGAACTGACATCGAATGAGACCTCGACCGGACAGACAGCCTATTGCATGCTCCGGCAGCGCCGGCTCGATGTTAACAACTCCTCCGGTTTCAAGGTCCAGGTGGATTGGCACTTCGCGGTGACGGCCGGGACCAGCCAGTTGGGGCTTATGCTGCTCGGTCAACAAGGCCAGGATGAAAGCGTCGGGATCAGCGTGAATTATGACCCGACCAACGGGGGCACGATCCAGGTGGCTGATTCGAACCAGTGGGGGAACCAAATCTCCGGCTCCCCAATGGTTGCGAACACGGCGACGTCCGGAAAGCTCTTTATCTATTGCGACAACAATAACCAGATACTCTACCTCAGCAGGAACGGATACGGCCCATTCGTGAATAATCCGGCCAACGGCGATTGGGTGGTCGTCAACGGCGGATTCAACTCGAACTACTTTATTGTCGCTATCGGCGGAAGCGCGAGCGGGGTCGCGATCTCCTCCGGCACTGCTTATCTCGACAACCTCATCATCAAAAAAGGGTGGTTCGACACGCCGACGACCGGCGAGATCGCGGTTGAGACCAACCTCGGCAGCACGGGCGTCCCAATATATGTCAGCCCGGCCGACGACAGCGGGGCCGGCGACGGCACGACGTCGTTCCATCGCACGGTGGAGAATGACATCCCGATTTGGCTCAGCGCGCCCGCCACGGATTCGGGCGATAACTTCATCGCGTGGGTAGAGAACAACGGCGCTGAATACTTGGGCGACAATACGGAGGTCCAGGTCTGGACCAATTCCAGCCCCAGTTACCAGGCGATTTATCAGACCTCTGCGTCCACAGTGACAGTGAGCGTGCAGTCCACGCCGACGACCGGGCTCGCTATCGGTTCGAACACGGAGGACAGCGGGACGACGGACTACACGTTGCCGAGCGTCACGACTGGGGCGAACGTGAACCTCCAGGCGCCGGCGACCGCCGGCGCGAACAGTTTCCTCTACTGGGAGTACGACGGAGGCGAGTTTAGCACGGACGCCTCCATCACGAACCCATCCTATGTTTCCTGCACCCTCACGGCAGTCTATGGGTCCACGACGACGGGAAGTCTCACCGTCACGCTGACTCCCACGGCCGCGGTGACGGCCGGCGCGCTATGGAGCCTGGACGGAGGAATTACCTGGAATCAGAGCGGGGCTACCGTCAACGGGCTTACCGCAGGGAGCGTGCCGGTGGCCTTCATGGGCATCCCCGGCTGGACCTCGCCGGCGGGCCAATGGGTGACGATCAGCTCCGGCCAGACCACAACGACGAGCGGGGCGTACACGGAGAACACCTACACGTTGGCCGTGAATTCCACGCCGCCGACCGCGGTCGTTATCCTTTCGAGCACGGGCGACGTCGGGACGACGAACTATACGGTGCCGAGCATCAACTACGGGACGGGCAACGTGAACCTGCAGGCCCCGGCGGTAGACCCGTCCGGGTACACCTTCTCGCAGTGGATGCTGAACGGCTTCCGGATGCCTTTCGCCCAGAAGTCCATCACGTTCCCGATGACCGCGAACGCGACGGCGGTGGCGTTGTACGACACGGCGAACTGCTACACTCTGGACGTCGAGTCCACGCCGCCGGCCGGGATCGCGATCAGTTCGACCTCGGGCCAGAACGGGACGACGGAGTACTTTGCGGCGAACATCGCCTCCGGGACGAGCGTGACCCTGCAGGCCCCGGCGACCGACCCGCCCGGGTACGCCTTCTCCGAGTGGACGCTCAACGGAACGGCGCAGACTGCGGGCCAGAAGTCCGTCACGTTCACGATGACCGCGGCCGAGACCGCCGTGGCGGAGTACACGCTGACCACCTACACGCTGGCCGTGCAGTCCACGCCGCTGACCGGCCTGAGCATCGGTTCGTACTCCGGCTACGGCGGGACGACTAACTACACGGTGCCGAGCATCGAGTACGGGACGGGCGTGGATCTCGAGGCCCCGTCTCAGGACACCGATGGGAACAACTTCGCGCAGTGGGAGCTGAACGGCGTGGGTCAGGGGGCGGGCAATATGTACCTCTCGTTCAACCTGCCCGGGAACACGACGGCGGTGGCGCAGTACTCAACGGTGCTGAACTTGACCGTCCAATCCTCGCCGCCGACGGACCTGAACATCAGTTCGAACACAGGCGACAACGGGTACACGAACTACACGGTGTATAGCATCCCGTACGACACGAGCGTGAATCTCCAGGCGCCGCCGACGGATCCGACCGGGGAGTACACCTTTGCGTACTGGACGCTGAACGGCACGGCGCAGACCGCCGGCCAGCAGTCCATCACGTTCCCGATCACAACAACCACGACGGCCGTGGCGCAGTACACGGTGACCACCTACGCGCTGAGCGTCCAGTCCATGCCGACCGGGCTGGGCATCGGTTCGAGCACGACCGACAGCGGGACGACGAACTACACGGTGCCGAGCGTCGCGTACGATGCGAGCGTGAACCTGCAAGCGCCGGCGACGGACCCGACCGGGGATTACACCTTCTCGCAATGGATGGTGAACGGCGCGGCGCAGACGGCCGGCCAGCAGTCCATCACGTTCACAATGACCGCGGCCACGACGGCGGCGGCGCAGTACAACTTCAACCCTTTAAACTCCAGCACGTTGCTCGTGCAGTCCACGCCGGCCGGCCTGGGCATCAGTTCGACCACGAGCGACAGCGGGACGACCAACTACAGCGTGCCGGGCATAACACAGGGGGAAAGCGTGAACCTGTCGGCCCCGGCGACGGACCCGAGCGGGTACGTCTTCTCGAAATGGACTCTGAACAGCGCGGTCCTGACGGCCGGGCAGAAATCCGTGACGTTCTCGGCCCCCGCCACCTGGGCCGCCTGGGGCAGCGAGGGAGGCGGCAATGGGCAATTTGACGGGCCCGAAGGCGTCGCTGTTGACGCCGCCGGCAATGTCTATGTAGCCGACACGTACAACGACCGCATCCAGAAGTTCACTTCCGCCGGCGCTTTCCTCACCCAGTGGGGAAGCAGCGGAATCGGCAATGGACAGTTCCAAGGCCCCGAAGACATCGCTGTCGACACCAACGGCAATGTCTATGTGGCCGACACCGGGCACAACCGCATCCAGAAGTTCACCCTCGCCGGCGCTTACATCGCCCATTGGGGCAGCGCCGGCAGCGGCAATGGGCAATTCAACTACCCTGGAGGCATCGCCGTCGACAGCTCCGGCAACGTCTATGTGGCGGACACGGGCAACAACCTCATCCAGAAGTTCACGTCGGCCGGAACCTTCATCACACAGTGGGGTGGCTCTGGCAGCGGCCATGGGCAATTTGCCGAGCCCCAAGGCGTCGCTGTCGACGGCGCCGGCAATGTCTATGTGGCCGACATGCTCAACTGCCTCATCCAGAAGTTCACCTCCGCCGGTGCTTTCATCACCCAGTGGGGCGGCTATGGCAGCGGCAATGGGCAGTTCTACAATCCCTCCGGCATCGCTGTGGACAGCACCGGTAACGTCTATGTGGTCGACTCCGGAAACAACCTCATCCAGAAGTTCACCTCAAGCGGCACTTACATCACCCAGTGGGGCGGCTCCGGCAGCGGCAATGGGCAATTCGTCGATCCCTCTTATATCGCTGCCGACCCCAACGGCAATGTCTATGTGGCCGACACCTGGAACGAGCGAGTCCAGGCCTTCTATCTCAACATCCTGACCGTGGCGCAGTACTTGGCGGACGGCACGCTGGCCGTGCAGTCCGCGCCAATCACCGGGTTGAGTATCGGTTCAAGCAGCAGCGACGGCGGGACGACGAACTACACGGTGCCGAGCGTCGGGTACGGGACGAGCGTGAACCTTCAGGCCCCGGCGACGGACCCGACCGGCTACACCTTCTCGGAATGGACGGTGAACGGAACGGCGCAAACCGCCGGGCAGAAGTCCATTACGTTCCCGATGCCCGAGGCCGCAACCGCGCTGGCGCAGTACACGCTGGCCACTTACACGCTGACCGTGCAGTCCACGCCGCTGTTCGGGGTGAGCATCGGATCGAACTCCGGCTACGGCGGGATGACGCCGTACAACGTTAGCGGCGTCGCGTACGGGACGAGCGTGGATCTCGAGGCCCCGAGTACGGACTGGGCCGGGGACAGCTTCGTGCAGTGGATCGTGAACGGCGCGGGTACTGGGACAACCAATACGCAAGTCTCGTTCACGATGACCGGGGCCACGACGGCCGTGGCGCAGTACACGGGGTGGATGAACGTCAGCACGCTGCTCGTGCAGTCCACGCCCACGGGGCTGAGCATCGGTTCGAGCACGGGCGACAGCGGGACGACGAACTACAGCCTGCTGAACATAATACCAGGGTCATCTGTGAACCTGTCGGCCCCGCCTATGGACCCGAGCGGGTACGTCTTCTCGGAATGGACGCTGAACGGCGCGGCCCTCACGGCCGGGCAGAAATCCGTGACGTTCTCGGCCCCCGCCACCTACGCCGCCTGGGGCAGTTCGGGCAGCGGTAATGGGCTGTTCGATGAACCCATAGGCATCGCTGTGGACGCCGCCGGCAACGTCTATGTGGCCGATATGTACAACTGCCTCATCCAGAAGTTCACCTCCGCCGGTGCCTTCATCACCCAGTGGGGCGGCTATGGCAGCGGCAATGGGCAGTTCTATTTCCCCGAAGGCGTCGCTGTCGGCCCTTCCGGCAATGTCTATGTGGCCGACATGAACAACAACCTAATCCAGGAGTTCACCCCCGCCGGCGTTTTCCTCGCCCAGTGGGGCGGTCCGGGCAGCGGCAATGGGAAGTTCGATAATCCCTCCGGCATCGCCGTGGACAGCTCCGGCAATGTCTATGTGGCCGATACGTACAACAACCTTGTCCAGAAGTTCACCTCCGCCGGCGCTTACCTCATCCAGTGGGGCGGTTCCGGCAGCGGCAATGGGCAGTTCGACTATCCCGAGGGCGTCGCTGTCGACAGCGCCGGCAACGTCTATGTGGCCGATCCCGGGAACTCCCGCATCCAGAAGTTCACCTCCGCCGGTGCTTTCATCACCCAGTGGGGCGGCTATGGCAGCGGTAATGGGCAGTTCTACGAGCCCGAAGGCGTCGCGGTGGACAGCTCCGGCAACGTCTATGTGGCCGACACGGACAACAACCGCATCCAGAAGTTCACCTCCGCCGGTGTTTACGTCACCCAGTGGGGCGGCTATGGCAGCGGCAATGGGCAGTTCGAAGATCCCTACGGCATCGCTGTGGACAGCAACGGCAATGTCTATGTGGCCGACACGGCCAACGACCGCGTCCAGGTCTTCTATCTCAACATCCTCGCCGTGGCGCAGTACTTGGCGAACGGCACGCTGGCCGTGCAGTCCGCGCCAATCACCGGGCTGAACATCGGTTCGGGCACGGGCTACGCCGGGACGACGAACTACACCGTCACCGGCGTTACAGCAGGGACGAGCGTGAACGTTCAGGCCCCGGCGATGGACCCGACCGGGTACGCCTTCTCGGAATGGACGGTGAACGGAACGGCGGAGACCGCCGAGCTGAAGAACATCACGTTCACGATGCCCGCGGCCGCAACCGCGGTGGCGCAATACGCGCCGAACATCTACACGCTGAGCGTGCAGTCCGCCCCGCTGTCCGGGGTCGTTGTCGCTTCGAGCACGGGCGATGGCGGCGCGACGAACTACACGGCGCCCGTCGCGTACTACACGACCGTGAACCTGGCGGCGCCGGCGACGGACCCGTACGGCTACACCTTCGAGTACTGGATGGTGAACGGAACGAGCCAGCCTTCCGGGCAGAAGTCCATCACGTTCCTGATGACCGCGGACACACTCGCGTTGGCGCAGTACACGGTGAACACATACAACCTGACGGTGCAGTCCACGCCGCTGACCGGGCTCGCTATCGGTTCGATCGCGGGCTACGGCGGGGCGACGAACTACACCGATTACTCCATCTCATACGATACGAGCGTGGATCTTGAGGCCCCGTCGCCGGACCCGTACGGGTACACCTTCCAGCAGTGGACGCTGAACGATGTGGCGCAGACTTCGGGCCAGAGGGCGATCACATTCCCGTTGACCGGGAACACGACGGCGGTGGCGCGGTACACGCTGAACAACGGCACATTGGTCGTGGAGTCCACGCCGGCCGGGCTGAGCATCGGTTCGAGCACGGGCGACGGCGGGACGACGAACTACACCGTTGGCAACCTCGCGCAGGGGGCGAATGTGAACCTCCAGGCCCCGGCGACGGACCCGACCGGGTTGTACACCTTCTCGCAATGGACGGTGAAGGGCGTGGCCCAGACTGCCGGGCAGAAATCTGTGACGTTCTCGGCCCCCGCCGCCTACGCCGTCTGGGGCAGCTATGGGAGCGGCACTGGCCAGTTCTATAACCCCGTAGGCATCGCCCTCGACAGCGCCGGCAATGTCTATGTGGCCGACACCGACAACTGCCGCATCCAGAAGTTCACCTCCGGCGGCACTATCTACACCGAGTGGGGCAGCTATGGCACCGGCAATGTGCAGTTCGAATACCCCGAAGGCATTGCCGTGGACAGCTCCGGCAATGTCTATGTGGCCGACACGGACAACAACCGCATCCAGAAATTCACCTCCAACGGCGCATACGTCACCAAGTGGGGCAGCTCGGGCAGCGGCAATGACCAGTTCAACGATCCCGAAGGCGTCGCTGTGGACAGCTCCGGCAACGTCTATGTGGCCGACACCAACAACGACCGCATCCAGAAGTTCACCTCCAGCGGCGTGTACATCACCCAGTGGGGCGGCTCTGGCGGCGGCAATGGGAAGTTCAACTCGCCTGTAGGCGTTGCCGTTGACGGCGCCGGCAATGTCTATGTGGCCGATATGAACAACTGCCTCATCCAGAAGTTCACCTCCGCCGGTGCTTTCCTCACCCAGTGGGGCGGCTATGGCAGCGGCAATGGGCAGTTCTATGATCCCGAAGGCATTGCTGCCGACAGCGCCGGCGATGTCTTTGTGGCTGACTCTGACAACAACCGTATCCAGATGTTCACCACCGCCGGCGCTTACGTCGGCCAGCTCGGCAGCGCGGGCGACGGCCCCGGGCAGTTCAGCAGCCCCGGAAGTATCGCTGTCAACAGCCCCGGCAATCTCTTTTACGTGGCCGACACGGACAACGATCGCATCCAGCTCTTCGGCCAAAACATCCTGGCCGTGGCACAGTACACAGGGGGCCCCGCCACGCTGACCGTGCAGTCCACGCCGCCGACCGGCATCGGTATCACTTCGACCGGCGCCGACGGCGGGACGACGAACTACACGGTGCCGAGCGTTGCGTACGGCGCGAGCGTGAACCTGCAAGCCCCGGCGGCGGACCCGTCCGGGTCGTACACCTTTGCGTACTGGACGCTGAACGGCGCGGCGCAGACCGCCGGGCAGGAGTCCATCACGTTCACGATGACCGCCGCCACGACGGCGCTGGCGCAGTATACGCCGAACCCCACCACCCTGGCCGTGCAGTCCGCGCCGACCGGGATCGCTATCGCTTCGGACACGGGCCAGGGCGGCACGACGAACTACACCGTGCCGAGCGTCGCGTACGAGAGCAGCGTGGACCTGACGGCCCCGCCGACGGACCCGGCCGGGTACACCTTCTCGGAATGGACGGTGAACGGAACGGCCCAGACTTCCGGGCAGAAGGCGATCACGTTCACGATGACCGCGGGCACGGTGGCGGTGGCGCAGTACACGCCGAACACCTACACGCTCAACGTCGAGTCCATGCCGCCGAACGAATTGAGCATCGGTTCGAGCACAAGCTACCCCGGCCTGACGAACTACGAGTATACCGGCGTCGCGTACGGGACGAGCGTGAACCTGCAAGCCCCGGCGACGGACCCGACCGGTTACACCTTCTCGCAGTGGACGTTGAACGACGCGGCGCAGACCGCCGGCCTGAAATCCATCACGTTCACGATGACCGCGGACACGACGGCCGTGGCGCAGTACACGCCGAACCTCTATACGCTGAGCGTCCAGTCCACGCCGCCGACCGCGATCATTATCAATTCGGATACGGGCGAGAGCGGCACGACGAACTACACGGTGCCGAGCGTCGCGTACGGGACGAGCGTGGACCTGACGGCGCCGGCGACGGACCCGACCGGATACACCTTCTCGGAGTGGACGGTGAACGGAACGGCCCAGTCTTCCGGGCAGAAGGCAATCACGTTCACGATGACCGGGGCCATGACGGCGGTGGCGCAGTACACGCCGATCACCTACGCGCTGACGGTGCAGACGTCGCCGGCCGGGATCGTTATCGCTATCACTTCGAACACCGGCGACAGCGGGACGACCAACTACACGGTGCCGAGCGTCGGGTACGGGACGAGCGTGAACCTGCAAGCCCCGGCGACAGACCCGACCGGTTACACCTTCTCGCAGTGGACGGTGAACAGCGCAGCGCAGACTGCCGGGCAGAAGAACATCACGTTCACGATGCCCGCAGAGCCCACGACGGCGGTGGCGCAGTACACGCCGGGCACTTACATGCTGAGCGTCCAGTCCACGCCGCTGACGGGGTTGGGCATCGGTTCGAGCAGCGGCGACAGCGGGACGACGGACTACACGGTGCCGAGCATCGCGTACGATACGAGCGTGAACCTGCAAGCCCCGGCGGCGGACCCGACCGGTTACACCTTCTCGAAGTGGACGTTGAACAGCGCGGCGCAGACCGCCGGGCAGAAGAACATCACGTTCACGATGACCGGGGTCACGACGGCGGTGGCGCAGTACACGCCGAACCCCTACGCGCTGACCGTCCAATCCACGCCTCCGACCGCGCTGAGCATCGGTTCGAACACCGGCGACAGTGGGACGACGGACTACACCGTGCCGAGCGTCGGGTACGGGACGAGCGTGAACCTGCAAGCGCCGGCGACGGACCCGACCGGTTACACCTTCTCGCAGTGGACGGTGAACAGCGCGGCGCAGACCGCCGGCCAGAAGAACATCACGTTCACGATGACCGCAGCGGCCACGACGGCGGTGGCGGAGTACACAATGGGCCCGTATAACTTGACCGTGCAGTCCACGCCGCTGACCGGAATCTACATCAGCGGGACGTATCCGGGGACGACCAACTACACGGTGCCGAGCATCGCGTACGATACGAGCGTGAACCTGCAAGCCCCGGCGGCGGACCCGATCGGATACACCTTCTCGAAGTGGACGCTGAACAGCGCGGCGCAGACCGCCGGGCAGAAATCCATCACGTTCACGATGATCACGGCGACGACGGCGGTAGCGCAGTACACGCCGAACCCCTACGCGCTGACCGTCCAATCCGCGCCTCCGACCGCGGTGAGCATCGGTTCGAGCACCGCCGACGGCGGGACGACCAACTACACGGTGCCGAGCGTCGGGTACGGGACGAGCGTGAACCTCCAAGCCCCGGCGACGGACCCGGTCGGGTACACCTTCTTGCAGTGGACGGTAAACGAAACGGCGCAGACTGCCGGGCTGAAGGACATCACGTTCACGATGCCCGCAACGGTCACGACGGCGGTGGCGCAGTACACGGTGAACCTCTACGCGCTGACCGTAGAATCCACGCCGCCGACCGCGCTGAGCATCGGTTCGAACACCGGCGATAGCGGGACGACGAGCTACACGGTGCCGAGCATCGCGTACGATACAAGCGTGAACCTGCAAGCCCCGGCGGCGGACCCGGTTGGATACACCTTCTCGCAGTGGGCGGTGAATAGTGCGGCGCAGACTGCCGGGCTGAAGAACATCACGTTCTTGATGCCCGCAACGGCCACGACAGCGGTGGCGCAGTACACGCTGAACACCTACGCGCTGACCGTCCAGTCCACGCCGCCGACCGGGATCGTTATCGCTTCGGACACGGGCGAAGGCGGGACGACGAACTATACGGCGCCGAGCGTCGGGTACGCGACGAACGTGGACTTGACAGCCCCGGCGACGGACCCGACCGGGTACACCTTCGCGTACTGGACGATCGACGGCGCGACACAGACCGTTGGGGCGAAGTCTATCTCGTTCACGATGCCCACAGCGGCCGCGACGGCCCTTGCGCAGTACACGCTCACCCCCCCCGGCATCCTCTATGTGAACCAGAACGCAACCGGCGCGAACAACGGGACTTCGTGGACGAATGCCTTTGTCCTGCTCCAGTCCGCGCTGAATGCGGCCGCATCGGGCGACCAGATCTGGGTCGCGGCTGGGACCTACGCGCCGACCTACGACTATGGCATCGACCACGGTCCGATAGGCAACCATTTCGAGATGATCAACGGCGTCAGCATCTACGGCGGGTTCGCCGGCACGGAGACGGCGCTCAGCCAGCGGAACTGGGCGATGAACGTCACGACTCTTACCGGCCAGGCCACCTCCTACTTCGTGTTCTATCACGACAACTCTTACAATGGGTTGAGCCTGGACAACACAGCGGTTCTGGACGGTTTCACAATCACAGCCGCGGCTGAATGCGCGATGTACAACAATTCCTGCTCGCCGTCCATCGCCGACTGCACGCTCAGCCTCAACGGGGGCTATGATGATGTACAGGCCTACGGCGGAATGTACAACAATTCCTGCTCTCCGACCGTCACGAATTGCATCTTCAGCGGCAACTTGGCGACCTATTACGGCGGCGGGATGTACAACGGTTCTTCCTCCCCGCTCCTCACGGACTGCGCGTTCATCGGTAATTCGGCAGCAGATGGTGGCGGGATGTTCAACTATGAGGGCTCTCCGAGCATCACGAACTGTACATTCAGCGGCAACTCGGCGACCGATTACGGCGGCGGGATGTGCAACGACAGCGTCTCTCTGAGCGTCACGAACTGTATCCTGTGGGGCGACGGCGCGCCTACAGGCGCGGAGATCTACAACAATACTGTGACCGCTACGGTCAGCTACAGCGACATCGAAGGCAGCGGCGGCAGCGGGGCGGGATGGAACAGTTCCATCGGCACGGACGGCGGCGGGAACATCGCCGCTGACCCGACGTTCGTGTCGCCGGTCGCTGCATCTTCCGCGCCGACTACCACAGGCAATTACCGTCTTCAGGCCGGCAGCCCCTGTATAAACACAGGCAACACCGCTGCGGTTCCGTCAGGCGTGACCACGGATCTGGACGGCAATCCGCGATTCGTGAGCGTGGCTGGGACAGAGACGGTGGACATGGGCGCCTACGAGTACCAGGGGCCTGTTGCGTTAACCGTGCAGTCCACGCCGCCGACCGGGATCGCTATCACTTCGGACACGGGCCAGGCTGGCACGACGAATTACACGGTGCCGAGCGTGGCGTACGGGAAGAGCGTGGACCTGACGGCGCCGGCGACGGACCCGACCGGGTACTACATCTTCTCGCAGTGGACGGTGAACGGAGCGGCGGAGACCGCCGGGGCGAACTCCATCACATTCACGATAACCACAGCCACGACGGCCGTGGCGCAGTACACGCTGCCCCCACCCGTTCCGCTGATGGTGCAGTCGACGCCGACCGGGATCGCGATCACTTCGGACACGGACGATGGCGGCACGACGAACTACACGGTGCCGAGCGTCACGTACGGGACGAGCGTGAACCTGACGGCGCCGGCGACGGACCCGACCGGGCAGTACACCTTCTCTCAGTGGACGGTGAACGACGTGGCGCAGACCGCCGGCCAGCAGTCCATCACGTTCACGATGCCCCCAGGGGCGACGACAGCGGTGGCGCAGTACGCGCTGATCACCTGCACGCTGAGCGTGCAGTCGGCGCCGCTGACCGGAATCTATATCAGTGGGACGTATCCGGGGACGACGAACTACACGGTGCCGCGCGTCGCGTACGGCGCGATCGTGACCCTTTCGGCGCCTTTGGCCGCTTCGGGGAACAACTTCCAGAAGTGGCAGGAGAACGGCGCGGACTACAGCACGAACCCAACGATCACAGTGGCTGCGGGGAACGACACCTACACAGCGGTGTATCTGA
>Ga0181524_10001428_pt1 | contig 27282 bp, 20 predicted proteins | sample PEATcosm2014_Bin_34_FD_119761 | JGI IMG/M metagenome (GOLD analysis project Ga0181524, IMG submission 119761) | Peatland microbial communities from MTU Mesocosm Facility, Houghton, MI, USA - PEATcosm2014_Bin05_60_metaG | ecosystem: Environmental > Terrestrial > Soil > Wetlands > Peat | place... | reverse complement strand
CAAGCGCATGGAGATATTCGCGGACGCCCTTTCCTACATGGCCGGGTTTGGCCTGAAGGCGTACCTCATTACGCAGGATATTCGCCAAATCGTGGACGAATACGGGCGCAACGAGAGCATCGTGAGTAATTGCCAGGTTCGCGTTGCTTTTGCGCCCAATCAATACGACACCGCGGAGCTTCTCAGCAAAATGACCGGGACACAGACGATTCGAAAAGCGTCCTTCAATTTTTCAGGATCGCGGATGTCTCCCGTCCTCGACCGCGTCAGCACGCACATGGACGAGATCGAGCGGCCACTCATGACACCGGACGAGATCATGCGCTTGCGGCCGCCGAAAAAAGAGCGCGGCGGCCATCAGGAAAAAATCATTGCTCCCGGCGATATGCTTATTTTTGTCTCCGGGCATTACCCTATCTACGGCACGCAGATGCTCTATTTCTTTGACCCCATCCTGCGCTCCCGCGCTGAAATCCCTCCGCCGATAAAGTTTTATTCTATTCACAACGGAGGCCTTTCGCGCCAGGACCCACTCCCGGACTTCGCACCGCGCCCGGAGCCAACATCGGGACGACGCCCACACCGCCGTCTGCCGGCTTCGTCTGGCGGCGGCCCTGGCGCAGACCCGCCAATCGAGCAACCCGCACCACCACCGGGCTCTGCTGTCCGCCGATCCCCAGGTCTATTTGACAGCTTGGATTTGAAGTCGGAGCGATGAGCAATGCAGGAGAACCGCTTTCAACTCGCCGGCTATCTCGCAGCGAAACCTACGCTGCGCTACTTGCCTTCCTCTATGCCGGTTGCCAATGCCCGACTTGGACAAACGTATCGTTTCCCGCGCAAAGATAAACCTACTGACCACACCAATTGGTTCAGCCTAGTCTTCTACGGGGATTTGGCGATTCTTGCGACCGAACTTGAGAAAGGCACAAACCTTTACGTCGATGGAACCTTCGACCAACGGCCCCACGTCGGGCAGGACAAATACACGCGCTATATCTATGAAGTTACAGTGCACAAATTCTTCGTAGTTGGTGGCGCGCCGCAAGACCCACCAGTTCCACCCAAACCGCACGCCACCCTACCGAACGAGGTCATGACCGATGGCGCTCCGTCTCTCGAATCCTCTGAAATTGAAGATACTTGGCTTTTATGAACTACATCAACGACTCCGCCGCGCAGTTCTCTGGGCCTGGCTGCTGGCCTCTCCCTTCTTTCTTGGGCTTATTGCGGGCTGGGTTTTCGGGATCCGCATTAATCTCACTCCCTCACTCCCGCTTGGCTTCTACATCACCAGCCATTCGTCAAACGCAAAACTTGTGGAGTTCTGCCCGCAAGGAAACGCAGCCTCTATCTCCCTTAGCCGCCAATACCGGACCGCGGGGACTTGCCCCGATGGCGGAGCGCCGCTTCTCAAACCCGCCGTGGCGTTTCCCGGCGACCAGGTCCAGGTGAGCGCTGATGGAATTCGAGTCAATGGACAACTACTTCCCAACAGCGCAGGACGATTCCGCGACCACCTCCAACGCCCGCTCGACCCGTGGCCCTATGGCACCTACAAAGTCGAACCAGGAACCGTGTGGGTCGTCTCCTCGTTCAATAGCTACAGCTTCGACAGCCGCTACTACGGCGCGATTCCAGCTTCCGCGATTCGGCACCATCTCCGACCACTCTGGACGTTCGCTACAGAAGTTCCTCAGCAGTAGCGTTACGCTTCCCGTCGTTGCCGCTATGACCGGAGCAGTCGCGTGGAGCGGTCACATCGCGGCCATGCCGCTGTCCCTCGTGGCTCCGCTTGTCGTCTATCGTGCGAACTCCAGAACGCACGCCTATGGTGCCATGTTCAGTTACTACGCGACTGCGAGCTGGCCGCTCATTCCCGGAGCGCACGCTTTCTTTGGAATTCAAGGATCTCCGCTCATTGGATTATTACTATGGTTAGCCGCCGCTGCACTACTGGCGTTGCCGTGGGGTTTGCTCTTCACGCGCGGGCGGGAAAGAGCTGCATTCTCCGTGCCGTTTTGCATCTTGCTCACCGTGACGCCGCCCCTCGGGATCATCGGATGGGCTTCGCCACTTCTTTCCGCAGGTGTTCTTTTTCCCGGCTCAGGATGGTTCGGACTGGCGCTCATCATCGTCTTTCTGAGTGCCTTCCGCTTCAAGCCGGCTCAGAGCCTCCTCGGATTGACATTCTGCGCTCTCGTCTTTCATTTCCAATACACGGAACCGCGTCTCCCTGCGGGATGGGAAGCCGTCAACACAAACTATGGGGGCGTTGGGCAAGGCGACCCCGATCTCACGACCGAATACGACACGCACCAATCCATGCAGGCAACGATTATCGAGTCGCGCGCGACCGTGCTGCTCTTCCCGGAACATCTGGTCAGTCACTGGAACGAATCCACCGATGCTTTTTGGGGAAACACCTTAGCGTCAGTGGCAGCGCAGCATCGCACCGTCCTTATCGGTGCTGGTATAAACGCGCCTGGCACCTCGAGAAATCCTCTTGCGCAGAACCGCTACTTGAACGTGCTGCTCGCACGCGGGGAAGAAAACAGCGAGCTCTATCAGGAACGCATTCCCATTCCGATCGCAATGTGGAGACCCTTTGGTGACGCCGGCGTGCCATTGAAGCTCTTTGCGCGAGGAACAATCCGCATCCACAATCAAAACGCCGCTGTACTTATTTGTTATGAACAGGTCCTGGTATGGCCGTTCCTTTCTTCCGCTCGAGAACATCCGACTATTCTCTTGACTAGCTCGAATGACTATTGGGCTAAGGGCACCCGTATTCCAGCGATTCAGCAATCAAGCGCTGCGAGCTGGGCGCGACTATTCCATCTTCCCGTTCTTTCGGCCACGAATTTCTAATGCGGATTGCAAGAATCATTTTCGCAACGCTCTTCGCTCTCGCCGGCACAGCTTCTTGCGCACAAACAGGAACGGCGAATCCCAACACAAAGATTTCGCCTACTTCGTTTCAAACGCTCGCGCAAACCTGTGCGGCGAACGTCCCGATCAGCACCCTCGAAGCTATCGCCCGCACTGAGTCTGCGCTTTACCCCTACGCCCTCAGCATCAACCGTCCCCACCAGCTCGCCCGACGCCAGGGATGGAATCGCGCCACCATCACCCTTGAAAGACAGCCTGCATCGCTCGAAGAGGCAGTCGCGTGGACCAAATGGCTCCTCGGGCAAGGCATCACGGTGAGCATTGGGCTGCTCCAGGTGAACAGCGAGCACGCTGCGCATTTGCATCTCACTGCTGAACAACTGTTTGACCCTTGCACTAATCTCCGTTCAGGTGCTGCGCTTCTTTCTGCCACGTACACAACAGCAGCTCGAATCCAGGGTGAAGGCTTCGCCGCTCTCGATTCCGCTCTTTCTTACTACAACACAGGGTCTCCTACAGCCGGACTCACCAACGGATACGTGCAGCAGGTCAAACGCCACGCAAAATCTCTAAGAAACTAACACTGATCCACCTCCGCGATTAAAACAGTTCCACCGCAAATTCCCTTCTCCGCAAGAGGCTGCGCCCGGTCCCGCGCTTCTTCCGTCAAGGGTTTCCGCTTTTCTCCAATGAACGGCATACCCCGCCGCCCTTGACGGCGCGCGCGCCCGTTCGCAATGAGCCCGCTATGAAGGGAATTTGCTTCTTTTTTCGAGCAGCAAAACCGCTCGAAAAAGGAAAAAGGAGAAACGACAATGACGAATACACACAATCATGAAACTTGGGCACAACTGCTTCACAGCGCGGTCCACACGCCGGGAAAACTGTTGGCCGCTTACACCGCTTTCCATAACTACTCATTTGGGAATGCCTTGCTCGCTTTGACGCAATGCCGCCGCCGTAACTTGGAGCCTGGACCACTCAATACCTATCGCGGTTGGTTGGAACTTAAACGCCAAGTGCGCAAAGGCGAAAAGGGCATCACCCTTTGCATGCCGATGCAGTACAAGAAGCGCGTTCCGAAGGATAACGAGCAAGAGGAAGAGAGCGAAGAAACGACGCGTTCCACTTTCGGGTTTCGCGCTTATTGGTTTGTCTTGGCGCAAACGGATGGTGATGCAATGGACACCGCACCGGTCCCTGGATTTGACCTGGACACAGCGCTCCGTACGTTGAACATCACGTGCACGGAATTTGATGAAATGAACGGCAACATTCAGGGGTTTGCCATCGGACGAGAAATTGCCATCAGTCCCATCGCAGCAATTCCACACAAGACCGCGTTTCATGAAATCGCCCACTGTGTCCTGGGCCACACCACAAAAGAAAAACTCGTGGACTCCGAAGCAACGCCGATGAACCTCCGCGAAGTCGAAGCCGAAGCCGTTGCACTCATCTGTTGCGAAACGCTCAGCCTTGATGGAGCGGAGTACGCACGCGGCTATATCCAGCATTGGCTAAAAGGCCAAAAGGAAATTCCAAATCACAATGCGGCCCGTATTTTCACTGCGGCGAGCATAATATTGAAAGCAGGCAATCCAGCGGCGGGGAGCCAATAGGCGCCCCGCTCTGCAAACCCGTGAGGCGCGGGGACCAACCTAGTCTGCGGTTTCGCTGGGTTGTCACTGTTGGCAGACCAACGATCTTCAAGTAATGTGAAACCAGGGTGCGACTTAAATTGTTGCGTCTTTGCCCATTCTCCATCGGTTTTGCAACGTGGCGATTGAACTTGGGCCACTGTTACTGAACGTCATTTGAGGAGGCCACGTCACAGGCCGCGTTCCGATAGGCCAGATAGGGAACAGGAGCTTGTTCCATTCGCCGTCTCGAATCCCGATGGTTCCTACGCGAGTATTCTCATGCTCCGGCTCCGGGTGAGCAGTAACGACTTGAATTACAAGATGACCGATGACGAACGTCGAAACACTGACCTTAGCTGCTTTTGGCGCGTTCGGAAAATCCAGCCATACGATTGTCCCGTCCGCCGAATAGCCTTTCCGCACATAAGCTCCAATCTCGACACCTGTCTGGTCTGGAATCCTTCGGTGTAAACGCAATGCTTCACACTTGTTCCGCGTGAAGAAGTGTCCGCGATTCTTAGCATTGACCGCATCCAAGACCATTGCTTTCATCACGGCCCACAGCGCGAGGGATGTTTGTTGTGCTGCGTCCAAAGGCGTAGCAGTGTTCTCCATCAGGCGACCGATTATCGGAATGTTCTCGGCCTCTAACGCACTCATCCAGCCACCGTTACATGGGATGCAAACGCAGCGAACCTCTACTACGGAATGGTCCATAACCGTTGCTGGCGCTTTGCCCATTTTGATTCGCGTAGGCTGCGTGCCAAGTCGTTGAAGAATCCAATCGGACCACAGGTGCTCTTTGCTGTTAGCTTCGTTATCGCAGAACAAACATTGCTTCGCCATTCGCTCAATCTAACATGCTCGTTGCAATGGTTGACAATGTGACGCATAACTTTTGTGGAGTGGAGCGGATTATTGAATCGCTCAATCCGATACGCAATTCAGCGCTAACCCTGACCTTCTTCTCGTAAACCTATCTTTGTGCCAGCCGATTGATGTAATTGATGGTGTCGAGTGATTGTTGAAGGAATTGGTTGGCCGTCGCTCTCTCCACAATACCTAGGTGATTCCCAACGCCTTGTTAGCGGCTACTTGGGCGTCGCCGTAAAAGATCGGGTCTAATCGTTCGGCTACATCGCCGGAGACTTCGAGGAATTGCCGGCGGTTCTCGATGGGGATCATCGCCCGCCGTGCTCCGTTTTCCATAGCCACTTGGCAGGGCTCCACCAGCGTCTGTACGCCCTTGATGTTCCCCTGGATACTGATATCTCCGAGGATCACAAGAGCCGCCTGCGCTGGCACACGCTTCACGGCTGACATGACTGCCACAATCAGCGCCGTGCCGCATTCGCAGGGCACGTGATTCTGCATTAGGTCGATCGCCTCCACGTGGAAGTCGGTCAGATCAAAACTCGAGGCGATCCCGAGCTTCACCTTGTTGGTCTGGAGGTAGCCGAATGCTCTCTGGATCGATTCCTTCATTGCCCCGTCGATTCCGCCCGCGAGCTTCAATTTGCCCGTCCCCGCGGCGCACCCAACCTCAAGGCGGTTCAATCCGACCTTGCCCTGGTCATCAACGGACGCGGCATACACGGAGCCGGGCTCCAGCGGGTCGCTGGAAATAACATTCCGAGTACCCTCTTCCGGGAGGCCTACGAAGCGTTCCTCGCCCGAGTCTTTGTCGATGTAGGAGAACGAGGTCTGGAAAAACTCGAAGGACCCCATTTTCTTGAGCTGCTCCTTCACCCGCCGACGACCTTCCATCGCAATTTCGAGCAACTCCCTCAATTCTTCCTTGGCGACTTCACCATGCGGATGAATCAACTTCACCAGGCCAGCGACTGTCTTGCGCACTGCTTTCACATCACGGCTCTTGAGCTGAGATCCGAGGCTGAAGTCCCGGTCAATGAGTTCCGTGAAATTCCGCCGACGCATTTCGCGGAGGGCCTCAGCAAGATAATCCACCACAAAACCGTAACCCGAGCAGAACATGGCCATTTGCATCTTCGGAATTTCCCAGCCAGGGATGTAAGAGTGTATGCGGTCCAAGAAGGCCATGTCTTCGCGTATCACGTCCGGCATGGGCGCGAAGAGGTGCGACGAGCGAACCATTACGTCGACCGGTTGGTTGGTATTGCCGAACATGGCAATCGAGGCCGTTCCACTCATTTGCTCTTTACCGCGAGCGAAGGTGCCCGATTCGCAGTACGTCTTGAGCGTAGTCACCACTTCCTTGGGCATTTTCTGGAGGTCGGCCACTTCGTCGAAGCCGACCGCATCCCACAAACCTACGAGGCCGATCCGACCAGTGGCGATGTTGTAAAAAAGATTGGCGACTGTCGTTGGCCCGGTCAGCAGAATGGCGTAAGGTGACAGTTGCTGATAGCCGAAGCTTTTTCCGGTTTCGCGTGGCCCCAGCTCCACCAAATTGTAGTTTTGCTCCGCCAATGGCACTAGGCGAAGTAGGTGCAGCATCTTGACACGCTTGTGCATGTTGGCCGGTTCGAGGCCGATGGTTCGAATCAACAGGTCGATCCATTCGTCCGTCGTGAATCGCCGCCGATTTTCTTCGAACTCTTTCACATCGAAGGTCGCCACTTGGATCGGTTTGAGGTCCTCAATCCAGAACGGGCTGCGCTTGCCAGCTGCTTGGTCGTCATATTCGTGCCGCAATTCGATTTCGCACCACACGCCATCCACCAGCAATCGGTCAAACTGCCGCACGAATCGGTCCGGCACGTGCACAAACTTCGTGCCGAAATTCACAATCTCGGCCCAATATTTGTCATCCTCGGAAAGATAGCGAACCTTGACCTTGTCGATAAGCGTGTAGCGGCCTTTCTCCTTGACCAAAGACTGGACTTTGTTCGCCTCATCCGGACGCACGAAGTTCTCGGTCAACGTAGAGTTGACAATTTTCAGCCCGGCCTCCACTGCCACCGCATCATCGGTTGCGCAATACTTTCCGAGCAAATATTCCAGGACATAGACGGGAACGGTAGAGCCGAACTTGATCTTGCGTACCAACTCTTTTCGGACGACTTTGCCGGCGAATACTTGTGAAATCTTGCGGTCGAGATCCTCAGACGGAACGGGCGTTTCAGATGGCAATCAACACCTCCACGTTCTCGATTCTCTTCAGCTCGACTCCAGTCGCGGCATCCAAGAGGTGCACAGTGACTAATCCGGTGCTCGGAACCTTGCCAGTGAGCATCAACGTCACCGTATTCGGCTCCGTCGTCTTTGGATCGGTCCCGGATGAGCGCATTGCCACGTCGCCGGTCGCTTCCAGATAGCCGTAGGTGCCGCTGACCGGAGTTGAACACGGCTCGCCAGCCGCACGGACTTCCACTTTCACCTTGGGCCACTCAGTTTCGAATAGCCCCTGAGATTGTCCAGTCACCCGGACACTCATGAAGCGGGTAGTGATCTTGGGACTCCCCAGCGCCAACTCCCAGAGCAACTTTCTTGCGCTCTGCGTCCCCGTCCAAGCGGTAGGAGTCAAGCTCAGGACGGGCAATAGAATTTCCTGTGGTGATAATCCGCCGTGGAAGTACGCTGTCGGTCCCGCAGTTCGGAAGCCAGCGAGGTTCCATGGCACCGCGATTTCGAGGTCGCTCGATACTCCGAGCTTCTCCAGAGTGGTGTAAAGATAGCTGTCGTTGGCTCTGCCGCCTTTGCCCACCCAAACTCGCCGGTGGAGTAATGCCCCAGTTTGAGCGGGTGGATCGATCTTCTCCGATTCCGCCAAGTCTTCGCCGAACACGTAGCCGTGATCTGCAGTAATCACGAAGCGTTCTACGCCGCTTTCGGCCAGCCTCCGCAGCGCCAGGCAGAGATGGCTCAGAACCTTCTCCATGTGCTCACGTGTGCTTGTCATTTGATCTTCGCCGCTTTGGTCGATCTCGCGCGATGTCACAACCACAAGCCCCGGACCCGCACTCAGTTCTTTTAGCTTACGCTTGAAATTCGCCGGCTCCTCCAGTTTCAATTCTGCAAACGGTACACCCGCGTTGTTCCGCAGGTAATCCATTCTGTCCTGCCGATTGCGCAGAACCGCGTCATGGATTGTCACCTGGAGCTTAGGTGCGGCAGAAAGCCGCAATCCGCTGGCGGCACCGGGAAGAAGGGCCGCCATACCGACCTCTGTGATAGAAGGCACCGTGCCAATCACGCACTGCAAACGCGCGTCAAATTCTTTACCAAGCAATGCGGGCAGTTCACGCGCCAACTCAAAGCGGAGAGCATCCACGAGGATGTAAGCGGTGCGATGTTCTCGGCACAATGGCGCAACCACAGTTTCAAAAATCTGGGACTGGCGATAGAAGCCACTCACGCCGAAGCTATCCGCCTTCCACGCCCGCAAGAAAACCTCAGCTAAGGAGCCAGCAATTTGGGAATAGCGATGTCGTGCACGAGCGACGAGTTGCTCGATTTCCGCCGGCGGATCTGCCATGGCAAACTCCAGACTGCTAGCGCGTTTTTCCAGACGCCGATGGAATGTATCAAGGTCACACCAGCCATCCGAATCCCGCGTGTAGGCGGTGATGAGTTCAGTAGCGGTAAGGGGCCGCTTGAGAGCTGACTCGATGTCTGATGCTCGACCCATCAAGTGCGCAGCCTGCGCTAATAGAGTCCATTCTGCTTGCAGGTCGGGCTCCTGTTCGGCCCAGAACCCAGCGCGGCGCCCTTCGGCGATCTGTGTCAACGCCGCGTCTTCTTTGGCAGCGAGACGAGCGGCAACACTTCGGAGAAGCCGGCGTTCAAGCCCTACGAACGTGACTACCCGCTCCAGGAGCTCTTCGGAAAACTCGATCGATTCGAGATGTAGAGTCCTCTCAACGGTGACCGCGAGTTGACGATAGCTGAGTGCTAAATCGCGGCGATTTCGCCATTCACGGGCTAAGTAGGCGCAGCGCCGCCAAACAGAGGAGTCCTTCGATGTGAGGACAGACTTCAGCGCTGGGGGCGTATCGTCGCCCAGAATCTCCATAAGATCCGCGGCAAGCACTTGCCGAGCCAGGGTTGCTCGCATGTCAGCCGGAGACTTTTGGTCCGTCGCGGCAACTCCGAAATGGGTCTTCAGTGTCTGGGCCCAGTCGCCTACAGCACTTTTAGAGGTCAATTCCGCATCTCGACCAGAGTGAGCGAGAAAATCCAGTGCCGCCTCTTCCGCTACCGGCGTCCCAAACAGAACAGTCAAGACCGTAGGGAGTGCTATGTCGCTCCCATCTCGATTCAGAGATTCCAAATCCGCCAGCGTAAGACGATTCTCTTCAATCTCCCGGTCCAAGCGTGCAAGGCGTGTCTCTGCCACGCGGCCCTTGAGGGCTCGGCGTGCGATTACCGCCAGCTTCGTGTTCGCTTGACCCATGACGCCGGGACGGAGCGTCTCGCCCAAGGTGAGTAGCTCAGAGAGAGGGAGATGAGCGTCATCATATTCGACAGGGAGGTAGACCAGCAGTCTGGGAGGTTCGGGGCCACGGACCAAGGGTTCGGCAGCCGCTCTCAACGCGTAATAGCTACCGTCGTAAACAAGCATTTGGCAGCCAGGAATTTGGATCTGGTCTAGCACCGATTTATAGTGACGGTCCGGATCAAACCAAGCCACCAAGCCGGAATCCTGAATGTGCTTGGTTAGAACCTGCCGGAGTTCGTCGAGGATTACTCCCATGTCGTTCCCTTAGGCCAGGCCATGAGCGATGGCGAAGCTCTTGTTCTTCTGGCAGGCCTTGAGTACTCGCTGCGGCCAGTAGCGCTTGGCGGTCTTCGTCCAGTCGTATTCACCGGTTTCGAGGTCCTTCCACGCCTTTTTGAGGTCAAGCTTCGCATCTGTGCGTTTCCAGGAGGGCGTAAGCTCATGGAGCGGTGCAGCGTTTAACAGGACACCATCGTCAAACTCCGGGGACCAATGGGCCGTGGCTGGTTTCCCGTGTGCGTCCTGAATTGGGACGTTGTTGGCCGCCGTTATGTGGCGGTCAAACGCCTTCAGGTCTTCAAGCTCTTCGGCGAGTTCCCGAGCGTTTTTCGCCCAGATCACTTTCTCTCGGCCGCTGGCCGCAGCTTCCTTGGTCTTAATCTCCTTCAGTTCGTTTTCGAGTCTATAAATGCGTCCGCCGAGATAGCGTTTGCCTTGGAGGATCGCAAGCGTCTGGTCTGTGGCGCGCTCATGGAAAACGTACGCGCTGTACTTGCGATTCGGCGACTGGAGCAGCCAGTATACCGGACGCTTCCGATAGCGCTGTATGTGTTCCTTAAAGAATTGACCGAGCAGGTAGTCCTCCACCGACTTCTGTATCGCACACTGCGTGGCCGTAGCAGCATGGATCACCTGTTCTGCTTGAGTATCACCGTGCACCAACCTGAGAATCTCCACGATACGCGCAGCAAGATCATTAGGATGGCCTTCCTGTATGACCATCAGGCCGTCAGCGTCCGCAATTTCCTTGAGTTTCGTGGCAGTTTCCTTGCTAAAGCGTCCGCATCCCAAAGCTCCTTTATTGCCCGGTTGAAATCGGCCAAGTGCGATACCGACGGCATAACTGAACCATCGTTTGGCGAGTTCATCAGGCGCGAGCGCGACTGCCTCTTCACTCTCCTTGCCTGACTCGTCGTTACAGTTGGAATCGTCGTCATCGTCTTCGGCTGTATCCGCCGGCTCACCCAGCTCTTCCTCGATAGCTTTGCGGTCACTCTCACCAATGTCGTAGAGACGATACACTTCGTCATTAATCTGATGCTCGACCTGTGCAAGCTCTCTCTGTCGGGTCTCGACCTCCTCCAAGCCATTTGGCCACAGTGGAGGGGCAATAAAATCGTAAGCGGTCTCGTCCTCTTTGCTCGCGACCTCGGCAATCTCCAAAGCATCCTGCACCCGCTGCCTCAGAAGCGTTGTCGAACGCGCGGGAATGGGAATTCGCCCAATGTCGCCTGCTTGGATATTCACGGTCGGGTTCAAGATATTCAGGACGGCTGCAGCAACTGGGGAGTTAAGGCAGGCAAGACAGAGATGCAGATCCTCGGGAAAAAGCGAGGACCCTCCAGCGTCGAACAAGAACCCACCAGGGGAAATACGCGCGCAAAATCTCGATGAGCTTACCGCCGAGTAGGTTATTCCTTTACGGAAATAGAAATCTCGGCTGGGGAGTTTGTTGCCCGACTCCGACAAGATCCTATAGTGGTCTCTGTCAAACGCGATTACCCACTCTTGGTTTCCATGCCACGGTCGAAAGGAACCACCCTTCATGTAAGGGAACCACTTCTTTCCTGAAGCGAAGGCATCTTCTCGATCGACGCAAAACCGTCCTATATGGTCAAGTCCGATCTCCCACCAAAACCTTGCGAATCGAAACCTGTCGCCTCCGTGCATGCCCGCGCGAGGCTCCGCCACGTCTTCAATCTTAGGCATCGTAAGAAATAATTGCCGGAGCCTGGGAGACAACCAGTATACCCACGGACTGCCCGGTATAGCGGCGAAGTCACCCTGGCGATACATATAAGCGTGCGAGTCCGCTTCATGTTTCTTGAGTCGTACCAACGCGGTCTCAATCGCCGTTTTTTTTGAATCTGCGTCTGGTTCCTTGACAACCCGAAAGTAAACTCCTTGCGAGTCCTCACGAGCCGACTGGAAGTTCTCACGACGGAGAACGAAGGCGGTGGTGTTTACCTTCTCGCCTTGGACTTCAGGAAAGGATCGAGGGCCAGTGTGCGCCATCGCCTCAATGGCCGTGGCGTTCAAAAGCAATAGGCGTAGTTCTTCAAATCTCGAGATGAACATGAACGATTGCTGGGTGATCATTGCCAGTCGGCCGCCATCCGCCAAGAGTTCGGCACAGCGTTCGATGAACCCGGAATAGAGGTCACTCTTGCTCCTCTTGTAGTTCCGCTTCATGAATTGAGACATCTCAGAGTTCATGTTGCGGTTGGACATGTAGGGAGGGTTTGTGAAAACTACGTCAAAGCGGCGGGTCAACACGTCGAGCAAACGCAGGCCTTTGCTCGTTTCGTTGCCGAAGTACGATTCATCGATGCCCTGCTTGGCCTTGACCGCCACATAGTCGTCGATCGCTTTGCGAAGCCTTTTCGCCTCGATGTTTCGGAAGTGTTCTTCAAGCCTCACCAGCGAGCCCATCATGCTAGCCTCTGTTACGCTTTCGCAGAACTTCTGTAGCAACTCGCGTGTTATCCCATGAGGAAGGCCGATTTCTTTAGCGACGCTGGCCAAGTGCTGTCCACGAAAAATCGCAACGTCGGTGCAGGCCAGGTTGCTATCGGTCAGGACAGCTGCTTTATTTGTAGTCTTCGCCCGAATATACAGGGCCAGTGCGGCCAACTGAACTGCGCGGAGATCAATGTCTATACCAAAAAGGTTATTTGCGAGAATCGCGGCGGGAATATCCTCTTCTTTCGTAACCGAAGCACGCGCCGGCCAGCCCGCCTTGCCAACGTTTTCCAATTCCTCGCGATACATCTGAACAAACAAATCAAAAGCGACTAATCCAAAGTGCATCGTGCCAGTAGCAGGATCGAGAACGCGGATTTCCCCAACTGGTTTTAATGCTGGCTTGGGAGGATTTGCTGGAAGTGGGACAAGCGACTCGAGAGCGTCACCAAGCTTGCTGTCCGGATGCATGGACAGCCAAAGGCGTCCAAGGCTGTTCTGGACAAGGAAACGAACAATCCAGCGCGGCGTGAAAACCTGAGTCGCGGCCGGGATATCGGATTTCTCAAACTTCTGCTTTTCCTTGAACACTCGATCGAATGCGGCATCCTTCTCTTCTGCGATGAAGAACTGATAAATCCAGCCGATGGTCTCCTCGTTCCCTGGTTCCCAGGCCGGTTTCATGTCTTCTGCGTTGAGCGCGTCAACGACCTCACGGAGGACGCGCGGTCGGGGGAAAAGAATACTCGCAAGATTTTCCGGGTCGAACAGTACTCGCACTTCCTTCGCCAACTCTCCGCACTGCCAGAGCAGAAAGTGGCGATATGCACGGTCACTCGGCCCTTCATCAAAGTCGTCCAAAGGCATGCTGCCTTTTTCGAATAGTTTCAAGTCGGAATCATGACTAGCCAAGTAAATCTTGAATCCGTTCGAGTCCTGATAGCGGTCGATGGCGCCGCGCATCAATTTCCGGCCTTCCATAAGTTTGAAGGCCACCAGCCGATTCAGATGGGTGAAGGCGACTTCTTTCAGCAGCTTCTGATGCCCATCGGCTGGGGTGATGCTTGCCTCCTGCTCGTCCGAAAACAATTTCTCAAGTCGCTTTCGCGTCGCCATTGCTTCCGGAACACGGGCTAGTATGGGCAGCTTCGCCTTGGGAAGAAATGTGCCGTCCGGCTCCAGGCCGTAGATCTGGAGTAATAGGGCTTCGGTCTCCTTGACCAAAATTTGACGCGCCCAGAGCGTGAATGTACGAAGGTCAGACATGGTCTGCCTCTTTGCGTGCGTCGAGAACTCCGTGGTACTGGACCATCCTTATCGTCACCAACTCATCGAAGGCAAGGCAAACGTGGCCGATTGTATCCACGGCCTGGCGGGTCCAGGCGTAGGCGATGGCCTGTTTCTCCATGCCCGCTTCGCCGAGATTCCGGTCTGCCTTATGTACGATAGCGTTGCGCCGCTCAATGCAGTCCGCGACTGTCTTCGTAACATCTTTGCGCTCTCGGCCCAGGTGGTGCGCCACTTGGTCCCATGGGGAGTCCAGTCCGAGCAAGAGCCCTACCGTCTTGAGTCCCCCGACTGACCCGAGGTTTTTCTTCTGAACAAAAGTCACGATCTTGTTGCCGAGAAAGACAGCGCGCTCCTCGAGGCTCATCAGTCGGAATGCTTCACCGATTGAAAAGGATAATCCGTCAAAATATTTAACAACCTCGCCTTCGTTTGGAAAAAACTCATGCTGCTTCACTTCAATCACTGTAAAGATGTGTGTCGCCAGAATAGTCGAAAGATAGGTTTCATAGGCGGTACAGCCCGAAACAACGGCCTGCCGTAAAAGGTTCGATAGCGACTGCGGCCGCATGGTGGCGGTTGGGACGTTCGCCTCTTCTCGGATACAGCCCAGGAAGAAAGAGTTGAGAACAAGCTGGAGCTGCTCATCCGGAGCCGTTCTGAGCATTTCCCGAAGGCCAATCACCAAGGCACCTTCGGTCACCAAACCATCATTTTCAAGCAGACGGTGGAGGTGGAGGAGCAACTCCGCGATCCGAAAACTGTCCTGAAAGACTTCCTTCGGGGTCATCGCATCAATCCCAGGTCGCCTTGCGCTTGAGCTCGCGCAGGCTGAATAGCTTGTCCTTCAGTCGATCGAGAGCCTGCTCGATTTCAGCGTCAGTTAAATCCTCAAGTGATTGAGACTTCGGGAGGAAGTCGCTCAGACGGATGACCTCCACGCCATCCTCCTGCTTCGGCAGCAACTGCACCGCCTGGCGCAGCTGCTGGAGTGCTCCGGCACGAAGAGCAGGGAGCAAGCCCAGGTCTTCTTCCAGGCTGCGAGCGGTAACTCCGGTCTTCGCATCGGCGGAGGCGAACGGCGGAAGATCCAGCGAAGAGACGGCACGGCGACGGAGTGGAGCGAGGATGGATTCGCGTTGCGTTTCTTCTACCTGACTGAATTCGGGTTGGGCCTGAATTTCCTCGATTGCCTTTGTGTATTCTTCTAGTCGCCGACGATGGCGCTCCTCGACTGCTTTCCGGTAGACGGTGTTGATGGCCTTCGCCAAATCTGAAACTTGGGCGAAGCGCTCTGGCAGATCCGGTCCCTCCAGAATCTCGCGAAGAGTCTGCGCCTGCGAAGGAATCTCATCGTGCTCGCCGATCAACCGAAGTATCGGCACCTGGTCGTCCAGTGCGGCGCGAGCTTGGCGAATGACCTCCAAGTTTTTGTCCGTGAGAAAAGTTCTGATACGGAGAGCCCCTTCTCTGAGTTCGCGGAAGCTCTTGCCCTCGCCGGCTAGCATGCGCACGCAGTCGTCCGGTTGGCTGCCCAGCACAGTATCGAGGGTTTCGCACCATTCGCGCAGACGTTCGGACACAGGCAGCTGGTGCGCCTGCGCCTGGGCCATGGCTGGAAGAACGCTTTCCTTCTCCGCTCGCGCCATTTTTTGGAACTCGTTCGCGATGGCCGACTCCTCGACATCCACCTCGCGACCAATCATGTCTTCCAGGTTTCTAACTGCGGAAGTAAGTGTCTTCAGGTCTATCGATTCTCGCGGGGCGAAGCTCGCAGATTTGAAAGCGGTGTTGTTGGTCAGCGGAGTCCGGGCCTGCGGTTCCTGGTAGTTGCGATAGCGGCGGCCTTGGTGTGTGACCTCAATGCTTCCGGCGCGGAACAGAACGGCGAGAACGAGACGAACCACTTCTCTTTCCCAGCCATATCCGATCCCGCCAAAATAATCGGCGATTTGGCCACCAGTCACCTTGTTGCCGTAGGCGTGCTCTCGCTGCAAATAGCCCAAGATCTCCTGAGCGATTTCAGCCTTGGTGTTGGGAACGTACCGGTTGCCTTCCTTGATGACCAAGTTCAGGCCCTGCTCGGCGTAGAAAAGTGGCTGAAGATTGTTCAAGTTTGCTTGTTTGAGAAATTCCTCTGGTTCATCGCCGTCCATCTGACGGCAGCCCATTTGAACCTTCGGGTAAAGCTCAGGCACTGCCTTTGCACAGAGGCCACGCATCATCGCGGCCAAGTCCGCGCCTAGATCTCCGGCCTCAAACTTGAGGCCGCGGAAGAAACCCACACCTGATTCAAGGCTGCGGCGCAGGGTATTCGTGAGCTTTGTTTGAAGTTTCTCATGGTTTGTGCGCTCGGAAACCAGCAAGCCCTTCTCAACGTCGGTGACTGTTTGCTCGCCGGTGAGGTGCCCATACTTGTCAATCATCTTTTGGGAAGCGTGCAGGTCTTCCATCTGCGTTTCCGCTTCAGGCTGGATGGAGAAAAGCCAAAGGATTCGGTCTTTATTGGCGTCCTGGCGGCTTTCCGATGCGAAGTGGCTCTGCCGCTTGGCGAAGTCTTCGCTCTGATCGAGACTCAGAAGGTCAATTGGTATCTGCCCCGCTGGCGGCAAGATCTGGCCGTCGAGAGTGAGCCCCACATTGAACGTGCGCAGTCCGCTGTAGTTGTATTGGCGCGCTCTTGCGGCGGAGAAGATTTCTGTGACGGCTCGGCGCAGGATTTCGTTCCGCTCCGACCGTTTCACTGAGGCATAGCTACGCTTTTCCTGTTCCCAGTTCTTCTCCTGTGCTGTCTGCAGTTTCCATCCATCGTCTGTCTCGCGGACGAACTGTGCTTCTTTCAGACGGAGTAGCAATGCTTCAACAGCTGCAACCGGCGCCTGTCTATCCACCTTATCGATGAGCACCGCTGCGATATTCTTCGATGTGCGAGGGAGATCGCGGACGAACTCGAGGAGGCATACTGCCTTGGCAACGCGAGCTGCGAGACCAGGGTAGTCCTTATCCTTTTCGAAGCGCTGGCGGATGTCGAGGATGTCCTTCTGTTTCTCGGAAGGGATGTTGCCCTCCACGAGCTCATAGATCATGTCGAGGCTCACCAGTGCGCCAACAGGCTGCTCGGCCATGCGCGTGCGGTCTGAGACGAGCATCTCGTGAGACTGTTTGATGATCGTACGGTTGCTTCCGCCAAGGTGCTTCGGAGCATTTGGTTGAAGCCGGATGCCGGTCATGATGTCAATCGAAAGGTCGATAAAGTGTGGCAGGTAAGGGTAGAACTGAACGAAATCATCTTCGCTGAAATCTGTTCGGCGCGCTGTGCGCTCCAGTTTGCAGTTCTGGAGGAGCGTTGGACCCATCTTTTCGAACATGTCGCGGAGAACAGTCACTTTCTCTTCCCTCTTCGACAAGACACGCTTGGTGGCGACTTCTCGGATGTCCGCGGGCGAAAGATCGATTTGATACTTGAAACGGTCTTGGAGCTTTGGCAGGTCTATTCGGCCACTGGCGATGTAGTTGTAGACTTCCTGGAGTTTCTCTTGCGCCGTGACTATGATCCAAGCTGGGCCTGGAATCTCGCGCTTGCGGAGCCTGTCCAAGCTGACGCGACCAAATTGCTCAACGACTGCTCGAAGATTCTCAAGATTCTCGCCACTACGTGCGACGTACTGACCCATTTCATCCACGATGAATGCGAAGGCTTTGCCTGGCCGCCGCTTTGCGCATAGGTCAAAACAGCGGTCCACAACGTCCTTCACGGTGAGTCGTTGCACAGGACGGGCTTTTACGGACTGCAGCCAGGTGTCCTCAGATTTGTACGTGCCGCGTTCGAGGTCATGAAGAATGGTGCTCGTCCGAGCGAACTTTTGAGCGCCCTTACGGATTCGACGCCAATCCTCCTTATAGCGCCGCTGGCAAAGATCTTTGAACATGTCGAGCTTGCCTTCCCGTTCCAGTTCAATTTCAAGGTCCGCAATATCGTAGTCCTCTGCGTAGTCAAGCTCGCGAAGCAGAACCCGGTACATGACCTCAGCGATCCGTTCTGCATTTGTTTGCACGGAGAGGTCTACTTGCACGTCGAACATAAAGACTTCACAAGGGATGCTGGAGTTGAGAAATTCTACAAAGTTCGTAATGTTCTTCTGTGCGACCTGGGCAAGGAATAACGCACTGGCCGATTTGCCAAGGACAGTCCGATTCGCCAGGACGTAGCCCAGGTTCTTCGCGAAAGAAGACTTGCCAGATCCGAAGAAACCGGAGATCCAAACTCCTACACCTTCGTTCGGCGTTCTTGGCGCATCCGCCATGGCCCGGAAGAGGCGTTCGTATTCGCTCTTTATGCGATCCGTGGCAATGTATTCAGTCAACTCGGTGTAAACAGTCTCTTCATCGGTGTTATTGACCTTGATGATCTCTTCAATAGGCTTCCGAAAATCCCCCTTCAATAAGTCGGCAATCCTCGTCATGAATCTCTCCCATAAATCTTCACCCGATAGCTACCCAGTGCCTGATCCTCGGACCTCAAACCCATGTAATTCAGAGTGTGATTCCACTTTCCTGGGTAGAAGAGCACGGCAGGAATTTTTAATTTGCCACCTAATTGCTCGAGGAGAGATGACACACGGTAAGCGCCAGGCGCAAAGACCGTCGCGTGAATCAGAAACATAAGCGACGTATCGTTTAGCCGGACAGCGGCTTCCATAAGCATTGGGCAAAGAGGCCGGAAGTCCGGGTCAGACAGATACTGATTCACTTGCCGCTGTGCTGCATCAAAACCGTGATCCCGTTCGAGAGTTATAAGTACATCAAGGGCTTCGGATTCGCGGATCGATTCCCAGAACAAGTCCGCAAGGGAAAGTAAACCAACCTTTCGTCCCGTCTTGTTTTCGACACGAGTCGCAAGCTTCTGGACTTCACCTCGCATAAGCCATTCGTTTTCTTCCGGAACAAGTGGGTCGTACCGGAAAATGGCGAACGGAAGTTCTCTCGCCATGATGAACGCAGGCGGGACGGCTATGAGATCAGCCTCAAGTAGGCTAATTCGATCGCTCAACGACAACACGTGCGTAATCCTCTGCTTTCTCACAAGGGAACGATATGCTTATGGTACTCCCTGCAGCATGATACGCGATTAGCCGGCGTTGATGCGCTTCCAAAAAATAATGTTCCACTGCGGGCGTCTCCAGGAGGAAGAGATGCCAATCTGGATGAAATACCAGGTTTCGCCCAAGAACTCCCTCGCGATGTAAGTAAAAAGCAAGATATGCAAAAGATCCAATCGGCAAGATAAAACTCGCAAGTCGCTTCTGGGATCTGCCCTCCAAGATACCAAAATCACGGAATGCAGCCAAAAGGCCCCGAGCTACTCTTGTCGTCACTCCGGGTGACCAGGCGCATCCCTTGCCGACCAGCCAGACACGAACATCCTCTACAGTGATCCCAGCACGCGCCGGCCTCATGCGGTGAAGAATGTAGTCTTGGCAAAAGTCGAAGATTATGGGTTCTGCCTTAGCACTTATCCAGTAATAGAGCGGTTTGACAAATTGCGGTGAGGCGTTCTGGTCTTCGAGTGGCCGAATCCATCGCCAGGCGTTTCGCGGTGTGCCGTCAACGAAGCGCGGAATAAAAGTTCTGCGGAGAATGTCTGCGGCTCGAGCGCGCGTGGTCTTGTTTAGAACATTTGAGCGGATCACAGACTTTGTTATTTCTTCCGTCGGCCCCTCGTGCCAACATCTGACAAGTTGTCGCATCTCCTCGAAAAGGGCTCCGCCCTTCTGAATCCGCGTGTTGTAAACGCAAGCGTTTTGAATCCGGACAGGGGTTGTAGGCAAGAGGCCACTTCCCAAGGAAACGCCTTTCAAGAAACATCGCTTACAAAGCTAACTCCGCGCCGCGCTGATGCAAAACCGTATCAAGACATGGCTATTCTACGACAACTTAGACCACGTGCGCCGCACGTCGTGAGGTGCACAGGCAGTCTCGACCTAGCGGAGTACGCGCGCGGCCATAGCCAGGATTGGTTAAGAGGGCAAAAACAAATCCCGAAACACACCACTGTTCGCATTATGGCTGCGGTGAGCACGATCTTCAAATGCTGCAATCCAGGCGCAGCCGCGAAAAATGTGATAAAGAACAACGTCCCGTGCCGATGCTTTGAGATGGCGGGAAGATGAGATACTTCTGTCTTATGGAACAACTGCGATCCTATGCGGACGAGAGGTTAATCGGCGGATGCATCCACTGCGGAGGTGCCGCACAGACGCGAGACCACGATCCTTCACGCATCCTACTCGATGAGCCGTATCCCGAGAATTTGCCGTGCATTCCGTCATGTGCCACCTGTAACGCGGGGTTTTCCCTCGATGAGGAGTATCTTGCCTGCCTCGTTGAGTGTGTGCTCAGAGGTTCCGTCGAAGCCGTACAGCGACCTAAGGTAAAACGCGTGTTACGCGATAGACCTCTTCTGGCGAAGAGATTGACGCAAGCCCGCTCGGTCGCAAGCGACGGAACCGTCATATTCGCGGTCGAAGATGATAGAGTGAATAGTGTGGTCCTCAAGTTGGCGCGAGGGCATGCCGCGTTTGAATTCAGCGAACCCCAATACGAAGCGCCGAACCATATTCACTGCATTCCCTTGATGAGTCTCGATACGGATACTCACAAGACCTTTGAGACTTCGCCTCCGCCGCGGCGTTCAGTATGGCCGGAAGTTGGAAGCCGCGCGATGCAGCGTCTCCTGCTTCCCAACGGCTGGGTGCAAAACTCCAATTGGCTCGACGTCCAGCGGGGTCGGTACAGATATTTCGTTTTGGGCGAAGACATCGTGCTCGTCAGGTTTGTCCTGAGCGAATACCTCGCCTGCGAAGTTATCTGGGAACGCTAGGCCCGGTGCGCACCGTCGAGAGCCTAGGCACTGAGCCGACCGCACATCACCGTTCGGAGAATATCGACTATTCATCTGAATTGACTTACATTATTATACGTGCATCACGGGCAGTCAGCGTGAGTGCGCAAGGGGGCGAATTCATTAGCGCTTCGCTGACAAAAAAGAAAAGGCGCCCGAGCGAAAACGGCGCAGTCGTCGACTTGTTTTGCGGCGCCGGGGGATTCTCACTCGGTGCCCACCTCGCCAAATTTCAAACGGCGGTCGCAGTCGATATCGATAAGAAGCTAACAAGCTGCTACGAGGAGAACTTCCCCCATTCCAACCTTCTCCACGCCGATATTGGAGAGATCGGCTCGGCGGAGATACTCCGCTCGGCTAAGCTCAAACGCGGCGAAATAGTCGGGGTAATTGGCGGTCCTCCGTGCCAGGGATTTAGCCTAATTGGCAAACGAGACGGCCGAGACCCTCGCAATAAACTGATCCGGCATTTCCTTCGGATCGTTCGGGAACTCAGACCTCGATTCTTCATAATGGAGAACGTTCCAGGACTTTTGCTGGGCACGGCAAAGACGATCCTGGACGACGCGCTCTCGGAGTTGAATGGATTCGAGGTTGTTGGACCAGTCGTAATAGATGCCATGAGCTTCGGCGCGGCGACCCGGCGAGAACGCGTCGTCATCGTTGGCTACAATAAAGCGCACGTCGCCGCTCTCAGCGAAAGTGATATTCGAGCTGCACAAAACGAGAGCAAACACTCCGTCCGCGACGCGATTGCCGATCTACCGGAACCAGCGGACTGCGACTGGCTCCCGTACAGGAAAAAGGCCGACTCGGAACTCTCCTCTTATGCCAGGCGCGCTCGTTCCCAGCCCGGATCCCATCTCGGCTCGGCCGAAAGCAGGGAACGGCTCGCGCGCAAAGAGGTCTCGGGCGTCAAACACACCGTGCATACTGCCGAGGTCGTGAAGCGTTTTGGACGCGTCGATCCCGGCACGACGGAGCCGATTAGTCGTTGTCCGCGTCTCGAATGGACTGAACCCGCGCCAACACTACGCGCCGGCACTGGACCCGACCGAGGGAGCTATCAATCTATCAGGCCGATCCATCCCGCCGCCGACCGGGTTATTACTGTCCGTGAAGCCGCCCGCTTGCAGGGATTTCCCGATTGGTTTCAGTTCGACGACACCAAATGGCACAGCTTCCGTATGATCGGCAACAGCGTTTCGCCACCGATGTCGGAAGCTCTTCTGCGCTTGATGTCTGAACGACTGGAACTCTAAACTACAACAGGATAGAAGTTCGGGTAATACCGGTAGAACTTCATGTAATTCTCAATCATTTTTAACGATTGATCTCGGTCTCTTGCAAACGTGATACCGATCTTCTTCTCGACTTGCTCGGCAGTCCTATTAAAAATTACTTGGTCGAGGAGGAACTTTTCCCGCAGACTCAGATCCGGCACTTCGATTCGCTGTAGCTCCCAAGACAAGCCAGCCAAGTCGAAATCCTTTATCTCGGTTGTTTTCCAGAAGCCCTCGGTTTCGGTGCGATCCAGCAGGATACCGGTAATTGTAATCATCTGCGACGTATCTTTGTATACGTAACTGCCGATGGGCTGAAAAATCAGTCCGGGACTTTCCCGCATGGCCCCAGCAACGACTCGCTTGAAGGCTTCGCAAAGAACCGCCGGATATTCTTCTTCGGTCATCTGCTTCGGGCTTATTCCGTCTGGCAGGAATTGCGTGCCGAGCAGACTCCTGAGTTTTTCGAGCCGCGCATCGAACACCTCCTTGTCAGCCCCGTCCGTTCTCGACGCGAGTTCATTCGGCTCTGCTTCGAATGTGACTTTAAGAATGTCGTTTGCGAGAAGATTGGGTACGAGTGCCTTTACGTCATTGAGTTGCGCTGCGATTTCGAGACCTCCTGCGTAGTCAAGCCAGACGAGCAGATTTTTTGCCCTGTATTTGCGCCTGTATGTATCGAGATTTTGAATGAATTCAGAGCTGTCGCAGTGCTCGTGGTCTACACAACCGTAGGGTACATTCAACTTCTGACGGGGCAGCACCCACTCCTCTTTCTCGATAGAAAGCATCCTCTTCATCGCAAAATGCGAATGGAGCAGCTTGAAGTCTTCGAAGTAAATCGCCCCAAAGCCGACGTACAGGTATTCATCGAGAGGCTGCCATCGATCTAGATAGCCGAGCAGGTCGACGAAGACGTGCCGCTCGACATATTTGTTCTGGCGGAGGTGATACGGTACAGAAGTGCCACTCACTGTTTTTTAGCCTCGGCGAGAATGCGATCAAAACAAGCTGCTCCAACGTCGGCAGGGCTTTCGTCTGGATTGTCAAAAACGAATTTCGACACTCTCCGGACGTCGTCTACCTTGCGAGAGAAGCGGATTAGACGAACCTTCTTGTCTCCGAATTTCGGTAGCGCGGGATCGAATACTTTTCCACCGAGCTTCGTGTCCTTGGCCCAATTTTTCGCAGGTATTTCCATTTTTCGCAGCCGCAGAGTCTTCAGATCGACCGTCTCTGTGTCGCGGAACATATCCTTCCGATCTTTCGCTGGGATACTCTTCAACCTGTTCGTGAAGCTCGTGAATCTTCTCAAGCCGTCTCTCATTTTTTGGCGCACCTTGAGATAGACAGGTGAGTTAGCGTCTATGCCTCGCTTCGTCGTCGTGACGGGGAGCAGCTCCGGCTCCGTCGAAGAAAAGATCACGACGCCCGCAATCTGCCTGAATTGCGGATGATAGTTTGGCGTCCCGTCGCCCCAGCCCGTCAGAATGGTCTTGTCTTTGTACAAGACGACTCGGTCGTTGCATACAACAGTCCACCCGGCCTCGTCGGACCGGAATTCGGTGGGGTCTTCATCTTCATCATGCGAATAGGGGGAGTAGAATCCGCAGATCAGTTCTACGCTTACCCCATCGACTTTTCCCTCGAAGAGATACGGGGCTATACCCGCTTGCTTTTCCGAGACTCTTTTGAAGTCCGATACCTTGAAAGTGATGGGCATCGGCGGAACCGGCCCGTCGTTGATTTCGACCTCGAACCCCTTCCCCATAAGCACGCTGTAATACTGGCTCACCTTCGCCTTGAACTCTTCCACAAAGCCTGTCGGCGAGCCGAACGACTGCGCTATCGCGGGGAGCAGGTGCCGTACAGTAATCGTCGTCCCTGGATTATTCGCGTCACCAGGAAGTCGTGTGATCGGAAGTTCCCAATTGTCCTCTGTTGTGAACCAGTTCTGTGGGAAAGTCACGGAAAAGCCCGATTTTTTCGTGCGACTAACGACCGTGCATTCTCTCCCGAGTTTAAAGATGGCTCGCTTCATTCCAATTCCATAAACACCGACTGTCGGAAGACGATTGCCGTTGTCCATTCCGAAGGGTCGCCCCAGGCGGAAAGCGGTCTCTATGAGGTCTTCAGGTATGCCGCCGCAATTGTCACTGATGCTGAATTCTCTAGCCGAGAACTTGAGGTGGGCGTGGCAACCGCGATACGGCCTCTCGGCATCGGGTTTGTAACCGCGGAGGCGCAGTATACCGTCAACGCAGTTGTCCAGTAGGTCTAAAATTGCCTCGTCGAGCTCTATGTCCCGTGTGAACATTTCGACGAAGAATCGCTTAGTTGGTGCTGCCAGTATTTGTTCAACTTCGGGCATAGCCGCCCTCCAGAAAATCTGTAACTTTCGGCAAGCAGCTGCTCGGGTCCCTCAGCTTGCACTGCCATACCACCAATACCTGCCAACCCATGCGGCGCAGCTTCCGAATATTCCGCTCGTCGCGCTTGTGGTTGCCTTCCAACTTCGGCTTCCAGAATCTCAAATTGCTCTTTGGCAATTTGCCCAATCGACACTTCCGGTGGGAGTGCCAGAAGCAGCCGTGAACAAAAATCACCTTCTTTCGTTTTGGAAAAACCAAGTCCGGACAGCCGGGCAAATTCTTGACGTAAAGTCGATAGCGGTATCCCGCCCGATGAAGGGCTCCTCGCAGCACGCGTTCCGGCGCGGTGTCCTTGCCCCGGATTCGAGACATCAATGCGCTGCGCCGTTCACGCGTCAAACGATCCATCGCGCCGTCTCACCATCGACAAATCTGGGAAGCGGCGATGGTCCAGAATGTTTCTGAAGCTAACCGCCAACTCCCGACCGAGTCTCAACTCAGTGTTGATAATAGGCTCGTTGTCGAGCCTCCCGAACACTAATTGCTTCTCATCATCGGCAAAGTCAACTTCGAGCCACATCCATTCCATCTGGCCAGAACAACCATCCGCAAATTCGACCTTTATATAGTCGCCACGCCTATACTTTGTCACTGGTTCCCCACTAGGGCGAATTGTATCATCCGATGTGGTCAGTGCGCGTCGAGGATTGGAAACTGCGGGCTGATCCGCCAAATCACAGTCTCGGAAGCCCACTTTCAGATCGAATTTGGCCCTGATGCCAGGAGGACAATTTGTGCAACAAGTCGGAGAACAAATTCCTGTTCCGGAAAGGTGTACAGCCAAAACTAGCGAATTTGGGCTGCGTGCGGGCTGCGCTTGCTGCGCATCGGGATCACTGGGTTCCCTTTGAGCTTCGCCGCCTTGTCCAAACCAACTCCGGGTAGTGCCCTGAAGGTTTGTGCTATGTGGCCACTCGCTAGGTGGCCGTAATATCGCTCCACCATTTTTGTGTCAACATGCCCCAGTTGCTCCGCGACAACTTTCAAGGAGACACCCAAAGTGATCCATCGGCTCGCTGCGCTGTGTCTCAACTGATGAAATCCGAAATGTTTAATTTCCGCTAGCGCGCAGGCGCGCCGCATTGGTTTCTTTTGGCTATCTTTGACCCAGAGCTCGCCACTTTCGCGTAAGAACATCGTCTCACCCAGATCACGGTTGGCGCACACGTCCCGGAAAAATCGCATAGCCTCATGGTCGAGGTGTACGTACCTCTGCTGACCGCCCTTCGACTTCGCGATGAAAAGCGTGCTCGCCGAAGAATTGAAATCGCCGGCGCACAACCGGCCCAATTCTCCATACCTGGCTCCTGTGTACAGGCCAGCCCGAACAAGCCATTGAAAGTCCTTCTCTTTTGCGCATGCCTTCACAAAACTCCGCTGATCCTTCTCGCTCAGGAAAATTGCTCGCGCGACCTCGACATTTTCAAATGGCGACACCTTCCAAGCCATCGGATTCGCATACACACGGCCTTCTTCTAGCGCCAGGTTCAACGCAGCGCGGAGCCGCCGCATGATTCTGTTTGCGGTCGCTCGACGCTTTCTTAAATCCTCTTCGGTTTGGATGTGCGGTCGGTTGTCCTGCTTGTGCTTCCGATTCGTTCGCCTCGGGCTGGCGGCAATATCTGCGCGCCACTCCTCTAGCTTCGGGCGAGTCAACTTAGCAACTTGCAAAACACCGAGCTTGGAGATCGCATAGGCGTCTAGATCGTACTTTGTATGACGATAGTCGGGAGCTCCTCGACGCTCCAAATGCTTTAGATAATCTAGACAGCACTGATTCACTGTGTAGCCGCCGCGACGACTAACGTGCTCGCCTGTCGCCATGGTCGTCGCGCTCAAGAACCATGTCCGGGCCTTTTCTTGAGCTTGCGCAAAGTCCAATACACGCGTCCCTTCGGCATCTAGGATGTCATCAGCCAATGCAAGTTTCTCTTCCTTGCGGAAACCATCGGCGTCAAACCGCGCGAGCCAGACTCCCCATTTGCTACCCTTTCTGTAGCCGAGCGCTCTGCCGTGCGATAACGGCAACATTATTTTCGAACCAATCGGAATCGCTCTCCGCGCTGTTCTAGTCCCAAGATCCTTGCTGGTTACGGTTCGTGCCACTGAGTTGACAACTCCCGTGGAATCCAACCACTGATTCAATTGATCGATTCAATCTGCCATTTTGTCAACTGTTTGTCAACTATCCGGGTGCTAATTGCATGCCTTTGCATGATTGTGCAGGACGGCGCAGTGTCTACGTATCTTATTATAGTAAAACGACTTATTCTATGTTCAAGGCGTGGAGAGAGAACACGCTACGGCGCATACCGCGCCCCTGATAAGGGCGAGGTCGGTGGTTCAAGTCCACCCAGGCCCACCAGTTTTTTCCGGCATTCCCACCCCGAAGCCTATGAAGCTGAAATCCAAAGTTGAAGAGGGATTTCATCGCACAAAAAACGTGCGATGGAGAACCGTATCTCCACTCCGGGACGGCATCCCTTCGGGGCTCAGCGCAAGGAAGCGCCGCCCTTCTGGTTCCTTCGACTTCGCTCAGGGCAGGCGAAATGACAGGTTTTGGGCGGCGGATGATGTGGGGCCATCTAGCTGCGGCGAAGCGAACGTCGCCGAGGAAGAGCTGGATCTTCACGGGATAATCATTTGAAACAAAACGAGATGCGCAAGTTCGCCCCAACTCCAT
>Ga0181524_10001427_pt1 | contig 27323 bp, 17 predicted proteins | sample PEATcosm2014_Bin_34_FD_119761 | JGI IMG/M metagenome (GOLD analysis project Ga0181524, IMG submission 119761) | Peatland microbial communities from MTU Mesocosm Facility, Houghton, MI, USA - PEATcosm2014_Bin05_60_metaG | ecosystem: Environmental > Terrestrial > Soil > Wetlands > Peat | place... | reverse complement strand
ATCTTCAATTCGCGTCGTTTCTTCCAGACCGGCGCCGGGGCTTTGCGACGCCGGTGCTCACCGGGGGCCTGATCTGGCTGGCTGAGGGCTGCGCCGAACCCGAACTCCGCCCCGGCGCAGCCCTCTAACCCCCCATTGGCGCCACAAGGCCCCAAGTATAAGTACGCTCGGCGAAGGGCGGATCTTTCAACAATCTTCAATTCCCGTCATTTTTTCCAGACCCGCGCCGGGCCTTCGCATTTTCTAAGGAAGCGTGACATTGTCGAACCAGATAGAGAACCGCGGAATATGCGGATTACGCGGAAACCCCTTTCTTTTCCGCGTATTCCGCATTCCGCGGTTTCACAAGAAATCTCAGGCGAGGATTTGGGCCGCCCCTCGACACGGGTGCGATCAAGAGTGCCGGGCATGCATATCGGAAGCTCTGTCCCGAAGGGACATCCGGCAATAGCCCGGCGTTTCAGCGCCGGGGAGGCGAGACAAGGGATTCTCGTCCCGAAGGGACGATTGAGAACACCCCTTGCCCTCAGCCGTCCCTTCGGGACGGATGCACGCTTTCGATCCGCTCACCCGGCGTTCAAACGCCGGGCTATTCTCGCAAGCCCCTTCGGGGCAAAGAAGTGCCGTGAACTGACCGACACTGTTAAGGGTTCGTGCAACAATAAGTTCCGGAGGCGAGGCGTAATTCTAACATTATTCTCTGGCACCCCTCCGGGGTGCGACCCGCGGAGGACGCCCTGCCCGGTGGTCGTTCCCCCTGTACCCCGAACGACCACCGGCTTCTGCCAACCCTCCGGGTTGGAAAAACCGGAATTTGTTGTTGCACGGGCGCCAATCGCACCCCCTCGGCGCCTCGCCCCTCGACACTCGCCCTTCGACCCTGTACACTCCCTGCGTGGCCCCTGAGATTTGTCCACATTGCGGCGCGGAAGTGCCGCGCAACGCCAAAGCTTGTCCCGAATGCGGCTCGGATGAGCGCACGGGTTGGTCGGAGGAGGCGCGCACCGATGGATTGGACCTCCCTGACGAGGAGTTCAATTACGGAGATTTCGTCGAACGGGAGTTCGGCGGCGGCAAGCCGGTGAGGCCTCGAGGCATCCATTGGTTCTGGTGGGTGGTGGCGATAGGGACGGTGGGAGCTTTCGTGGCGTTCTGGTTGCTTTGATATGGAACAGGCGATATGAAACTGCGATTGGCATGTTGCGCGGCGGCGGCGGTCTTGTTGGCCGGCTTTTCCTACGGGCAAACGGCGCCGGGAAATGTCTACCTGGTGCTCGGGTCTGATACGGCGGTTTGGAATTATCCGGGCGGGATCAATCCGTATGATTACCACAATCATTTCAGCCTGGACCTTTACACCCAGCCGGATCAAAACGCCTACGAGGTCATGGACCCGGCGTTCCGGCAGCAGTTTGCGGATTCCTACGGCCATCCGCTCAAGATGACCTGGTGGATGCTCGTGGGCAGCGTCTATGGCCAGTCGGACAACACAGACGTGCCGATGGATAACCTCATGCCGCTCTACCTGATGCAGAAATATCATGGCGAGGCGCTTCGTCAATTCGGGGACGAACTGACGCTGCATTACCACACCTTTTACTGGAGCGATTACAGCGGCTCCGGGGTCTATTACTGGAACGAGGCGCAAGACTTCCATGTGTGCCGGGGGGACTTCGACCAGGCCCTGGCGCAGAGCCTGCTCGAGGAGGGGGTTTTCCCGGTCTCTTTCCGGAGCGGCTGGCACTACATGGACAACGAATGGCAGAATTATCTCAACCAACTGCTTCTCTACAGCATGGACAACGACTCCCCGAACTATGGCCCCTGGTACACGAACGGCGTGATTTTCAACGTTCTGGATTGGTCCCAGGCGCCGCTGGATTTTGTCCCCTTTAACCCGTCGCCGACCAATTACCAGGTGCCGGGCCAGAGCCCGGGTTGGAACGTGCGCTCGGTCAAGATGCAGAATGTGACTCAGGGGCTTATGAACCAGATCTTTGCCGCGGCTGCCGCAGGCACAGACCAGGTGGCCTCGCTCTGGGCGCATTTGGCGGAGAGCGATTTTCTTCCCAGCCTGGTCCAGATGGATCAATTGGCGCACATCGCCGCCACCAATTATCCGACGGTTCCGTTCCTGTATTGCACGGCCGTCGAGGCAATGCAGCGATGGCGGGGGCTGGCCGACCGGAGTCCGCCGCAGTTGGACATTTCCGAACTGGTCCAGGGAGAAACGGTCACTCTGCTGCTGGACGCCGATAAACCGATCTTCCAGCCCCAACCGTTTGTGGCGGTCAAAGACCTTTACGGGCAGTACAGCATTGTTCCATGCCTTGGGTCGGGCACAAACTCGTGGACGGCCGTGTTGCCTGCCGCGCGGAGCATGGTGGCCAAGTACGGCGTTGCCATGACGGACCTGGCGGGGAATCTGACGACGCGCATTGTGCGCTATGTTCCGGACGACTTGTTCATAGACAACCTGGATTCGGGCTACCAGGAGGCGAGCGGAGCGTGGACCTCGGTGACGAATGCCGGCTGCTGGAGCTTCGATGCGCGAATCTGCTCATTGGCGACCAACGCAACCGCGCGGGCCAGATGGGTGCTGCCCATCACCGCGGCAGCGGCCTACAACACGTTTATCCAAGTGCCGGCGGTCAAAAATCCGGCCGGCCAGGTTCAGTTCAATCTGCTGGCGGGCAGTTCCAATGTGTTGTCGGTGTTTTTTGCCGACCCGCTGCCGGCCGGCCGATGGGTGTACCTGGGCACGCCGCTGCTGGACCCCTGGGTAACGAATGCCCTCGAGATGGTCGTCACCGCCCCGGGCCAGACGAATCGATTCGCGGTGGCGGACGTGGTGAAATTGTCACCGCTCATCCTGCCTCTGCCGGGATTCATTACGAATGTCCGGGTCGAGCCTTACGAAACCACGGCCAACATCACCTGGCAGACCCCTGCCCCGGCCACCACGAGGGTCGAGTACGGCCCGGACACCAGCTACGGCAGTTTTTCCGCGACGAACTCGCAACCGGTCCTCAATGCGGCAGTGACTTTGAGCGGACTCCAACCCGGCACAACATACTATTTTCGCGCCTGGTCGACCCTGGGAGAACTGGATTACAGTTATGATGGCAGCTTCACGACGCCGCCGCCTGAACTGCATTGCCAGTTCTCGGGCGGAACCCTGACGCTCTACTGGAATGGAACGGGCTTTACCTTGCAGCAGGCAGACCGCCTCGGCCAGAGCGTCACGAACTGGACGGACGTGCCGGGACCGGCCACGGTGAGTCCATGCGCGCTCACCGTGACGAACACCGCCTTTTTCCGACTCAGAGAATAGCCGAGTCCTGGTCCGGAGGCTCGTAACGGGCCAGTGATGGCGGGGCCGGATTTAGTTCAACCACGGATGGACACAGATAGACACGGATTTAGGCATTATCTGTGTTCATCTGTGTCCATCCGTGGTTTGAAATCCTGCCGCTACTGAGGCCTTACGCAGGCTCAGGCGTTTCGCTTGCCGGTCATCTCCTCGATAGTGAGCTTTAGAATAAGCGTCTTTCCGAGAGGAGCGGAACCATAGACGGGCGACTGGTTGCCGTATTGGGCCATGATGCAGTTCAAGGCGAGCCGTCGTTCGGCAGGGTCAGTGACGATCTCGACGGCCCCGGCGCCCATGACGCTTTCATATTTCATGGTCCAATCGCAAGCCATCGGCCTGGTGACCAGCTTGATGGCCCGGTCGATGACGAAGGCAGAACGCGGGTTTTGGCGGATAAGCTCGAGCTTTTTGCCCTCCCCGGCGCAGTGGAAATAGAGGGCCGGAGGGCTGCCGGGGGCGTAACCAAAATTGAGCGCCACGGCATAAGGCCGGCCTTCGGGGCTGGACAACGCCAGGTGACAGACCTGGCACCGGGAGATGATCTCCTCCATTTCCTTTCTGCCGCCAATTTCACGATCACGCCGTCGCATCTGGGCGACAGGATAGCGTATGCGTCAAGGCCGGGTCGCACAGTAAGGCGGGCGTAGAGAGCCGGGAGGCGGGAAACCGTTGGAAACAGTTTCCACTGGCCCCTTGCCCTTGTGGCACCGCGCTGAAGCGGCGGTGTCAATGAGAGGGGCTGATTCGGCTTTCCGGGACCAACCCCTCCGCTCGTATCCGCTCCAACTGCTCGTCCAGGCGCTTGGCGGAGATTGGAAATGCGGTTCCCAGCTCCTGGGCGAACAAGGAGACTTTGAATTCCTCGATCATCCAGCGGAAATCGTCGAGGCACTGGCGGGCGGCCGGGGATTTGGGCGGGGCGGCCTGGAGCTGATGGAGGGCCTGCAGGAAGGGGGCAACCTGCCCGGCGCGTTGCTGGTCTTTGAGCGGGTTGAGGGCGGCGCGCTCGGCCCGCGTGAGGAGGGCCTTGAGATAGCGGGGCAGTTGCGGGAGCCGCTCGAAAGGAATCGTCTCCAGGAAACACCGGGGCAGGAGGGCCTCCAATTCGCCGGTCACCGGGTCGGACTGGCGAGCCGGCGCGGGTTGGGGGCCGAGTTGCTTGAGGCCGGTCAGCGCGCGTGGACGCGCGGGCGCAGGTTTGCGGCGGCGGAGGATTTCCTGGCGCAGTTTGAGGATCGGCTCGAGAAGCGCCATGAGTTGGGAGGCAAGGCCCGGCAAGCGGCTGCGGACCTGCTCGAGGGCGGCGCGGAAGTTGGACTCGGCAAGGGCCGACGGGAGCGCAGCCGGCAGGATGTGGCGTTTGAGATTGAGGAAGGCGGCGGTTTCGAGTTCTTCAGTGGAACAGAGGTCCGCAAAGAGCGGTTCCAGACGGGCAAGGGCACGGAGGTCTTTCTGGAGCCAGGCGAGGTCTTTTTCCAGGGCCAGCTCGATGAGCCGCTGGAGGCCGCCGATGCTGGCCTGGCGGGCAGACTCACGGCTGTGGAAGAGCCGCAGGTTCACATGCCCATCATCGACCTGCAGCCCGGGCCAGGCGTAAAGGGGCGCGGCGCTGGTTTCGTCGGCCGCAACCTGCTCAGGCAGGTCGCCGAAGTTCCAGCCCGTCAATCCGAAACGCTCCCACTGCCGGGCCAGGCCCGTCCAGGCAGGCGGGTCGCCGGCCGGTTCGGGTTTGGCCGTCTCCAACTGCTGGCGGAGCAGGAGCAGGTCGCGTCCGGCCAGGAGGGGCTGGAGGCCGTGGCTGGGGACCTCGAGGCGCGGGCGGAGATGGGGCGGGAGGGCCTGGGCCGGCCAGGAGGAGACGGGGACCTCGACGCCGTAGCGGCGGTGAATGAACTTCGAGAGATCGTGCAGGAGCGAATGGTCGCCGGGGCGGAGGTCGCGGGCGATCTCCGCCACCTTCGGGGGGAAGGGCATTAACTGGCGGCGGAGGCCCTTGGGCAGGGCGCGGAGCAGTTCGCCCACTTGCGCCTCACGCAACCCAGGCACCGCCCATTCCACGCTGGCCGGGGAAAGCGTCTGGGCCAGGGCCTGGTCGAGCTTGAGTGTCACGCCGTCCTGCTCCTCGCCCGGCGCGTAGGAATAACTGACGGGCACAGACTTGCCGCCCAGCGGCACGGAATCCGGAAAGGCCAGGGCGTCGTAGCTCAAATCCAGCCCGCCAGTGAGGTCGGCTTCAGACACGCACAAGGATTTCGGGTCCTGCTGGCCGCGCAGGAGCCGGTTCAACTCGTGCCACGAGGAGACGTTCTCGATGCGTTTGGCGTAGAAGTCGAAGAGTCGCTGGTCCAGGTCGGCGAGGTCGTGCCGGCGCATGCGCGTTTGCCACGTCTCGATCTTCTGGCGGACCTGGCGGTTGTGCTCGAGGAAGGGGTAGTTTGTTTGGGGAGATTCCTCCTCGACGAGGGCGGAGCGAATGAAGAGCTGGGTTGCTTCCTTTGGGTTGATGTTTCCGTAAGCCACGCTGCGTCTGCGGACTTCCAGCCCGTAGAGGGTGGTGCGCTCCTCGGCCAGGACACGGCCCGCGTCCGCGTTCCAGTGCGGGTTGTGACAGGTTGCACGGCAGAGGTGGGGGGCCAGTTCCACAATCCACAGCGGGTCAATGCCCGCCACGGTCCGGGCAAAGAGCTGCGAGGTCTCGACGATTTCGCCGGCAACGATCCATTCTGGCTGAGAGCCTGACGATTCGTCCGGTGGCAGCTTCCTGGGACGCGCATCTTTGGTCCTGGCAGGTGACTTCCGGGTTTTGGTCCGGTCGTAAAGGGCCGAGCCGGGGAAGAGGGTCATCTGGCGGTTGCCGGCGCCTTTGAAGATATTGCGCTCGGCGCGCGCGGCGGCGTGGCCGAGCAGGCCGGCGAGGATGGAGCGGTGGATGGCGTCGTAGTCGGCGTTGCTCTCGTTGAGGCGGAGCGTTCCCCGCTCTTCGAGGGCCTCGAGCGCCTCGTGGAGCTGCGCGTGGAGGTCCTGCCATTCGCGCATGCGCAGATAGGAGAGGAAGTTGGCCTTGCAGAACTTGCGGCGCTGGCTCTGGGTGCGGAGGGTTTCCCACTGGTCATGGAAGGCATTCCAGAGATTGAGGAGGGACAGGAAGTCGGAGCGCGGGTCGGCGAAGCGTTTGTGGGCGGCGGCGGCGGCGTCCTTTTGGTCGAGGGGCCGCTCGCGCGGGTCCTGGATGCTGAGTCCGGCGGCGATGATGAGCAGTTCGCGTGTGGCGTGCTCGCGCTGGGATTGGAGCAGCATGCGGCCCAGGGTTGGGTCAATGGGCAGGCGGGCCAGGTCGTGTCCCAGGGGCGTGAGCTCGCGGGCTTCGTCCAGCGCGCCCAATTCCTGGAGCAAGGCATAGCCGCCTTGAATGGCGGCCGGGGCGGGCGGATTGATGAAGGGGAAGGTCTCGATTTGGCCGAGGCGGAAGGCCTTCATGCGCAGAATGACTTCGGCCAGGTTGGCGCGCTGGATTTCGGGCTGGGTGTAAAGCGGACGCGCGGCGAAATCCGCCTCCGAGTAGAGGCGGATGCAAACGCCGTTTTGGAGGCGTCCGCTTCGTCCTTTGCGCTGGTTGGCGCTGCTTTGGGAAATCGGCTCGATGGGCAGGCGTTTGGTGCGGGTGCGGGGATTGTAGCGGCTGACGCGCGCCAGGCCCGAATCAATGACGCAGCGGATGCCGGGAATGGTGAGCGAGGTCTCGGCGATGTTCGTGGCGACGATGATCCTGGGCCGGGAGGCGGGGGCAAAGACCCGTTGCTGGTCGCCCGAGCTGAGCCGGCCGAAGAGCGGGATGATCTCCGCCCGCTCCTCCAACCGGGCTTTGAGCTGGTCGGTCGTCTCGCGGATGTCGCGCTCCCCCGGCATGAAGATGAGGACGTCGCCCTGGGCGGTCTGGCAGAGGGCCTGCTCGGCGGCGCGGATGGCGGCGTCAATATAGGTGAGGTCGCCGTTCTCTTCCGAGGCGGTGTCGAAGGGGGCGTACACCGTTTCGACCGGGTAGAGCCGGCCGGAGACCTCGATGACGGGCGCGTTGTCGAATGCCTGAGAAAAGGCTGCGGTGTCGATGGTGGCGGAGGTAATGATGAGTTTGAGGCCGGGGCGCTTGAGCAGGAGGCCCTTGAGGTAACCGAGCAGGAAATCGATGTTGAGGCTCCGCTCGTGGGCCTCATCGAGAATGAGGGCGTTGTATTCCGAGAGCAGCGGATCGCCTTGGGTTTCGGCCAGGAGAATGCCGTCGGTCATCAGTTTGATGCAAGTCTGCGGGCTGGAGCGATCGTCGAACCGGATCTTACAGCCGACTTCACGGCCCCAGGCAACGTTGAGTTCCTCGGCAATGCGGCGCGAAATGGAGAGCGCGGCCACCCGGCGCGGCTGGGTGCAACCGATCTTGGCCTCGATGCCCAGGCCCGCCTCCAGGCACATCTTGGGAAGCTGCGTGGTCTTGCCCGAGCCGGTTTCCCCGGCAACGATTACAACCTGGCGGGCGCGGATGGCGGCAAGGATGTCATCTTTCCTGGCGGTAATGGGCAACTGGGGCGGGTAGCTGACGGCGGGCACGCGCTGGCGGCGTTGTTCCCGCAAGGCGACCGAGGCCCGCGCCTGCGCCAGCAGCCGGTCCAGGACGGCGTCGTGGGCGGCGGGATGCAGATGGTCGCGCATGAGCCGAACGAGCCTCGAACCCAGCCGCACCCAGTCGGAGAGCATCGCCTGGGGCAGCAGGGTCCTGATTTCTTCTATTCGCGCGTCGGTCATGCCGGAAAAGCACAGGATAGCATACGCGGACCGGCAGGGGAATGTGGAATGGCGAGGAGTGCAACCAGGGGCGCATCCCAATTGCCCGCGCAGCCAGTGCGGAAGGACCGGAGCGCCGGCTTTAGCCGGCTTTGGACGTCCAACGTTCAGCAGCGGCAAAGAAGGAGCCCACGTGCGCGCAAAGCCGGCTGAAGCCGGCGCTCCGGGGGCAGTATCGGGATGCGCCCGCAACCGGGCGCGGCGAAGCCGCACACAGAAGATCGAGCGTGCAGGATGCAGCCGCTTGCCCTCGCGCCCCGAAGCGGCCTGCCCGAGGCTGCTCGACGGACTTTGCCCACAGCCATGGCGGCGTCCTGCCCTGAACGCTTATTCCATGGACTTCCGGAGGCGCCCGTGGTTATTTGCGAAAGTTGCGCCCATCGAGGCGGGCGGCGTAGAGTGATTTAACATTGGTATGACTACCGAGAACCAAACAGGAAGCGGGCGGGGCGATTTGCCGGCTGCGGCCGAATCACGCCCTTCTGATTTTATTCGCGACATCGTTGCCGGCCATGTCGCCGAGGGCAAGTACCCGCAAATACACACGCGTTTTCCCCCCGAGCCTAACGGCTACCTGCACATCGGGCACGCCAAGTCCATCTGCCTGAACTTCGGCATCGCCCGCGAGTTTGGCGGGGTGTGCAATCTTCGGATGGATGACACCAATCCGGCGAAGGAGGACATCGAGTATGTGGATTCGATAACCGAAGACGTGAGGTGGCTCATCAGCGCCTGGGCTGACGACCGCCTGGGGCTCAAGCCCAAGGGCAAGACCCCGGAGGCGCGAACCGTCAATGGCGCGCGCGATTTCTACCTGGCGCCGGTCCTCAATCCGCAAACCTCCGCCGATGCGGAGCCTTTCTACGCCTCGGACTACTTTGATCAGCTCTATGAATACGCGTTGATCCTCGTGGGCAAGGGCCTGGCCTACGCGTGCGACCTCTCGCCCGAGGACACCGACCAGTACCGCGGCGCCCCGGACCGGCCTGGCAAGGAGAGCCCCTTTCGGAACCGTTCCATAGAGGAAAACCTGGACCTCTTCACCCGGATGAAGAACGGCGAATTCCCCGACGGGACCCGGACGTTGCGCGCGAAAATCGATATGGCCTCGCCGAATATCTGGATGCGAGACCCGGTCCTCTACCGCATCCGCCATGCCGAACACCATCACACAGGGGACAAATGGCGCATCTATCCGATGTACGATTTTGCGCATTGCCTGAGCGATTACATCGAAGGCATCACCCACTCGATCTGCACCCTGGAGTTTGAGGTCCACCGCCCGCTTTATGATTGGATACTCGAGAACCTCGACCTGCCCCGTCCGCTGCCGCGCCAATATGAGTTTGCGCGCCTGAGCCTGGGCTACACGGTGATGAGCAAACGCAAGCTGATGCAACTTGTCAGCGAGGGACTGGTCGCCGGCTGGGACGATCCGCGGATGCCGACCATCAGCGGCCTGCGCCGCCGCGGCGTCACGCCGAAGGCCCTCCGCGATTTCGCTTACAACATCGGCATCACCAAATACAACGGCCTGACCGATGTGTCAGTCCTGGAACATTCGATCCGCGAGGACCTGAACCGCCGGGCGTTGCGCCGGATGGCGGTGCTCCGGCCGATCAGGGTCCTCATCACCAACTACCCTGAGGGCCAGGTCGAACAACTCCCGGCGCTCAACAATCCTGAAGACCCCTCCGCCGGCATGCGCCCGGTCCCTTTCAGCCGGCAACTCTTGATCGAGCAGGAGGACTTCATGGAAAGCCCGCCGCCCAAGTTTTTTCGCCTCCGTCCCGGCGGGGAGGCGCGCCTCAAGTATGGTTACATCATCAAGTGCGAGGAAGTCATCAAAGACGCCTCAGGCCGGGTGGTCGAGTTGCGCTGCTCTGCCGACCTGGGCAGCAAGACCGGCGGCTTGACAGCCAACCGCAAAGTAAAAGGCACGATCCATTGGGTGAGCGCCCCGCACGCGGTGGACGCCGAGGTCCGTTTATACGACCGGCTGTTTACGGTGGCGGAACCTGATGCCGGGGGAGATTTCAAGAAGTTCCTCAACCCGCATTCACTGGAGCGGGTCACTGCCAAGTGCGAGCCAAGCCTCAAAGACGCGCAACCCCATCTGCGGTACCAGTTCGAGCGGCTTGCCTATTTCGCGCTGGATAAAGACAGCGCGCCCGGCAAGCTGGTCTTCAACCGCACAATCACGCTAAAGGACGCCTGGGCCAGAGAGGGGCGAAAAAAATAACCCTGTGGCTGGTCGCGGGCGTGAGCCAAGCCACAGGGAGCGGTGGGTCGCCGCTAAACCTTGCGCGCTGCCGGTTTCTTTGACCCATCGTGACCGGTCAGCAGGCCAGGATGTCATGAGCCAGAACCATGCCAAAATCCGCAGGCGTCCGAATCGCGAAATTCCGAGCTTTCTTGCTGCTCGTGAACCCGGAACAAGCTCATAAGGTGCTCAATTTCTTATCACTGGTGAACAGTTGCTTTACGAACCGGGAGGGCGGGGCAACGGCTCGAACAAAACCGGGGATGAATTGTCCATATACCGTCCGCTATTGCATAGGGTGACGGTGAAGGCACGCTGGCCAAGAGGAACTTGCGGTGGGGCCCGACCCTGGCAAGACTTGGCGAACGCAGATGCTTGAGCTATGGCGTGAGATTGAAATGGCAAGCTGCCGGAGAGTTTTTTCCTGCGGCCTGGCCGTGCTTTGTCTATGGGCGGGCGCGGCATTGGCCGGCACGACCAGCTTCACCGCATCACTGGATCGTGACACAATTACCCTTGGGGAGAGTGCGACACTGGGATTGACTTTTGAGGGAGGCTCCCCCGGAACGGAGCCGGGCGCTCCGGCCATGCCGCCCATTCAAGGCGTGCAGGTTGTTTATATCGGTCCCTCCAGCCAGTACACGCTGGTGAACGGCCAGGCCACCTCGTCGGTAACGCACAATTACGCAGTGAGGCCGACACAGACGGGTGAATTTACCATTCCCGCGTTGGCCGTCATGGTCGAGGGCAAGAGACTGAGCACACAACCCCTCAAGCTCACGGTGCTCAAGCCCGGCGCTCCGCCTCCCGATGTCATCGCCTCGGGCCGGGAACCGGCATTTCTTAAATTCGTCCTTCCCAAGCAGCGGGTTTATCTGGACGAACCGCTGCAGGCGGAGATTGACCTTTATGTCCGCGAAGGGGTCGCCATAAACGGCATGGACCGCACGTCTTTTCCAGCCGAGGGGTTCAATGTAAGCCAACAGATGCTGGCCGGGGCGCAACGCAACACGCGCATTGGCGGGGTCGGCTACCGAGTCCAGCCCATCCTGTTCACCCTGAAACCCGTAAAGACCGGCGTCCTCAACCTGGGCCCGGTCACGTTCAACGCAGTCGTGGAATTACCATCGCGGGATGGGCGGCACGATCCATTCCTGGAGCAGTTCGGCAGGTTCAGCCTTTTCTCGAGGGGCGAACAAAAGCGGATTGTGCTCGCCACCGAGACCACCAATCTCCAATGCCTTCCGTGGCCCAGCCAGAATGTGCCGCCGGGTTTCAAGGGGGCCGTCGGCAATTATACAATGACTGTGACTGCCGGTCCGACCAACCTTATGGCCGGGGATCCGATCACCTTGCGGGTCCGAATCGCCGGGCGCGGCGCCCTGGACGGGCTGGTCTTGCCGGAGCAACCGGAATGGAGGAACTTCAAGGTCTTCCCGCCAATCGCCAAACCGCTGGAGAGCACGGACCCGTTCGGATTGCAGGGCGCGCGGACGTTCGAACAAATCGTCGTGCCCCAGAGCGCCGAGGTCAAAGAACTGCCGCCGTTCTCGTTCAGCTTTTTCGACCCCGAGGCCGGGACTTATCGCACGCTGACGCAGCCTGCGACGCCGCTGAGCGTGCGACCCGGCGGCTCGGTGGCGGCGCCTACTTTTGTGGGCGCTGGACGCCCCGCCCAGGATGCGCCCCCGCCGGCGCAGGACATCGTTCACATCAAGCCGCGGTTAGGGGCCATTGTCCAGGCCGGTCCCCCCTTGGTGTGGCGACCGTGGTTTATCGCGCTGCAGACGGTGCCGGTCCTGGCCTGGGCCTGGGCGCTTGCCTGGCGCAGGCAGGCCGAGCGGTTGGCCAACAACCCCCGTCTGCGGCGGCGCCGGCAGCTCGCTAAAATCATGCGCGACGGTCTTGCCGAGTTGCGCCGCATGGCGGCTGAGAACCAGTCGGACAAGTTCTTTGCCGCGCTTTTCCGGTTGCTGCAGGAGCAACTGGGCGAGCGGCTGGATTTGCCCGCCTCGGCCATAACCGAAGCGGTTATCGAAGAGCATCTGCGCCCGCGAGGGGTGCCGGAGGCCGTTCTGGGGCACGTCCAGGAGTTGTTCCAAAGTTGCAACCTGGCCCGTTACGCCCCCGTCAAAAGCAGCCAGGAATTGGCTGCCCTCATCCCGAAACTCGAGGCGACCCTGGGCGAGCTGCAGGCCCTGAAGACATGACACAAGCTAAGATGAAGAAGGCTCCCCGCCCTAACCCCAACGGGGTTGTGCAGCAAAGCCCAGGGTTGGCGCGGCGCCAACCCTGGGTAATCGCGTGGCAATGGCCATCAACCCCAAGGGGGTTGTGGCCCGGGGGCCGGAAAGCCAATCGCGTGCGTTTACCGCCGGCCACAACCCCGTTGGGGTTGATGGCCTCTCCATCGCCGCTACCCAGGGTTGTCCCTTCGGTCCAACCCTGGGCTTTGTTACGCAACCGCGTTGCGGTTGAGGCCGCGCGCGCTGCGCGGCTCTGCCTCGTGCTGGCCCTGGCGTTATGGCCCCTGGCAGCCCGAGCCGAGGCATTGTCGGCAGGCTTCGAGGCCGCCAATAAGCTGTATGAAGAGGGCAAGTATGCCGACGCTGCGGCCAGTTACGAGAAGCTCCTCCAGGGGGGACAGGTCTCGGCGGCGCTCTACTTCAACCTGGGCAACGCCGCTTTCAAGTCCAGCCAGATCGGCCGCGCCATCGCCGCTTACCGGCAGGCCGAGCGCCTGGCCCCACGCGACCCGGACGTGCGCGCGAATCTGCAGTTCGCCCGCAACCAGGTCCAGGGGCCGACCCTATCCGTCCGACGCTGGCAACGATGGCTGAACCGGCTCACCCTCAACGAGTGGACCGTGATGGCCGCCGCCGCGCTTTGGCTCCTGTTCCTGCTCCTGGTGCTCCTCCAATGGCGGCCCGCCCTCAAGGCCACTCTCCGGACAGCGGTGCTGGCCGTGGCAGCAGGGACGGTATTGCTGGGCGTCTGCCTTGCCGCAGCCGTCTGCCAGACCCGCCTGGTGCGCGTCGCCATTGTTGTGAAGCCCGAGGTCGTTGTCCGCGCCGGTTGGTTCGATGAGTCAAAGGAGGCGTTTACTGTCCACGACGGGGCCGAATTGAAAATCCTGGACCGGAATGACAAATGGTTGCAGGTCAGCACCGATCCGCTGCGGCTGGGATGGGTCCCGCGCGAGGACGTGGTCATCGGGCGATAAGGGCTCATGTGGGAGCGTGCGGAGCGTGGGAGCGTGCGGAGCGTGGGAGCGTGCGGAGCGTGGGAGCGTGTGGAGCGTGAGAGCGTGGTCGGTGCCGCGGTGCCCACACGCTCCGACGCTCCACACGCTCCACACGGTCCGACGCTCCACACGCTCCACACGCTCCATACGCCCGTTTTTCCTTGGCTGTAACGTTTGCGTAGTTTTTCAAAGAATTTTCTTGCTCCCCCTACATATAGTGGGTAAGCTTCGATTGTTCCCCTACTAATGGGGTTCCGGCCGCCTCCATAGCGTCAGGCCGATTAATCTCAAGAAAACGAATTATACTGGAAACGTCCGGCTTTTCCATTGAAGGGCCGGTCAATTGGTGACCAAGAACATCGCCACAGGATAAAAGGAAACATCATGATTGATACCAGTGAAGACATGGCAGGAACCGCTCCCCGCCAGGGCAACCGCCGCTTGGCGGCCCTCGGAGCCAGACGTGGTGGCAGGGGCGGCACTCCTGGAGCCAAAAAAGAACTGACCATCCAGCGGGTCTTCAGCGACCCGCGAGTCAAGCCTTTCGACCAGGTGGAATGGGAACAGCGCACGGCCGAAATCACGGATGAGGCTGGGAAGATCGTTTTCAAGCAGGAGAATGTGGAAGTGCCGAAGTCCTGGTCGCTGCTGGCGACGAAGGTGGTGGTATCGAAGTATTTTTACGGGGAACAGGGCACCCCGGAGCGGGAAACATCGGTTCGGCAGCTTCTGGACCGCATCTGTCGCACGATAGCGGATTGGGGTATCAAAGACGGTTACTTCAACAAGGCGGGGGGCGAAGTTTTCTATGAGGAACTGACGTGGCTGTGCCTGAATCAGTATGGCGCGTTCAATTCGCCGGTTTGGTTCAACGTTGGCCTCTATCATCAGTATGGCGTGGGCAACAACTCCAGCCGCGGCAACTGGTTTTGCAACCCGCGGACCGGCCGGGCGGAGCGGGCCCAAACGCAGTATGAATACCCGCAGTGCAGCGCCTGCTTCATCCAGTCGGTGGCCGACAACATGGAGTCCATCATGCATCTTGCCCACAGCGAGGCGATGCTCTTCAAGTTCGGCTCGGGCACCGGGACGGACCTCTCGCCCATACGCTCGAGCAAAGAGAAGCTCAGCGGCGGCGGCCAGCCCAGCGGGCCGTTGTCGTTCCTCAAGGTCTATGACCAGGTGGCCAACGTGGTGAAAAGCGGCGGCAAGACTCGGCGGGCGGCCAAGATGAACACCTTGCGGGACTGGCACGGAGACATCGAGGAGTTCATCGAGGCCAAGCTCAAGGAGGAGAAGAAGGCCTGGGCGCTTGTCGAACAAGGTTACGACGGCTCCTACAACGGCGACGCTTATGGGAGCGTGATGTACCAGAACGAGAACCTCTCGGTGCGCGTGAGCGACGAGTTCATGCAAGCGGCGCTCGAGGGCAAGGAATGGTGGACGCGGGCCGTGACCACGGGCAAACCGCTCCAGAAGAAAGACGCCGCCGTCCTGCTCAACAAGATAGCCGAAGGCACCTGGACGTGCGGCGACCCCGGCCTCCAATACGACGGGGCCATCCAGCGATGGCACACCTGCAAGGCCACCGAGCCTATCCACTCGACCAACCCCTGCTCGGAATACGTGTTCCTCAACAACACCGCCTGCAACCTGGCTTCGCTTAACCTGATGAAGTTCAGGCGCGAGGACGGCGTCTTTGAGGTCGAGCGGTTCAAGGCCGCAGTGCGGCTGTTCATCACCGCGCAGGAAATCCTGGTGGACAACGCCAGCTATCCGACGAAGGAGATTGCGGAGAACTCCCACATCTTCCGCACGCTGGGTCTGGGCTACGCCAACTTAGGCTCGCTGATCATGAGCTACGGGCTGCCGTACGATTCAGACGAAGGCCGGGCCCTGGCGGGGGCGATCACCGCCGTCATGACCGGCCACGCCTACGAACAGTCGGCCGAAATCGCCGCCGCCATGGGGCCCTTCAAGGGCTACCGTGACGCCCGGTGCGCGCACGTGTCTCAGCCGCTGGCGGCGGACAACGTGGATTCCATGCTCGGGGTCATCCAACGGCATCGCGACGCCGTCGAGGGCATCCAGCCCAGCCAGGAATTCAATTATTTGAAAGAGGAGGCGCGGCGCTGCTGGGACGGCGCGCTGGAGCAGGGACGCAGGGCCGGCTACCGCAACGCCCAGGTGACGGTGCTTGCGCCCACCGGCACGATCGCCTTCCTCATGGACTGCGACACGACGGGCGTGGAGCCGGACATTGCGCTGGTGAAGTACAAACTCCTGGCCGGGGGCGGCATGCTCAAGATCGTGAACCGCACGGTGCCCGAGGCCCTCGAGCGCCTAGGCTACGAGGCGGAGGAAACCAAGCACATCGTCGCGCACATCGAGAAGTTCGACACGATCGAAGATACGGTGGAAGGGGAGCAGACCGTTCCCAGCGGGCTGCGGGCGGAGGACCTGCCGGTCTTTGATTGCGCCTTCAAACCGTTTCGCGGCAAACGGAGCATCAGTTACATGGCCCACCTGAAAATGATGGGCGCCGCCCAGCCGTTCATCAGCGGCGCCATCTCCAAGACCGTTAACATGCCCCACGAAAGCACCATCGAGGACATCCGGGATGCTTACGTGCAGGCCTGGAAGATGGGCCTGAAATGCATCGCCATCTATCGCGACGGCTCGAAACGCTCCCAACCCCTCAGCACGCGGCGCGCCGAGGAAAGCAGCGGCAAAACCGGGGCGGGGGAATCCAATACGGCCCTGGAAAACCGCATCCGGGAACTCGAGGCCGAGGTGGCCGGCCTGCGCGAACACGTCGGCAAGCCATTGCGGCGGCGCTTGCCCGACACCCGCAACGCCATCACCCACAAGTTCGACATCGCCGGCCACGAAGGCTACCTCACGGTCGGTTCGTTCGACAACGGCCTGCCCGGCGAGTTGTTCATCACCATGGCCAAGGAAGGTTCGACCATCGGCGGTTTGATGGACGTTATCGGCACTTTGACCAGCCTGGCCCTCCAATACGGCGTCCCCCTCGATGCCCTGGTCCGCAAGTTCGCCCACGTCCGTTTCGAGCCTTCCGGCTTTACCAAAAACCCGGACATCCGTAATGCCGCCTCCATCATCGACTATGTCTTCCGATGGCTGGCAGTTCAATTTGTGCCCGGCTACCGCGAGGCCAATGCCCCAGGCCGCAACCAGCCGGAATTGGCCATCCCCGGCTTGCAGGAGGAAGTCAAAAAAAAAGTGAATCGGCCGGTGCCTGAACTGGCGCTGGCAGAAGATAACGACATCGTGGACGTGGGAGCCGGCAGCCAAACCAATGGCAACGGCCACTCCCAATTCCCGGCGACGGTCCATCAGCCCGCCAAGACCCTCAACGAGTTTCTGGCCCACTTCCAGGCCGACGCCCCCACCTGCCCCAACTGCGGCTATGTCGCCGTCCGCAACGGCGCCTGCTATAAATGCATGAACTGCGGGGAGAGTTTGGGTTGCAGTTGATTGAGACTGTGCTGACCCCCAAACCGGCCAGGCGCCGCGGAGCCGCTGGGTTGCTCAAACTGTTTTCGAGTTGCCCGGCTCCAATCCCGCCGCCAGAACGGCATTATTTGACGGCCACACGGTCGCAACCCACGACCGACGTCGTTTCGGGCCGGCGGATGTGCAAATAGTGGATCCGCTGGCGCCCGACTTTGCGCGCATTTTATCCTTGCCTGCCGCGGCAACTGTGCGAAAATGGAGTTGCATGAAGTTGTTTTGGCGACCGACAACCTATTATTGTCCCGTCCGGCCTGTTTGCGCATGAATAATCTCCAACCCGCGGGGGCGCATTGAGCCGCCCTTTCCCTTCTCGTTCCTTTCATTCTCGCGAGCCGTTGCATCGCCGGAACGGGAAAATCCGCGCCCGCGAGGTGCGCGTCATCGGCGACGCCAAACAACAACTGGGCGTCATGTCCCTCAATGAAGCCCTGCGGTTGGCTCAAGGCAAGGGCCTGGACCTGATCGAGGTCGCGCCCAACGCCACGCCGCCCGTCTGCCGCATCGTCGATTACGGCAAATTCCTCTACGAGGAAGCCAAACGGAACAAAGGCTCCCACGTCCGCCAGCCGGCGAACATAATGAAGGAGCTTCAAATCTCTCCGGCCATTGACCCTCACGACCTGGCGACCAAGCGAGACCACGCCGTCCGGTTCCTGTGCGATGATATGAAGGTGCGCGTCAAATTGCGCTTTCGCGGGCGCCAGAAGGCGCACAAGGAGATCGGTTTCCAGGTCATCAACCAATTCGTCAAAGACGTCGCCGCTTATGGCCAGGCGGATTCGCCGCCCAAAATGTTAGGCGACCGCGACCTGAACGTCGTCCTGAGCCCGTTGCCGCGTAACAAACGCGCCAAAAACCCGCACGAACCCCAACCGCTCAGTCCGCCGCCCGCCTCGCCCGCCCCGCCGGCTTCGCCGGCAACCCCGGACACACTTCCACAGGAAGCGACGGCGCTCTAGAGTCCTTGAAGTTCAACACATGGTGTAAACAGGTCAAGATTTTGGCAGACACGAATTGCACGAATTAACACGAATTCGTGGAGAATTCGTGTTAATTCGTGTCAATCCTGGTCTGAGGCGGTGCCTCGCTAGCCTGTCTCCCTTACCTCGCCGCCTGTTCCTCGAAAACGAACGCCCCGTAGCCAACCACTCGTTCGCGCGGCCCGCCGGCGTCGCCGGAATTGCGCAGAACCAGGGTCCGGGCGCGCAAGCCCCGGCGGCGAGCCGCCTGCAATAGGCCGCAGATAGGCCGCCGCCCGCACGCCCCGTCCTCGCTGATTCCTTCCGGCGACAGGGCTTCGATGGCCGCCGCCGTGGCCTTATCCATGCGCTCGGCGAGAGCCGGGGAGTGGTAATGGCTAAGGTCGGAACTGATGATGATGCAAGTTTCGGTCCCGCCCCACACCGCCTCGAGGACCTGGCTGATGGCTTCAGTCTCCGCCTGCCACACCACCAGCGGAACCAGGGCAAAGCGTCCCAGCACCGTTTGCAGAAAGGGCAATTGCACCTCCAAGGCGTGCTCATGGGCATGGGCCTCATCATTGACGCTGACCTGCCCAAGGGAGGCCACTTGGCGGAGGCCCGCCGCATCCACCGGCACCAGGCCCAGCGGCGTGGCAAAGGCTGACACCGAAACCGTGGCCAAGCCCTCGAAGACGGCGCGATGGGACGGCCCCAACAGGACCACGCGCTTGATCCGGTCACGGGCCGGCGCCAGCCGGGCATAGCCCGACGCCGCGATCGGACCGGAGAACATATAGCCCGCGTGCGGGACAATAAGGGCCTTGGGCGCCGGGCCGGCGCCGCAGGCCGCATTGCCGAGCAGCGACTTGACCCAACTGCCAAGCTCCTCCGGGTCGTTCGGATAAAACTGCCCCGCCACTGCCGCCGGCCGAACGCCTCTGAGTTCGATGTCAATGTCAGCTTGTGACATTTGCGTTTGGTTTGTCCTGGGGCCAAATGCCCGGGATGGGTGTCCGGCATCGAGGGCACTCCCCCGAGGCCGTGAGGTTGTATTCGCGCACGACATAACCCCGGCGGGCGATCAAGAGTTGGCGGCACTTAGGGCACCACGTGTGTTCCCACTCGCCAACCTGGCCGGGCGCGTTGCCCGCATAGACGAAACGCAGACCCTCTTCTGCGCCGAGCTCCGCAACCCGCACCAACCGGCCATTGACGGTAGCCGGCGGCTCGGTCATCTTGTAGTCCGGGTGAAACGCGGTGACGTGCCAAGGAATGTTGGGGCTGATCGAATAGATAAACCGGGCCATCTGGCGCGCCTCCTCGTCGCTGTCATTGAACCCGGGCACCAGCAGCGTGACAATCTCCAGCCACAGCCCGCGCTCATGGACCATCCGAATGCCTTGCCTGACGTGCTCGAGCGTACCCCCGAGTGAGCGGTAGCGCGTGTCATCGAAACTCTTCAAATCAATCTTGTAAGCCACGATCCACGGCCGCAGAAAATCCAGCGCCTCAGCCGTGGCGTTGCCGTTGGACACGAAGGCGCACGCCAGCCCGGCTGCTTTGGCCTCTTGGAAAACCGCCACCGCCCATTCGGCGGTAATGAGCGGCTCGTTGTAGCTGGAAACCACCAACCGCGCCGCTGCCCGCCTCCCGGCCAGCGCCAGTTCTTCCGGCCTTACCCTCTGTATCCGCGTCGCCGAGACTGGGTCGCGCAGGGCCTGGCTCGTCACCCAGTTCTGGCAATACCCGCAATGAAAATCGCACCCCAGCATCCCGAACGTGAGGGCATCGCTCCCGGGATAAACATGGAAAAACGGTTTCTTTTCCACCGGATCGCACTGGACGCCGGCGACGTACCCGAAAGGCACCCTTAACTGGCCCGCCTGGTTGAAGCGCACCTTGCAGATGCCGCGCCGCCCTGGAGCCAGCAGACAGCGATGGCCGCAAGCCACACAGCGCACCCGCTCCCCTTCCGCCCGCCACAACGAGCCGACTGCCGTGTGGCGATCAAGCACCTCCGCCAGCGCCCCGTTGGCCATAGTCGAGTTCAAGGTGGACCCTGACGAACGCCGTCCCTCGTTACAACCGCAGTCATGACTGCAATGTACTGCCGTTGGCGCCATTGACAAGCTTCATTCTCAAGCGGGATCTCATGGACTGCCGTGTGGTCGCAACTGGATTTGAGTCCCCCACCTGAAAATGTGGCCCATTCAAGTGCCGCAGCACTTTTTGAACTTCTTGCCACTGCCGCACGGGCAGGGATCGTTGCGGCCGGGTCTATGCGCTAAGGAGGGAACTTGGGCCTCCAGGCGCTTTATGAGGAGTTTGTTTTGTGCCAAGTCGTGGCGAGCGTAAAGAGTTTGCATAATCCGGTGGTGCAATTCCAGCCGTGTGTCCAGCGCGGGGTAGGCCGTCTTGAGCGCTTGCAGAAGCTGCCCAGTGGGCGGCGTCCCGGCGGGTCCCGGCGCCAATTGTCGGGTGGCTTGGGAGCGGTAGTCATAGCGGATGGCGGGCAGGTCTCGCAACGAGGTGATCTTCCTGCCGGCTGCGTCTTTCAACATGAGAAATGAAAGGACGAGATCCGTGCAGGGGCACTTCGGCTGGACGCAGTACTGCTCGTCGGCGGCCCAGGCCGCCTTTTCAAATGTATAGTTCAGAGAAAGGCCCAACGGAAAAACTTCTACGAAAGGGATCATGTGCCCGTCGCCGGCGTTTGGCAGGTGAGTGATGTCTATTTCGGAGACCTCAGCCGTTTCGATTGCCTGGATTTTGGCAGTCCAAAACCAACGGTGGAGATCTTCCCAAGCGGTCTCGCTCAACTGTGCGCTGACAAGTTTGCTCAGGCGTAATGTCTCGGGGGCGGCCTGCAATTCCGGGGTCATTTCCACGACTCTCTTCCCCACGTCGAGCCAGAACCAACGGAGCGCGCCTGGAAAGGCGGCGTCGCCCGGCAATAGCGGCGCGCAATGAGCGCAAACAGAAAGGCAAGGGCACCGCGGGGTTGCACAAACCCGAAAGACCGCCCCGTACGTAATCGTGGCCCCCTTGGCCTTGTCGAATACGTCGAACTTGAGGCAAGGCTCCGGCTCGCCGCGGTCCGTTCGTTGGGTCCAGGCCAGATCCAATTTGCGTTCTTCACTCATGTTCGGCTCACGGTTTGGCATGGCTCAGGGCGTAGGCCTGGGCGGTGGTGTAGTATTTGGCGAGCATCCCGGGGACTTCCCAGGCGGGCATTTGGACTGAGCCGAGGAAGCGGAGGTAACGCTCGGTGACCTGGGCAAAATGGGCCTCGTGGCCGACGGCGTATTTTTTGGGGACGACGATTTCCCAGGAATCGCCGGCGGGTTTGAGGTCGAGGCCGGGCCATGTGGCGCTCAGGGCCGCGAGGGCGGCGCGCAGGGTGCGTTGGAAGTCGGCGGGGGGGGCCTGGGACTTTTGCTCGACATAGAGAGTCGGGGCGTAGTGCTGGTCGGAGCCTTGCTTGATGCAAAGCCAGGCGCGGGTGCCGCGCATGAGGGAGTAATGGCTGTCCTGGGCGCCGGGGGGGGCCTCGAAGCGCCAGAGCGCCCGCACTTTGGCATGGACGCCGCGGATGGCATAAGCGACCTCGCCATTTTGGAAGACATCGAGAGCGCCGTCGGGGCGGACATCAGGTTTGAGGTAGCCGGGGTAGTTGTTGAGCCCGGTTGCGCGTTTGAATTGTTCGAGCGAGAGGGTGGTTGGCCAGCGGCGGGCGCTTTGCACGGCGATGTCTTTTTTCCAATCCAGCGCCTGCTCGGGGAAGCACTCCCATTGGACGAGGTCCACGAGGTGGGTGCCGACGTCCGGGATGGCCTCGCCTTGCTGGCGGACATCGAAGAACCAGGCGGGCCGGATGAGGGGGTTGCCGGCGACTTCCTTGAAAAAGTGATGGACGCTTTCCATTTCGACGGCTGGCTGTGCGGGCGTGCCGTGCTCGAGGGCGCCAAAGACCTCGGGCCTGCGGGCCAGTTCGCGCTGGAGGATGCTGGTGATCTCGTAGCGTTCGGTCATGATGTCGTACAGAAGAACTTTTTTGGCGGAGGAGGTCGAGAATGCCTTGCGGAGGAGGTCGAACCCGGCGGGTGTGATGGCCATCGGTTTATCGGCCAGGACGTTGAGGCCGGCCTGGACGGCACGGTCGATGTACTCGGTTTTCCTGGAGTTGTTGCCGGAGAGGATGACGACGTTGCCGGCCCTTTCCTGGGCCATGCGCTCCAGGAAATCGGGGCCGGCATAGACCTCTTCCTGCCAGTGGGTCGGGTTTTCGCGCCGGGAGTTAAAGGCCGCGACGCGCTTGAGGTGCTCGTCCAGGTCCGGACCAGGGGGCGCATAGACATGGACGATGGGGCTGACCTCCGGGTACATGAGCTCCTGGACCAGGCCGGCATGGAAATGGCCGGGGTCCAGGGTGATGAGGCGGACGGCAGGCTCGGCGGCGCGCATGGGCAAGGCGAGGAGGAGGGTGAGGAGAAGCGTCGCAGAGCCGGACCCGAAACGTGGAGCGTGTCGAGCGTGTCGAGCGTAGAGCGTGAGGGCATCGTAGCACTTGCCACGCTCCACGCTCTCACGCTTCACGCTCCATCCTAAGCATTCATATCTCGCAATTTGTTTTTGCACGAGCTTTTATCCGGTCTTGACGGTTTTCTTCAGGACGGTCTCGATTCCGTAAGGGGCGCGCTGGGGACGGGAGCGCATGGTGTTGGCCTCGGGGTCGTCGAGGAAGGCTTCCTTGACGGGGTCCCAGCGGAGTTTGCGGCCGAGTTTCATGGCTATCCAGCCGAGTTGGCAGGCGCTGGTGGCGCGGTGGGCCTGTTCGGGAGTGGTAGCGGCGCGCTGGCGGGAGCGGATGCTCTTGAGCCAGTCGAGGTGATGGTCCTGGCTCTTGTAGAGATGAATCTCATTGGGGCCGATCGTGGAGAGAAGGACCTTGGGATCGCTGGCGGCGATGGGCTTGTCGGTAGTGACATTGGGGTCGCTGGAGGTGGCGCGGGCGCCGCCGCGGCTGACGAAGAGCCAGCCTTCGGAGCCTTCGAAGCGCACTCCATTGTCGTAATGGTTGTCAACCAGCACAGTGACGCCGTTGGCGTATTTGGCCTCGATATGGTAGGCGCCATGGACGTTCCAGAGGCCCTCCTTGGGGAACTCAGCGCGGCCTTCGATTTCCAGGGGCCCCGTCAACTCGGTATTCATGCCCCAATGCGCGATGTCGAAATGATGGGAGCCCCAGCCGGTAATCATGCCCAGGCAATAGGACTCGATGCGGAGCCAGCCGGGACGGTCCACGACGTTGACATCCTCAATGGAAAGCGTCCCCTGGCGGCGGCGCTGAGGGTGGACGCGGTTTTCGGTGTAGGGGGCCAGCGGAGTGCAGCCGAGCCACATGTCGTAATTGAGGTTGGGGGGCACGGGCATGTCCGGTTCGGGCTTGCCTGCCGGGTCGGTGGGCAGGCCGATGCGCACGGTGTGCAATGTGCCGATGCGCCCGTTGCGGACCAGTTCGCAGCCGCGCCGAAACTGGGGCCAGGGCGCGTCCGAGCGTTGCTGGCTGCCGATTTGGAAGGCGCGTTTGTTGGCCTGAAGCACGTTGCTGACGACGCGGCCCTCGGCGAGTGTCATTGCCAGCGGTTTCTGCACATACACGTCCTTGCCGGCGAGAGTGGCGGCGATGACGAGTTCGGCGTGCCAATGGTCAGGTGTGCTGATGGCGACGGCATCGATGCCCGGGTCGCTGAGCAACTCGCGGTAATCACCGCAACTCTTGACTGCGGCGGGGGCGCGGCTGCCGGTCTTGTCGGCATAGTGGCGCTCGACCCGCTCCTTGGCCTTGGCCAGACGCTTGGAATCGAGGTCGCAAACGGCCACGATGCGGGCCTCCTGGTAATGCTTGAGGATGCCGGGCATATCCATTTCGTTGGCGATGCGGCCGCAGCCGATCTGGCCGACGTGGATGAGGTTGGCGGGGCCGCCCTGGCCAAAGGCCCAGGAAGGCACAAGGGGCGGGACAGCCAGCGCGCCAGTCGTGCCGGCCAGGGAGACTCTTAGGAATTGACGCCGCGAGAGCGAGAGGTTGTGTTTGGTCATAGGTAACTTACGGTTTGGCGGGCTGGGTGTCGCCCATGGCCCAGAGGATGCCGCCGAGGATGAGACGGGTTAGTTTGGGGTCGGAGTAATGCTCGGGCTTATGGCCCAGGGCGATGTACCACTCGCGCCCGCCATCGAACTGGTGACGCCAGGCCAGGGGGAACTCGTTGCCGAGTTGTTTGCCTGGATACTGGTCCTTGGCGGGGTCGTCCAGGGTGGCCAGGTCGCCGGCCAGCAGGACGTGGAGGTCGTCGGCCATATTATCGACAAAATAGAATTCGTCGGTCCATTGGAAGGTCGCGGGCAGATGCGCCGTCGAGGGGTCCTTGAGGTCTTTGACAACAACGGTAAAGGGCTGGAGTCTGGGGTGGCGCTTGAACTTGCCGCCGAGCATCGACCAGAACCAGGGCCATTTGCGCATGGAACCGCTGGCGGAATGGATGCCTACGAACCCGCCCCCGGCGCGGATATACCGCTGGAACGCGGCCTTCTGGCCCTCGGTATCGAGAATCTCGTTGTTCGTGTTGTCGAAAACCAATGCCTTGTAGTTCTTGAGGTCCTCGTCCGTAAAAACCGCCGGGTCGTCGGAGACGTCCACGGCAAAATGGTTGTCGGCGCCCAGTTTCCTGATCGCGGCGACGCTGGCAGCGATGTTGTCGTGGACGTAGAGGCCCTGGCCAACCTGGTTCCTGGTATAGACCAGCACGCGCGGTTCCGGGTCGGCGCCTGCCGCAGCGACGGCCAGGCAGATGAGGACGAGGAGGACCAGGAATGTTCGATTACCCTTGATGGCGACCATGACTGGAAGGGCGGCACGCATACGTGTGGGGATTATGGGGATGCCGGGGCGGGGATCAAGCGCGGAATGGCGGCGCGGCTAATGGGCCCGTTTTTGACCTTTTGGGTTTTGATCGGCTGCCGTCCTTTTTGACGTGGCCCTTCTTCCCTCTCTCCCGGCGCCACTTGTGATACTCGTCGTCGTCAAGCCTCTTGTCGCAAAAGGGGCGTGGCAGAAACGCCAAAGACCGGCTCGAAGCCCGAACTGCATGACGTGAGTTTCGTGCCGTATCGACCGAGCTATTATCGATGTCGCCAGCCGGAGAATTGGAAGGAGAGGACTCCCGCGAGGATTGGCGCACCCAGTGGGAGTTGAACCTGCAACCTTCTGATCCGTAGTCAGATGAAGTCCCGCATTGCTTAGGGAAATCGCGTGTTTTCTGGGCAGAAACTGAAGTGCGGCACCCTGCGACCTCTTGAGCGTCGGTTACGCGCTTCCCTTGGGCAGTGTTCCACCACTGGACCGACCATGCACCGTCGTCCACCCCGGTGAGGACCACCTTGACACCCGTCAACGAGGGGGGAACGGCATTCGTCGCGCCGTCCGGCCAGTCGACAGCGCTATCCAGGAGCCAAACCAGCGCCTCGGTGCGCGAGGAAATCGTGTGGGGGCACAGCGGGACGGTCGGATTCACTCCGAGACCCAGGACATCGTGGTTCATAGCCAGGGATGGACAGAGCCCAGGCGACACCATAAACTAAAACAAGTCCCGGACTAACACTCCATGCGGACCAGAAAGTTGAGCCCGGTCACATGATTAAAAAGTTTTTTGTTGTGTATCTTGCCGCGACCGTTTGGACCCATGTTCAGGCCGCCGATCCGGAAAAGCTCCCGAACATCGTCATCGTTTTCACCGACGACCAGGGCTATGCTGACGCCGGTAAATTCGGCGCTGAAGGATTCAGCACGCCGAATTTGGATCGCATGGCTGATGAAGGCATGGTCTTCCGCAACTTCCACGTCGCGCAGCCGGTTTGCTCGGCCTCGCGGTGCGCGTTGATGACCGGTTGTTATCCGAACCGCCTCGGCATTCACGGCGCGCTGGGTCCGAAAAGCAGAATCGGCATCAGCGACAGCGAAGTGACGCTGGCGCAAATGCTCAAGTCGCGGGGCTATGTCACGGCCATGTTCGGGAAGTGGCATCTGGGCGATGCGCCACAGTTCATGCCGCTCCGTCACGGGTTCGACGAATATTTTGGCCAGTCGCTTTCGGTGGACATGTGGCCGGGGCATCCGGATTTGATCACGAACCTGCCGACGCTCATGGCCGCGCGGAAGCGCGAGTATCCGAACCTGCCCATCTGGGACGGCGACAAAAAATTCCGCGAGGAAATGTCCATTGACGACCTGAACCACTTGACGACCTGGTATGCCGAACACGCGGTAAAGTTCATCGAGAAGAACAAGGACCATCCGTTTTTCCTCTACGTCGCGCACAACATGCCGCACGTGCCGTTGGGCGTGAGCGAAAAATTCCGCGGCAAGACGGCTCGCGGACTTTACGGCGATGTGATCGAGGAAATCGACTGGTCAGTGGGCCAAGTTCTTGACGCGCTCAAGCGAAGCGGCCTCGAACAGAGCACGTGGGTCATTTTCACGTCGGACAACGGCCCGTGGCTGTGCTATGGCAATCATGCCGGCTCGGCCAAGCCGTTGCGGGAGGGCAAGGGCACGAACTGGGAAGGCGGCACGCGCGAACCGTGCATCATGCGCTGGCCCGGCCACATTCCCGCCGGCGCGGACACGTGGGACATGCTGATGACGATTGACCTGTTTCCAACCATTGCGAAGCTCGCCGGCGCGAAATTGCCGGGTCACAAAATTGATGGCCTGGATGTGTGGCCACTCATTTCACGGCAGCCCGGCGCGAAGAATCCGCATGAATCCTACTGGTTTTACTATGAGGACAATCAGCTTCAGGCTGTGACCACCGGCGATGGCCGCTGGAAATTGCAGTTGCCACACACTTTTCAAACGCTGGCGGGCAAGCCGGGAGGCACCAACGGTGTGCCGGCGCCCTATTCGCATCGCAGGATTGAAGACGAAGAACTTTACGATCTTGTCCACGACATCGCCGAAACCACCAATGTTGCCCAGCAGCACCCGGAGATGGTGAAACGACTTGAAGCCGAGGTGGAAAAGGCGCGTGCCGATTTGGGCGACGCGCT
>Ga0181524_10001425_pt1 | contig 27339 bp, 24 predicted proteins | sample PEATcosm2014_Bin_34_FD_119761 | JGI IMG/M metagenome (GOLD analysis project Ga0181524, IMG submission 119761) | Peatland microbial communities from MTU Mesocosm Facility, Houghton, MI, USA - PEATcosm2014_Bin05_60_metaG | ecosystem: Environmental > Terrestrial > Soil > Wetlands > Peat | place... | reverse complement strand
GGGGACCAGTTCGGCCCGCGAGAAGGCCCGAACGGGCGCCAGGTCCTCCTGTTCCACTGCCGCTTCGCCCAGCATCTCGACGAGCAGCCCCAGGGCTGTCCGACGGGGTTCTTTGACGGCCCGCTCCCCGCCCGGCAATGGGAAGCAGCGAAAGTGGGCGACACGCTCCCAGGCAAACTCGGTGACGACAAAGAACTCCCCGCCCCATACCGTGCCGTCCAGGCCATAACCCGTGCCATCCCACGAAACGCCCAGGGCCGGGGGCGGGAGCTCGTTTTCCGCCATGCACGAAAGGACATGCGCCACGTGATGCTGCACACTCACCAACCGCAGGCTGCCAGCCGGCGCAGCGCCGGAGACCCGTTCGAGGGCATATTTCGTGGACAGATAATCCGGGTGGGCATCCGCCGCCAGCACGGCAGGCTCCGATTCGTACAATCTCTCGAAATCGCCGATGACCCGCCGGAAGGCCTCGTAAGCCGGCTCGGTCTCCAGATCCCCAATATGCTGGCTGATGAAGACCTGCGAACCCACCGAAAGCGCGACGGTGTTCTTCAGATGCGCGCCCACACCCAGAACCGCCGGCCCGCTCCCTTCGGACTTCGCGCTATCGTGGAGCGTGGAGCGTGGAGCGTCGGGAGCGTGGAGCGTGGAGCGTGGAGCGTCAGGAGCGTCACTCGGGCCTTGCCCCTCGGCCCTTGGCCCTCGCCACTCGTGACTCAAGCCGATCGGCAGGGGCGCATAGCCTCGCGCGCGCCGCAAGACCAACTCCCGCCCCATCATCACACGCACGATCGAATCGTCCACGTGCCGGACGATGGGCCGGTCATGCACCAGGAACAGATCGGCGATGCGGCCCAGGCGCTCCAGCGCCTCGTGTTCGTCTGTGCAAATCGGTTCGTCGCTCAAGTTGCCGCTGGTAGCCACGATGGGAACGGCCAGCAGCGAGAGCAGCAGGTGGTGCAGGGGAGTGTAGGGGAGCATCACGCCCAGGTTCGGGTTGCCCGGGGCGATAGACGGGGCGAGGCCCTCCGCGTCAGACGTGGTTACATGTGGTCCGTGAAGGCGGCGCAGCAGGACAATCGGGGCTTCCGAGCAGCGCAGCAGCCGCTCTTCGGCTGCGGACACTTCGCACACTGTCCGCAAGGCGGCCAGGGTCGGGAACATCAGGGCCAAGGGCTTTTCCTCGCGGTGTTTTAGCCGGCGCAACCGCCGCACCGCCTGCTCGTCGCGCGCCGCCACGGCCAGGTGAAAACCGCCCAATCCCTTAACGGCCACAATCCTGCCGGCGCGAATTGCTTGCGCAGCCGCGGCCAGGACCGCCGGCGCCGTATGCCCGCGCTCGGGCGGCGCCGCCCCTGCAGGGTCCGCCCCGCCGGACAGGACCTTGCCCCGAGAGTCCCACAACTCGACGCGCGGCCCGCAGCGGGGACAGGCATTAGGCTGCGCGTGGAAGCGCCGGTCGCCTGGGTCGTCATATTCGGCCTGGCATTGCGGACACATCGCGAATTTCTTCATCGACGTGTTTCCACGATCGTAGGGCAGCGATTCGATGATGCTGAATCGCGGGCCGCAATGGGTGCAGTTGGTGAAGGGATAGAAGTAGCGCCGATCGCGCGGATCGAGAATCTCCCGCAGGCAGTCCGGGCAAGTCCCGAGGTCCGGCAGGATGAGGGCGGTCCTGGCGCCGCCGCCCTGGCTGGCGCGAATCTCAAAGTCTCCGTAGCCGACAGGGTCGAGCCAGGCCGCTTCGAGGCTCTGGATGAAACTGCGCGGGGGTTTCTCGGCATCGAGACGAAGCCGGAACTGCTCCAGCTCAACCGAGCCTCCTTCGGCTTCGATGAATACCCCCTGGGCGGAGTTGTTGACCCAGCCCTTCAAACCCAACTCCCCCGCCAGGCGGAAGACAAAGGGGCGAAATCCGACGCCCTGAACGGCGCCGCGAATCGCCAGTTTCAAACGCCTTGTTTGAGATCGTGGGGCAACAGACACGCGCCCCAATGTGCGCCGGATGAGCCCGGGGGTCAACGCCGGGCTGGCAGTCCGAAGGCCGAAGGTCGAAGGTCGAAGTGAAGTCCGAAGTCCCAGGCCCGGGAGGAAATCCGAAATCCGAAATCCGAAATCCGAAGGAAATCCGAAATCCGAAGACCGAGGTCGCAGAGCTTTCGAGCATTGGCTCTGCACTCAATACTGAGGCCACGGGTGCTGCGGTGTCACTCAGCAACCGCACCGGATGAGGGATGGGATAGGGGTTTCGGATTTCGGATTTCCTTCGGATTTCGGGCCTTCGGATTTCGGATTTCTGTTGCCCTTCGCCCTTCCGCCTTCGGCCTTCTACTGGTATCGGTCCCACCCGGCCGCGCTATTGTACACCCACCAATCCTCTTGTTTGGGGTTTCCTTTGAAGCGGTAGGCGGAGTTGTCCGCATGGACGACGTTCATGCCCATCTGGTGCGGCATGTACTTCGCCTCATGATAAGGAATCTCCCAGATGAGCACGGCCACAGAGGGTTGCAAGACCTGCGTGACCATGCGGCCGCTAATGGGCGGGCCATAGTCCGCATTGGTCTGATCCCAATACTCGTGGTTCCAAACATACGAAACGCCGTTGTTGGCGTAATAGAAGTCGTTGTCGAACCCATAGTCTTCGCTCGTGGGCGGCACCTTGATTCTGATGCCCGAGGGGCAGGCGAACAGGCCGCTCGAGGGGACATATTTTGCGGCCGTCAGACCCAGGGTGCTGTTCATGTTCGTGCCCAGGTAGCGCAGGAAGGCCTCGGGCATCCACACGTCCGCTGGGTTGAGCGCATGGTCGTCGCCCCAGGCCTGACCCCAATTGTGCAGCCACGCAAAGCGATTGTTGTAATCCTGGGAGTAAACCGCCGAAGCCAGCCCGATCTGTTTCATGCTGTTCAGGCAATAGGCTTGGTTCGCTCTCTGTTTCGCCTTGGCCAGCGCCGGCAACAACATCGCCGCGAGAATGGCGATGATAGCAATCACGACAAGCAGTTCGATGAGGGTGAAACCCAACCGCCTCAGAAGGGGCATGTCCTCTGTCCGCGCGGGGATCTGGCGCGACCACTTTCGCATGACGGTATGCAGCCGCATTTCAGCGATGATTGAGGATGCTTCTACCAGCAGGCATGGGCTGTCGTCAAGCCTTTTGTCCTTCAGCAAGTTTCGACCTGTGCGGTGAGAAGCCAGTCGGGGCCGAGCCTGCGCCATTGGACCTGGCTCAGGCTCAGGGTCTGCTCCATTGCCAGGGCGCCGACGCCCGCGACGGCGGGGCGAGAGTCGCGTCCGCCCAGGATTATTGGGGCGTAGAAGAACGCGATGCGCTGCGCCAAGCCCTCGAGAAGGAAGGCGGCGTTGACTTCGCCCCCGCCCTCGACCAGCAGGCTCGTCACGTTGTCGGCCCCGAGTTGTTTCAGGAGCCACGGCAGGTTGATGCGATGGGAGCCGTGCGCGGGCTGACGGGGCGCGGCCTTGGCGGGCGGGGCCACGAGCACATGGACGCGTGCCGCCAGCGCCGCTACACGTCTCTTCGGGGCGGATTGCCCCACCACGATAGTCGTTAGCGCCGCCGCGTCGTCACTGACCACCTTGGCTGTCAGCGGCGCGCGCGCCATCGAATCCAGCACGATGCGCCTCAACCGATGGCCTCCGGCCTCCGCCCTTCGGTTTTGGGCTAATCTGACCGTCAGGCTTGGGTCGTCGGCCAGAATGGTGTTGATGCCGACCAGGATTGCATCGGCGCCCTGGCGCAATTTCATGGCGTGATTGCGGGCGCGCTCGCCGGTGATCCATTTCGATTCGCCGGACGCGGTTGCGATTTTGCCGTCGAGGGTCATGGCGGCCTTGACGGTGACAAAGGGGGTGCGGCGGACGATCCAATGGTTGAATGCGGGGTTGAGGCGCTGGCATGGCCCGGCGAGCAAGCCCCGAACCACCGTGACGCCGGAGTCGCGCAAAATGGCGAAACCCCTGCCGGCATGGCGCGGGTTGGGATCGGTCGCGCCGGCGACGACCTGGGCAATGCGGGCCTCTATAATTGCCTGGGTGCAAGGGGGTGTGCGGCCCTGTGTGCAGCACGGCTCCAGCGTGACATACAGGGTGGCGCCTTCAACGCGGTGATGGCGTCGTTGCGCGTCCCGCAGGGCCTCGATTTCGGCGTGCGGCCCGCCGGCTCGGCGATGCCAGCCACGGCCAATGACCCGTCCGGCCTTGACGAGGACCGCGCCGACCATGGGGTTGGGTGAAGTGGCGCCGTAGCCGCGGCGGGCCAACCGGACAGCCAGGCGCATGGGTTCAGGATCGGTCGACATGCCATTCGCTCTAGCCGTCGTGGAAGAGCGCGTGGGCAAACTGTTGAGGGCTGAAGGGCTGCAAATCATCGGGGTGCTCGCCCAGGCCGATGAATTTGACGGGCAGGGCCAGTTCCTGGTGGATGGCGACGACCATGCCGCCTTTGCTGGTGCCGTCAAGCTTGGTGACGATGAGGCCGGTGAGAGGGACGGCCTTGTTAAACTCCCGGGCCTGGTTGAGGGCGTTCATGCCGGTGGTGGCGTCCAGGACCAGGAGCACCTCGTGGGGAGCGCCGGGCAATTGCCTGGCCGTGACGCGGTGGAGCTTTTGCAGTTCCTGCATCAGGTTGCGCTTGGTGTGCAGGCGGCCGGCGGTGTCCACAAACAAATAGCGGGCCGAGCGCGCCTGGGCCGCCGCCACGGCGTCGTGGGCCACTGCCGCGGCATCGGCGCCATAAGCCCCTGCAATGACCTCGACCCCCAACCGCTGGCCCCAGAGCTTGATCTGTTCGATGGCGGCAGCGCGGAAGGTGTCGCAGGCGGCCAGCACCGCCTTTTCCCCGCGGGCCTGGACCAGGTGGGCGAGCTTGGCTGCAGTGGTCGTCTTGCCGCTGCCGTTCACGCCGACAATCGAGACGACCGTCAACCCATCGGGGGCGCGGCGCAACTCGGGCTGATCGGAGGCGAAGCTGCGCGCGACCTCGTTCTCGGCGATGGCGGATACGTCGAGGCCGGCGGCGCCCTGAGTCTCGTATGACTTCTTGACCGCATCGAGGATGTTGCGGGTGACCCCGAGGCCGAGGTCGGCGGCGATGAGGGTGGCCTCCAGCTCCTCGAGGGCCTCGGCCTCGAGCCGGGGCGAGCGGGAGATGATGCGTTTGAGCTCGTGCGCCAGCTTGCTGTGCGTTTTTTGCAGGCCGGCCTTGAATTTTGCGAATAAACCCATCGGTCAGCGCCCAATATGGATAGCCGAACGCGGGTTGGCAATCACCGCCTTGCATTCCTGGATTTTGTCCTTGAGTTTTTCCACATAGTGGTAGGGCAGCTTGACGGTGCCGATGAGAGGTTTGCCTTTGCTCACGCCGTGGCAATCGGAGCCGCCTGTAACCAGGAGACGAAAGCGGGCGGCGACCTCAAGGTAATGGCGGACGGCGCCTGAGGAGTGCTTGGTATGGAAACACTCCAGCCCGTCCAGTCCCGCCTCGACGACGCCCGGGATCACGTTGTCGGTGCGGTTGAGGCCCGGGTGGGCCAGGACTGCCACGCCGCGGGCGTGGTGAATGAGGGCAATGGCCTCGGCAGCAGACATCTTGAACTTGGGCACCCAGGCAGGCCGGTTCTTCTTGAGGAACCGTTCGAAGGCCTCGTCCAGGTTCGAGCAGAGGCCGGCTTTGACCAGGGCGCGCGCCACGTGCGGCCGGCCCGGCGCGCGGCAATTTGCCAGCGCAAAAACCGCTTCGGCCGCCAGAGGCACCCGCAACTGGTTGAGGCGCATGACCATCTCCCGAATGCGGTCCTGGCGCACGGCTTGGAACTTTGCGGTTTCGGCCAGCAGCTTCGGGTCCCGGGCCTCCAGGCCGTAGCCAAGGATGTGGATTTCGTCTCCCGTCTGTTGGGCGGTCAACTCGGTGCCGGCAATGAACTCCAGTCCGGCCGCCGCGCAAGCTTGGGCCATCGGAGCGCACCCCTCCACGGTATCATGGTCGGTCAGCGCCAATGCTGCCAGGCCGTGCGTGCGCGCCTGCGAAACCAACTCCTCCGGCGACCATGTGCCGTCAGAAAAGCGCGTGTGCAGGTGAAGATCGGCGAACATTGGAAAGGGGCGGTTGCCGGGGCTGCCGGCTCCTTAGGCGTCAAGAAAGAAAAACATGACCATTCTGGCTGGTTCTTTTGGCCGCCGGCGGCGTTGCTTGCTCGTTACAGATCGCCTTGGGTATGCGCCTCGCTCGCGCCTTGCCAGCGGCCAAAACTCCTGCGCCATAATTGTTCATGTTATTTTCTCTTGACGCCTCACTTGACGCCCCGGGCCGGGCGCATAAGCTCGCTTTTCACCTTGTCCAGGATGCCGTTCACGAACTTGCCGCTGTCCTGGGTCGAGAATTTCTTGGCTATATCCACCGCCTCGTTGATGCTGACGACAGGGGGAATATCGTCGCGATGGAGCATCTCGCAAATGGCCAGGCGCAAAATGTTGCGGTCGACTGCCGCGATGCGGTGCAATTCCCAGTTTTTCGCGTGCTTGCTGATGAGCGCGTCCGCCTCGTCCCGATGTTCCAGCGCGCAACGAATCAGCGGGTCCGCAAACAGGCGCACCGCCGCCTCCTCAGTCGTGGCCGGGGGCAGTTCGACCGCTTGGCCCCAGGTGGCGAAGCCTTTCTCTTCCGCGATTGCGGCGGCCCGCTGCGATTCCCAAAACTCGGCCAGCGCGGCGTCCAGGTCCGCCGGCGGGTTTAAATCGTGCTGAAACAGAAACTGCACGGCGCGTTCACGCGCTTCACGTCGTTTTCCCATTCCCCAAGAATGCCCCAGAAACCCTCGCGGGGAAATCACATTTTGAAAGCGGTAAAATGTATAGCTATTTCGGGGTCGCCACACTAGGCTCAGGGCCATGCGAGCGCGTCCTGAAAGCTCCGGCTCCGAATCCTTGTCGCCAACTTTTGTCGAAGGACAGCCGATCGGACAGAGTTCACGACAAAGGATGCGGCGAGGCATTCATTTTGGCGAGCACCTCGGACAGGCTCGGAGAGTCATCGGGCTGCTCATCCTGTTGCTCTTGGGCGGGAGCCTCGCCCGAGCACAGGATGACTCCATCACGCTGGACGACTTGATGCAGTCGGCCCAGGAATGGGCGCGGGAGAATCTGGACGAGGACGTCCTGCGGGCCTTGCAAAACCAGGACCAGGCGAAGGTCAGGCAGTTGTTCGATGAGATGCAGAAGCGGCTCCAGGGCGAGTATGTGATCGACCTGGCGGCCCTGAGGAGCGCCGCCTTAGCCATTCTGCCCATCCTTCAGAAGTACGAGGAAACACTTCCCTACGCCCTCTGGCTCAGGACGCAGCTTGATTACCTCGACGTCGCCGACCAACTCCGCCTCATCATCAAGCCCCCCAAGACTGCTCCCGGCGCGCCCCCGCGGCGCCTTCCCAACCCGACGCCACAACAGGAACGGGAAGTCTGGATCGAGAAGCTCGCGCAGCGCCCCTGGCCCGAGAGCGCCAGGGCCTACGTGGCGCGGCTCAAACCGGTCTTCGCCGCCCGGAAGGTCCCCCCGGAACTGGTGTGGATTGCGGAAGTGGAATCCTCGTTCGACCCCAGGGCGCGCAGTCCGGCCGGGGCAGCGGGCCTGTTCCAACTCATGCCCGCCACCGCCAAACGCTTCGGCCTGAGATGCTGGCCCCTGGATCAGCGCCTAAGACCCGAGGAAAGCGCCGGCGCGACCGCCAAGTACCTGCAATACCTGCACGGCCATTTCAACGATTGGCGACTGGCCCTGGCCGCCTACAACGCCGGTGAAGGCGCCATCGATAAGCTCCTGCAAGAGCACAAGGCCGCCACGTTTGACGCCATCGCCCCTCATCTGCCTGCCGAGACACAGATGTACGTCCCGCGAATCGAAGCCACCCTCCTGCGCAGAGAAGGGATGAAGCTCAGCCAACTTAGGCCGCGGCAATAAAGCCAGGTCTTTGACCGCCTCCTTGCCATTATTGGCGCCACGGGGCGACCCAGCCGCCGACGTGGGCTATGTGGTCCCGATACCAACGACGTAAGACCGCGTCCGAGCGCGGATTAAAGAGCCCTTTGGCGGTCTGGCTCTCGACGTGGCCATCGCAGAACACCACGTTCCAGCGGCCGCCATGGCGCTTCGACGGCCAGTAAACATATCCCGGGTCCGCGGAGTAAATGGAGGCGGGATAGCCGAGCTCCAGGAGGAATATGGGCTCAATGGCTGGACACAATTCGTCCATTCCACAACACGCAACAGAATTACTTGGACCACCGTAGTCCAGCAGCATCGCGTCGCCTATGGCGACCATGTCGCTTGGGCACACCACCTCTGCCTCTCGGACCCCGACACTCCGATCATTGGCTTCCCAACCTAAGCCGAGGCTGCCGCAGTCGAACGAGTAGCCCTGGTCGTTGTATCCATAGCTGCCATTTCTGCCGGGGTAAGCCTGGACCATGCCTCCGAGCCGCGTGTAGTCCGGACAAACGTGGATGCCCGGCGTCGGGCTTCCCGGAGGGCTATTAGTCCAGTTGGCCCGCGTGTAGGGCTGCAGGAGCTGAAACCAAGCATAGGACTGCGAAGCAGTGGCGTTCGTGCCTGGCTGGCTCGGCGTGGAGTAAAGCGGATACACCTGGAAGTCTCCGCTGTACGTGCTCAACGCAATACCCCACTGGCGGAGGTTGTTCTTGCAATAGGTGATCCGGGTCGCAATCTTGGTCCGATTCAGCGCCGGCAAAAGCATGGCGGCCAGGATCGCGATGACGGCAATGACCACCAGCAGTTCAATGAGTGTGAACGCCGCACCCCCGGTGAACCTTCTGCCACGTTCCAAACCGTTGACCGGGTCCAATTTCCGGCAAGGCCCTTTCATAAACTCCTGAATCCTGCATATTTGTACGCCTCGCCGGCCTCGAGGTCAAGAACATTTGACCCCGATTTGCGCCCTGCCGCCGGGCCAGTGACAAAGTTTTCCGCAAACCACTGTAGGAGACGACGTAAGGAGTCTCTGACTGATTCACGGGCACAGCGACAGCCTGGTCCCCTCGGAAGCCATAGATCAGAGACTCCTTACGTCGTCTCCTACAGACAAGGAATGCGGCCTGTCTCGGCGACCTTGTCACTGGCCTTGCGCCCCGCCGCCGGCATTCCGTCGGCTAGCGACGCGCATACCCGCTGATTCGCAATGAGCGGACAGCGAAGCTGGAAGGCGAAAGACCGAGGCAGCTTGCCACCTTTATTTCATGACGGCTCGCGTCTGGTCATTCGATCAGCTCACGCCGCGCCCCGCTCAGGAGCTGGTCGATGAAGCTGGTGGAATAGACGCCGCGCCGGAAATTGGGGTCCTGGAGAATGGCCTGTTCGAAGGAAATCGTTGTTTTGATGCCAGTGATCATGTACTCGCTCAGGGCGCGGCTCATTTTGTCCATCGCCTCGCGCCGGTCCTTGCCGTAGGTGATGAGTTTGCCCAGCATCGAATCGTAGGTGGGCGGAATGGTGTAGCCGGCATAAACGTGGGTATCGACGCGCACGCCTCGGCCGCCGGGTTGATAGTACATCTCGATTCGCCCTGGGCTGGGCCGAAAATCATCGAAGGGGTCCTCGGCGTTAATGCGGCATTCAATGGCATGCCCCCGAATATGGACATCACTGGTCGAAAGCCGGAGCGGTTCACCCATCGCCAGCATGATCTGATAGCGAACCAGGTCAATGCCGGTCACTTCTTCGGTAATCGGGTGCTCGACCTGGATGCGCTTGTTCATCTCCAGGAAATAGAAATTGCCGTCTTTATCGACGAGGAACTCGACGGTGCCGGCATTGGTGTAATTGGCCTCTTTGGCGATGCGAATCGCGGCCTTTCCCATTTTCTCGCGGAGTTTCTTGAATTTCGGGTTCTCCAGAAACGGGGAGGGGGACTCCTCGACGACCTTCTGGTTGCGGCGCTGGATGGAGCAGTCCCGCTCGCCCAAGTGAATAATGTTGCCTTTGTTGTCGCCGAGGATTTGGAACTCGATATGATGGGGATTCTCGATGTATTTCTCGATGTAAACGCCCGAGTTTCCGAAGGCCTTTTCGGCTTCACTTCCAGCGGTGTGGAATCCCTTGACCAGAGAGATGTCATTGTGGGCGACGCGCATGCCTCGACCGCCGCCGCCCGCAATGGCCTTGATCATAACGGGATAGCCAATGCGTTTGGCCACTGCCAGGGCATCCTGCTCGGTGTCGACCACGCCCTCAGAGCCAGGCGGAGTGGGCACGTCTGCCTTCCTGGCCAGGGCGCGGCTTAGCGCCTTGTCCCCGAGGGCGCTCATGGCGCGTGAGTTGGGTCCGATGAAGCGGATGTTGCAGCTCTCGCAGACGTCGGCGAAGTGTCCGTTCTCGGACAGGAACCCGTAGCCCGGGTGGAGGGCATCGACGTCGGTTATCTCTGCCGCGCTGACGATGCGGTCGATGCGGAGATAGCTGTCGCTGGCGGGCGCTGTGCCGATGCAGATGGCCTCGTCTGCAAGTTGGACATGCATCGAGTTGGCATCGGCCTCCGAGTAAATAGCGACGGTGCGGATGTTCAACTCCTTGCAGGCCCGGATGATGCGGACCGCTATCTCACCGCGATTGGCTACGAGAATCTTCTCAAACATGCTGCCTCACCTGGTGAGTCTGAGTCCTCCCCCGCACAGTTCATGCAGGACGGAGTTTGAAGAGAGCTTGCCCGAACTCGACCGGTTTGGCATTTTCGACCAGCGCGTGGGTAATCACGCCTTTGGCTTCGGCCTTGATCTCGTTCATGACCTTCATTGCCTCAATAATGCAGACGACCGTTTCGGGGTTGACCTCGACACCGACCTCGACATAAGGGGCAGAATCAGGCGAGGGGGCGCGGTAGAAGGTGCCGATCATGGGTGACTTGATCTCGAGTTCCGGGTTGGCCGGGAGTTGGGGTGGTTGTGGCGCGGCCACCTGGGCAGGGATCGGCACAAGCGGCTGCCCGTAAGCCACCGCTGGCGGTTCGTCGTAGGACGTGGCGGCTGAATTGGCCCCGTTCATTCCGCGTTTGAGCCTGATCTTGAAGTCTTGCTTTTCAAGCTCGAACTCCGAAACGGAGTTTTTCTTCATCAAATCGATGATGGCTCTGATGTCTTTTAAGTCCACGGTCTTTTATCGTTAGAGTTGTTATTATCGTGCGTTTCAGACCCGATTATTGCAGGAAATCTGCGGACAAACCGAAACAGCTTCCGATTTTTCCATCCGATGCCGGCCCAACATACCTCGGTGGCTCATGCAGCGTCAAGCGGTTAAAACAGCTACGGACTTTGCGGGAAAAGGCCGGTCTGCGCCGAAAAGCAGTTCAATTATGGGTGTTTTTTTTGGCGTTAACGTTAACTGCGGCTTCCAAGGCCAGGATATAGGAATCTGCGCCAAATCCTGCTATCAGCCCGCAACAAACCGGGGCGATGCAGGACTTGTGCCGAAACGCTTCTCGAGCCTGGACGTTTGAAAGGTGAATTTCGATGGTTGGCAACCCAACCGCCGTGATTGCGTCCCGGAGGGCGATGCTTGTATGAGTGTAGGCGGCGGCGTTGAGCGCGATTACGTCAAATTCCCCTCTTGCCTGCTGAATCCAGCCGACCAATTCGCCTTCGACGTTAGACTGCCGAAAATCGACTCCGACGCCCAGTTTGCCGGCTCTGTTGCGCACGGCGGCCTCGATGTCGGCTAAGGTCGCATGGCCGTAAACCTCCGGCTCGCGCTGCCCGAGCAGGTTTAAGTTAGGGCCGTTTAGAAACAGGATTCGCATTGTTCGGCTGCATTCTACCAAAGCCGCCGGGACTTGTCGATGGGTTTTGCAACAGCCATCCGATGAAGGTGAAGGCGGGCCAGGCCAAGGCGGGGACATAGAGACCGAACTCGACAAGCCCTTGCAAACTCCACCCCAGGACACCGAGCCAGACGGCAAATCCCATACGGTCCTGTGCCATGGCCGGTGATGTGCTTGTGGCGGTTCCGCCTTGTCCGGTTTTGGGAGCGCTCCACAGCAATGCGCCGAGGACAAAGGCGCCATAAAGGACGAAGCCAGGCAGACCGGAATCACAGGCTTGCTCGAGGTAGTCGTTGTGGGTCAACTTGGCGGGCTCGGATTCGGGACGTTTAATAGCCATGTAAGAGGGACCAAAGGTGCCGGGTCCGGTGCCCAGCAGAGGGTGGGCGCTGGTGATTCGCGCGGCGGCCTGCCAGTAGTCGAGGCGGGCGGAGGCGCTGGGGGCGCCCCGTGACAAGCGGGCGGCAAACTTCCAGGAGAAGCCGATCAAGCCAAGGAACAGGACACCGGCGACGAGGGCGATTCGGAAGTTCTTGTCAAGCGGGAGGCGGAGGAGGGCCACGATGCCCAGGACCAACATCAACAGCCAGCCTGCCTTGGAGCCGGACCAGGAGAGGCAGGCAAGGGCGGCAATGGCGATGACAATCACGAGGAATGTCCTGGCCGGGACCGTCAGACGCCTGAGGGCAGCGACGGCCGCCAGGACGGGCGGCAACAGCAACAGAAGCGCCCCGGCAAAGGTGTTGGGATAGAACAGCGTAGAGAAAACCCGGCTGCTATTGAGCCTTTTGTAATACTCCGGCGGCAGAGGTGATTTCAGGGTGGGATAGATGTTGGCGTAGAAGTAGCGGCGGGTGTCGGCGAGGCCGCCGAAGTGCTGTTGCCAGCCGACGGCGAGGACGAGCAGGAACGGGACGGTGATTCCCAGCCAAAACAAGGCGAGGGGCCTGGCGCGGCTCAGTGAAAACAGGCCGAGGCAGAAACAAACCACGCAGGCGCCGAAGTGGACGACGATGGGGAATGAGACTGTGGGGTTCAAGGAACGGCTTGCTGCCAAGAGCTGCCAAATCAACCAGACCAGCGGCAGCAGGACGAGCCAGAGCGGGGCGTTGATTTTCCATCGGGCGGTCAAGAGGCCCAGCACGGCAACCAGGCCCAGAAGGGAGTAAGCCCAGGTGATGGGCCAGGATGACAGGAAAAGAAACTCCCAGATATCCGCGGGTGCGGCGACGAACGATTCCATGAGGGGCGGGTTGCCGAACTTGAGGAGGGTCAGGCCCAGGAAGGCGCCAAAGAGGGCGACAAAGAGGCGCAGCGGCCAGCTCTCGGAGGGCGCGGAAAGAGGGTTTGGTTCAGGCTTCATCCCAGGCGGAGCTTGAGCAGGCCCACTTCGAGGGCGAGGGCTTCCTGGACGTTGGTGCCGAGCCGGCGTTGGAGTTGTTCGATGACGTGGAGGTTTTCCATAGCTTGGCGGGCAGAGATTTTGCGGGCAACCTGGCGGCTGGCGGGCAACTGGGGAAAACTCAGGAGGGCATCCGCCGGAGGAGGGGCGCCCGGGCCGGGCGTCTGCCGGGCTGGGCCTTGGGACTGGGACTTGAGGGTGAGGAGCCAGACATCCCGCAGCCACCACTGGATGACGGCGAGCAGGTCGGCGCGCTGGCGCTTGTATTCGGCCTCAATGGCAGCGGCCAGTTCACTTTCCCACTTATCGCGCACTTCCTCTTCGGCTTCCTCGTATTGCTGGAGGGGAGAGTGGGCTTTGAGGTTCTGTTCGATGGTTTCCTTGAGTTGGTTGAGTTTGCGCAGGAGCACATCCATGAGGCGATAGCGTCCGAGCAGGCTCTTCTGGGGCGCGGCGGCCAATTGGCTGAACGAGCTTAGCCAGTCCAATTGGGCAGGGTCGAGCTGCTGGGCGCCTTCGCCGGCGAAGCTCAAGCGGAGGCAGCGGGAGAGGATGGTTTCCAGGAGCCTTTGGGGATCGGTGGTCAGGAGGATGAGAATGGACTTGGGGGGCGGCTCTTCCAGGGTCTTGAGGAAGGCGTTGGCGGCCTCGGTTTTCAGGCGGTCAGCGCCCACGATAATGGCCAGCTTGTAGCCGGCCTCGGTCGGTTTGAGTTGGATGTCTTTCATCAAGTCGCGCATCTGCTCGATTTTGATGATGCGCATCTTGGATTCGGGGCGGACCCAGTGGACGTCGGCGTGGTTGTCGTGGTCGATTTTTTTGCAGGTCAGGCAGGCGTCGCAGGAGTCGGTGGCGGCGCCGGAGAGGCCGCGGAGGGGCTGGAGGCAGTTGAGGGTCTTGGCCAGGGTGCGGGCGAGGGCCTCCAGTTCAGAGAGTTGGTGGCCGGTGAAGAGATAGGCGTGGGCCAGCCGCCCGCGTTCGAGGGACCGCTGGAGCAGCCGGATGCCCTGATTCTGTTTCGGAAAGTCCTTAAAGGCCATCGTGGTTGATAATTTATGCGATTGCAGGCGCGGCCCGCCATCATTTTCTGGCGCGGCCTCGGCGGCGGCGGTAAGCTGGTGGCAATTGCGCAAGCATCGTGGCGGGAATGTCCCGCCCACAACCAGGACAAAAAACATGAAACGACGCGAATTCCTCAAAACCTCTCTTGCGGCATCTGCATTCGCCGGCCTCGGCCCCGCCGGCGTTGGACCTGCTGCGGCCCAGCCCGCCGGCGGCGCGGCGCAGGAGTATTACGAACTGCGGGCCTACCGTTTCAAGGAGGGCGCCAGCCATGAGCTGTTGGACGGTTACCTGGAGAAGGCGGCCATCCCAGCTTTGAACCGTTTGGGCCTCAAACCGATCGGCGTGTTCACGGAACTCGAGCCCAAGGAGCCCGCATCGGTCTATGTGCTCATTCCTTATCCCTCACTGGATTCCTTCGCCGTTGCCGCGCCGCGCCTCAACGCCGACACGGAGTACCAGCAGGCCGGGGCCGCCTATCTGCAGGCGCCCAAATCCAACCCTGCGTTCGAGCGGATCGACAGTTGGCTGATGCTCGCCTTCGCCGGCCAGCCCAAGCTCAAGCTGGCTCCGTACTCGCTCGAGAAGAGGCCGCGCGTCTTCGAGTTGCGCAGCTATCAGAGCCATAGCGAACTTAAGGCGCTCAAGAAGGTCGAGATGTTCAACTCGGGCGAAATCGACGTCATGCACGAGGTTGGCCTGGCCCCGGTCTTCTACGGGCAAGTCCTGGTGGGCAAGGACCTGCCCCACCTGACCTACATGCTCTCCGCGGAGGACCGGGAAGCGCACAAGAGGCATTTCGATGCCTTTGGCAAACATCCGACCTGGAACAAGCTCAAGAACGATCCTCAATACGCCGACACCGTATCGAAGGTCTCGAACTGGTTCCTGGCTCCGGCCGCGTACTCGCAGATCTGAGAGCTACGGCGCGTACTCCACGCGGAAAAAGCCCGCACTGCCGCTGGCATTGACGTACTGGGTGCTTGCGGCCGAGGTGGGAGTGAATGGGATGCCGAGGTTGCTCCAGGCCCCGCCGGCGACCGGGGTGAACTCCAATTGGTAATTGTCGTAGGGCGAAAGGCTTCCAAAATCCAGTTCCATCACTTGGGTCACCGTGGGCCACAGAGCGTTTGCCGGGGGCGGCGCGATGATAATGGCGGGGGTGTTGATGTAGCCGATGCCCGCGCTGGTGATCGTGATGCCGGTGACGGTCCCGCCACTGACGGTGGCGATGGCGGCGGCGTTGCTGCCGCTGCCTTCGCTGAGGATGGTCACGAGGACGTTGCTGCCGTATCCCGAGCCTCCACTGGTCACCGTGGCGCCTACCACGAAACCGTTGACCACTTGCGCGGTGGCGTAGGCCTGGCTCGGGACCGGCGTGGCGGCCAGACAGTAGCCATTTGATGAAGCCGTTCCCGGCACGTACTGCGTAAATGTGGAACCGGCGGCGGTGAAAGCCGGGCCGATGTTGATCCAGGCGCCCGCAAGAAAAGACTGAAGCTGGTAATTTGTGCCCACGGCCAGATTGGTGAAGCTTAACAGGGACCGGGCCGCGATGCGAATTGTGGGCTGCGCAATGAACGGCGGCGCGATGACGATGGCCGGCGCGTTGGTGTAGCCCTCGCCCGCATCCAGAATGTTGACCGCGACGACCACCTCGTTGCTGACAACGGCCACCGCCACCGCCCCGCTGCCTCCGCCGCCGATGATTCTCACGGCCGGCGTGTTCGTATATCCGAACCCTTCATCGGTAACGGCGGCTCCCACCACAAAGTCATGCACCACGGTTGCCGTCGCGGTCGCGGCGTGTGGAACCTGGACCGTGAGCACTGCCACGGCGCTGGTCACCGAGCCGGCAGAGTTGCTCACAATCACAGAATAGCCGCCCGCGTCCGCCGGTTGAGCGTCGTTGATTTTGTAGCTGTTCGTCGTCGCTCCCGGGATTGTGGCGCCGTCAAAGAGCCACTGGTAGCCCAGGGGCGGCGCGCCGTTGGCGGCGACGGTGAAGGTTGAGTTTTCCCCGGGGGTCACAGTCTGGCTTTGCGGTTGGAGGGTAATGGCAGGCAGCGCGTTCTCCCATAGCATCGTCGGGCGGCCGCCGAGTGTCGGGCCCCAACCGGTGGTCCCGGGCAAGTAATAGACGATCGCGTTGGCGTCAGCCTCGAACACAGGCGAACCAACGCCGGGGGCGTTGCCCTGAAAATAGAGCCCTTTCAGGCTGGTGCAGTAATCGAACGCATATTCCCCGATGTTGGTGACACCGCTGCCCATCGTGACGCGGGTCAGGCTGGTGCAGCCGGAGAACGCATATTGCCCGAGGTTGGTGACTCCGTTGGGGATGGTCACGGTGGTGAGGCTGGTGCAGTCAAAAAACGCCCACATCCCGATGCTGGTGACCGGCAGGCCGGTGATCGCGCCGGGGATGGCCACCGACCCGCCAACGACGGGGCCGTTGTATCCCGTGATGGTGAGGGCGTTGCCATTGGTCGTGTAGGTCAACTGGGCTTCCGCCACGGCAGGCAGCATCAACAAGAACAACAGCAGCCGCGGCAAGAGCCTCGAAGGGCGAAGGGCGAGGGGCGAAGGGCGGAGGGCGCAGCGCCGGAAGGCCGCAGCCGAAGCGTGGAGCTTGTCGAGCGTGTCGAGCGTGGAGCGTGACAGAGGGGACATTGGCGGCTGGATGGGGCCGCTTGGCTGGTTCGGTGAGGCAATGAAAACGCAGAGACGCAAAGAACGCAGAGGAGAAGTTACTCCCAGCCTGCGAGCGAATTGGACTATTGCAGTGCCGGGCGAAGGACGAAGGGCGGAATTGGGCGAGGGGCGCGGGAGGTCAAAATTGGTTTTTGGACTGCGGTCTAACATGCGGCAGTCTTCGCATATTTGGGGGATGAGGGCAAATACTCCATTGGCTGTATTGGTTGTATTGGTTCTTTTTTACTCTCAGGTGACAAAGGGTGGCGGCAAAGGTGGCGACCAAGGTTCGGAGCCGAGCTTTTTCCGGCGCTCTCAAGCCCGCGGTTCCACGGGGGCCGGGCGGTGGCGGCGCACGACCAGCCAGGTCACCAGGCCGGCGCCGGCGCATACCAGCGCACCCACGGCGATCGTCCAGGGCACGCCGACGGCTTGGGAGAGCAGGCCGGATTCGAGTCCGCCTACCGGCATCATGCCGCCGAAGACCAGCGCCCAGATGCCCATGACGCGCCCGCGCATGTCGTCCGAAACGCTGGTCTGGACAAGAGTATTGGTGGTCGAGTAGTAGAGCAGCATCCCCCAGCCGCCCACGGCCAGGCACGCCAGGACAAGCGGATACCAGCGGACCACGGCAAGGAGCAGCAGCATGGCCGAGAACAGCCACAGCCCGCCAAGAATCATCACCCGAGGGCGGATGCGAGTGCCGAAGGTCGCCACCGTCAGAGCGCCCAGGAGGGCGCCGAGGCCGTTGGCGCTGAGCAGCGCGCCGTAGCCGCGTTCTCCCACATGCAGAACGTCCGATGCGTAGGCGGGCAGCAGGACCGAGTAGGACCAGCCGAAGACGCCGACGACCGCGAAAAGCAGGAGCAGGATGCGGACGCGCCGCTGTTTGGCCACATAAGCGAAGCCTTCCAGCACGTGCCGCCCGGTTGAGGCGGGTTGCTCGGGGGGGACAAACCTGGGCAGGCGCATCATCAGCAATCCCGCGATGACGGCGAGGAAGCTCAGGCCGTTGAGCAGAAAGCACATCGCCATGCCCACGCGCGCCATGACCAGGCCGGCTACGGCGGGACCGACGACGCGCGCGGCGTTGAAGATGGAACTGTTTAGGGACACGGCGTTCATGAGGTCTTCGCGGCTGGTCATCTCGACCATGAAGGACTGGCGGGCGGGCATGTCGAAGGCCATCGCTACGCCGCTCAGCGCAGCCAGAACGAGGATGTGCCAGGGCCGGATATGCCCGCTCCAGACCAATGCCGCAAACACGAAGGCCAGCGCCATCATGCCGCTCTGGGTAAAGCAGACCACGGCGCGCTTGGAATGCCGGTCGGCCACGGAACCGCCCCAGACGGAGAGCACCATGGGCAGCGACCCCACGGCAGCGACAGTGCCAAGCAGGACCTTGGAGCCGGTCAACTGGTACACCAGCCAACCCTGCGCGGTGGTCTGCATCCACGTGCCCGTGAGCGAGACGAGTTGGCCGGCGAAGAACAAACGGAAATTGCGATGTTTGAGGGCGGCGAAGGTGTCGCGCCACGTCACGCTGCCCACTACCACGCGACTGGGCTGCCCAGTGACCTCTTGCGGCACACTGGCGACCTGTCCGGGCGATTGAGTTTGTTCAACAGGCATAGCTGTCGGCGAGTGGTACTTTACGAGAGTAGTGCGTTCAAATCGAGGCGCTGTTTTTCAGCCAATCTCGAATGCGCCGTGGGAAAAGGCGCGACGGTTGACAAAGTGGTCTCTTGGAGTGCCCCGGCAGAGCCTGCACCTTACACGGATGTTCAAGAGCCCGGGAGCCACTCGGCCAAGCTCCGTTAGGAGCGACATGTTTGTAGCAAGCCAGCCCTACAAACCTATCTTCAAGCTCCGTAGGAGCGGCATGGAGGGCTTTGGTTAGCTCCGCCGGCCGAACTGCGGTCGAGCCATGCCGCTCCTACGGAGCTTGACGTGGCCGGAAGCCGCGGGGCTATAAACATGTCGCTCCTAACGGAGCTTGCACCGATCCGTGCGAAGCTCCGTGTAAGGTGCAGGGCAGAGCGAAGCGGCGACGGCGCTTTCGGCCACCCGAGGTGTCCAAGAGCGGCTGACGCTGCCCGAGCCAAAGCGGTGTCGCGCTCCGCTTGCCACCGCACTCCAGAATGGCCTGCGTGAGACCCTTCGATTGACTTTGTCCACAGTCGTCTGGGAAATGGGGAGCATTTTGCTTTTTTGGTGGCGGTTTCTGCCTCCAAATCTTAATCCTAATCCTAATCCTAATCCGATTGAATTCTGATCACCGGTTGCACGAGGGAGAGCAGGGGCGGGATTGGGATTAGGATTAGGATTAGGATTAAGATTAGGAGCCGCTACCCAGATGGGTGAGATGCGGCCTCGGAGTGGAGCGGAGGGCTTTTCGGGGCATCTGCACCAGTTCAATCCTAAACTCCCTTGCCAGTTCAATAGCCAGCGTGTCGCGCTCGTAAACCTCCCAATAGACAACCTTCCTGATTGCCTTGGAGGCGATGAAGGTCATGCAATGCCGGCAGGGAAGCAGCGTCACGGCCAGAAACTTGCATTGTCCGGGTTGGACGGAACGCAAGGCATTGACCTCGGCGTGAATGATCCTTGGCCCGCGGTGCTCTCTTTCAGACCAGTCGATCTCGACGCCCGGCGGGGGGCCGTTGTATCCAAGGCTGACGGAGTTGTCCCGTAGAACGGCGCAGGCGCCCACCTGGACGTAAGGGTCCTGCGACCGGCATTGGGCAATGGTTTGGGCAAGGATAAGCGCGGTTTCCTCCCACGACCTGCGTTTGCGCGGTTTCATGATGACGTTTGCTGCGGTTGCCAAGAGGCAAGGCTGAACCGCGCCCGCCCAAAGTTCAAGAGAGATCGGAGATGGGCAAAGGGCGGGCGAAGTCCGAAATCCGAAATCCGAAATCCGAAGGCATGCATCGCAGGGCTTTCGGGCGTTGGCTCTGCACTCGTATTACCAAGGCCATAGGCGCTTCCGTCCTTGCCAGAGGACTCGGGCGGAGCTAGGGTTTCTCCATGGCATCCGTACTGGAAACTGCGGAACTGGTCGATTCCGGCGGCCAAACGGCGTTCAACCTCGCGGTGTGGGAGAAGGTCCTGGCGGATCCGCTCCTTGGCCGGCTGCCGCACCGGATTGAGACCGATCGTTTTGGGCAAATCATCATGTCACCTCCACCAGCTCTTGAACATGGAGAAGAACAGTTCAGAATCGGAAAGCGTTTGGATGGACTTCTGCCCGCAGGCCACGTCATCACCGAGTGTCCGGTTTCAACCAGCGAAGGGGTCAAGCTGGTAGATGTCGCCTGGATGTCCAAGGACCGGCGGCAGGCTGAGCGCGGACAGGTTTGCGTCACTCAGGCGCCGGAAATCTGCGTCGAGATACTCTCTCCCGGCAATACCCGCCGCGAGTTGAGCGAAAAGAAGAGCCTCTACTTTGCCGCGGGCGCTGAGGAAGTGTGGTTCTGCCACCGTGACGGCCGGATGGAGTTTTTCCGAAGGGACGCCCCAGAGGCGCCGGCATCCTCCAGGCTGTGTTCCGGTTTTCCCGAGCGTGTCGCCTGGCAAAACGATGGACTCGCTGAAGTGACTCCAACAATATTGCACCCCTGAGACATAAATGTCCATCTGCCAGGCCGGGTCAGTTTTCGTACAAGGCTTTGCCCACCGGCCATCCCGCGTCCGTCCCGAAGCGCCAAAGGGTTCGAGCCGGACTGCCCCATTGCGCGGTTCAAGACCTGGCGCTAATGAACCGTCAGCACGGGATATCGATGAATCTGCTGATCGACGCTGGCGAGATGATAGTTGCCGGTGTTCGAATGCGCGATGAGGAGTCGATCGAAGGGATCCCGGTGAAAATCCGGCAACCGATCCAGAAAATAGATGGCGGAGTCCTGGATGGAGAGGTAGCCGAACCCCGAGCGATCAACCGCCCGGGGGACGAACTGCTCCGGCCGCTCAGGCAGCGGCAATTTTCCCAACCCGTATTTGATCCGAATCTCGAGCGCCGACACTTGGGAAAACCAAACTTCGTTGCGTGCGTCGGTAATGGCCGAGCGCAGTATCTCGGGAATCCGCTCCGGTTGAGTCCAGGCCCAGAGAGCGATCTGGGTGTCCAACAGAACCCTCATGACTCAGATCCGGCAGCGTAGAAATCCCGTTCGAACCCCGGCAGGGGATCATTGAAATCCTCCGGCACAGTAAACGATCCTTTGAACAGTCCCAACCGCACCCTGCGCCGGCGCGCCGGAATCGGGCGGATCTCCGCAATGGGCTTGTTTCGTTCGCACAGGATGATCGTCTCTCCCGCCTTCACACGCTTGGTGTAGCGCGAGAGGTGGGTCTTGGCGTGCTGAATGTTGATCGAGACCATATCTGACCATGAACCTGACCAGGTCTAAAGTCAAGCGGGCGCCACGAGCCGTAGCCGTGCGGGCCGACGGCCCCAAGAAAACCGGATTGCCCTTTGGCCGCGTCTGCGTCATACCTTTCGCATGTTGGCCGAGGTTTGTTCGGCTGCCGGGTCACCAAGTCACTCTCCCTCCAGCCCGGGCGCTGCAACTCTTCGGTTGGGCTTTAGTGGGGCTTGACAATTCGGGCAAACGGAGAATAGTTAGGTCAATTAGCGGACGGCCATCCTTCGGTGAATGATGGCAGGGTCTGGATGAGGCACGATTATGAGAGCGCACCTGAAAATCGGGTCAATCGCAGCCGCAGCCATGGTGGCGCAGGCATTCATCTTGAGTGCCGCAACCTCCAGCGGCCAGACGGAGCAGACACCCGGCAGCCCGGCACAAACTGAAGCCACGAGCGGCGATGCCCAATCTCCCAGCGGCGCGGGCAATGCCCTCCAAGGGGGCCGGCGCCCCGCTGGGCCGTCCGCGAGCGGCGTGGGGGAGGTTTTGAAGATGCTGGATGCGGGGGTCTCGCCGGAGGTCATCAGGGTCTTCATCGAGACCTCTTCGCGAGCCGTCAATGTGAGCGGCGCCGACGTGATCGCCCTGAAAAAACACGGCGCGACGGATGACCTCATCACCGTGCTGCTCACGCGCAGTGCTCAAGCCAGGGCGCGGGCCACCGAGGCGCGCGAGCGAGCGACGGCGGTTGCTTTGCGGGGGGCCGCGTCTTCTGCTATCGGGATGGACCCGGAGGGATACGATTATTTCCAGTATTATTACCTGTATCCCCGCACGCTGGCCTCCGCCTACGGGCAGTTGGGCTATTACGGCATGCCGGCCTTCGGCTACGGCTTCTCGCCGGGGTTCGGCTATGGCTACTCTCGGGGATTCGGCGGCGGCTTTCCCTCGCGTTACGGCAACTCCCGACGGTTGGGTTTCCGGAACAATCAACTGCTAAGGTGATTGAAAACTCTTGTGGCGGAGAAGTTCCCGGAAAGCCACCTGGGCCGTCTCGCCAAACTCGGTTGTGAAGTGGCTTATGAACCCGGTGTCAAAGCGGAGGACCTGCCGCGGCTCATCGGGCCGTTCAAGATACTGGTGGTGCGGGGCAAGCAGGTGACAGGTGAGACGGTGCGCGCCGGGGAGCAATTGGCCCTGGTGCTGCGGGCAGGGGCGGGCGTGAACACCATCGACGTCAAGTCGGCCAACGCTCGAGGCATCTTCGTCAGCAATTGCCCGGGGAAAAACTCGATCGCCGTCGCCGAACTGGTTTTCGCGCTGCTGCTGGCCTTGGACCGGCGCATCCCTGACAACGTGGCCGCACTGCGGGCGGGGAAGTGGGACAAGAAGGAATTCTCGAGGGCAGACGGAATCTTCGGCAAGACCCTCGGGGTGATTGGGACCGGGCAGATCGGGCGCGAGGTCATCCACCGGGCCCACGCGTTCGGATTGCGCATCCTGGCCTGGTCGCGCTCGCTCAGCCCCGGTCTGGCGGAGGAACTGGGGGTGGAACGCTGCGGCGAGGTGGAGGAGGTGTTCCGGCGGGCGGACATCGTGACGCTGCACGTGGCGCTCAAGCCCGAGACGCGCCGGTTGGTCAACGTGGAGCGCTTGGCGCTGATGAAACCCAACGCCATCCTCATCAACACCGCGCGCGGCGAGGTGGTGGACCAGCCGGCCTTGAGCGCCGCCCTTCAGGCCGGCAAACTGCGGGCCGGGTTGGACGTGTTTGACCCGGAGCCGGCCGCGCCGACTGCCGAGATGAGCGACCCGATGCTGTCGCTGCCCAACTTTTATGGCACCCATCACATCGGCGCCTCGACGGAGCAAGCGCAGGAAGCGATAGCCGAGGAGGCCCTGCGCATCATCGAGACCTTCGTCAAGACCGGGGTGGTCCTCAACTGCGTGAACCTCGCCACGCGCACGCCCGCCAAAGGCCAGCTCGTGGTCCGGCATTATGACCGTGTCGGCGTGCTGGCCTTCGTCATGGACCAGATTCGCCGCGCCGGCATCAATATCGAGGAGGTGCAGAATGTCGTTTTCGAGGGCGCGGCCGCCGCCAGTTGCCGCATCCAACTCGACAACGAGCCTGGTGCGGAACTCCTGGCCGTACTCCGCGCGGGAAACCCGAACATCCTGGGGCTGGACTGGCTGAGGATGTGAGCTACTCGACATTGTGCAGGGCGGCTTCGGCCGCCCAGCGGACGCGTGGTATTTTGGCCATCTCTTTCAAGAAGGGCACCGCCGGCGCCGCCGGGCGGCCGATCGCGCCGAGCGCCGACACGAAAGAGCGCAAGACCTGTATCTGTTCGCCCTTGAGCGAGCCGGCGGCGATGAGCGCCGGGACGGAGGGCGCGGCGTCGGCGCCCAACCCCGCCAAGGCGTTGGCGGACATCAAACGGATGTTTGGATCGGTGTCCGATAAGGCGGCCGTAAGGGCCGCGAGGGCGGGGCGCGCGGCCTTGCCCCGGTCGCGCAAGGCGATGGCCGCTAGTCCACGGATGACCGGGTCCGGGTCGGAGAGGGCGTGGCCGAGTTCGGCTGCGGTCCCGGTGGGGGCATGGGGTTCCTGCACGCGGGCGGCGGCGGCCCAGGCGGCGGGACCCGTGCGGGCCAGCACGATGTTGTCCACGGCGAGGTTGTAACCGGAGGAGGAGGCGTTTTTGCCGAGGCAGACATAGCTCAGCCAGTGGCGCCCGGCGGTGAGGCGGGGCCAGCCGACCTGGAAGGCGGCGCCGACATAAGTCTCGAGGGCATAGCCGTCGAATTGGAGCCGGGGCAGGATGTCGGCGCCGGGTTCGTGCTCGAGTTGAGCGGCGGCGGGCGTTTTGTCGTCCAACAGAATCCGATAAATGCCGTAGTCGGAGGCCTGCGCCAGTTCGGTGTAAAGCTCGTAGTCGCCGTCCTCGGGCACATCGAAGGGGATTTCCAATTTCGCCCCTTTGCCTTGGGCCTCGAAGAGGATTACGTCCTTGGACCAGAACAGGTCCGGGACCACGGAGGTTTTGCCCTGCTCGGCCTTGACTTGGGCCAGGGAGTTTTCGACCTCGATCTGGAGGGCGTTGCCCTGGGGCAGGCGGGCGGCGCCATAAGGCAGGGGCGGTTGGTCCATGGCGATGCCCTGCTGGTACCAGAATGCGACGCTGGACATGAGATCGGTGCGCTCGCCGAAGGCGGACTTGACGGAGCCATCGGCATTATAGGTCCAGCCCTTGTGCTCGATGTCGAACTTGAGCGACTTGGTGAAGGGCACCGGGTCGAGCAAGTGCCAGCGGAAGGCCGTCATCCGGGAACCCAGGTCCGTGCCTTCCGCGACCGTCACGCCGTAATAGGGGCCGTCGTCCACGTGCAGGCCCCAGGCGTCATTGAAGTAATCTTCCGAGCCGGTGCCCTCGATGGCGGGGTAAGGCTCGCCGTCCACCCAGAAATGATCGTCGCCTTCGCCAAACCAGCCGGCCTCGGCCTGCACCACGGACAAGACGGTGCCGACGTAGTGGCCGCGGCCCCGGACGTTCAGGAATTCGTAAGGCGCCCCGTCGGCGGGCGCCGGCAAGGCCTGACGGTAGCGGGCGTGGAAATAGAGGGTGTTTTTGGGCAGGGACGGGACCTTTTCCCAGTCCACGTGGTAGTAGAGATTGGAGGCGCGGCGGCGGCCTTCGTTGGTGACGGTGACCTTGCAGGACTTGCGGAAGGGCATGGGCCAATAGCAGTTGCGGGCGCGCCCCTCCGAGCTGTCGCGGACCATGAGCGAGCGGACGCCGCGCTCGAGGCCGTGGCCGACGGCGAAGAAATCGCCGATGGGAGAGTCGACGCTTGGAGTGGCGCTGCCATCGTAATAGATGCGCAGCCGCAAGAGCCGCGGCCAGCCGTACTCGTTGTCGGCTATCGTCACCCAGATATGGGTCACGGCGCCGGGTCCGGCAAGGTCGGCGAGCACTATGGTTTCACCCGGGATAGGGCGTTTGCTGTCGTCGTTGGAGCTCCAGTCCGGGTTGTTGGAGGAAGACCGGCGCGCCTTGAAGGTCTTTGGCTCGGTCAGGCGGAAGGGGTCCGGAAGCCCTGGGGCGGCTTGCTCGGCGCGCGCGGACAAGGCGCCGGAGAGCAGGACCAGCCCGGCCAGGGCACCGGGGGATGAGAACAGGCTTTTGATCAGGTTCATGCGGAGGATTATGGCGATACCAAGGACGTGGGGAAGTCCCAATTCTGAAATCCGAAGGCCCGAAATCCGAAGGAAATCCGAAATCCGAAGGCCGTATGGGGTCTCTCACTCGCTGCGGTCGTTGCGTGAGGCGAAAGCGCCTGTGGCATCAGTACCGAGTGCGGAGCCAATGCCCGGAAGCTCTGCGATCTCGGCATTCGGATTTCGGATTTCGGATTTCCTTCGGCCCACATTCCGCATGTCGTGAGAGGTAGTTTCTGATTTGTCGGGAGGGGTGATCAAGAACGGCTCTGGTTAGGTTTTGTCCATACTTGTGCTGGTCTGCAGCACCGCCAAGGAAGTCTATTCAAGCCGACGGCATAGCTTGCGAAGATTCCGATCATTTTGGATCCATTCCTTGAGCTTCTTGGCGGATTCAACGTCCAGGTTGATGTTGACCGTCTTGCCGCCGACCTTGCGGGTCCACTGGTAATAAGGCCCGTGCAGGATGCCTTGGGTCACGCAACGGCAGTTGGGTTTTCCGCATCTGTATAGGCGTCTTCGCACGGTTCCCGGGATGACGTAACCCAGGGCTTGGATTTGCGCCTTGGCAACGGCGTCCAGAACGTCCTCGGGGCGATTAACCTCGTTCTGGCCTCCGGCCGAATTGGCCGTGCCAACTGCGGCTATGCGACCATTACCGGCCAGGCCAACGGCCAGGGCGGACGCGAGCACGGCCAGAAGTGCGACCAACTCCCGGGCCTGCGCGAGATTGCCAACCCCGAGCATCGCGCAGCCGTCGCCAGAGTCTGGGGCATCGATCCCAACGATCTTCCCGGTCCGGGAGTCGATGCTTATGAGCTGTTCAGGAAGGTCGATAACGGCGAGATCAAGGGTCTGCTCTCGATCTGCTTTAACCCACTGGTATCGTTGCCCGATCATAACTTCATCCGGCGCATGCTCGAGCAGCTCGAGTTTTACGTCGCCATCGATTTCTTTCTGAACGAGGGCGCCCGCTACGCCAACATTGTCTTGCCGGGCTCGCTCCAGGAGGAGGTTGAAGGCATCGTCACGACCAAAGTGAATATGATGGTGCCCAAGCACGCCCGGGTCGAGCACCTGGACATGGTGACAGCCAGGCGCCAACCGACTACCGGCAACACCGTCGAAGACGAGATGCTGCTCGGAGCTATGACAACGGCGGAGGTCTCGCTATGAGAATTGATGATGCTGGACGAATCACAACGGCGCCCAATGGACTGGCTCCCGCGCACCAGCCCCAATGCCGGGCCAGCCTTGGCCTTGTGGGTGCTGCACACTTACGCCTTCCCGTTGCGTGACGTGAGCACCTACGTCGGCCTCGAGCCTTCACATAGCGCCGGCGTCGGAGATCTTCTTTCCTGATAAACCTGGCGGCCAGCTCAGGGTCCAGACCGTGATGTTTTTGCACACGCTCGGTTCGCCTGGGCAACGAAGCGATCAAGCGGACATGAAACACATTTGGCAACTGCGCCGTCACGGCGGTCGCGCCCCGCCACTAGAAGTAATAGACGTTGACCATGGCCGTGGAATAAATGAGCCAGGGGATGGTTCCGCCGGACTCCAGGCGTTTGCGCGTGGTGCGAGGCACGCGGACCCTCTCCTGGGCGATGCCGACGAAGATGACGCCTTGGTCCTTTTTGAATCCGCGCAGCTTCTGTTGCAGGACGTCGTCTTTGCGCTGGCCTTTCGCAAAGCGCACCAACTCCAAGCCTTCGCGCTGGATGAACGCTTCGATGGATTTGACGAAGGTCTG
>Ga0181524_10001423_pt1 | contig 27357 bp, 41 predicted proteins | sample PEATcosm2014_Bin_34_FD_119761 | JGI IMG/M metagenome (GOLD analysis project Ga0181524, IMG submission 119761) | Peatland microbial communities from MTU Mesocosm Facility, Houghton, MI, USA - PEATcosm2014_Bin05_60_metaG | ecosystem: Environmental > Terrestrial > Soil > Wetlands > Peat | place... | reverse complement strand
TTCCGTCGGATACTGCATGACGCATCGGAAGTCCCCTTCGATCCAGCACTTCAAAAAAAGTGTGAAGAAAACCCGATCGTCGGTTTGCTTGAATACTACCTGTCCGAACTCCGAGGTCCCGCTCGAACGCTTCGTGAGCTACGCGTGGCGTTAGGAAAGCGAAAACCGTTTCCGTTATCTCGATGTTCCAAGATTCTAGATGACGGAACTCAGTGTCCGAAGTTCGCGCTACGTTCGTCAGCCGATCGTGCACGTAGGCGAAACGGAAAATCTTATTGTTCCGGACACGCTCCGAATGCCCGTAAACCTTTGTTGCGATGCAGTAAGATTTTTGATGATGGAACTCAGTGCTCGAAGTTCGCTTCATCCCAGTCAGCTAATCATGCACGTTATCGAAATACAAAACCCTCTTGCAGCTCTGAACACGCCGATGGCAGGATCGCTTCCCGCTTCATACCTTTACCGCGATGTAGCAAAATTTTTGATGACGGAACACAGTGTCCGAAGTTCGCTTCACGTCAATCGGCCAATTATGCACGTTTTCGAAAAGGAAAACCTTATTGCAGTCCGGAGCACGCCTCAAATTCTAAATCGTTACCGCAATGTAGTAAGATTCTGGATGACGGATCTCAGTGCATAAAATTGGCTTCGCGTCAGTCGGCTGCTGATATGCGCCGTCACCGAAGCTCGAAAGCGTATTGTAGTTCTGAGCATGCCCCCCGCGGACCCAACCGCGGTCAAAGACGAATTGAACGTGAATCCGTTATCTAACTGTCCCATCAAAGAGTTATCCCGCACCCGCTCCCTCATCGAGCCCTGGCGCGAACTCACCGGTCTCGACTCCGTTCCTCCCGACGGTTGCATCGTGACCCTCGGCGGCCGGATGACCGACGACGGCGAACGCCTCTTCCCTCGTTGCGAGCTTCTTCATCTCGTTCGTGAAGGCTTCGGAAAGCCGCGTCAGTTTCATTTCATCGACCGTGACGAGCGTGTCTGCGCGGACAACGCATCTGCCATCTCGAAAGTTTTCGATCGGAATGATCGGCCTCGCGTACACCCCCACGGTGATCTCCTTCTTCGTGTGAACGATGTGCTTCGTGAAAACCGTCGTATTTCTGTCTTGAATATTGATCTTCAAGAGGGTCCTAAGACCGGGATCCACTTTCTCACGCGCTGCTTATCGATGCTCAATACGAGTGCGGGTCATTCGGTTCTTGTGGTTTGGAACGTCATCCTCGACAGCCCGTGGAGAGATCTCGACATGACGGCGGACATCGACGCGACGCTTCGTAACCATGATCGATTCGAGCGCGCTCGGTTCCAAGGACGTTGGTTTTCTCCCCGACAGATCCGTTACCGGAGAGCCCACACGACGATGCACTCGCTCGTCTTGTGTCGCGTTGGCACTTCAGTACAGCGAAAGGCCAGGTGGGCCAGGGTGGAGCTTGCGTCGCGCAAAGCAGAAGTGCGCGACGCTGAGGCGCGATGGAAAGCGCACTGCGTTGATGCGGAGGCGGGCCCGACGAAGCTGGGGCTGGTGAAGCGATGAAGCGCGTTGTTTGGGGTCAAGACCTTTACGTGTCTGGCCGCTGGTCGAAGGTCCACGCGTTCCGCGGGCCGCGCAGCACAGTTTCACTGTGCGGTAGATGCATTAGTCCGACCAAGCGGCGCGGTGTCTTTTGGTTTCGCGAGGTGTGTGCAGAATGCTGGCGTCAGGACTTAGCTCGGGCGGGGTTTCAATGAACTACGCCCAGCGTGGATAGATGACGAATAATGGACGAATAATGTCGCTCGATAAACTCAACGAAAACGTTACCGCCGCAATCTGGATGGCAGAACACGAGCTGCCGGGCACACGCGAAGCGCACATCGCGTACGCTGCCGTTGCCGATCTCGAAGAAAAGATCGGCGCGTTGACGGATCCGAGCACGGTGCCCGGCCAAGCTTCGCGCGTTGGAGCCGTTCGAGCTGTCCTGATGTCTGGCGATCCACATCGAGCGATAGAACTCATCGCGAAGTATCGGGCAGAAAATCTTGGTGACGTTCTGCGCGTTCAACTCGACGAATTCTGGGAGGAGGCCAATAAGGTGCTCGAGTCTGAGCCCCGTTTATGAAGATCTATAAGCGCGGATCGATGGTGACGTTCGAAATCGGCGGGCTGCTCGGTCACGGTAAAATCGTCTCGGACCTCGGAAATATCGGCCTACACGGCCGTCGTCTTTTGCGCGTCGAGGTCGAAGTCGGCGAAGGCGCCGAACCGTTTCGTTTTAACCTCCCTGCTACCGACGTTCGAGAATGAAGACGAAATAATGAAATGTCCTACATGCCGAGTGATTGATCTGGTCGAGAAGAAGATCGACTACCCCTACAAAGAGTCCGGGCTCGAGTACGTCGTACTCGTGGGCGTCACGGTTCAGGAGTGCCCCCAATGCGGCGAACGAATGGTGCTGATCCCGCGCATCGAAGAGCTTCACCGCCTCGTCGCCGAACGCATCGTTTCCAAGAAGGCGCGCCTGACGGGTGACGAGATCCAATTCCTTCGCAAGCAGCTCGGATGGACGGTCGAATTCTTCTCGGATCTTATGGGAGCTTCATCGAGCATGCTCTCCTCTTGGGAGAATGGCGCCGCCGCTGACGGATCGTTCGATCGATTGATCCGTTCGATTTACGTCGTCGCCGCGCGACTCGATTTTCATCTGGACGTCTTGAGCCGGATTTCGACTGTCGTCGTACCTGTCGAGCTTCGACTCTCGGCGGGTCGGAACTGGGCCGACGCGGTCTGACTCTGGCGAAAGCTACGAGCCCTCGGTCCGCAGTAGATCCCTCTCGGTCGCCCCATCGCGGAAAATGACGTCGCCCACGGTCGAGCGGAGGCGTTCCTCGCTAACGCCCGTCAAGAGTTCGATGACTTGTTTGACGACGGCGCCGTGGACGCGTTCGTAGTCGGCCTTCGTCTCGTGGGCGATGAAGACACGTGGGTGCGCGTGCACCGCCGAGCCGAGCGCCGTTCGGATGCGCGAGAGTGATCGCGGTTCGAGCGCGTACGTCTCCCCGTCGCGGTTGACGCTGCGGTAAATCACGATCGGCTGGCGCGGGGCTACCGAGGCGATCATGCCGTCAGTATGTGACCTTGCCCGCGTGACGGCAATTTCCGTAGCGGATTACTCCTGATGCCGCTCCGGTTATCCCTGACGGCTAGTCTTTGCCGGGCACGGCCTGGGCCTGCCTGGCCCGAACGAAAACCGCTGGCTCAACCCACCCGGGAAACGGTGGGACTGATGCCCGCGCCCGAACTCACGGACGAGGACCTCGCGCGCGTCGCGGAGCTGTTCACGAAGCTCGGCGCGATCGTCGCCGCGGCTGGCATCCGCGTCGAGGCCCTCGACGTCCCCGAGCAAGGGATCTATGACCGCACCCACAGGCGCATCATTCTCAGCACGCGGGTGTTCGAGGCCTACGTGCCGCCCATCCTCGACGCGCTCTTCACGCTCGCGCACGAGTTCGGCCACCACCTGAGCCACGAGGACCACGAGCGGCGGACGGGCTGCGCGGTCAACATGGACCGCGCCGACAGCGTGCTCTACGAGGAGTCGAACGCCTGGAAGCTCGCGCGTGAGACGCTGCGCTTCGTCTGCGGGATGGAGGAGGGGCGGTTCTGGGGAGCATTCCAGCTCGCGATGTCGGTTGCGCTCGCGAGCTACACCCACGATTTCGCCGCGAGCCACCGGCTCGAGGGGCTCCTCGTCGAGAAGAGCATCAAGTGCCCCGGTTGCCGGTCTGCCGTCGTCGCGGTGCTCGGGCTCGAGAGCCGGAGGGACATGGCCCTCGCCTGCCTCGAGTGCGGCACCCACTCGCGCCCGCACCGGACGGCGGACGCCGTCGTAAGGGCTCTCCGCGTGAAGACGTCCACGTTCACGAACATCTGCTCGTGCGCGCTCTCGAAGTCCATCACGGAGGACGGTGGCCGCGTCATATCCGAGCCTGCGATCCCGTCGATGCGGCTCCGGGCGGGGGGTTACCGATGACGGCCCCCGCGAAACAGTCGCCCTACGCGATCGTGTACATCGATCACGCCCCGAGCCAGCAAAAGCTCCTCGAGTGCCTGAATGGGCAGTGGGAGAAGGGCTGGGAGTACGTGACGCACCTGAGCGGTCCTGGCCCGAAGCAAGCGCTCCTCATGAAGAGGCTCGACGCAGTGGCTCCCCCGCCGCCGTGGAAAGTCATCGCCGCCATCGTCAACCTCTACAACATCAACCACCTGACGACGACCGAGCTTCTCGCGGGCCTCACGCAGCTCTTGTCGAATCACCCGGACCAATTGCCCGCCGTGCGCGTGGCACTCGGCGAAGGCGAGGCGCGTCGCCACTTCGAAGGATGGCTGCGAGCGCTGAAAGACAAGCCCGTGATCGCGATGTCGAATGGCGTGCCCGTGTTGATCTCCGACGAGCTTCTCGAGGTGATCAAGGAAGAACAATCCCCATGAGCGTCTGCATCTTCTGCCTCGCGCACTCATCGCGCAACGCTGCCTGGTGCTCGTACGGGATGAAGCACGAATACCCCGAGCCCGAGAAGCCGAAGCAGGTCGCGAAGGTAGACCTCAATTTGTGCACCAAGTGCGGGCTCCACGTGAAAAACCCCGCATCGAAGGCGAGCGCGTGCGCCCACGAGTACCCGCCGAAGGTGTAGCGATGAAGTGGCCGAAGCACGTGACACTCGCAACGCGCGGTCGCGGTTTTATTTATGTGTGTACCCATTCTGATGAGAGGGCAGGAGGGCTTCACGGGTGTGAGCGCGTTTACGTTCTCGTCCCCAAGCGCAAACCCCCGGCGAAGAAACGCAAGAACCTGTCGTGCCCCGAGGACTCCTCCCACAAAGGTATGGTGTGCGCTGCCTGCGGCGTCTGCTCGGGCTGCGCCGTCGAGAACTCGAACACCGCGGATGCGTACCACCGCAAAGACCCGAAATGAGCACGTACTTCTACGCAATCGGAGCGCCGCGACGACGAATAACGAAGAGAGAGGGTTGGAAACATGAAGAACAAGAAGAAGCGCGGTCGCAGCGATCCCGAGGGGCTGAGCCTGGAGGCCGCCAACGCGATGATCGACCAGGCGCTCATCGACGGGACGATCGAGCGCGCCGGTATAGGAAAACTCAAGCTCTCGGCCAAGGGCCGTGCCGAGGTCGAATCGATGTTGCGGAAGAACGGCGTCGACCCGGCCGCGATTACGCCGGGGTCCGTCACGCTGCCTGAGTTCATGAAGATGTGCGGCATGATCCCAGGAGAGAATCAATGAGCGCTGAACCCAAGCCCCCGACCATCGTTCGCCGAAGTCGCCATCGTGACCTGTTCTATGGGTGCGACGAGTGCTGCAGGATCGACGTCCCGGCGCTCGTCGAGTTCAATTACTCGCTTCCGGGGGACGGAACGGATGTTTGGCACGGGACCCATTCGGTATGCAAGGCGTGCCTCGAGAAAGCCGTCGCGATGTTCTCGGATCCCGCCCTCGTCAGGACGAGGACGCCGCTCGGCGCGGAAGAACGAGACGCGCGCGTCTTTGCCACGATGATGCACGGCAACCAGAAGTACGACTCCGGCACCGAACCTTACGTCGTCCACCTCGCCGAGGTGCGCGACGTGCTCGTCGAGTTCGACTGGCACGAGCCTGAGCTGCTCGTCTCGGCGTGGCTCCACGACGTCGTCGAGGACACGCACCTAGTCGTAGGGCACATCGGGTTCGAGTTCGGCAAGATCGTCGAGGATCTCGTCTGGGCGGTGACTGGACGCGGGGAGAATCGGGCGGAGCGAAACGAGGACGCCTACAAGAAGATGACCTCCCACCCGGGCGCGATCCCGCTCAAGCTCGCCGATCGTCTCGCGAACGCGCGGGCGTCGAAGCAGACGAGCCGCGTACTCTTCGAGATGTATAAGCGCGAGCACCCGGCGTTCAAGGCCCGGCTCGAGCCCGCGAGCGCCACCTCCGATCCGCGCGTGGCCTTGATGTGGCGGGCGCTCGACGAGATCTTCGCATGAACGAACGCGTCTGCCCCCAGTGCCGAGCGGGCGCTCACGACCACTGCGTCTGCACCGACTGCGAGGTCTGCGCCCACCGCTTCGACCACGTGGCCCGCGGGGAGAGTTTCGCGGCCGGCGCGAAGTCCGTCGTCCGCGTCGGCGTCGCCGTCATCCTCCGGAACAGCCTCGACGAGGTGCTCATGGGTCGCCGCAAGGGGAGCCACGGTTCGGGCACGTGGTCCTTCCCCGGCGGACACCTCGAGCCGGGCGAAAGCGTCTTTCGGTGCGCATCGCGCGAGCTGCTCGAGGAGACAGGCATCCCGAGCCATGGGTCGCCGGAGTTCTACTTCAAAAAACTCACCTTCACGAACGACGTGTTCAACAGCGAGGGCAAGCATTACGTCACGCTCTACGTCCAGGGGATCTGGAACACGGACTTGCCGGAGCCGCGAGTCATCGAGCCGGACAAGTGCGCCGGGTGGGGTTGGTTTCGAACGCCGCCGTCCCCGCTCTTTCTCCCCATCGAGAACCTCCTCAAGGACGGCTTCCGCATCTGGCCGCCTTGACGCGAGCGTGACGGCAATCTAACGGTAGAGTGTTGACGGTGACCAGCATGTCCACGAAGACAGACGAGAGGAGGCTCAGGGACGCGGACGCGGCGCTCGCGCTCCCGGAGCCGGGGACCAAGAGAGAGGCCGCGAGGCAGCTCGCCGTGATCCACGACGGCATCGCGGCGCTCCAGTCGCTCGACGACCTCGGGAGCGACGGCAACGCGCTCGCCATGAACAAGTGTCTCGCGCTCGAGGGGAAGCACAAGCGGCTCTTGGCGTGGCTTGCGGGCTACGAGGACGAGCGCGACGTCTACATGGTGAACTGCGACAGGGTCTCCGGCAGCGTCTTCGTCAAGGAGCTGGAATTCTTTCGCTCGCAAGGCGGCTTCCGCGAGGATTGGGGCCTGCACTGGAAGCCCGTCATCGCGACGAGCATCGAGGACGCGCGGCGCATCGGTTGCGAGTCTCTCCTCGGCGCGCGGCCCTACGAGAATCAGGCGAAGCCGTGAAAGAAGAGTTCTTCAAGCCCGAGAATGAGGTCCCCGGCTCGCGGCGCGGCCACCTCTCGCCGTCGGGCCGCTACAAGCTCGTCGTGTCGCGCTTCAACACGAACCCCGGATCCTGGACTTACTCCCAAGGCGTCGTCCTCAAGCGCGCCGAGGATGGTATGGGCACCGTGATCGACGAGGACGGTCGGTGGGAACCCATCGCCACGGTGCGGCGCAACTACAGCGCCTTCCCGTTTCTCTTCGTCGAGGACCACCCGAAAGGAGTCTTTCTCGTGTGTGGTCACGACTACCAGGGGCAAACGCTCGTTGTTCTCAGGACCGGTGCACGCAAGGACGCGCTCTCGCCGGGCACCGAGGACGGGCACGGCTTCTGCTGGTCCGAATACCGGTACGACCCGAAAACCGAGATCCTCGTCGTGTGCGGGTGTCATTGGGCGTGCCCGTACGAGTTCCGGCTCTACGATTTTTCCGACCCGATGGTGGGTTGGCCCGAGATCACGATCGAGGGTGAAGATTCACCGCTCGGCGGCATCGGCATGTTCGAGGACTCGAAATGGCCGTCGTTCGAGGAGGACGGCACCATCCGGTTCTACCAGTCTGACGACGGCGAGGACGATGAAGACAAGAACGAGCCGCGCGCCGTCGCCGCGCACACGACGTTCAGGCGCGAGGGATCGAAACTCGTCTCGCTCGGCGAGTGGGTCTCGGACAAGGAGAAACAGCACCGTGCGGACCGCGAGGAGGCCGAACAGAGGTTCGAGGCGTGGAAGGCCGAGTTCAAGAAGAGCGACCCGCTCTACCTCGCCTACGACAGGCTCGTGAACGATCCGACGCTCTCGCCCGAGGCGCACATGAGCCTCGGGTGGGTCCACGATTCGTGGTGCCCGCACTACAAATCCGAGGGGCAGAAAGAGCGGCGTTGGTGCAGGAGGATCGTCACGCACCCCGGGGACAAGGGTCTCACGATCGACCTCGAGTGGGCCGTCGACGCGGGCCCCGTCAAGCTCGGGGTCTACCGCGACGGCAGCCACGCGTTCGACCAATTCTTCGAGCACTCGGTGGCGGGCATAGAAGAAGCCTTCGCGCGGGCGAGGGATCTCGTGAAAGGAACGCCATGAACACGACGCTCACGCTGACCGATGCACGGAAAAACATGCAGGAGTTCCTCGCGGATATGTCGGCACTGAAGGAATTCGCCGACCCGAGCGGCGACCCCGACGGCAAGCCGTTCGTGGACGCGTTCGAGGCTGCGAGAGACCGCGCCCTCCTGGCCGCGAAGGCGTATCTCGACGCGCTCGCTGCCGACGCTGCGCACCCGAGGTGGAAATGAAACACCCGAACGACCTCATGCTCCTCTACCTCGCGCAGGGCGACGCCTTCGGCATGGCGACCGAGTATCTCGAGCTGCCGAAGGACCAAGCCGCGAAGGACGAGGCGCTCAAGTTCGAGCGTTACGTCAAGCACCCCGTGTGGGACATCCCCGCGGGCCGCTACACCGACGACACGCAGATGTCGATCGCCGTGGCCGAGACGCTCCTCGCGAACGATTTCACTTACTCCAAGGCGCCGAGGGTCACGAACGCCGACTCGCGTATGGCGTGGCAGGACGACTGGGAGAAGATCGTCGCGATGCGCCGTGCATTCGCGGACTCGTTCGTGCGCTGCTTCAGGCGCGATCCGCGCCTCGGCTACTCGAAGTACTTCCAGGCGTTCCTCGAGACCGTCACGAACGGCGACGATCTGCTCATCCGCTGCAACCCGAACTCGGACAAGAACGGCGCGGCTATGCGCTCGGTACCGATCGGGGTCCTGCCGTACCCGCGGCAGGTGCTCCACGTCGCGGGCGAGCAGGCGAACATCACGCACGCCACCGAGGGCGGCCGAACCTCCGCGATGATGATCGCGCTCATGAGTCACTTCGCGCTCTATCACGACGAACCGTTCTCGCGCATGCGCGAGTTCCTCGCCCAGCATCTCCGTATCCACTGGAACGACGAACCGGGACTCGCGTACTGGGACGGCGAGCCCGTCGCCGGCATCGACGTGGGGGCGAAGACCGCGCGCGCCGTGATGACGCTGCTCGTCAGCGAAAAAACGCTCGTGGGTATGGCGAAGCGCGCGATCGTGTGGGGCGGCGATACCGACACCGTCATCGCGCTCGCGTGGGGTATCGGAAGCACGCGCCTTCACGGCGAAGTCCTGCCCGCGTTCCTCGACACGGATCTCGAGAAGGGGAGCACGAGTTACGGCGCAGAGTTCCTCGTGGAGCTGGGTGCGAAGCTCATGAAGAAATACCAATGAGAGAGGCCAACAATAAGCTCCAGGAGTGGATCAACGCCCAGACCGTCGAGGACAAGATGCTCTGGAAGGGGGCCTTCGGCCACCAGATGACGTTCATCCGTGATCGCCTTGTGCCGCTCATGGGCGCCGGTCTCATCCATCGCGAGAAACAGGAGATCGCCGACGTGATCTCGACGCACCGGAGCAAATCGATCGTGCTCCCGGTCGTGGAGGTCACGCGCAAGGACCTCGGCCTCCGGTTCACGATGCGCGAGAACTTCTACAACTGGAAGCTCTCGGTGCTCTCCGAGAAGCCGGTCGAGTCGGACTTCACGGGGCTCTTCCAGACGACGCCGCCCATCGACGAGAGCTACACGGGCGATCCGCTCGCGGACGTCTACTTCGAGGGGTTCCCCAAGGATCGCATCTTCCGTTACTACGAAGAGGACAAGAAGAAATTCTCGGCGGAGATCTGGGGCGACCAGCTCACGTGGACCACCGTGTTCCTGATCATGCGTTCGGCCGGCGCCATCAAACCCCAGCCGTGGCACACGAGGGAGACCCACGCGAAGGAGATGGCGGACCAAAGAGCCCGCGAGAAGGCGTGGGAGGAGAGCGAACCATGAAGACGCGTCTCCGCGAGCTGACGGTCCTCCACTGGGCCGTATTCATCGCGACGATCCACCTCACGTGCTGGCTCATCGCCACGCAACCCGACAACCCCTTGCCGCTCTTCATGCTGATCTTCCTCGTCGCGGGGTTCGTCAAGGTCGTGAACCACCTCACGGAGCCGCAATGACGAGCCGCGAATACGAGAACGACGTGCCGATCGACGACGACCTCGTCGTGCTCGATCTCCTCTACACTGACCGCTGGGAGTGGAAGATCGATCGGCGTCTGCACCTTCCACACCCAAACCAGCACGATCGTGAGCCTTACATCCGCGTCGCATGGAACGAGTACAGCGTCCGGGACTTCCGTGTCGCGCGCGGCGTGGGCGAGCGGCTCTGCGCCCGGAACCTCGTCGAGGGTAAGAAGCACTGGGGCTTCAGGGACGATCGCGACCTCACGATCACGGACGGCGGCAGACAGCTCGTGCGCGAGGCGTACGAGCGCGCCGGGGTGAAGTACGATTTCAGCTTCTCGCAGCGGCTACGTTCCGAGCGGTGGATCACGGAAACGGCCCCATGACCACGAAGAAATACCACAAAGACTGTGCGCGCCTCGTGCAAGAAGCCCTTGATGTGCCCTACACGATCGCGCTGAAGCTGGTGCTGGAGCACCAGGCGGCCCATCCCGAGACGATGCCGAAAGAGGCGAGGGCGCTCGCCGTCATGAAGGAGCGGGAGCGGTCGTGACCGGGAAGGCTGCCATGAACACGAGCGCCAAACCGTGCTGCTACTGCGGCTGGCCTGTGGGCCGGAGTCGCCCATGTGCAAGGCATGTGGGCTACCCGCTCATGAGCGAGAAGAGCCTCTGGCAACAGCTCAAGGAGATCTACGACCGCGGCGACGAAGACGAAGTGGAGAGCGCCCACACGGACGAGCTTCAGGAACTACGCAACCAGGAGATTCAGAGCGAGCTTGCCCATCCCCAGTGCTGCGACCTCGCGCGCACCTACATCTTCCCGTACCGCGAGTTCGACGGCTACACGGAGAACGTGCTCCACGGCGGCCGACCCGTGTGGAAGTCGGTCTTCCAGGACGGGTGGAGTGAACGCGACGGACTCAGGAGGCTGCTCGCCATGAGCTACTGCCCGTTCTGCGGGCAGAAATTCCCCGCGCTGAGAAAGAAGGCCGAGCCGCCGCCCCACATCATGGACGAAGGCGACGGGCACTGCGGCGAGTGCGGCAAGCGCTACGGGAGGTTCGGTCACTGCTTTTGCTCGCTGCCGGAGTCCGCGTGGGAGATCGAAGGGTGACGCATGCTGGCGAAGTCAGCAGGCTGGGCCCCTTGGAAGGGACCTGACAAGGGCATGCATGCGTTCATCACGCTCTTCGGTCCGAGGGCCACGTGGCCGATCGTCTTGGCCATCGCAGGGACCGTTCCCGTCGCGATCTGGCACCACGTGCATCTCGTCATCCACGTCATCAAACACATCCGCGAAGAGAAGGCTGAGCAATGAAAGCTGTGAAGACAGTCACGAACGGTGTCAACCACCCGGCCGCGCCCGTCCTGCCCGCGAGATCCGGCAGGATCATCCTCGAGAGCGAGGCCGTGATGGTGTGGTCTTCCCTTGGAAGAAGGCTGACAAGGAAGCGATCGCGAAGATGAACCGGAACAGGAAATGAAGAAAAAACTAAAGATCGTCGGGCTCGAGAAGGCCCTCGAGAACATCCCCGTCGAGGACCGCGAGGCCCTCGGCCAAGAGATCCGTTCCCTCTTCCAGAACGCCGAGCCCGGCAAGCTCCCGCCCGGGGCCAAGCTCGTGCGGCACCTCGAACCGGGGACGAAGACTTGCCCCGAGTGCGGTAAGAAGCTCGGCAAGCCCCACACGACCCAGCTCCCGAAGGCGGTCGGCGGCGGTCTCATGACGTTCGTCGACTGCGAAGCGTGCGATCAGCCTTACGAGATGAAGGCGACCGAGTGATGGTCATCCTCGCGGCCAACCCCAGGTTCGTGAAGATCTCGGCCGAGAAAAAAGCCCAGATCGCGGAGATGAAGGCCGCCCTGAGGCCCGGCCTCGTCGTCGAGTACACGACGAGCGACTACCACGAGGACGAATCCACGCCGGTCGGGTTTCATTCGATCGGCGACAGGCTTGAGCTTTTGCGCGTTGTCGAGAGGAGACCCATCATCAGGTACGAGACCCGCGAGACCGTGGACGAGTACGACGTCTGGCTCGTGAGGGGCCGCTGGGGCGAGCACACGAAAGACGAGCCGTACCTCGCATGGATGACGCGGCCTGTGGCCACGCAACCCGGGCCCCACGAAGCGGTCGAAGGGAGCGACGAGGGCATGACGAAAGTCGAAGAACCAAAGCGGTGAACCCCAAGCGGACCCAGGTGTGGTGCTGCGAACGGTGCGGCACGCCGTACAAACACAAGCCCGTCGCCGAGACCTGCTGCATGTGCACCGAGTGCGGGAACCCGACGCCGTACCCGGGCAACGGCCGGATCTGCGAGGTTTGCGGGCTCAAGAAGACGATCGCGTCGAACGAGAAGCACCTGCGCGAAACGAACGAGCTGCTCGGCCAGCAGCGCGAACGGCTCGCGCGCATGACGCGGGAGAAGTAGTGATAGGATGCGCGGCGCATGAAAAGCTTCCACGTCGCAATCTTCCTCGTCGCCGCATTCGCGTTCGAACTGTCCTGCCGCTCGTGCCACCAGCACGACGCACCGGTGGCAGACGTCGAATCCGCTGACGCGGGCGACGCCGGCGCTGACGCTGGCACCGCGCTCGAGATCGAGAACAAGACCGATGCCGGCGTAGAGGTCTACGTGGCCTTCGGCTCGCGCTCCATCATCTCGCCCATGGCGCCGGGGTGGGAGTTCTGCCTGACGGACGCCTCCCAGACGTGCAGCTTCCTTCTCGGCCCGGACGTGACGCGGGTCTTGCCGCTCGCCGGGATGTACTTCAACGCCACGATCTCGTTCGGCGGCCCAGTGACGTGCGGCACGACGAAGGCCGAGTTCGATTTGAATTCTGTGACTTGGTACAACACGATGGATCTCAGCCTCGTCGACGGCTTCAACGCCGCGACCGGCATCGAGGTGCGCGAGCCGGTCCTCCCGGGCAGCGGCGACGGGGGAATGACCGAGGTCACGCTCGGTCCCGTCCTCAAGGAGCGCGGCAACGAGCGCACGTTCGGTGTTTTCCCTCTCGCGTGCGACATCTGCGTCGCGCGCCAGGGGCCGCCGTGCGGCTACAAGCCCGGGCCGAGCCCCGAGTGCAAGAAGGGCAAGCAGAGCGACCCCGACGTCGTGTGCCAGTACCAGGGCACCACGATGCACGGCGCGGACACGTTCGTGAAGCTCGTCTACCTCGGCATGCCCGCCAAGGAGGTCCTCCACCTCGGCATCCCGGAGTCCCCGTGAAGATCCGCGTCAAGATGCGTCAGATGCCGGGCGACATATCGAAAAGGGCGAAGATCGCGATGCTCGAGGGCCGCGAAAGGGTGAACGGCTGGAAGACCTACCGGAACGTGATCCGCTCACGGGAGCGAGCTGTGTTCCGCGAGCAATCGAAACGCGAGATCAAGCTCCAGCTCCACTCCGAGCCGGAAGGTCCGTGAACGCGTCGAACGGTCCGCGCAAGGCCCCGCAGCAACTCGAGGACGATCTCGTGATGCTGCCGTGGGAGTCCCCTCCGTGCGGGCAGTGGTTCGGAGGCCCAGGCTCCGATCAACCAGATGACCGTGGAGACGAGGGCGATGAAATCGACCTCGCGCCATTTCGGTGGGACCCCGACGGTTCGTGAGACGCGGTCGGCACGTGTTTCATGTACGTCGAGGTTGCTAAAACCGACCTACCCTCGAAATAGTCGCGGAATCTCTCCGCGCACCATGCGCGCCGACCGCAAAGAACAAGAATACTTCATGCCAGAGTGAGGTATTCGTCTTGACTGAAGTAAGATAATATCTTACATGTAGGTAATGAGCAAATACGGGCGGTTATGGCAACAAGCATCCGACATCCGCGACGAGCTGAAGAAGCTCGTCTCGCACGCGTCGACGGACACGCTCGCAGATGCGAAGCGCACGTGCGGCGACTCCGTCATCACGGCCCGTGACACCGGCGATCCCTCCCGCGCGCACCGGATCTCGGATCTGCTCGAGAGGTGGGAGGACCTCGAGAAGGAGATGGCGGCGTGCGACGATTGACGGGGATGGTTATCTAGCGCACAAGAAATCGATGGCTCGACGCTGATGTGCGACATGAAACCGTGCGAGAACCCCGGCGTGTTCAACCCTAAGTACATCTTCATGGTCGAGGGTGGTGACGTCAGGGGCTACACGTTCGTCGCGAACGACGTCGAGATCTGCGCCGCCTGCAGCCGCGACCGATCGAAGCTCTCGAACCTTCTCGAGAACATCGACGGGCTCGAGGCGCACGTGAAGACGCTGTGCGAGGAGCCAATCGAGTCGATCAAGGTCGGGTTCGTGCCCATCGAACGTCTCAACTGATCGATGACCATCCGCATCGTCGCCACCTCCGACACGCACGGACTCCATCGCACCATCGAGGTGCCAGAGGGCGACGTCTTCGTGCACGCGGGCGACATCACGATGAACGGTGAGGTCGACGTCCTCGCGGACTTCGCCAGGTGGCTCGCCGCGCTCCCGCACGAACACAAGATCGTCGTGCCGGGCAACCATGACAAGTCCCTCGACATCGGCCAGACGAAGTACGACGGCGCCGCGGCGCGCCTCTTCGACGTCGCGAACGTGCACTACCTCGTCGATGCGTCGCGCGTGCTCGAGGTGCGGGGCGAGAAGTTCAAGGTGTACGGCGCTCCGTGGGTCCCGAACCTCCCGGGCTGGGCGTTCTGGGACCGCGGCTACGACAAGTTTGAGCACGCGCCGCGCGACGTGGATCTGCTCGTCACGCACGGCCCGCCGCTCGGCATCCGCGACGACGACGTCATGGACACGCACTTCGGCTCGCCCCACATCGTGCGCTACCTGAACCGGTCACCGATGCTCAAGGCCCACATCTTCGGCCACGTCCACGAGGGCTACGGCATGCACAAGCGCGGCGAGATCCTCTTCGCGAACGCGTGCGCGTGTAACCGCAGCTACGAGCCCGTGAACCCGCCGCTCGTCCTGGATATTTAGCTGGGCCGAGGTCAAGATCCCGGGGCGGCATAAGCCGCGGCAAGGAGAGGGTATGGAATCGACTTTCGGTCTGTGGCTGGACGGTCACGGCTGGCTCAAGTCAGCCGGTTCACGCGTCACCGGCACCCGCGAGCAGATGCTCGACACCAAACGCTGGATGCGCCTCTACGGCTCGCCGTTCCAGGCGTCATGGGCGCTCCGGCGTGTTGGGAACCGGGGAGCTGGGGTAGAATAGACCTATGCAATTCGTCGGTCCTCTCTACACGCGCGGCGTCCCGGCCCCGAAGGGCGGCGTCCCCACCACCGTCGGCACCCGGGTCATCTCGCCGGTCGTCCGCCGGAGATATAGGCCTTCGCCGCCAGCGATCGTCCAGCAAGAGTCTCCCCCGAAGAAGTAAGTCAGAAAACCGGAAATTCTCCGTCCTTCGGGCCATGACGTCATCCGTGTTGCCGCCGCAGGCCGCACTCCCGCTCGTCCCAGTCCCCAAGAACGACCGCCAGCGCGAGAGGCTCCTCGTGGAGGCCCTCCGCTGGTGCCAAGAGAACGCGCGGTGCATCGACACCCGCCGGTACGTGAGCCGCGTGCTCACCGTGTGCAGCGGGAAATAAACAGGGACCCTCGCCTTTCGGACTGAGGGCCCCGACTCGCCCATCGAGACGAAGCGAGGTAGTCACGGGAGTATAGACGAAAGTCGAGGTATGCTCGAGCCCGAGCCGATGCCTAAACCCATCCCCGTCTTCTACACGCCCCGGATGATCGCCGAGTCTGGCTGCGAGTCGCCGAGCGCGGCCAAACCCGTCGCGGTCGTCGAGTCCTGGAGCAAGCAGTTCCCGATCGAGATCATCGAGCCGGCGCCGGCCGAGTTCGAAGAGCTTGCGATGGCGCACGATGCCGAGTTCGTGAAGCTCGTGCTCCTCGGCGCCCGCGCGAACGGGTTCGGCAACAAGTCCAAGGAGGTCGCGGCGTCGCTCCCGTACACGTCTGGCGCGATGCTCGCGGCAGCCAGGCACGTCACCCTCCGCGGCGGCGCCGCGGCCGCCCCGTGCTCGGGGTTCCACCACGCGGGCTACGCGAGCGCCGAGGGGTTCTGCACGTTCAACGGCCTCATGGTCACGGCGCTCGCGTTGAAGAAGGACGACCAGGTCGATCGCGTCGGCATCCTCGACCTCGACATGCACTACGGCAACGGCACCGACAACATCATCAGAAAGCTCTCGTGCGAAAGCTGGATCCGGCACTTCACCGGGGGCGCCAGATACACGAGCGCGGCGCAGGTGCCGGAGTTCTTCTCGCAGAAGCTCCCCGAGGTCCTCGCCGCGATGGCGACGTGCGACCTCGTCCTCTACCAGGCCGGCGCCGACCCGCACATCAACGACCCTTACGGCGGATGGCTCACGACCGAGGAGCTTCGGAAGCGCGACGCGATGGTCTTCGACGCGCTCCGCGAGCGCGACGTTCCGGTCGCGTGGAACCTCGCGGGCGGCTACCAGCGCGACGCGGACGGGGGCATCTCGAAGGTGCTCGAGGTTCACGACAACACCATGCGGGAATGCATTCGGGCGTTCGGCGGGTGAAGATGTGTTCGCCTACGACTTCAGGAATTGACGGTAAAATGACGGGCGGGGCCCGGCGGCGTAACATCCGGGACCATGGATGACGAAGCCAACAAGTCGAACGAGGAGCTGAAGCAGCAGATGAACGCGCTCCTCAGCGCCGCGGAGACCCAGAGCGCCCAGGTGAAACAGGCTCGCGAGCAGTTCGAGACCGTCCGCGACAGGATCATGTCCGGGATGAACTTCCCGGACGAGCAGTTCAGGGAGGGGTTCCGCGTCACGCTCGAGAACCTCTACACCTACGGGCACACGGCGGGCTCTGCCTGCGAGACGGCCCTCGCGATACGCGAGCAGCTCGATCTCCTCACCAAGATGAACGACGGCATCGACGCGCGGAACAAGGCGAACGACGAGCGCGCCATCGCGGAGGAGAAGGCAAGGACCGAGCGGGACGAGAGGGCGCTCGAGTACCAGCGGCAGCAGCTCGCGGCGCTGGAGAAGCAGGACAAGGCGAGGGCCGAACGGGACGAGAGGGCGCTCGAGTACCAGCGGTGCCAGGTGAGGGTACTGGAGGAACTCACGCTCGTCCTCAAGGGTCCCCACTGACATGCTCTCCCTCAGCAGGGAGGAGATGCTGCCGATGTCGACGGACGACATCGTAAGCCACGTGCGCTCGCTGGAGCGCGAGAAAGAGGTCTTCGGCAGGCTCCACGAGCCCGTCCTCGGGGCGATGTCGAAGACCAGGCTCATTGACCATGCGATCGGTCTCCAGTGGGAGATCACCCGCTTGCGGGCTTTGGCCGTCGGGACCAGCGGGAGGCCGTGACGATGGAGCGCGCTCTTGCCTGGCTTGCGGCGGGCGGCGCTGCCCTATGCTTTCTCGCCGCGTTCGTCATCGCGTGGCTCGAGCGCCGGCCAGCGCGAGCGCGTAAGTCTGAAAATCGGAAAAACTGATGGTTCATGGCAAGCCCACGCTCGCTGACCTGAGGTACGCCACGCCCGCGCCGTGTCCACTCTGCGGGAGGCCGAACCACCGGCCGAGTGACCACCACCTCGTGCCCCTGGCGAGGGGCGGCGACGCGACCGCCACGGTCTGCCGCGATTGCCACGACGCGATCCACGCGATGTTCTCGAACAAGGAATTGGAGAAGCGATACTCGAGCGTCGAGGCGCTCATGGCGCACGAAGCGTTCGCCAAGACGATCGCGTTCATCGGCAAGCAGCGGGGAAGCGTCCGCACGAGGCTCTCGAACACCCAGAAGCGCCGCGGGCGGAACGGCTAAAAAAGACTGGCGCGAGCGTCAGGAAGCAGTAGCCTCTCCGTCCGAGTCGTCATGTTCAAGAAAGTGAAACTTCGCCCGCTCCATACGTGACCTCGTAAGAGGAATCTCCGTATGGTGGGTGTAGCCAAGTGGTAAGGCGCTGCGTTGTGGCCGCAGTATTCGCGGGTTCGAACCCCGTCACTCACCCAAAAAAGTTCTTGCACGTCTCTGAAATCCATGTCCTAGTGATCAAAGACACTCCGATGCACACCTCGATGCCGAAATCACCCATAGCGACCCGGAGGCCCCAAGGCCTACCTGGGTCGTGGTGCACCCCGTCGGGTATCGCCCAAGGCGGCATTTCGTGCCCGATGACAACGACCGGAGTCGATAGCCTTGCACGCGTGTATCCGGCCTCCTCCAGCGAACTGAAGTTCGCGACGCGCAATCAGGAGGCCGGTACCTAGAGGCGGTTCTTTCACTCGCTCGCAGGAGCAGAAAGGGCCGCCTCGAATCCGAGAGCGGCCCTTTTCGCGTTTGGGGGCATTTCAGGGTCCGAAAAATTTGAAGGAGCGCAGATCACGCACTAGCGATCTGCCCAAGCGGCGACTGCCGATCACAGGAGACGTGTGTCCGATGAACGCCATGACTCGAGAACGATATCGAAGCTCCGAACTCCCATGCGCCATGCGGCGCCAAAGCATCGAGATGCTGGGGTGCGTTCTGAGCAATGGAAGCTCTAGCCGGCTGTAACCCGGTGGCCTTACGGCAAGTGGTTCGATTCCACCGTGCCCCACGAAGAGAAAGAAGAAGACGATGAAATCAACGACCCTTGGAAGTACCCGAAGGGGTAAGACCGTGCCCGTGAAGACGGGCCCAAAAGGAAGCGAGGGACGTTAGCACCAAGGTGGTGCAGCCGCCTTTTAAGCGGCAAGGGCTCGGTCCGATTCCGAGGCGTCCCACTCGATCGCAAGATCGAAGACGGGGCGTTAGCTCAGTTGGTAGCAGCAGCAGATTCTTAATCTGACGGTCGCGGGTTCGATCCCCGCACGCCCCACGCAGTCACTCGGGTCTCGTCTAACGGTAAGACAGCGGTCTCTGGAACCGCGAATGAGGGTTCAACTCCTTCGACCCGAACCGGCGCTCACTCGAGCGCTTGCACCTTGAAAACCTGAAAGGACGTGACGCGCGCGGCGGGCTCTCCGCCACGCGGGCGGTCTCTCCTGTTCGTCAAGAAACGCCGGGGAGGGCCGCATGGCCCTCCCCATATTCACGGAGTCTCAGTGTTGGTACTGATCCGCGGCTGTTAACCGCGCCGTCCCTGGTTCGATTCCAGGTCCGTGAGCTGCGCCGACGCGCAAGGTGCAACCCCCGTTTTGTAAATGGGTGGTCGAGGGTTCGAGATCCCTCCGTCGGCTCCATGCCCGTATAGCTCCAAGGTGGAGCACTGGTATCGTAAACCAGCGGGAGCGGTCCGATTCCGCTTGCGGGCTCCGAGCGCCCTTCGTCTAGTGGTCTGGATCCTCGACTTTCAATCGAGAGGTGAGGGATCGTTCCCCTCAGGGCGCACAAGTCCACATCTACTCAAATACTCGTGTCCCTATCGTCTAGACGGCCAAGGACGGTACCCTCTCAAGGTACAAACCGGGGTTCGAATCCCCGTGGGGACGCAAACGGGCAGAGAGCTAGTCTAGTGATAGCGCCGGTCTGAAGAGCCGGATAACTCGGTGCGATCCCGAGTCTGCCCACTGTATACTGATCGCATGACCAAACCTGATCTCCAACGCGAGGCGATTCGTTTACGAGTCAAGGAGCGCAAATCATTAGGAGAGATTCAATCTCTCCTTAGCGTAGCGAAGAGCACGCTCAGCCTTTGGCTTCGACCGTATCCTCTTTCACATGATGAAATGAAAAGAAGGCTCGTAGCGAATGCTAAATCGAGGAAAGGTACACGAACGAGCCGAACACTGATGTTACAACCGAAGGTCTACTCGGATCTTTACCAGGTCGTGAAGGAGTACCGATTGAAGCGATACCAGATCGCTCAAGTAGCAGAGACGGCAATCATGCTACGACTACTTGCGCGCGGGTATAGCGTGTACGGCTCCGTCTTTGATGGGGATCGAGCAGACTGGTTGGTCGAGGTCGGTAACAATCTTTGGAAAATTCAAGTCAAGTCTACAGTACAAGGCCATACCGGCTTACCAATAGTAACGTTACGCCGAGCTAATTCGTCGAAAACCGGTCCCAAGCGTTACGTCAAGGGAGAATTCGATTTTATCGTCGGATATGACTTGAGGACTGACACGGCGTATGTTTGGTCCTGGAAAGAAGCCGAAAATCATCGGGTCTCAATAGCAATTCATCCAGATGCTAAAGAGGCTTGGCACAAATTGAAGAACGGCTAGGTGTAGCTCAACCTGGTAGAGCACTCCGTTTGGGTCGGAGATATGCTGGTTCAAATCCAGTCACCTAGACCATGCCACCGTGGCGGAGCCCCGGTAGACGCGCTGGCTTGAGGTGCCAGTGTCCGAAAGGACGTGTAGGTTCGAATCCTATCGGTGGCACCGAGCGCCTGTAGCCCAAGAGCAGAGGCATCAGTTTCAAGAACTGACCAGTGTCGTTGCAACCACGACCAGGCGCACCAAGTGGACCTAGCCCAACTGGTAGGAGGCGATCGATTTAAGATCGATGCAGTGCCGGTCCGAATCCGGCGGTCCACACCGTCCATCATCTCCTCGTCTCGGCGGATCCCGAGCATTCGTTTCCTAAACGAATTGTCTGCGTTCGACTCGCAGCGAGGAGACTACGCCCTCGTACGCATCTAGTGAGGCGACTCCGCTGTCTACGGAGCGAGGCCAGTGCGATCCTGGTCGGGGGCGCCACAGGAGCGAGGCCATGGTTGCCGGCGGGCCTCCAAAACCCGCGCCGAGTGAGTTCGATTCTCACCGCTCCTGCCGGGGAAAGAGGCAAGCGCTGCCGCCGTGACAGGCTGCACGTGGCGAGTAGCTCTCGACCGCCTCATCCCCTCCTTCACAAATACACACACGGGTCCTTAGCTCTAACTGGGAGAGCGCCAGGTTTGCACCTTGGAGGTTGTCGGTTCGATCCCGACAGGATCCACCGAGTAGTCATCACTCGCGGGACGCATACACGCATAGGGGTTCGCCCCAATCGTTGGTTCGATTCCAACTTTTCCCCATTACGGAGAGAAACGCCGGTGGTCGGCAGTTAGCCCTCGAAGCTAATCAAAACCGGTCGCAAGACCGTGCACCTCGCACTCGATGATCACTCGATTTGCTGACGTAGCTCTAAGGTAGAGCGCCGCTTTGGTATAGCGGAGGAACGGATTCGATTTCCGTCGTCAGCTCTGGCGGAGCTGCTCCGTCAACACGCGGGCATGGCCGAATGGTTAGGCACCAGGTTTCCACCCTGGCTATCGGAGTTCGATCCTCCGTGCCCGCTCCGCGCGCCTTGCGGGTGTAGCTCGAGGGTCGAGCAGCGCGTTCCCAACGCGAAGGTGGGGCTTCGATTGCCCTCACCCGCTCTGATGACTCTGATGATGTGATGAGCAAGTGTGTTTGCGGGTGTAGCTCAGTAGTAGAGCAGCGCGTTGCCAACGCGAAGATCGTGGGTGCAGATCCCACCACCCGCTCTGTGAGTCCGTTCGCTGGCGCGGCAGCCGGTCTGCAAAATCGGCTTCGAGGGTCCAATTCCCTCCGGACTCTCCACGTCACGGTCGCTCTGAGGCCGCGACGGGCCTCGCTCTCGTCCTGATGGATCAGGCAGCGGATTTCTAAATCGCATGACGTGTGTTCGAATCACACCGAGAGCACGAAGTGAGAGTGGCGATATCGCGTATACGATCCACACCGGACTGAAACCCCGGTCTTCGTGGTGACTCATCGAGTGCACGGTAGAACCTGGAGTCGCTAGTCACGATCCCGGCTCTCACTTCGATAACACCAACTGCCAACCGCTTGACTCGCTTCCGCTTACCAGTTTAGCTACAGTATGAACTGCAAGTCGTGCAAAACTCCGATCCCTAGTTGGGCGAGGATCAAGGGCCGACTCGTTAGTCTCTCCAAGAGACGGTACTGTCTCACGTGCTCACCATTTGGGAAACGCACGATGAACAGAAAGGCTGGCAACACTAAACGATGTCCGAAATGTCGTTGTGATAACTTGACGGCCAACGATTTCTATACACGCAGGAAGAAGGTCGGCATCGGCAACCTTAGTCCTTGGTGCAAAGAATGCTCTAAGCGTGACGGAACCGTTAGACAGCGTAAGTTCAAAGAGAAGTGTGTGAAGTATAAAGGAGGCGCCTGTTGCAGGTGTGGATATTCCAAGTGTTTCGGTGCGCTGGAATTTCATCATAGAGACCCTGCTCAGAAAGATTTTAGCTTGAGTCGCGTTAGAAACCATAAATGGACTAAAGACCTTCAACGCGAACTCAACAAATGTGACTTGTTGTGCGCGAACTGTCATAGAGAGACCCATGAAAAACTCGGTCTTTCCTAATATATCTCTCCGTCGTGGCGGACCCACGCTCTGGTCTACGAAACCAGTTGTCTAGGTTCAACTCCTAGCGGAGAGGCCAATCGCTTCTCTCTGTCCGTGCGGATCACGGCAGCGCCCTCCGAAGGCGTTTGACTGCGTTCGAGTCGCAGCAGAGAGGCCGCGGAGAGAGGTAGACATAGTCCTCACTAGCGCTCATAACGCTAGCAATCTGGGTGCAACACCAGCTCCGCAACCACATGATCGCGGTAACGCTCGGAGCGAGGCGGTCCTCATAAGGCTGACCAAGGCAGTTCGACTCTGTCTACCGCGACTACCGATTACGCCACGCTATCCTAATTGGTAAAGGAGCTACGTTCAGATCGTAGAATTCTCAGTTCGAATCTGAGGCGTGGTACTGCTGGGGGTATCGTCCAATGGCAGGACCGCAGATTTTGAATCTGTTTATGGGAGTTCGACCCTCTCTACCCCAACTACCGGTCGCGAGATCGGGAGACGTCGCGAGACGTCGCGCCAAACAGTCCGGACCCCGTCCGCGGGCGATCGCGTACGGGGCGGCGCCAACATCATCAGAGTGTCGTCCAATCTGGTAGGGCACGTGCTTCGGGTGCACGGTATCCCGGTTCAAATCCGGGCACTCTGACCACGCGGGTCCATCGTCCAACACGTAGGATGTCTCCCCCACACGGAGAAGATGACAGTGCGAATCTGTCTGGACCTACTATGGGAAGCGAGTGAGCTGGTGAACACGCTACCTCGACAAGGTAGATCCGATGGGTCCGATCCCCATGCTTCCCACCGACCGCCGGTAGTTCAATAGGTCACAGAACCCCCGGCTCATAACCGGACATGTACCAGTTCGAATCTGGTCTGGCGGACAACCGAGTACCGAGTCCGGGAATCTCGGTCTCGAACGTCTACAGTCACGTCGCACGATCCTTCGCATTCGAGCCTACACGCCATGCCCTCATACGGCACCACGCTGAAGGATTCAGCTCCAAAACAAAAAGCGCTCGCGTCACTCGGATCGTGCGATATCTTTTCTCACCAAACCCTCGAAACTGAAAACCGGAACCGGATGGTCAGGTCGACCGGCGTTGCCTGATAAGCAGCGTGGCTCGGGTTCAATTCCCAGCGGTTCCACTATCCCGGCACGGGCTGCCTCCGGCCACTCGGAGTGTCGTGCGTCGCCAGAAACGGAATTTGCCATGACCTCCCACAGCTCCACCCTCATCCTCAACCACTACATGGTCCCGCACCGGATCGCATCCTGGCAGGACGCCATCACCGAGCTTTTCACCGGCAAGGTGGAGATCCTCGAGTGGTACGACGAGATCGTCTACCAGAACGCGGACCGCGGGATCACGATGAAGATGCCCGCCGTCGCGAGGCTCCTGAAGCCCGTCGCGTCGCACAAGAAGGGCGTGAAGTTCTCGAGGGTCAACGTCATGGCCCGCGACAACTTCATCTGCCAGTACTGCGGCACGAAGTACACGATGCACGACCTCAACTACGACCACGTCGTGCCCCGCGTCCAGGGCGGCAAGACGGTCTGGGAGAACATCGTGACGAGCTGCTACGACTGCAACGACAAGAAGGGCGCCCGCACCCCCGAGCAGGCGAAGATGAAGCTCATTCGCAAGCCCTTCAGGCCCAAGACCCTCCCCCTCGCGCAGCCCGTTCTCGCGATGAGGAACATCCCACCCGAGTGGGAGCCGTTCACGGGCAGCGTCACAGCGTAAGCTGCGATGTTTCGGAGTGTGGCTCAGTCTGGTAGAGCGCTCGGCTGGGGGCCGAGAGATCACAGGTTCAAATCCTGTCACTCCGACTGATGTATCCTTGGGGGCATGACGCCCTACGACAACGAGTTCGGGATCCCGAAAGAAGAATGGGAGGCGGTATGCGCCGAGATCGGGGAGAAGAACCCCTACTTCGACCCCCGCAACTTCCAGAACAAAATGACCGCGGCGCAGGTGTGGAGCGTGAGGCAAATTCTGAAACTCAGAAATCACCAGCACGCGCCGCCCCTCGAGCTGATGCGATTCAAATGACCCATGGAGAGTGAACCTGGCAGGGCCAGGGCTCGGTTGGAAGCCGATGCGGCGGCTGTAAAAAGTCGCTGAGTTTCGAGTACTTCGCTCTCCGCTTCACGACGAACAGGTAAACGTCCACGGAAAACAAATCGGCGAAGCGCCGAACTTGTTTCGAAAGCAATGTGGCGTCGCAAGGCGCTGGGGTGCAAGTCCTCTGTTTTCCGCCACGGAAGGTGCCGTCCATGGAGGACAACCGGCTTTGAACACCGGTGGGAGCCGCAAGGCTAGGAGTTCGACCCTCTCACTTTCCGCCCAGTATTTCTGGAAGTCGAATCTGCAAAGCGCAGGGCCTCCCCGCTAAGGAGTGCGTCGTCGCAAGACGATGTGGTTCGTGTCCACCGATTTCCGCCACGCTGCCGTCAGGTAACCGTTACTATGACGTCTCCTCACGGCCCGCGTCGTTTCCTTCAACAAGGAGCATTTGCCAATGACCCGTTACTCGAGCCACGTCTCTGCCCTCGCGACCCCCCAGATGGAGAAGGCGCGCGAGGATCAGGTCCCGAACAACGCCGGCGGCTACGTCTTCCAGCTCGATTGCTGGAAGCGGCTCGACCGGTTCCTCGTCCTCGGCACAGAGGGGGGCACATACTACGTGAGCGAGAAGAAGCACACGATCCAGGCGAGCGAAGCCGTCAAGGAGTGCATCAAGAAGGACGGGCCCCGCACGATCGCGCGCATCGTCGAGATCTCCGACGCAGGCCGCGCCCCCAAGAACGACCCCGCCATCTTCGCGCTCGCGATGTGCGCCGGCGCCGACAACCCCGCGACGCGCCAGGCCGCGCTCGCAGCGCTCCCGAAGGTGTGCCGCATCGGCACGCACCTCTTCCACTTCGCGGCCGACGTCGAGCATTTCCGGCGCTGGGGCCGGTCCCTCAGGACCGCCGTCGGCAAGTGGTACAACGAGAAGCCCGCCGAGGACCTCGCGTACGACGCGATCAAGTACCAGCAGAGGGACGGCTGGGCGCACAAGGACGTCCTTCGCCTCTCGCACCCGGTGCCGAAGACCCCCGAGCACGCGGCCGTCATGCGCTACGTGACCGTCGGCATGACCTCTTTCGGCGAGAAGCGCGAGAAGCATGCGCGCGACAAAGTCGCCGACGTGTCCAAGCTCCCGGCGATCATCGCCGCGTTCGAGGAGATCCACTCGGGCGTGGACGAGAGACGCGCCTGCGCACTCATCAAGGAGTACCGTCTCAGCCACGAGATGATCCCGAACGAGCTGAAAGGCAAGCCGGAGATCTGGGAGGCGATGCTCCCGAACCTCGGTGTCACGGCCCTCATCCGGAACCTCGGCAAGCTCTCGAGCCTCGGACTCACGAAGCCCCTCTCTCAGCACTCGAAGTTCGTCGTGGGCAAGCTCACCGACAAGGCCGTGCTGAAGAAGGGCCGCGTCCACCCCATGAGCGTCCTCTACGCGATGAAGACCTACGCGCAGGGTCACGGCGAGAAGGGCTCGCTCTCATGGAGCGCCGAGCGCTCGATCGTCGACGCGCTCGACGACGCCTTCTACGCGTGCTTCGACAACATCGAGCCGACCGGCAAGGCGATGCTCCTCGCGCTCGACGTCTCGGGCTCCATGGGCGCAGCCATGGGCGGGACCACGGTCACGTGCCGCGAAGCCAGCGCCGCCATGGCGATGGTCACCGCGCGCACGGAGAAGAACTGGGCGATCGTCGGCTTCACCTCCGGCGGCCGCGGCTACGGCGGCATGCACGGCGGGGACCCCTCGGGCCTCACCGAGCTGAAGATTTCGCCGCGCCAGAGGCTCGACGACGTCGTCAAGGTGATCTCGAACCTGGACTTCGGCGGGACGGACTGCTCGCTCCCGATGCTCTACGCGAGCAAGCACTGCCTCGCGGTCGACGTTTTTCACATTTATACCGACAACGAGACCTGGGCCGGGAACATCCAGCCGTTCCAGGCGCTCAAGCAGTACCGGCAGAAGTCCGGTCGCGCCGGCAAGCTCGCCGTCGTAGGTATGACGGCCTCGGGCTTCTCGATCGCGGACCCCTCCGACGCCGGGATGCTTGACGTCGTCGGCATGGATCCGTCCGTACCGAACGTCCTCTCGAACTTCGCGGCTGACGCCGCTCCGTCGACGGAGAACAGGAGTTAGCTCCCGCCATCTCCTGGCGGGCTTTGCACGTCCGTGAAGCTCGTGATACAAGAAAAACTGTTCGGGTCGTTGTGGTTGCCTTACCTGGCAAATGTAAACGGCAGCCGCGTCTCTTCATCCGGACAATGATCGCCGCACTGGGTCGTAGTCATTCGCTAATCAAACAGCACGTCGCGGGTTCGAGTCCCGCCTGATGCCGCGAGGCAGCAGTAGCTCAGTTGGCAGAGCAGCCGTCAAACGCGAGAGACGCTTCTTCATCCAGCGCACTTTTTACGAAAGACAAAGAAAGGATTGACTGTCGGGTCGTTGTCGTTCGGTTACCGCTTGAAACGCGGGTGACATGGGTTCGAATCCCATCGGCGCCGTAAGAAGTGCTGTCGTCTAGTGGCAGGACACCTAACCCCGAGTGACGCTCTTCATCCGACGGATTTTTTGATAGAAAGAAAAACCTGCTGGGTCGGCCGTGTTCGATTACCCATAGGAGGCGGAGGATGCCTGGTTTGAATCCGGGTCAGGCCGACAATCGGCCTGTAGCTCAGTGATAGAGCGCCGAAAATATTCGAGCGCATCTCTTCATCCAGCAGATATTCTCAAAAAATGAGTCTCGGGCCGGAGCGGGTGGTTCATCCAGATCTTTTCTGACCAAAAACCACCCGCGCTACTTCGTCCGGGCTTTTCTACT
>Ga0181524_10001421_pt1 | contig 27380 bp, 22 predicted proteins | sample PEATcosm2014_Bin_34_FD_119761 | JGI IMG/M metagenome (GOLD analysis project Ga0181524, IMG submission 119761) | Peatland microbial communities from MTU Mesocosm Facility, Houghton, MI, USA - PEATcosm2014_Bin05_60_metaG | ecosystem: Environmental > Terrestrial > Soil > Wetlands > Peat | place... | reverse complement strand
TCGACGAGGGTCCCAATTATCGGGCCTGGCTTTTCAGGAAAAATAAGGGAGATCACCCCCTCCGCCTCACCAACCGCGCAAAAATCGACTCCTGTTCGAATCGATTTTGGAGCTAAAGCTCACTGAAACACAGGGGCAAAGTGCGCCGTGGTAGACGACAGACTCGTAGGGGTTCGAACGTAAAGCGGCGACACATAGCTCACAAATGCCTGGCCGTCGACCTTTCTCAGGTCTTCTGTTGTAGACAGGGTCTCCAGCATACTATGTCCTTTATGGTCAATCGGCCCAAAGAAATCAGTTTCCACTCTCATGGATCGACCAGTTGCCAGATGCACTGTATATAGATTGCCCTCCTTCCCGACATCCTCGGGGCCAGCAGTGAAATGGCTCCCTCTAAGCTTATCGTATACTGTCAGCTTAAATGACCCTTTCTCTAAGAAATACGTTAAATACTTCCTTGGGCAGTAGTGGTGGTGCTTCGGCGTGTTGGTCATGGATTTCGCGGGTTTGGGTCTTGCCACTTACCTCATAGCACCTCGGTCGTATTCATGGCCGCACAAGACCAAACATATAGTCGTTCAATGTTTGCCTCGCGTAACGTGGGCGTGATGACCAGACACAATACATTATCGATGGACTCTGACCTTCCGTCTTGCGTAATATCTCAATGACATCGGAATAAGAATAGGGGCTAGCATGATGGCGTAAAGCAGGCCGACGCCATCGCTCGGAATGCAATAGCAGCAAGCAAATACAAAACAGCCGACATACAATATTGCATACGAATAGGTGAAAGCAACCTGCTTTCGATTTAGGGGCAATACTTCGTGAATCAGGAAAGACGAGAGTCCACGTGAAGAGATGCGATAACTCTCTAAAGGTGCAACGGGAATCCAACAAACAGTAAGCCACGCGGTGGTTATGTATGTTCCATCTAGGAGGAAGTCTCTTTTCCCAAGCACAGTCGTTCCAGTTCCGTTAAACCTATGGAACCGATCTATTGTTGGTTCCTTCTTCTTCTTGTCAGGAGCAGCCCCAACCGAGACTGGGTGTGGTTCTTTTATGCCGTCTAGGGATGCAGTAAAGGTATCAACCCCACCTCTCTTTTTAGCCTCGATACGAGCTTCATTTATGGCCTCTGGGCTAAAGTCGTCTTGTGCGTCAAGCATAGCCTTGAGGTCCTGTTTACCCAAGCTGCGTATATGCTTTTGTAAGTTAGTCGCCATTGCCCCTGCTCGCGTTCAGGTTTCTTAAGCTGTTTGCCCTTTTTTACCCAATCAGAACCCTGGCGTCAACTCCAAACTTGCAGATAATCTCCCCATCACCAGCACCTCACTGCCACCCCTCCATCGAATCCAAAGCCCTCCTCTTGAGGACATCATCCAGGTCCAAAGTGGCCACAACTTCCTCCCCCTTGCCGACTCCTCAGCGCTTGAACCAGCTCGACCACCTCGGCATACCGCGCGAGGCAGCTCGGAGAGGCGCGGTTAGGGATTGCTGCCAGAAGCCATTCTAAAGTAATACGTTAGAATGGCCGCTAGTGCAGAAATGATGACAGCGACAAGCCCGACAACCTGAAGCCTGAGCTTTAAGCGTTCTTGGCGAGCTTTATCTCGGCTGTCCAACCAATCGGCCGCATTGGTGTTTGGAAAAGCGGCCTTTTGGGCGTTTCTGTTGACAACGTCGATAAGCCTTCTGTCGCACATATACCTGACTACCGTATCATAGTCGGCCTGGCTGCCTATACCGGCATCCTTGGCAACTACATTAAGCAGCCTGCAATCAAGAAAAGTGCGACCGGCTCGCTGCTCCTTCATCAATAAGCGGATTACTCGTTCAACGGACTTTTCTACGTTCATGCGCTATACTTAGTGCAAACCCACCAGAGGAATCAAGAGGAACTTATGGCAGTTGTGGCAGTTGCGGCAGTTGCGGCAGTTGTGGCAGTTGTGGCAGTTGTCTTTGTGTGTCTCCATTTTCGCTGCCGTGCATAATGGAGCAGCGTGCCCTCTGCCGGCAGAAGGTGCTTCGCCTTGCCGTTTTCCTGGCGTTTGAACCACCTCGACCAGCTCTTCATGCCGGGGCTGGGGTCAAACTGAACCTGGGGCATCGTGGGCGCTGGGGAAGGGGAAAATCACAGCAATAGGCGGGTATCCTTGAGTTTCACGGTTCAGGTTCATCCAGACTGTTGACCTGCTGAGCCCAATCGAATAATCTCCGGGTATGGCAGCGAAGTCCAAGCAAGAGAAAGGGCGAGCGGAAGGCGAAGTTCAACCAACTTCGTCCCCTGCTCGCCGCAGATTGTCCACGTCCATAGAAGGCATATCTCGTTGGACACACCCAATCCATGTTTAGGCGCTACCGTAAACCACTAGTTTCTCTCTTCCGGGACGTGCAGACTCTGAATCGCAACCCGGAGGATTTGCCGCTATGCTTCTCGATTCAGGAGCGGCTCCTGACCTATATTCGCCGCACGGAACATAGAATCAGAACTGTAAAGGACCAAGCCGCTCATCTACATCGTTTGATACACCACGGTCGCTTAGCCCATGAGGACGTTATCAAACTAAAGGCGCTTCTTGCCCACAGGTATGCGAAGAAGGCCGCATACCAAACTCTTCTGTCGGTTTTTCGTGATGTTGGAGACGGTATAGCCTTCATATATCTGGATAAATGGGACATCAAGCCCTTGTGCCTCTTGAAGGAGAACGCTGGGTTTATATCTGGGAAACGAGGGCTAAGGTTGGAGTTGCAGATATTTAGAGACTCCAAGAGGTTGAACCTTCCATGTATATTTAACGACATAACCAATTCACTTCGCTATGGGGACATTACATTGGCTGGAGGCGGCCTTCCCAGAATAATTGAGGTAAAGTCTGGACGACAAAGGAAGAGAGATGCGCGAGCCGACCGTCAGGTAGAACGTGGAAACAGAATTCTCAAATACTTGAGAGATGACCAGGGAGAAGGGGTCTATCCAGGCTACGCGAACATAACGTTGCATAGACGCGAGTTATTCTACGAGGAAAAGCACCACCAACAGGAGGTGACAAATCTGTTAGCGGACGCCCTAGTGTCTAAGAAGAGCCTCACCAGGACAATCGAGAAGGGCTTGCACTACCATATTGCCGTTCCTGGGGACGCAGGCATTGGGAACCGGGACCAATTGCCCAAAGGGTCAAAGATGTCGTGTTGGTATGTAACCAGCGAGGAATACAGCAATATGGCCTATTACCCGTTCACTCTCTCTATCGCCCATCCTGAATCATTGTTTGAGTTTTATGACGGCAAGTGCCTGGTCGTCGTCTTTATAGACTTCACTGTTATTGAGGAGGAATTGGCGAAAGCCGGGGCTACGTTAGAAGTGCGTAACGACGGTGAAGGTGATTTTCTTACGCTCAACAATCGAGACTCAGGCTTACGAGTGAATGTATCGAGGCACTTCATCGGCCGCCTGGCCGGCGAGTTCCTTAGCCTAGAATGGATGCTGCGTCACTGGGTTCTCGAAATAGAGCGTTACTCAAAGGAGCCTGATTTGTTGCGAACCGCAGTGCTGTAACGTTCGAGAGGTGCCATGATAACCGAATTCGCAGAACTCGTTGGCCTAATCTGCCACTTCCGTCAGGAGAAGGGCGACCGCGAAGTTCTAGACCATCAGAGGTTCGTGGAGTGGCTGGAATATCATCGCCATGAGGAACTCAAGAACCTTATCGTCAATACGGCCGCCTTGCGCACTGAGGTTGATAGTCTTCTGCGGTCGGACCATGCTGAGATGATGAAGAAGCTGGACCAGATTGGCGACATCATGGTGAAGCTGCTCGGTCGGATGGATGAGTTTAGGGGTCTTGCTCTAGCGGTAGCCCCCAATGCCCAACTATCCGAACAGGCCATTTTAGTCCTTCGGCAGTTTGTTGAATCTGGTGACGACCAGTTCTTCTATAGCAACTGGGGAGGCGGGCGATGGTCCTTACAGCTCTGTAATAAAGGTGAACAGATTGGAGTCCTGGACCCACGCTTTCTTGCCGACGACCTGAATCAACTCGCAGCCCTACAGCTCCTCAGCGTAGAATACAATTCAGAGGGAATGCCCCTTTATGGCATCACAAGGAATGCAGTTCGCTTTATCGAGACAATTAGTGCGAGCAACTCGACATCCAAATCCATCCAGAAGTCGTCGGAGGGCTAACCACATAATCCGCACTTCGACGACTTATAGGATAGCGTTGGGTTGCTCCTTTATACGCTTCGGCCTTCCACAATCTTGATCTCGTCCTCCGTCAGTCCATAAAGCTCATAAACGAGGGCGTCAATCTGCGTGTCTAATGCAGAGCATTTGTTGCCGTAGAAATCCTTGTCTCTATCGCTATGGGAAGCACTGAGTTGCTGTTTAGCGGTCAACAGTGTCTTGCAGATGGATGACAACTCCTTCACCTTCGGTAGCTCCGACTTTAGCATAGGGAATGGGATTGTGTCCAATTGTGATGCCTTAATCTGAGGAATAACACGAGACTCCCCTTGGTTAGAGAGGCGGTATAAAAAAAGAAACAGACGCGATTGCATTACTGCCATGAACGCCCAAGGGCACAGGCCAGCCTTTGCTTGAAATACATACATTGCGTCCGTCACAAAGATGCTCTGGCTCTCATCAAAGACCATTTCAATTGCCTTGGTTGTGGTTAAGCCGATAAACTTTGGTGACTGGAAGATGCGTGGGTCTCGTGGGCGGTGGAGTGACCACCAAGGGTGCTTACCCTCCTCAACCTCGCGGCATGAATTCAAATGGCGATACTCCTCAAGGAAGTTGAAGGCGTTGGGGTATTTGCGAATGGGTGTCTGCCGGCTTGTATAAAGAATATACTGGTCTGGCGTCCATGGCGCATACCGCTTAATCTGTGCGCCACTCAGGCTGAGCCGCAGGAGTTCCTGTTCAAGTCGCCTTTCCTTTGCTTCGGCGAAGGTGATAACGTGAGCCTCTACCATATCAGGGCTCACTCCGCGCTGGATTGAACCGTTAACCGACTGCAAGAGGGGCGACAGCGAGCCACGCAGCCTGCTGAGAAGCGAAGTGTCCTCTAGAGTGCTCACGAAGAATGTTCGGTGTGGGTCAGCCTGGACAGCCTTTTTCCATTCTGCCCAGGATTTGCTTGCCAGGCTAAGTAATGCCGCTGCCCGTTCTTGAACCTTCAAGGCCGAAAGATTGCCAACGGCAAAGCTCTTCTGGTCTCGACCCGCCGTGATAAACACCGTTGACGTATTCAGGACCTTGGTTCCGAAAATCCCCTGTCCCAAACTAACAAGATGGGTGAGTCCCCTCTGCAATAGGAGTTCACGCGTGGGCTTCGCGTCAACCTGATTCAAAAGCGTGCTAGGAATAATGAAGCCAACCGCGCCTCCCGGCTTTACACAACGAACTGCTCGGTCTATAAAGTAAATGTAAGAATCAATCATTCGGGATATGACGCGCTGGTAGTTGCTGCGTAAGTATTCCAAGGCAACATCCGTAAAATCGGCTCCCCAAGGGGGATTGCCAACAACCGCATCAAATCCGCCCGATTTCATAACATCCGGGAAACGTTGCCGAAAATCCATTGGGTTCAGCTTTCTCTCCTCCAAAGGCTCAAAGAGATGACCACTCAATATGTCGGCTCCAACAAGTGAATTGCCGCAGACGATATTCCTATGTAGCGACGGGAGGAGTGTTTCATGAAATTCAAACTGGTATTCCTGAGCGGTTCCGACAGTCTCTTCCTCCAGCAATTTCAGGTAAAGCGATAACTCGCAGACTTCAACCGCTTGATGGTCTATATCCACACCGTAAATATTGCTCAGTAGAATATCGCGCCTTTGCTTTAGGGATAGGTGCCACCAACCATCATTTCTCAAGACACATCCTGCCTTTTTGGCCTTGTCCGGATTGGCATTGAACCAGTCACGGTCATAGCGCAGCAACAAATCATATACAGTTATCAAAAAGGAGCCACTCCCGCAGGCAATATCAGCAAATCGCATCGCCGAAATCTGTGTTGGGGTCCTCCCCTTGATGAGGGGACCAATGGTATTCTCGACAATGTAACGGTCAACGTATTCAGGCGTGTAATACACACCGCCAGCCTTGCGGACCTCGGGCTTTGGAACTACCTTAGCCCGCTTGCCAGTCACCTCTATAACGTTCCCAAGGAATCGTTCATAAATGCTCCCCAGTATGTGAATCGGGATTAAGTTGAAGTCATACGGCGAATTGATGTGTGCCAACTGTTCGCATATATCAGAAAATGCGTTATCATCTACGTTAAAGTGTGCAGCATCTAGAATCTCATGCTTCTTGAAGACAATGCCGTTATAGATTCCATCGAGCCTTCTTGAGGCTGCTATGAAATCCTGCCATGCAGTGCCTTTGTCTCCAAAAGTGGCCACAAGAGGGTCTGGATGAATGAGCTTATCTTCCAGGAACCGGATAAACACTAATCGGTCGAGCGTGCGCTGTGTAATCTCAGTAAGAGTTTCACCGTCAAGCTGCGGATTACGGTTCTTAAAGGCTCGGGCCAAGGTTTCCCGATGTTCATCGAGTTCTGTTAGAAAGGCGTCATCAATACTTTGGTAAGCACCGCTGAATAACCCCCGTTGAACGGCCCTACCACGCTTCTTCGAAAGGGTTTCAGCAAAGCGTTCAAGCGAAGCATTTGCAACGGCCTCACGAGAGAACAAGTGGAATATCTCACGAAATGTAGCCTCTTTAGTATAATCCGTATAAGCATACTTGTGGATGTCCTGTGCGAGGGCGGTTTCGATGTTCGGCTTATAGCGGCAATCGAGAATGTGGAACTGATTAAAGTCCGTCAGTATAGCAACGGGTGTTTGGCTGTTCCACCCATAACGGATAGTTTGAAAGTAGTTATCCGCCGTCGCAATATCTGCAAACGGTTTCTTTGCTTCGGCGTAGAAGCGCACATCTCGAAAGTTTGGCGCGATGTAGAAGGCATAATCAGCTCGGCGTTGAGATGCGCCTGTTGTAACCGAACGCTCGACCTTTACCTCCTGCTCGAAGGGGTTCTTCTGCTCATCGTGGTTAACATCCCAGCCGAGGGCAATAAAGAACTTGTCAATGAAATCCTTCCGGACTTCCGATTCTTGATAATGCGGAGAGAGAAAATGCGCCCTGCTGGCCTGGAAGTCAGCAACCAGCCCTTTCACCTTTTCAAAGGCTTCTTCAAACGAAGGCGCTTTCATCGCCGGAAGTCTTACAAAGAAACGACCTCAACCGCAAGCGGCATGAAGACGCAACCCCACACCTGCGGAGTTCTGATGTCCAGTCCTCGCGGCACCGGTCACCTTGAGCAGCCAGAAGGTCCAGGCTCCGGGTAGATGAAGGCGGCGGCAGCGGTGGTTGGACAGCATGAAGTGTGCCAGGTGCCTAGTCCTGTTAATCTGGGCGAGCGTCTCTCTGTTGAGGTCTGCTGCGTCAGGCCGATTTCCCGAATCTCCCCGTTATGTTCAGATCCAAATATGGGCAACCTGGTCCTTGTCCATGCGCAAAATATGAAGCCATGAACTGAAAAAGCAAGGCCAAGAGCGTACGCCAAATCCTTGCGTAAGGTCTCTCTTGGAACCGCGGAGAACGCGAAATACGCGGAAAAGAGGCGGCTTTCCGTATTCCGCGTGTTCTGCGGCTCTCTATCTCCTCTCGACTGGCATGAGACTTGAGGGGCTTTGATTCTCCTGATCTTCCTCGCATCCGAACGTTTTCAGCGGCGCGGCGGGCGGGGAGTTCGACAGGGACGCCAGAGCCGCGCCGCTGAAAAACAAGAACAAGGACGGGGGTGGCTGCGCCGGTGCTATAAATGTCGCTCCTACCGGAGCCTGCCCGTCCGCAGTCCGCTCGAGGAATACCTGGCTGGGCGCGAGCGGGGGTGAAGATGTATCGCGTCCGGCTCGAACGTGCGGCTGAGAATGATCCTGGCCGGCTTTCTTCCGAGTTTCACGACCCGGTGACCGAGGCGATTCGGTGCAGGGCCTGCCTATGGTTTGACTCGACCAAGTTGATGTGCGTTTAGAAAAAACCCCGCAGAACCGAACCAAGCTATGGTCTGACCACTCTTCCGCCTCAGCGGTTTCACCGCTGAAACTCTCCAGGTCCAGCCGGCCTTTCAATACCCCGTAATCGGTCTCGTGGTTCCAGCGCCAGTGATAAACCATCAGAAATTCTTCCGTCGGATACTCGACCTCGTCCAGCAACGAAGTCGCCAGGACTTCCAGTTCACCGGTCGACAAACGCAGGCTGACGAACCGTATGGTCAACTCCGCCGGCAAACCCAAAGGCTTCAATTCGGCCCGCTGTTCCGGCCGCGCAAAGAGCTTGACCCGGATACTGCAACCACCTTGGTTCTTGCGAAAGCGGTCCTGCGCCGCCCGAAACGATGTGCTCGAGCAACGGGCGATAAAGTGCAACCCCAATTTCTGGTGCCGCGCCAGGCAGACGAAACCCGTGAATCCCCGGTCATTGATCGTCGCATCACCTGGCTTGGCTCGGGCCAGTTGCTCGATGGCCAAATCCACTTCGCCCAGGCGGCTGGGCTCCAGCCGCCCGTCCAAACCCACCCGGTTGAGCAGATCATAGATGACCGACATCCGCGCTTCGGGATAGCCGGCGCCGCTGGCGTGCAGAATGTGCAAAGTCCACCGCCGCCTGGAAGCGGCGCTCCGGGCAAGTTGCTTACTGGCTCGTTTGCTGTCCCAGTCGCTGGCTGAGTCGATCGATGGTCGTGTCCAGAAAGTCATCGAGCTTGTCCTGGAACTCGACGATCTTCTCGCGTTGCTCAGCGGTCAGTATCGGGTTGATCTTGCCATAGACCTTGTGCCGTTCGACCGCGAGGTCCGCCTCGACCTCCGCCACCTTGGCGGCGGCGGCTCGGATTGCCCCTTCGCCTGCATCCGAGGTATGAATGGACCGGCGCAAAACTCCCTTTGCTTCGTGCAGCCTGACAATCAGCTCCTTGAGAGCCTCCCGCTCCGGCTGGAGATGAGCCTTGATTTGCGCCACCTGGTCATCGGTCAGCCCGAGCTTCTCCCTGACGCGCTCGAACATCTGGGCCCAAACAGGCCGCCGCGAGGCCGGGCCATCGGTGCTCTGGGCCACGGCCGGGTTAGGTGCGGCGGCGATGATGAGCGCGGCAACTCCGATTGCAAATAATTCTCTGTTTCTCATAGCAAGTGCCTTTCGTTATATCTTCCACCCCGCCCGGTACTCGTGCCGGATGAAGCTGGCGGCCTGGGGGCAGTTTGTCGCGCGCAGCCTCTTTGAATCCCAATCGAGCTTGCTGCCCGCCCGGTAGGCGACGTTGCCAAGCAGCACCGTCTCGGTCAGCGCGCCCGAGTAATCAAAGTTGCAGGTCGTCGCTTCGCCGGTCTTGCAGGCGCGTATCCACTCGGCGTGATGTCCGATCGAGTCGGCAATCGACCGAGGGGGCGCGACGAAGCCTGCGAACTCCTTTTCCGGCAGCAGCAGGCGGCGGCCATAATCGGCCAGCACCATGCCTTTGCGCCCGACGAAGAGCACGCCGCTTTTCCATTGGGTCAGCAGTTCCGCCGGCAGCACCATGGCGGGCGGCCCTTTGCCGCCATGATACCACGTCAGCTTGACCGGCGGCCCAGACTCGCGCGCCGGGTATTCGTATTTGAGGATGAGCCACGGCGGCACCGACTCCGGATGGACCGGCGGACCATCGAGGACCTCGGCGGTCAACGGGGTTCGCAAGTCCAGCGCCCAATGCGGCAAATCCAGGTAGTGGCAGCCAAAATCTCCCAGCGCGCCGCCGCCGAAGGCCCACCAGTTCCGCCACAGCATGGGCAGATACTCGGGGCTGTAGGGCCGCTCCTGGACAGGGCCCAGCCAGAGGTCGTAGTGCAACTGGGCGGGCACCGGCGGCGTCTCTTTGGGCCGCTCTTTGCCGCCATAAGTCACATTGACCCACACGTGGGCCTCCTCCACCGCCCCAATGGCCCCGCTCCGCACCAATTCGACCACCCGCCTGTAGTTGGCGCCCGCATGAATCTGGGTGCCGATCTGGGTCGCGCGCCCGGCCTTCCGCGCCGCCTCCATCACAACGCGGCATTCCGAAATCGTTCGCGTCAGGGGTTTCTCGCAATACACGTGCCGTCCGCTCCTCAACGCCGCCACCGTTGCCACCGCATGAGTGTGGTCCGGCGTGGCCACCACCACCGCGTCGATGTCTTTCTGGTCCAGCAGCCGGCGGAAATCATTGTAGGTCTTTGCCGCGGGATGCTTTTGCGACGCCGCCCCCAGCAAGTCATCGTCCACGTCGCACAGCGCCACGATGTTTTCGCTCGAGACGTTCTCCAGGTCATACGCCGCCTGGTGGGCCGCGCCGATCATCCCGATGTTCAGCTTCTCATTGGGCGAGCCTGCCCCGGCTCGCACCGGCGAAAGCCCCCCCAGCCATAGACCCGCGGCGCTGAATGTGCTTTGCTCGAGAAACCTCCGGCGGCTGATGCGAGTGCTCTGTGTTTTCATAGACGGGATATAGTGTATCCGAAGGCTCTCCAACTCGACAATCCCAAACCCTCGCCTAAGATGCTTTGTGAAACCGCGGAATACGGGTATGGGCTGAAACAGCGTGTTAGTGAGATTTGGAGGGAGCCTGACGAAGCTGGGGTGCGGCCGGCGGTCCCGATGCGTCAGCATGTAAAGTGACTTGCCGGTGGTGTAGCTTTCGGATTATGGTCGGGGCATGAAAGGCACCTCGATCACCACCGGGCGCGTTGCGCTCCCATCCTTCGGACAAGCTGGCGCATGTCCGGACATTCCGGCCGAACTGTATCGGACGCGTTTGGCTCGGACCGTGGAGCGCATGCGCGCCGAAAAGCTGGATACGCTGGCCGTCTATGCCGACCGGGAGCATTGCGCGAACCTGGCTTATCTGACCGGTTTTGATCCACGCTTTGAAGAAGCAGTGTTGCTGCTGTCGGCCGAAGGCCGCCGCAAGCTTCTGGTGGGCAATGAATGCATGGGATACCTGCCTGACACCCAGGCGCTCGGATTGGAGGTCGAGCTGTTCCAGGAGTTCAGTCTCATGGGCCAGCCGCGGAATGCCTCGCGACCGTTGAGGCAGATTTTGGGCGACTTCGGCGTGGGCCGCGCTCAACGTATCGGGTGCGCCGGTTGGAAGCATTTTGACGACCATCTGCTTCCGGGAGGCCCGCTGGCGCTCGATGTGCCGGCCTACCTTGCCGACCTCCTGCGCGAGCTGACGGGCGATCCAAAGTGCGTCGTGAATGCCAACGGGCTTTTCATGGACGTTGGCGACGGCCTGCGTGTCTTCAATGAGCCGGCCCAGATCGCCCAGTTCGAGTACGCCTCCTGTGTGACTTCGGAGAGTGTCCTGAATTTGTTGCGCCACCTCCGCCCGGGGCGGGCCGAGTGCGAATTGGAAAAACACCTTGAGACGCACGGCCTGCCGCTCAGTTGTCACCGCATGGTTAGTTTCGGGGACAAGGCCAGGCGCGGCCTGTCCAGCCCATCGGCCCAACGGGCCAAGCGGGGCGACCCCTATACGGTGTGCATTGGCGTCCAAGGGGCGCTGACCTCTCGAGCCGGCATGATCGCGGCCGGCCCTGGCGATCTGAGCGGCGCCCTGCGCGAGTTCTATCCGCGATTGGCCGCGAACTATTTCGACGTGGTTGCCACCTGGTATGAAAACGTTCGGGTCGGCGCGAGCGCGGGCGCCGTGGCGCGCGCCGTTGAGCAAGTCCGGGACGGCAAACTCTACCGCTTCGCCGTCAATCCGGGCCATTACTTGCACCTGGACGAATGGCTCCATTCGCCTTTCTCCGCCGAGAGCCGCGTCAGGCTGCGCTCGGGCATGGCGTTGCAGATGGACATTATTCCGGTGTCACTCGGCCCCTTTTGCTATATCAATGGCGAGGACGGCATTGTCCTGGCCGACGCTCGGTTGCGGACGCAAATGGCTCGGGAGTTCCCGGGCCTATGGAAGCGCGTGCAAGCGCGCCGCGGGTTCATGCGGGATGCCCTCGGCATAGCTATTGACGAATCCGTCCTGCCGCTCAGCAACATCGCCGGCTGGCTCCCACCCTGGGCCTTGGACCTGGACACGGCGTTCATCAAGGGAAAGGGCTGAAGAACTCGGAACATTCTGGAGCCACCATTGGTCTCAACAGCGGCCCCGAGGCATTGCATCAGGCTGGCACGGCCGGTGACAAGGTTTTCCGCAAGCCATTGTAGGAGACGACGTAAGGAGTCTCTGACTGGTTTTTTGGCACAGCAAAGGCCAGCCCCCCTCAGAACCCATGGATCAGAGACTCCTTGCGTCGTCTCCTACAGTTAGGAAATGGGGATCGCTTTGGCGACTTCGTCGATAGCCCTGGTCAGGCCGGAACAGGCCCGCGATGGCCCGGGCAGCCCGGCGGCTGGCGCCCGGAGGACCCAGGGAACCAACGATCTCCGCCAGCCGGGCCTTGATGGCGGCCCGGCGCTTTTCATCGCGCAGCAACTCGAGGGCGGCGCGCGCGAGGTTTTCTGCCGTGGCGGCACCCTGGACGAACTCGGGAAAAAGCGGCTGGTCGGCGAGCAGGTTGGGCATCGCCAGATACTTCACTTTGACGATTTGCTTGCCGGCAAGATAGGTGGCCGGCGAAGTTTTATAGAACACGACGGCGGGCACGCCAAAGAAGGCGCACTCCAATGTGATAGTGCCGGACTTGGTCAAGGCCAGGTCCGCCTGGCCGAGGGCTTGGGCCAGCCCCCCAACCTGGAGTTGGAGACGCGGGACCGTGGCCGAGAGCGGCCCGGCAGACCGGGCCAGGGCCTGGCTCGGCAGGACCATGCGGAAGGAGGCCTGCGTTTGGGCTGCTATCCGTTTTGCCGCCTCGATGAGGACCGGCAAATGACGGCGTAATTCGCCAGGCCGACTGCCGGGGAGGAGCACAAGGGACGCCGGGACGGCGAAGGCCGAAGGTCGAAGGTCGAAGGTCGAAGGGGGGGCGGATGAAGGAGGGTGAGGGGATGGTGCGAGATTAGGAGCGGGATTAGGATTGAGATTAAGATTAAGATCAGGATTAAGAGAGGGAATGATGGCGGAGGGAGGGAGGGCGTTGAGATACCGGTCCACCATGGGATGGCCCACGAACTCGACTCGGAATCCCGGCAGTCGTTTGGCGAACCAGGCCCGCTCGAAAGGGATGATGCTCAGCAGGAGATCATAATCCCGGGCCATCCGGTATGCGCGGCCTTCACGCGAAGCCCAGACCTGCGGCGAGACATATTGGATGAGCTTCGGGTTCCAGTCATGGAACCAGTCGCTGTGCGAGCGCACGTATCCCTTGATCGCGCGGGCGAAACGGAGGTTGAACCCGGCAAAGTCCACGCAGATAATCGCATCCGGCTGGCGTTCGATGGCGAGCGCATGGAGGCGACGGAAAAGGCGCCGGAACGTCACGTAGTTGCTGAGCACGTCCGACAACCCGATGACCGAATGGGCAGTCATGTCAAAAGCCAGTTCCACGCCGGCGGCGGCCATGAGCGGGCCGCCAGCCCCGAAAAAGCGGGGCCCCAGGCTCGAGTGCAACGGTTGATAATCGGGCGTCGGAATCGCCTCGACCTTGGCAAATTCCTCGCGCAAGGCCCCGACCAACTCGGCCGCCAGCAGGTCCCCGCTGGCCTCTCCGGCGACGAGCATGAAACTCTTGGGTTTCATGCTTTGATTTGGCGTGTGATCTCGAAGGCGAGGTCCAACGCGCGCTTGGCCGATTCGCCGCTGACCAAGGGCGTTCGATGGGCGCGGACGCACTCGACAAAATGCTGCAACTCCAGCTTGAGCGGCTCCTCCTTGGCGATGGGGACCGGTTCGCGCACAATGCGTTTGCCGCCGAACTCGCTCACGATCGCCGAGTCCTTGGCGCGGAGCAGTTTCTTGAGCATCGAGCTTTCCGGCTCGTCGCCGCGGGCGATGCGGTAAATGAAGCCCTCCTGGGCCCGGTAATCCAGCGAGATGTAGCTCCTGGAAGCGCCGCCGCTGAAGACGCGAATTTTGCGCATTCGTTCGGGGCTGACGCGGCTGGCCGTGAGATTGGCGACGCAGCCGTTGGCGAAACGCAGACGCGCGTTGGCGATGTCCTCGGACTCGCTCAGGACGGGAATGCCCACCGCGTCCACGCTGGCGACCGGGGACTTTACGAATGCCAGGACCACGTCCAAATCGTGAATCATCAGGTCAAGCACGACGCCGATGTCCGTGCTGCGGGCCGGGTAGGGCGAAAGGCGGTGGGCCTCGATGAAACGGGGGTCGGTGGCCACGGTCTCGAGGTATTTGAACACGGGGTTGAACCGCTCGACGTGGCCGGCCTGGAGGAGGGCGCGCCGCTGTTGGGCGAGTTGGACCAACTCGCCTGCCCGCGACGCATTGTCGGTCATCGGCTTCTCGACCAGCACATGTTTGCCTTGTTCAAGAAGCATCCGGGCCAGCTCGAAATGCGTGCTCGTGGGGGTGACGATGTTGAGGGCATCGCTGGCCTCCGCTGCCTCGGCGACGGAGCCGAATGCCCGCACGCCGTGCTTGCCGGCAATCTTGCGCGCGGTCTCGGCGGCGAGATCGTAAATCCCAACAAAATCCACCTGCCCGCCGGCTGCCAGTTCTGCATAAATGCGCGCGTGCTCTTTGCCTAAAGAGCCAACGCCCAGCACGGACACCCGGACTTTGTCTGAAGGTTGCTGCGCGTGGTCCGTCGTCACGGGTTTGAATGTGCCACGAGCCTGGCGGGAGTGACAACTTAAAGCGCACTTTCGACTTTCATCTTTGGAGTTTGGACTCTTAAATGATCACTGTGTCAATTGTTGCTTTCATAGTGACTGCGCTGGCCGCTTACTTGCTAGGCTCGATTCCCACGGGCTTCCTGGTGGCCAAGGCGCGCGGGCTGGACATTCGCTCGGTGGGCAGCGGCAATATCGGGGCCACCAATGTCTTCCGCCACCTGGGCGTGCCGGCGGGCGTCCTGGTGTTGGTGGCGGATGCGGCCAAAGGCTGGCTGGCGGTGGCGGTGGCCGCCAGGCTGATTTTAGGCTGGTTGTTTCCCGCCGGTGGAGCGGAGACGCGCGAGTGGCTGAGGATTTGCGCCGGCTTTTCGGCCATCCTCGGGCACAACTACACATGCTGGCTCCATTTCAAGGGCGGCAAGGGGGTCGCCACTTCGGCGGGCGTTCTGGAGGCCCTGGCGCCGTGGGCGCTGTTGATCATTTTTGGCGTATGGCTCGTCGTAGTGGCGCTGAGCCGCTTCGTGTCGCTGGCGTCCATCGCCGCTTCGGTGACGCTCCCGTTTGCGGCGTGGCTCACGACGCGGGACGCTGCGCTCACGGCGGCGACAGCCCTGATGACGGTCCTCGCAGTCTATAAACACAGGGCCAACATCAAGCGGTTGCTCAGCGGCACGGAGAGCCGTTTCGGGCGCAATAAGGGGCGCTCGGCCGTGGCTCCGCCGGGTTCATCCGCATGAACATCACGATATTGGGCGCCGGGGCGTGGGGCACAGCCCTGGCACGACTCCTGGAGGCGGGCGGAAACCACGTCACGCTTTGGGGACATGACGCCGAATGCCTTGAGGAAATCCGCCAAACGGGCTGCAACCAACGGTTTCTTCCCGGCATCAAGCTCCCGGCCGGCCTGGCGCTCGAGAGCGATTTGCGCCGCGCGATCGCCGGAGCGCAGTGCATCGTGGTGGCAGTGCCTTCCCAGCCGTTTAGAGAGGTCACTGGCCGCTTGGCCAATTTCTCGGGCACTGTGGTGAGCGTTGCCAAGGGTATCGAATGCGAGACCGGCCTGACCATGAGCGGTATCGTGGCGGGGAATGCCCCCAAGGCCAAGATCGCGGCATTATCCGGGCCGAGTTTTGCCATCGAAGTGGCTCGCGACATCCCCACCGCCATTGTCGCCGCCAGCCGGGACGCGGCTGCCGCCACCTGGGTCCAACAACTCTTTAACCGCCCCGCTTTCCGGGTCTATACGAGCACCGACCAGCTCGGGGTCGAGTTGGGCGGCGCCTTAAAAAACGTGATCGCCATCGCCGCCGGGGTGGGTGATGGCCTGGGCTTCGGTGACAACTCAAAGGCGGCGCTGGTGACGCGCGCGATCGTGGAGATCAGTCGGCTGGGCGTGGCCTGCGGCGCCAAGGCCGGCACTTTCACCGGTTTGAGCGGGCTGGGCGATTTAATGGCCACGTGTTTCTCCCCGCACAGCCGAAACCGGGGCTTTGGCGAGCGGGTTGGACGGGGCGAAAAACCGGCCGCCATCGCCGCCAGCACGCTCACGGTGGCGGAAGGCTATCCCACCGCCCGCTCCGCCTATCATCTGGCCCGCAAACACGGCGTCGTAACGCCCGTCATCGATGAAGTTTATGCCATGCTCTACGAAGGCAAGGACGTCGCCCGGACGGTGCGGGATCTTATGTCCAGGGATTTGAAGGCGGAGTGACGACGGTCGAAGGTCGAAGGCCGAAGGAAGTCCGAAATCCGAGGTCCGAAGTTCGGAGAGGGCCTGGTTTTGTGGGGGGCCACCCCGGCGCTGTGGCTCACGGTTCGGGTCTCCTTCGACCTTCGACCTTCGGACTTCGTCCTTCTTCTTACGCCATCGCCCTTTTGATGAGGCCCATCAAATCGTCATAGGTCTCGACGGCTGGGAATTGGGGGAACTGGCGTTTGACATTGTCGGGCGCGCGGAAGAGGAAGCCGACATGCGCTTCGGTGAGCATGGCCGTGTCGTTGAACGAGTCTCCGGCGGAGATGACGTGGTAGTTCAGGAGCTTGAAAGCAGCCACAGCGCGCTGCTTCTGGTCGGGGATGCGCAGTTGGTAATGGGCAATCCGGCCATCTTCGACGATGAGCCGGTGGCAGAGCAGGGTAGGCCAGCCCAGTTGGCTCAAAAGCGGAGCTGCGAACTGCTCGAAAGTGTCGGACAGGATGATGACCTGGACCATCGACCGCAACTGGTCCAGGAATTCCTTGGCGCAGGCCAGCGGGCGGAGCGTCGCGATGACTTGCTGGATGTCGGACAGCATCAGGCCGTGGCGGTCCAGGATTTCGAGACGCCCGCGCATCAGCTTCTCATAATCCGGTTCATCCCGGGTGGTGCGCCGAAGTTCCTTGATGCCGGTCTTCTCGGCCACGGCAATCCAAATCTCGGGGGTCAGGACTCCCTCCATGTCCAGCGTCACGATTGATTGTTTCACTGGAGAGACTTTTTCAGAACCGGCGGGGTCTGTCCAGTGGTTCCTGTGTGTCGGGTTGGACCTCTTCATGAGAATAATCCCGAACCGTGACGTGAGAAAGCCGAAAATAATTCCTTAAGTCTCTGCACATTCCGGCCGATAATCGAGAAGGAAAACCAGAATGTTATGACAAGCGTATCCTCAAGTTCAGCCTCGGGCTCCACTGACCTGGCTATCTCGGGTTTGGCGTCGGGCTTCGACTGGCAGAGCCTGGTGAGCCAACTTGTTCAGGTCCAGCGCGACCCGGAGACGCTGCTGGAGAAGCAGCAGAGCACGATGCAGACGCAGAATACGGCCCTGGGCAGCATCCAGAGCGCGCTGCAAACGCTTCAAAGCGACGTGACGACCCTCTCCAACCCCAGCTTCTTTGACAGCGTGACCGCCACGTCGTCGAATACCTCGCTGGCCACGGCCACCGCCGCGCAAGGGACCGCCCCAGGCACCTACAGCTTCGATGTGACGCAACTCGCCACCGCCGCCTCATTGCAGGGCAGTCCGCAAGCCACGTCTCTCAACTCAAGCAATGACGTCTCCAATCTTACGTTGAGTTCCGCCCCCTTTGCTGCGCCGGTCACGGCAGGCACCTTCACCATCAACGGCCAACAGATTACTATCGCCACGAGCGACACCCTCCAATCCGTCTTCGACCAGATCAGCAAGGTTACGGACGGGAGCGTGACGGCAGCCTACTCGGCGAAGGATGACACCATCACGCTTTCCAGCTCGAGCGCCATAACGCTGGGAAGCGCGACTGATACGAGCAATTTTCTCCAGATTGCCAAACTGAGCAACAATGGCGGGGACACGGTCACCAGCTCCGGGAAGCTGGGGGCGGTGGTTGTGGGCGAGGCCATGACCCAGAGCAACCTGGCAATACCGATAAACGACGGGGGCAACGGGGATGGCGCCTTCGAGATCAACGGGGTGACCATCAATTACAGCGCCAGCGCCGACAGCATCGACGACGTGATTAACTTAATTAACGGGTCAGCCGCCGGGGTGGTAGCGGCCTACAACCCAGTGAGCAACCAGTTCACGCTGACCGACAAGACGACGGGGGATGTCGGAATCAGCGCGCAGGATGTGACCGGCAATTTCCTGGCTGCCACGGGCCTGGCGACGACCACCGGGCCGGGCAGCGCCACCCTGGTCCGCGGCCAGAACTTGCTCTACACCATCGATAACAGCAACCCGCTCTCCAGCCAAACCAACACGATCTCAGAGGACAGCTCCGGTGTGACCGGCCTGAGCGTGACCCCTTTGGGCCTGGGCAAGTTCACGGTGACCGTGGCCCCGGACGCCAGCACGATCTCGAGCGCGATCACGAAATTCGTCACCGACTACAACTCGGCGCAATCCACGATCGACACACAGACCGCCACCAGCACGGATTCGAGCGGCAATGTCACCGCCGGGCCCCTGACGGGTGACCAGGTGACCGAGGATCTGAATGCCAATTTGCGCAACCTGGCCAACTCGACCATAGCCGGCATCTCCGGCGCGGTGGCGTCGCTCAACGACCTGGGCTTCGCATCCAACGGCCAAAATGACACTCTTTCGACAACGGACACGACCGGCCTGAACGCGGCGCTGGCCGACAATCTGGCGGGTGTGAAGGCCCTGTTCACCAACTCCGGCACGGGGCTGGCGGTGCAATTCAATTCATTGCTCAACGATACGATTGGCACCAACGGCACGCTGGTTACCGAACAGGCGACGCTGACCAAGGAGTCCAGCGACATTAACACGCAGATCAGCAACATCGAGACACAAGTCCAGGCCTATCAGACGCAGTTGACCAACGAATTTGTCGCCATGGAGACGGCGGAGTCCCAGACCAACCAGGAGGCCTCCTACCTCACGCAAGCTTTCCCGGGTTCGGGCTAAAGTATTTTCGCCCTGTGCCGATAACACTCGGCGACAGAGCAGGCGACCGGCAGCCTGAAAAAGCCGGCTAGGATAACGGCGGATGCCTCAAGTTCCGCCTCGCGGCAAGGATGCCGTTAGCTAAACAAATCCCCCCCAGGGGTGACTCATGGAAGGAGTCCGTATGATAATCAATACAAACATTGCCGCCGAGACCAGCGCCTCAATGCTGGCGAGTTCGTCCGCTAACTTGTCTAAATCACTGGAGCGTCTCTCGTCCGGCTCGAAAATCATCTCCGCGGCTGACGATCCAGCCGGACTGGCGGCCTCGATCAAATTCGAGGCCCAATCTGGCGCTATCAGCGCTGCCGAGAGCAACGTCACCAACGCTACCTCGTTCAGTCAGACGCAGGACGGGTACTTGCAGCAAGTCTCCAATGCGCTGAACCGGATGAGCGAACTGGCCGTTTCCGCCCAGGATTCCACCCTGACGGACGCCGACCGGAGCATGTATAATTCGGAGTTCCAGCAACTGGGCAGCTACATCAACAACGTGGCCACCAAGGACTTCAACGGGGTGAGCCTGTTCAGCGCGAACGCCATGAGTGTGACCATCGATAGCGATGCGACCACTTGGTCAATGGGCACCGTCAACATGGGCAACAGTTCGGCCTACGCCACGGCGGCGGACGCCAGCATCGCCACCTCGGCAACGGCCCCGACGGCGCTGTCCGACGTCAACGCGGCGATAACGCAACTGGCGCAAGACCGCGCCACGGTGGGCGCCAACGAGGCCCGCCTGAGCTACACCAACAACCAGTTGACGGTGGAACAGACCAACGTGGAAGCCGCCAACAGCGCGATCGCGGACGTGGACGTGGCGCAGGAGAGCACGACCTACGCGCAGTTGAACATCCTGGTTCAATCCGGCACGGCCATGTTGGCGCAAGCCAATGCCCTGCCGCAGAGCGTCCTGAGACTCCTTCAGAACCTGTAGTGCCCGACTGGGTTTCAGGTTAGTTCCTTGGCGCGCTCCACTGGCAGGAGCAACCGGACGGCGCAGGGATGCGCCGTCCGGTTTTTTGCTTTTTAATCAAAACTCGTCGAAGGCAATCTGGCTCTTGGGCACGTTCAGACCTTCGAGCATTTTCGTGGCGGCCCGCACCATGACGGGCGGGCCGCACAGGTAGTATTCAATGCCGGCGGGGTCGGCGTGATGCTTGAGGTAGCGTTGCTGGAGAACTTCGTGAATGAAGCCGGTGGGGCCGGCCCAAGTGTCCTCCGGCTGAGGCTCGGAGAGCGCGAGATGGAAGCTGAAGTTGGGGTATCGCCGCGCAAGACCCTCAAAATAGTCCTGGTAAAAGGCCTCCTGCCTCGAGCGGGCGCCGTACCAGAAGCTGACGCGGCGGGCTGTGTGGAGGGTTTCAAACAGGTGCGAGAGGTGGGAACGGAGCGGGGCCATGCCGGCGCCGCCGCCGGCATAGAGCATTTCCGTGTTGCCGGGTTTGACATGGAGACTGCCGAACGGGCCGATGGCCGTAACCTGGTCGCCAGGTTTGAGACGGTGGACGTATGCCGAGCCGGCGCCTGCGAGGCAATCCTGTCCTCGCGGCGGAGTGGCAATGCGGACGTTGAAACGAAGCTGCTTGTCCAGAGCGGGATTGGTGGCCAGCGAGTAGTTGCGGCGCATCGGGGCGGCGTTCTCGGAACGGAAGTCGAAGACATGTTGAGCCTTCCAGACTTCGGCGAACGGTTGCTCGACGGCGATTTCATGGAATGAGATTTCCCCGTAGGCCGGAATGTCCAGTTGCATGTAATCGCCAGGCTCGTAGCGAGGCAATGCCCAACCGGGTTCGGGTTCCAAAACCAGCTCCTTGATGAACGTGGCGACATTCCGGTTGCTCACAACGCGGAATTTGAAGGCCGTGAATGCCTGAGTTAGACCGCAGCCGCCGGCAGAAGCCAGGTCGAGAAGGATTTTTCCATCATGCTCGCGGGCCTTGTAGGTCCTGAGCCCCACGCAGGCCGGCTGGCGCTGCGGCGAACCATCGGTGATGTCAAAACGACCATTGTGCTTTGGGCACTCGATGAGTTTGCCTTTCACCAGGCCATCGGCCAGGTGAGTGTTGCCGTGGGTGCAGATGCCGTCCGTGGCGTAGAGTGCCCCCTGCGCCGTGCGGTAAATGGCGTAAGTCCTCTGTTCGTAGTCGAAGCGGAGGACGTCCTCCTTCCTCAGGAACTCGCCGGCGCAGACCTCGATCCAGCCCTTCAAGGGCTGGCCCTTGGCCGTGAAGATGTGCGACATGGGCGGAGCCTCGGCGCGGAGCGTGGGCGTGGGCAGCTTGCGTTTGACGTGATAGGCGGGGTCTTTGACCTGGCGGAGGAGAGCGGGAACAATTTCGCGCCAGGCCTGGCAGATGCCGCTGTAGGGCGCCGGCATGTCCGGCTTGACAATTTCGTGCAGCCTCGGGAGGTTGTGATAGGGCACGAGCGGGAACATGTGGTGCTCCACGTGGTAATTCATGTTCCAGTAAAGATAGCGGTTGACCCGGTTCATATAGACCGTGCGGCAGTTAAGCCGGTGGTCGAGGACGTTCTCGGCCAGGCCCGCGTGCTGGGTGTATCCGTAGATCGGCATGAGCCATGAGCCGTAAAGGGTCGGCAATCCGATGAACATAAGCGGGAGGATGCTGCGATGCCAGATCGCAAGACCCACCACGCTCCCGTAAATGATCAGATAGATGCGGGCGCAGAGGATGACTCTCTCATACTCGGATTCCGGGATGAAGGTCTTCTCCTCCGGAGTAAGCCGTCCGGCGCAGTGGAGCAGCAGGTGGCGAAAGTACTTCGGGATGGTCTTGATGCCGAAGAAACTCAGGCCCAGGCCCAGGAGGTCGGGCGGGCGGGGAACGGCGATTTCCGGATCGCGTCCCACGATGATGGTGTCGCTATGGTGGCGAGTGTGGCTCCAGCGCCAGACGGTGGATTCGCGCATGACCATGAAGGAGGCAATCTCGTAGAGCGCGTTGTTCAACCAATCGGTTTTGAAGGCCGTGCCATGGCCGGACTCATGCCAGCGCGAGTCCGAAGTGGAGGCGTAAAGGACGCCGTAGATCAGGAACGGCACGACCGCCCACGCATTATGGGCTTGCCAGAGCCGGCAGCCGGCCCAACCCGAACCGATGATCAGCGCAAACCAAACAATGGTGTCGCGGATGGCGGGCCAATCGCGGCGCTGCAGCAGTTCGCGCATTTTCCCCTTTGGCACGGGCGAGGCATACCATGTTGCCTCGGCCAGTCCCTTTTCGATGGCCAGGGCGGTGTCCTTGCCGACAAGGCTGTAGTCGCTGAGGCGGATTGCTTTGGCGCCAGGCATACGGTTAAAACCAAAGCAACAATTGCTCAAGAACGCTCGAAGTTCAAGGAGGCTTGCGGAAAGGGTCCGCGAGAATTAGGGCGGCGGCGAACGCCCTCTTCTCTGCGTTCTTTGCGTCTCTGCGTTTTCTCTGCTGCCACCCGGCGACTGGCGCCGGCGATTGATTAGCGGTTCCAAACGGGGCCTGTTCAACTAGCGTTGCGGCAGAGAAAACGCAGAGACGCGAAGAACGCAGAGAGAGCCAGGGCCTGGGTACAATCCGCACACGTGGTTGCCGAATTATGAACCGGTTGATACACGCACACTCTGTCCCGGGAACGACGCAACCTTAGCGGGTCGGACGTGGTTTACAAGCATAATTGGAGTTGAATTGACGTCACGGACTGCCGCCGGTGATCGGCGAGGCAACGACCGCCCGATAGAATCGCAGGCCGGCGCCGCCGGCCGCGGCATCGGCCCCCGCAAAGCGGCCGCCCATGATGACGTTGGTCGCGATGTCGCTCCAGGCGGCCAGATTGGAGCTGGTCTGAAGCCGCAATCGCTGGCCGTCGCAACCCCGGCCGCCGAAGCGGACGGTTCCCGCGTCGGCGGCCAATCGGTCAAAGACCGGACGGGGCTCCGTCAGCCAGCCCACGCGCAAGCCGTTCCCGACACTGGTTGCCCAGACCTCGCCGGCGTCATACGGATTGGTAAATATTCGCATCGGATGGAAGAAGGGATAGTTCGTGGCGAGGAAAAAGGCGGGCGCGGCGGCCAGGATGTTGGTGGAGTAGAGCAGTCCGTTGTCCTCCGTGGTGATAAAGGCGAAGTTGGTGTTGGAGGGATGGAAGGCGATCGAGGCGACACGATAGAGAGAGGGATAACGAGCAAACGTGAACGCGCTCCAGGTCTGGCCGCGGTCGGTGGTCCGGTAAAGCCCGCCGGCCTGGTACGGCCGGCCCGGCCCCCACGCCTCGAAAACACCGGCGAACCACGTGTTCTGCCCGGCGTCGAAAGGATAGATCACCAGGTCCTTCGTCCAGCACTGCATGTTGGCAACCGAGCGGTCCGCCCACGACGCGCCGCCATCCGTGCTGGCGAAGACCCCGGAGCTATGAGTGAAAGTGCCGGTCTCGTCGAGGCGGCCGGAGTAGGAGCAAACGAGCGTGTTGTCGCGCAGCGCGTGAATGGAGAGCGGGTGTCCCTGGGTCCGCGGCGGCACTGCCAGGCGGGTCCAGGCCGAGGACACGCCGCTTAGCAGGTTGCTCGTGACGTATATGCCCCCGGCGTTGGTATGGACCACGCTGGCATACATGATGTTCGCGTTGGTCGGGTGCGGCTCGAGCCAGATCACCGGATGGGCGAAGTCGTGGAGCGTTGCCCAACTCGCCGCCCGGTTGGCCGAGATGAGAATGCCGCCGGCGCCGCCGTTGATGGGGTTGTCCTCGAGCGTCGTGCTTTCATAGAGCATGTGGACCGAGGAGGTCGCAATGTAAGCCCGATTCGCCGCGCCGGTCACGCAGCAGTAAACGGTATTGATGTTCACATCGTCGGAAGCGGCAATCCAGGCCGCCCCGCCGTTGGTGGACCGCAACGCGCCAAAGTCGGAGAACCCGGCGAACAGCGTGTTGGTGTCGAGCCACGCAAGCCACCAACAGGCCGTGTTCTCCAGCCCGATGCCGTGATAAGCGCGGCGCTTGGGGGTGTAGGAATTGGCGGCGTTCCGCTCCCCGGGCGCCACGTAAAGCGCCTGCCAGCTCGCGCCGCCGTTCGTCGTGCCGTGGACGAAGCCCCAATCGCAGAACACCGCCCGATCGGGATCGGCCGGGCTCACTACAAAGCCGGACGGGGGCCCGCCCCAACTCCAATCCAGGTCGCCCTGCTGTCCTTCCCATCCGGTCTGGACGTTCTGGTTCTCGGTCCCGTTGAAAACCTGGGTCCAGTTGGCGCCCCCGTTCGTGGACCGGTAGATGGCTGGCCAGGCGGTGTCGAGGCTCTCTCCCGCGGCATAGACGACGTCCGGGCGGTTGCTGGCCGCGCCGACGAAAGCCAGAACGTCCAGCGAGCCGATGCCATTCATGCACTTGCTCCAACCCCCGGCGCCCCAGTCGCAAGCGTAGAGCCCCTTATGGGTGGCAGAGGAGCGATAGATCATCTCCGCCAGACTGGGATAGCTGTTGTCGTCAGCGGCGTCAACCGTAGCGGCATCGGTCGTGAGGCAGTAGAGCCGGATCTGACCGCTGCGCGCAGCGCCCGTGAAGGCGGCGATCTTCTCGCCGGCGCCGATGCCGGTCAGGGCACTGGCGGCGAAGCTACTGCCGTTGTTGGTGGACACGAAGAGACCGAAGTTGCCCGCGGCGAAGACGCTGGGGCCGGCGAAGAAGGTGTCCGCCAGGTAGCAGCCGCTGCCGGGGCTGTAGAAGGCCGTCCAGTTCGTGCCGCCGTCGTCGGAGAACCACAGACCGCGATCATGCCCCAGGACGAGGCGGTCAGTGCGAGCGGGATCGGCTCGCAGCTTCTTGCGCGTGGCGTCGTTGTTCAGGCACGGATCGCTGGTCAGCCGGAACCACGAGCCGCCCCCGTCCACGCTCTTGAAGACCGCCCCGCCCAGGTACTGGACGTAGTCCACCCGGCAGTCCAACACGTAGAGCACGGCGGGATCGGAGGTAAACTGCATCCTGGCCAGGGGGCCGCCCGTGAGATCGCCAAAAGCGTAACTATCCCAGAAGGCTCCGCCGTTGGCCGAGTGAAACACCGTGCCCATATCGGTGGAGATGTAGAGGGTGTTTGGGTCAAGCGGACTCAGGCTCGGCGTGCAGAAGTAGCCGCCCCCGCCCGCGCCCATGGACCACCAATTCAGCGGCAGGGGCGCCGTCGCGGCAGACACCGCACAGGGCAACATCGCCGCCACTACAAGCAGGCGCCAAAAAGCGGCCGGCCTCCCCTGCACAGGCCGCCGAGGCCCCTCTCGAGGCGGGTACGAAGCATCGCTCATAACTGACCCGAAGATGAGCTTTACTCCTGGCCCGGGCAAGCGTAGATGGGCGGAAAACAGGGGGACAAGGGCCGGCACGGTGTGCTAAGCTCCGAATGGCGAATAGGCTACCCATGAAAACGATTGAACTGTTGAATGAGCCGCCCAGCTTGGAGGCGGTGCTGGAATTGGCCACGAAAGAAGCCGGCGTTACGCTGACGAAATCGGGCCAACCGGTGGCGCAAGTCATCCCCTTGGCACAACCCGCCAAGCAGCGGATCGCGCCGTTGCATCCCGGCGCCATCGAGGCAAGCGACGATTTTGACGCGCCACTCCCGGAGGAATTCTGGCTCGGCAAACCATGAAAGCCCCCTCGACACTCACGCTTTCATTTGGTGGACCGTTGAGCCGGCCCGCTCGGGGCCGCAGGCGAACTGCCTCTGCTTTGACCCGGGCAGCCAACTGGTTTTAAGCGTGGCCAGCGTGTGGGAAATGCAAATCAAAGTAATGCTGGGCAAGCTCACACTCCACAAGCCGCTGAGGCAGATGATCGTTGACCAAGTTCAACAAAACGGCATGCAGGTCCTGCCGGTGAACCTGGAGCACGTTCTGCGGCTCGACACGCTGCCATCGCTCCACAAAGACCCGTTTGACCGGTTGTTGGTGGCTCAGGCGATGGTAGAAGGCTGCGAATTGTAATGTTAGAATCACGCCTCGCCTCCAAAACTTATTTTCGCACGAACCCTTAGCCTTTAGCCTTTCCCCCTGCCTCTCCCCTCTCGGTGCCGCGGACGGCGAAGAATTCCCCTTGACTGATGTGTGCCATTGCTATACATTAGCTCCATGTTGAATCGCAAGCCCGAAATAGCCCAGCGGCTCGAACCACCCGAAGGGCAGCCCGAGCCTCAAGGTCCCTCCCGCGCCAGCACCGCCGCCAAACCCTCCCCGGCGGCCGGAAGATTTTGTCGCGACCTTCCCGCGCCCGCCTCAACCCGAACTACCCCGGCGACCCCGGCCAAAGTCGCTCAAGTTGCCCAGGAAACCCATCCTCACTGCCGCCCCTCAGGAGCACCCGGACGCCACAAACATCCGCATAAAATGGGCTGCCGAGCGAAAAAGCTGCGGAAAAGTGCGGAAAAGTGCGGAAAAAACTTTCACTCGCGCAGCCGCATTAAGCCGGCGGCCTGCCAAAAACATTTTCTTATGGCACCAACCAGAAAATTGTCCCCGGTCTGCGCACCATTTCTGCACCATTTCTGCACCATTTCCGCCTCACTTTTCGCTCCGTGCTTTTCACAATCATCTCTGTGTCAACCACTTCCAGTTTCCCCCCTCTCCGGATGGTGCAATTCCGTTCATCATCAGTTCGGGTTAAAAACAGGCCGGCTTACTCGAGTGGCAAAAGCCCAACTCCCCTTTCCACGCCCCTTCAGCCCCCCCTGCCACAAGACAACCGCTCCCGCCGGATTTCCGAATTTCGGATTTCGGCCTTCGGATTTCCGTCGGCCTTCGGATTTCGGCCTTCGGACTTCGGACGCCACGGCTCCGGACTGTGGACTGTGGACCCGTCGCCTTTCCCCTTGCCAGCCATGCCCGGCTAAGGTATAGGAACGATATGAATCGGGGGCGGCAAAGCACACGTTGCTCGGCGGACGACGCCGGCCCGCCGCCGCGCGCCCTTGCGCCCGTGCAAAAACAACATCCGTGCTTCGGACGCCTTTGCGACAGACCGCCTTCCCCTCGCGTCCGGAGCCTAGAGCGTCGGAGCGTAGAGCGTATGCGCGCTGTGACACTCGCCACGCCCTCACGCTCCACGCCCTTCCGCTCCACGCTCTCACGCCCCCACACTCCACGCTCTCACGCTCTCCCCCCCCCCCCCCCCCCCCCCCCCCCCCCCTC
>Ga0181524_10001419_pt1 | contig 27386 bp, 13 predicted proteins | sample PEATcosm2014_Bin_34_FD_119761 | JGI IMG/M metagenome (GOLD analysis project Ga0181524, IMG submission 119761) | Peatland microbial communities from MTU Mesocosm Facility, Houghton, MI, USA - PEATcosm2014_Bin05_60_metaG | ecosystem: Environmental > Terrestrial > Soil > Wetlands > Peat | place... | reverse complement strand
GAGATTCGCTATGGCATGATCGGCTCGGAAGCCGTTTGCCGCGAGTGCAAGAACTACGAGGAAACCAAACACTGGCAGTTCAGCAGCTCGTTCGAAGAGACGTTGGCGGCGCTCAATGGCAAGACAGCTACGATGGCCTGATCGAGGACTCTACACGCCCAGCCTGGCCGCCCTTCTTTCTCTGGCGTATCTCGCCTTGGCCGCAAGAGAGAGCTTCCTCTTGTGGGCGGCACTCAACTGCCTCTTGGGCCTTTCCACCGGCTGCCCGGCTTCCGCTGCTGACATCGCGCTCCTTTTGCCCATTCTCCTTGCCGCCCATCTCGCCTTCGCCGCGGCACTGATGTTTGCACGACCCTCCGGGCTTATCCTCCTCCGTTTCTTCCTCCTCCCATTGGCCGGCTGCTCAGGGGCTTCGGCGCCAACGGGCCATTCAGTGCCGAAGGGATCGGCTATGTCGCCCTCGCCAAGAATCGCGTTCAGTTGGTCTTGCAACTCGTCAATGTTCTCTTTGAGGTCGGCTGCTTTCCGGAGTTGCTGTGGTGTCAAGGTTGTAATTGAGTTCATTGCGGGGAATGTGACGGAAGCAGGAGAATTGTCAAGTATACACGATTTCTGAGGGTAACGGCTCACTGATGGTGGGGCCGGGGGCTGTTCAACCACGGATGGACACAGATAAACACGGATTCAGGCATTATCCGTGTCCATCGGTGTCCATCCATGGTTTGAAATCCCGCCGCCACTGATGCCTTACTTCTGTGGACCTATATCGCCGATGTTGGTGGTGTAATTGAATTGGGGGCGCGCCAAGGCGGGCAGCGTGAACAACAGGAGGCAGGACCAAAGAGGCGCAGGAGGTTCCTGAACGTCCGGCCCCAGTAACAGCCAATCCGACAAAGTTCACGACAAAGGATGCGACGAAGATTTCATTGCAGCAAGGCTTTCGGGCAGGCTCTCAATGGCCCGGCACCGGCGGCGGTTGGGGCCGGTTCTGGCCGCTGTCCACTATGGACAACATGACGTAGGTCTCGCCGCCGTGTTCGAAGGGGATGGCATAGACCCGGAGATCCATGGCGGCGGGGGCCAAATTGATGATGCGGGTCAGATGGCATTCCATCGTGGTCTTTTGGCCCTCGAGGGCCGCCAGGATGGCTTTGGCTATGCCGCATTCCCGGCAAAAGGCGGACGTGCCGCAACCGGCCTCCATGTCGCGCGAGTGCTGGCAGTCCAACGCCTCGCCAAGCCGCATCCCGATAATCGAATCCAGGGTCTTGTTGAGCGGCAAATCCTGGGCATTGGGGCTTACGAACACGATTTGCCGCTGGGCGTTGAGGACAAACACGTAGTTCAGGACCGATTCGATCGACTGCGGCGTCAATGGACATTCCGCGATGGCCGCGCTCTGCCGCTGAATGACTTCAATCGGCGCCCGCTCGGGCGCGGCAAATTCAGTTACCAAAATGCGAGTGCTCATCATCTCTGCTGTTTTCCGGCCTCCGCCGACGCCGGACCGCTGGCCTATTTCCGCAGTTCCACAGCGGAAATCAAGCGCAAAAGGGCGCAAGTTTGAGAAGAACATATCTTCATATCAAGATATGTTGATTTTATGCTTGCAACAACTTGCGCTTGCCGTTACGTTGAAGGGCCGAAGCTCCCCCGCGGCGGCGGGCCTTGTCCGCAGCGCCGAGGGGGGCCGGAACACACATTAGACGTGAACGCTGAATTGGACCGAACAAAAGAACTGAAGAGCTTGCTGGGCCGGCGCATCGTCATCCTGGATGGGGCCATGGGAACCATGATCCAGAGCCATAAGCTGGACGAGGCGGGATTCCGCGGGGAACGGTTCAAGGACTGGCCGGCGGAGTTGAAGGGCAACAACGATCTGCTGAACCTGACGCAGCCGCAGATCATCCAGGCCATTCATCGGGAGTATCTGGAAGCCGGAGCGGACCTGCTGGAGACCAACACCTTCAATTCGACGGCGATTTCGCTGGCGGACTACAAGCTGGAGGCCCTGGCTTATGAGTTGAACACAGCCGGGGCCAGAAATGCGCGGGCGGCGGCGGATGCGTTCATGGCGGCCAACCCGGGCCGGGTCTGCTGGGTGGCCGGGGCGCTGGGGCCGACGAGCAAAACCGCATCGCTCTCGCCGGACGTGCATAACCCCGCTTTCCGCGCCATCACCTGGGATCAGCTCGTGGCAGCCTACTGCGAGCAGTCACGCGGGTTGATCGAGGGGGGCGCGGACCTGCTGTTGGTCGAGACGGTGTTTGATTCGCTGAACTCGAAGGCGGCCCTTGTGGCCATCGAGAATTGTTTTGAAGACGCGGGCCGCCGCCTGCCGGTGATGCTCTCTTTTACCATTACCGACAAGAGCGGGCGCACGCTCTCGGGCCAAACGGTCGAGGCCTACTGGAATTCGGTCTCGAACCACGGGCTGCTGAGCATCGGCATCAACTGCGCTCTAGGCCCCAAGGAGATGCGGCCCTTCATCGAGGAACTGGCCGGCCTTGCGGATATTTATGTGAGCACCCATCCCAACGCCGGCCTGCCAAACCCGATGCTGCCGACCGGTTTCCCGGAGACGCCGGAGAGCTTTGCGCCGCAGCTCCAGGAATGGGGCGTCAACGGCTGGCTCAACATCGTGGGCGGTTGCTGCGGCACTACGCCGGCGCACATCAAACGCCTGGCGGAAGCCGTTCGGGGCCTGCCGCCGCGCGTGCCTCCGAAGGTCCAACCCCACACACGCCTGAGCGGCCTGGAACCCCTGACCATTCGCCCCGAAACCAATTTCGTCAACATCGGCGAGCGGACCAACGTCACCGGTTCTCCCAAATTCGCCAAACTGATTCTGGCGGGCGATTACGAAGGCGCGCTGGCCATCGCGCGCCAGCAAGTCGAGAACGGCGCCCAGATGATCGATGTGAACTTGGACGAGGCGATGCTCGATTCCGAGAAGGCGATGACGACCTTCCTCAATTACGCGGCATCGGAGCCGGACATCGCCCGAGTGCCGGTCATGATCGACAGCTCGAAATGGTCCGTCATCGAGTCCGGGCTGAAGTGCGTTCAGGGCAAGGGCGTCGTCAACTCGATCAGCCTCAAGGAGGGTGAGGAGAAATTCAAGAGCCAGGCGCGCCTGGTTCGCCGCTACGGGGCGGCGGTGGTCGTGATGGCCTTCGATGAGCGGGGCCAGGCGGACTCCTTCGAGCGCAGAATCGAGGTCTGCCGGCGCTGCTACCGCATCCTGACCGGCGAGGTTGGGTTCCCGCCCCAGGACATCATCTTCGACCCGAACGTGCTGACCGTCGGCACCGGGATCGAGGAACACAACAACTATGCCGTGGATTTCATCCGCGCGACCCAATGGATCAAAGAGCACCTGCCGCTGGCCCGCGTGAGCGGGGGCATCAGCAATGTCTCATTCTCCTTCCGCGGCAACAATCTTGTGCGGGAGGCGATGCACTCCGCCTTCCTCTATCATGCGGTCAAGGCCGGCCTCGACATGGGAATTGTCAATCCCGGCCTGCTGGGGGTGTATGAGGAAATCCCCAAAGACCTGCTCGAGAGGGTTGAGGACGTGCTGCTCAACCGCCGGCCCGACGCTACCGAGCGGCTGGTCAGGTTTGCCGAGACCATCAAACAAAAGGACCAGGCCCAGATTCAGGAAGACATTTGGCGCAAAGGAACCGTCGAGGAACGCCTGAGCCATGCCCTGGTCAAGGGCATCGTCGATTTCATTGACCAGGACACCGAAGAAGCGCGCCTGAAATACGGAAAGCCCCTGGCCGTCATCGAAGGCCCGCTCATGGCCGGGATGAACGTGGTGGGCGATCTTTTCGGCTCCGGCAAGATGTTCCTGCCCCAGGTCGTCAAGAGCGCCCGCGTCATGAAAAAGGCCGTCGCGTGGCTCTTCCCCTTCATGGAGGCCGAGCGCCAAAGCTCGGGCAACCACCGGGCCAAGGGACGCATTGTGATGGCCACGGTCAAAGGCGACGTCCATGACATCGGCAAAAACATCGTCGGCGTGGTCCTTGGCTGCAATAATTATGAAGTCATTGACCTGGGCGTCATGACGCCAGCCGAGAAGATTCTCCAGGCCGCCCGCGAGCGCGAGGCGGACATCATCGGGCTGAGCGGGCTTATCACTCCGTCGCTCGACGAGATGGTCCATGTCGCCAAGGAAATGGAGCGCCAGGGGTTCACCATTCCGCTGCTGATTGGAGGCGCCACGACCAGCAAAACGCACACCGCAGTCAAGATCGCCCCAGGCTACTCCTCTCCGGTCATTCATGTCCTGGATGCATCACGAGCCGCCGCCGTCGTCGGCAGCCTGATCAACCCGGAAGTCAAGCCGGCCTTCCTGCGGGGCCTGCGCGCCGACTACGAGAAACTCCGCGCCCAGCACCCGCAACTGAAAGCCAAACCATTGCTGCCCCTGGACGAGGCCCGCCGCCGCCGCGCTCCAATCCAATGGAAGCCGGGCGACGTCCCCAAACCCCAATCCCTCGGCATCCGGACCGTTTCCTCGGACGCCCCGCTCTTCGGCCGGCACCCCGCGTCCCGCATCACCCTGTCCGACCTCGTCCCGTTCATCGACTGGTCCCCCTTCTTCCATACCTGGGAACTCCGCGGCCGCTACCCGGCCATCCTGGATAACCCGGAGGCCCGGACGCTTTTCGATGATGCCCAGGGCCTGTTGCGCGAGATTGTCGCCAAGGACTCGCTCACCGCCCGGGCGGTCTATGGTTTCTTCCCCGCCAATGCCCTGGGCGATGACATCGAGCTTTACACCGATGAATCCCGCGCCGAGGTCCTGGCCACGTTCCATTTCCTTCGCCAGCAAATGGACAAACCTCCCGGCCAATTCAACCACTGCCTGGCCGACTACGTTGCGCCCCGGGTCGCTCAACCCTCAACCCTCAACCCTCAACTCCCGGATTATCTCGGCGCCTTTGCCGTCAGCGCCGGGTTTGGCGCCGATGCGCTCTGCAAGCGGTTCGAGCATGACCATGACGATTACAATTCCATCATGACCAAGGCCCTGGCTGATCGCCTGGCAGAGGCCTTCGCCGAGTGGCTCCACCAGCGCGTCCGCCGCGAATGGGGTTACGGCCTGAACGAGGGCCTCACCTGCGAAGACTTGATCCGCGAACGCTACCGCGGCATCCGCCCCGCAGCAGGCTATCCCGCCTGCCCCGACCACACGGAAAAATGGACCTTGTGGAAACTCCTCGACGCCGAGGCGCAGACCGGCATCCGGCTCACGGACACCTCCGCGATGTGGCCCGGGGCCAGCGTCAGCGGACTCTATTTCGCCCATCCCGAATCGAAGTACTTTGCCGTCGGCAAAATCGGGCGCGACCAGGCGGCGGATTATGGCCGCCGAAAGAACATGGAGCTGCACACCGTCGAGCGATGGCTGGGGTCATACCTGGATTATGAGCCGGATCAGACCGGCCCGGCCGCCCCAAACCGCCAGGCCGAATCCGGGAAGACCGAGGCTTGCGGCTGCGGCCGGCCGCATGCGCCGACGGCACAGTAGGATGCGGAATGCGAAGACACTGTCGGATTACTCCGGAACGCTGGCATCCGATTTACCCAATTAAGTCGCGAAGCCGTTGCACCGTGTCTGGAGGAGGTTGCCGTTGAAAGAGTATGATATTTTCGCTCCACTGGAGCGGGTCGGGAAGGCGCTCGGCTACCTCGCGTGGTTGGACACCTTTGACCCGGAGCGGCGGCGGGAGGTCGAGCGGCGCCGGAACGCTCTCTCCGGGCCACGGAGGGTCTGGCAACCGCTCCGTCGGGGCCGGGTAATTCTCGATGACCTCCAGCGTCACACGCACACGCCCTGGGTGGCCCCGAAGCTCCATGGTGCCATCGTGTCTGAGCACACCCTCAAGAACAATGCTCGTGGCGACTGACATATCCCGGAAGGGGTAATCCCGCAGACGGGGCGTGACAAGCTCGCAATCCGCCACGCCGCGGAGCCGCGCGCGGAGCCGCGTGTCCAGGATATGGTTGCCGCCGAACCCAAACATGCTCATCCTTGGGCTTGTTTTTTTCAATTTGCGCAATAGACTGGAGGCATGAAGAACGATGTCGTGCCGGTTCAGATTCGGGGCATCCTGCCCGCCAACGCGGGATGCGCGCTGTTCGTGGGGAATGATGAGAAGGTGTTCGTGATCAATGTCGAGCCGAACATGGGCGCGGTCATCGGAATGTTCCTGCGCGAAACACCCAAGGAGCGGCCCTTGACGCACGACCTCATCCAGAGCATTTTCAAGGGCTTTAGCATCAATGTCGAGCGTGTGGTCATCACCGAATTGCGCAACTCGACCTACTTTGCCCGCCTCATCCTGCAGCAGCAGAACGAACTTGCCCGCAAAATCGTGGAGATAGACGCGCGGCCCAGCGATTGCCTGGCGCTGGCCACGGCCCAAAAACGCCCGATCTACGTCACCAGTTCGCTCTTCGAGCAAGTCGAGGACATGAGCGAAATCCTGGAGCGGATTAATGAAAATGGCGGCGAGACCGAATAGGCAATGGCCCCATCTGCCGTCAAGCAATCTGCCACGATCGTGCTGGTCTGCGGTGAGGACGAGTTCGCCGTCAAGCAGCGAGCCAAACAGATTTATCTGCAATGGACCGAGGAACTGGGCGGGATGGACCACGAAACCCTCGATGCCAGCGCCGCCAATGCCGGTGAAGCCCTCAAGACCCTGGGCCGTCTGCGCGAGGCCCTCCAGACCCTCCCCTTCTTCGGCAGCGCCAAGGTCGTCTGGCTCCAGAATTGTAATTTCATCGGAGACGAAAAAGTCGCCCTCGCCCGTGATGTCACCGAATCCCTGGCTTCCCTGGCACAGGAGCTCAAGGAGTTCTCCTGGCAGAACGTCCGCCTGCTCATCACCGCGCTCAAGGTCGACAAACGCAAGGTCTTCTACAGGGCCCTGGACAAGATTGGCAAGGTCGAGAGCTTTGCCGCCTGGTCCGTGGACGACCGCGATTGGGCCGAGCAGGCCGAGGCCTGGGCGCGCAAAGCCCTGCTCGCCCGCCAAAAGGAGATTTCCGACGAGGCCCTGGCCGAACTGGTGAACCGCGTCGGCCCTTCCGCCCGCCAACTCGACAACGAAATCGAGAAACTCGCCCTCTACGTCGCGCCGCGCCAGGAAATTGAGCTGGCCGACGTGGCCGCCGTATGCACGCGGAACAAAACCGCGCGGGCCTTTGCCTTGGGCGATGCCCTGGGAGACAGGAACCTGCCGCGTCTGCTGCGCTGCCTTGACGAGGAGTTGTGGGAAGTGAAACTCGACCCGCAGAAGTCGGAAATTGGACTGCTCTACGGCTTGATTGCCAAGGTCCGCGCCATGATCCTCCTGCATGAGATGCTGCGTGAGGGCTGGATCAAGGCCGAGGGCGCGGATTTCTCGCGCTTCAAGGCCCAACTGCAGCGGGTGCCTGCCGAGCAGTTGCCCGAGGACCGCCGTTTCAACCCGCTGACCCTCAATCCATACGTCCTGTTCAAGGCCCTGCCTCAACTCAAGCGATATACCCAAGCCGAGTTGATCCGCGCGATGGAACTTCTGCTCCAGTGCAACCAGCGCCTCGTCTCCAGCGGCGTGGATGAATCCCTGGTGTTGCAGCAGGCCCTGGTGCAGATTGTGGGAGCCGGGCGCCCCGTCAGTTGAAAGCGCCAGGCCATTTGCCCATGAGCGTGTCCTCAGCCAAAATTTCGGTCCTGGTCGGCAAGCAGTTTGCCTGTGTCAGAATCACCGGCCGGGCCAATTTTGCCTCGAGCCTGGACTTCAAGACCTTGCTCGACGAGCTGCGCCAAAGGGGCTTCGAGAACTTCGTGCTCGATCTCTCCCAGTGCATGCTCATGGACAGCACGTTTCTGGGCGTTCTGGCGGGATTCGGCCTGAAACTCTGCGCGGCCCACAAGGAACCCCGCGGCCCCGGCATCGAATTGTCCAACCCCAACCCCCGAATCACCGAACTGCTCGAGAATCTCGGGGTCCTCCACTTGTTTAGCATAAGGGACGGCCCGCTCTTCACCCCCGCCGACACCCAAACCGCCGCCCTTGCGCCCGCCGATGCCAGCCCCGAAGAGATCGCTCGAGCCTGCCTCGAGGCCCATGAGACGCTGATGAAGATCAATCCCGACAATATCTCCCGCTTCAAGGATGTCGCCCAGTTCCTCGCCGAAGACCTCAAAAAACTCGGGGGAGAAAAGTAGGCCGTTAAAGCCCGTAGCGCGTCCGAAAAACTCCGGCTCCGGTTCTTTGCCCTTGTCGCCGCCCTTGGTCGAAAAACGGCCGGTTTGACAAAGGTTGCGACAAAGGCCGCGATAAGGTCTTTCGTTCGCCGGGCTTTTGGGACAGGCTCCTACGGCGAAAACGACCTGGTGTTCACTTCCTCGACCAGGTCCCTGGGAATCTCCCGCAGGAAACGAGAGGGGTGTTGAGCCAGGTCCATGCCGCCCCCGTAACTCGTCCGGACGAGCGGATAGCTCAGGTAGAGTTCGTCGCGCGCGCGCGTGAGGGCTACGTACATCAAACGGCGCTCTTCTGCTTCGCCGTCCCGGCTTTCCAGCGAGCGTTTCGAGGGGAACAATCCGTCGCACAACATGATGACGAACACAACGTCGAATTCCAGTCCTTTGGCCTGGTGAATCGTCGAGAGCCGAATCTGCTCGTCGTCAACCGGCGCCGGCCTGCCCTCCTCCGCCTCGAGGTTGGTCAGCAGCGCCAGTTGGCTCAGGAAGTCCTCGAGTGTCGAAAACTGCCGCGCGAACGAGGCCAACTGCGTGAGGTCCTCCAGCCGCGAGCGGTAGTTGTTGTAGTTATCCTCGATAAAATCCTCATAGCCTGCCTGCATGACCAGCGCGAGCATGGCTGAAGGCTCGCGGCGGAGCGCCTCCTCCTCGAGTTGAGAAACAGTGGCCGCGAGCTGCGCCCACGCCACCGCCGCCTTTTTCGGAACATCCGGAGCGCATCCCTGCAACGCCCGCGCCACGGGCTGCGACTTTGACGGCGAGGCTGGGCGCGCGGGTTTGTCGGGCGCGGGTTGGGGCGAGCCCGGTCCAGCTTGGGCACCCTCGGGCACCGGCGCCCCGGGCCTGGCCGCGCCGGCCGTGGCCCTTGGCGCTCCGGCGGCCTCCGTGGCGAACCGAGCTTTGAAGGCCTTCCACAACCTTGCCGCGGCCTTGCCCCCGATGCCCGGGAGCAGTTGCACCAGGCGCGTGAAGGCCAGTTCATCGCGCGGGTTGGCAACCAGCTTGAGATAGGCGGTGATATCCTTGATGTGCGCCTGCTCGAAGAAGCGGATGCCGCTGGTGATGCTGAAGGGTATGTTGCGGCGGGTCAACTCGAGCTGCAGCTCCAGGGCATGGAAATGAGAACGATAGAGCACCGCCATGCGGTTCAGCTCGGACCCTTCCTCGCGCAACTCCAGCACGCGCTGGGCGACGAATGCGGCCTGCTCGAAGCCGTCCTGGCAAACCACTATGTTGGGCCTTGGCCCCGCCCGGCGCACCGGGGACAGCACCTTGGCAAACTGGCACACATTTGGGGCAATGGCCGCGTTGGCGACCTTCAGGATTTCGGGCGTGCTGCGATAGTTGGTCTCGATCCGGTAGGTTCTGGCCTCCGGATAGCGTTCAGGGAATCTTAAGATGTTCTCGAAGTTGGCCCCGCGCCATGAGTAGATGCTCTGCGCGTCGTCCCCCACGACCATGACATTGCGATGCCGCGCCGCCAGCAGATCGATGAGCTGGCTCTGGAGCTTGTTCGTGTCCTGGTATTCATCTACGAGGACAAACTCAAACCGGCGCTGGTAATGCTCGCGCGCCTCGGCTTGTTCCTGCAGCAACTTGAGCCACAACACCAGCAGGTCGTCGAAATCCACCGCGTTGGTGGCGCGCTTGCGCGCGGCGTAGAGTCGTTGCACCTCCGTCACCTCGGGGGCCAGTGGCGAAAAATGGCCGTAATCTTCATCCAGGACTTGTTTGATAGTCCGCCCGGTATTCACGGCCAGCGAGAATATCCCGGCCAGCACCTCGGCTTTCGGGAAACGGGTGGCCTTGAGGTCGATTCCCGACTCCGCCACGCAGGTGGTGACCAAATGCCTGGCGTCCTCGCTATCCATAATCGTGAAATCACGCTCGTAGCCGAGAAGGTCGGCGTGCCGGCGGAGGACCCGGTTGCCGATGGCGTGAAAAGTGCCACCCCACAAGGACCCGAGCTCCTGGCCCAGCAAATCCGCCACCCGCCTCATCATTTCCCGGGCGGCCTTGTTGGTGAATGTGAGCAGCAGTATCCGCTCGGCCGGAATCCCCTGCTCCAGCAGGTAGGCCACGCGGTAGGTCAGCGTCCGTGTCTTGCCCGACCCGGCCCCCGCAATCACTAGCGCCGGCCCGGGCGGCGCCGTCACCGCCGCATACTGCTGCCCGTTCAACTCGCGCGCGTAGTCGATCCGCAACTCCAGCGGCGCCCGGAACGGCTGCAATAGATACTCACGCGACATTCTCCAAGCTTAGCAATCCGTGCCCGTATTGTCGAACTGCAACGCCGGGCCTGGCCGGTCTATCTGATGCTGCAAAATCGGCTTGCGGGGCGTGGTGAGGCATGCTAATTTGCTTTGTCACATATGGAGTCGTCTTTTTCGCTGTACTGGGCGACTTTCGGGATTTTGCTCAGGAAATGCGTTACTCGTGACTTCGGTTTTATCTGGGACATCGGATAGCGGTTTCACATGCAGAAGTAAGAAACCAAGCAATGAAAACAACGAAAAGCAAGTTCACCAAGAACGTTGAACTGGCACTCCCGCCCGGTGACGAGGGACCGGTTTGCACGTACCCGCCTGATTGCAGTCCGAGCGACAGCAGTCGCGACCTGGGCGTATGGCGCAAGGCGCAGTTCAGGATGACGGAGAGGAATATCGAGGGGCCGACGCAGGACGAGGAAAGGCAATTGATCAACACCTGGATTCTGCAACTATTGCGTCGTGAGTTGGCCCACGACCTGGATGCGGCGGAACACAAACTCAAGCGACGGCTCGAAGTAGACGTCGGAGTCCTCGCCGCCGAGGTCATCCAGGCCGCTCTGGCGCGAAGGGCTCCGCGACCGAAGCGGGGGAAAAAGAAGTCCAAGTAATTGCCCGCGGCGGGCCGAGCGGCGGCAAGGCGCGCGCGATGCAGTTGCGGGCGACGCCAGGCCAGCGCCCATGCGAAGTTACATCCTCCGTTGCCGGCTGTCCCTGGGAGACATCGTCCTCCTCACCGCCGCCGTCCGCGACTTGCAATTGCACTTTCCCGGCAGCTATCGCATTGATGTTCGCACCTGTTTTCCCGATCTCTGGGCCCATAATCCGTACCTTACGCCGCTAGGCGAATACGACCCCGGGGTGAAGGTGTTGGATTGTGTGCTGCCGCTTATCAATCAAAGCCACACCGCCGCTTGCCATTCGATTCACGGACTATTGGATTTCCTCAATCAGTACCTGGGCGCCAGCATGAAGCCCACTGCGTTCCACGGCGATATCCACCTGTCGCGCCGGGAAAGGCTTCGCCCCTCCCAAGTAGAGGATCTGGCGGGCGCCGATCTTCCGTTCTGGCTCATCTGCGCCGGTGGGAAATACGATTGCACCATTAAATGGTGGGAGGCGTGCCGCTACCAGGAGGTAGTGGACCACTTCAGGGGCCGCATCCAATTCGTGCAGGTGGGCGATGCCGGGCATTACCATCCCAAATTGCGGGGCGTGATTGATCTGCGGGGACGCACGTCCGTGCGCGAGTTGATCCTGCTGGTCCATCACGCGGAGGGCGTCCTGTGCGGCGTCACCGGTCTGATGCATCTGGCCGCCGCCGTGCCCGTCCGGCGCGGGCGCCACTCGGTCCGCCCCTGCGTCATTATCGCCGGTGGACGCGAGTCGCCGCACTGGGAGGCCTATCCCGGCCACCAATTCATCCACAGGGTAGGGGCGCTGCCTTGCTGCGCCCATGGCGGCTGCTGGAGGGCTCGAACGTCGCCGCTGGGCGACGGGGACGAGCGAGATGGCCGGAAACAGCTCTGTGTGCATGTGCGCGCCGGTTTGCCACGGTGCATGGACCTTATCACCAGCGGCGAGGTCATCCGCCGCATCGAGAGTTACTTCGACGGGGGGGCTGCGCGGTATTTGTCCGGCCAGCAGGCCCGCGCGGCAGCCACAGTCGTAGCCGCCACCGGGAACCGCACCCTGTCCTATCGCCCCCTGAACTTTCACACTGCCCCGGAATTGGCCGAGCGGTTCATAGCCAGCATCCCACCTTACCCCGGCGGTTTCGCGGGCCGTGGCATCGTCATTTGCGGGGGCGGAGTCCGGATGTTCGCCAATGCCTGGGTCTGCATCCATACGCTGCGCCGTTTGGGCTGCTCGTTGCCGATTCAACTCTGGCACTTCAGCGAGCGCGAGCTGGACAGCCGCATGCGCGCACTGGTCGCGCCGCTCGGCGTCGAATGCGTTGATGCGGAGCAAGCGCAGGGCCATCCGCCAGCACGGCTTGCCCATATCTGGGCGCTCAAACCTTATGCGCTGCTGCATTGTCGTTTCGAAGAGTTGCTCCTGCTGGACGCGGACAATGTCCCCGTCGCCAACCCTGAGTTCCTTTTTGACACTCCGCGATTTCGCCGCGCCGGGGCAGTCTTGTGGCCCGATTTGGGGCGCCTGGGGCGCGGACGGACCGCCTGGAAACTTTTCGGCGTGCCTTACCGCGATGAACGCGAGGTCGAGAGCGGACAGATCCTGGTGAACAAAGAGCGGTGCTGGCGCGCGATGAACCTGTGCCTCTGGTACAACCAACAAAGCGAACTTTTTTATGGCCATGTGCATGGCGACAAGGAGACGTTCCACCTGGCGTTTCGCAAACTGAATGTCCCCTACGCCATGCCCGCCCGCCGCATCTACCGCCTGCCCGCCGTCATGTGCCAGCATGATTTTCAGGGCCGCCGCTTGTTCCAACATCGCAACGGCGCGAAGTGGAACCCCTTCGGTCCCAACAGGCGGATTCGGGGCTTCTGGTTCGAGTCCGAGTGCCGGCAGTATCTCAAGCAACTGGCTAAGGTTTGGGACGGCCAGATTGACAAATTGCGCCCGCCGCGTCCCAGGCCCGGCGCCGGCGCGCGGAGGGCACTCGCGGGCAATGACGAGGTTGGCGTTTTTGCCGCCGTGGTCTCCACCCGCCAGGGCGAATCAAGTTGGAGGCGGACCCTCGCCAAGCTGGCTAAGACGGATTGGGCGGCGCGCCCGGTGCATGTCCAACTCGACGAGCAGCGGTTCTCCAACAACGAGGACAATCTCACCCATGCCGGCTGGCTGGCGCTGCAGGCGGGCCTGCAAACGCGCGCCCATTATCTGGTGGTGCTTGCCGACGACCTGGAGTTCAACCGGCATTTCCTCCACAACTTGCGCGCCTGGCCGTTGCTGCGGCACCGCCAGATTAGCTGCGCCAGCCTGTTCAACCCCGGCCTCCGCCAATGCGCCCGCATCCCGCTCAGCCGGGCCGTGGTCATTGAAAGCCGCGCCGGGTTCGGCGCGCCGGCCCTGGTGCTTTCGCGCTCGGCCGCACAATTCCTCCTCGACCACTGGTTCGAGGCGTCCGCGCACCTGGGGCTCAAGCTGGGAGTGCTCGCAAGCCGCATGGAGAAGCCGGTTTTCTGCCACTCTCCCTCGCTCGTGAGGCGCACCGGCCGCCGCCCGGCGGCCGATGGCGCTGGCCGCGACCCGGATTTCAAACGCAATTGGCGCTCGCCCGAAACGGACCTCGCGGTTCTGGCGTCCGTGGCGGCCCTCGGCGAAACGACCGACCATGAACGCTGACCCTACCACGAAACTGCTGCGGCCACCGCGGGCATTAGATTACGAGTTCATCCGTTGTGTCGGCTCGGGCGCCTTCGGCGACGTCTGGCTGGCGTGCGCCAAAGCCACAAGGCGCTTCCGCGCCATCAAGCTGGTCTCGCGCAGCCGCTTCCAGCGGGCCGGTTTGTACGACACGGAATTTGCGGGTCTCAAGAAATTCGAGGAACTGTCCCGTGAACATGCCGGCTTCATTGATATCCTTCACGTGAGCCGGGATGACGAGGCGGGCTGCTTCTCTTATGTGATGGAACTGGCCGACGATCTGGAGGCCGGCCAATCCTTCGACCCTCGAGAGTACGTCCCCAAGACCGTGGCCAGCGAACTGGAACGACGCCGGCGCGCGGGTCCGCGCGGACACGGCCATTTCACCGCGGCCGAGTGTGTACGGGCGGCGCTGAACATCACGGCGGCGCTCGCCGCCTTGCACGAGAACGGCCTGGTGCATCGGGACATTAAGCCGTCGAATATCCTGTTTGTCCGCGGCGTGGCCAAACTGGCCGACGTCGGGCTGGTGACCGATCTCAAGCTGGAGGCCGACGGCGCCACGCTGATCGGGTCGCCGCCATTCATGGATGAGCAAGTCTATGGGACCGCCCAGGGCGACCTTTTTGGTTTCGGCAAAGTGCTTTACATGATGGCCACCGGCCGCAACGCCCAGGACTGGCCGAGTGTGTCCGACGACCTGGAAGGGACCGAAGATCTCGATACTTTTCGCGAGTTGTGGCACATCAGCATGAAGGCTTGCCACGGGGACCGCACGCGGCGTTACCGCAGCGCCCAGGAAATCCACGACGAACTGTTGCTCCTGGCCGCCGGCCATTCGGCTCAGCGGCTGCATCGCTTGGAGCGGCTGGTCGCCGGCCTCAAACGCTTTGGGCTTATGTTCCTGGTCATTGGCGGGCTGGCTGCCCTGGTCCTCTACCAGGCCGTCGAACACCGCAAACAAGCCGCCGAACTGCGCCAGCACAGGGTCGGTTCCTACGTGGCTTACGGCGCGCGCGCCTTGGACGAGAACGATCCCCTGGGCGCTTTGCCCTGGTTTGCCGAGGCCTTGCGCCAGGACACGGATAACCCGCGGGCCGCGCCCGCTCATCGTCTGCGCCTGGGCGCCGTTTTGCGACAATGCCCTACCATCGTGCAAATGTGGTTCGCAGATCATCCGCTCAACTTTGCCCAGTTCGCCGGCCAGGAGAACCAGGTGCTCTCGCCCGCCGCCGACGGCCATTGGGCCATTCACGACCTGGCTACGGGCCACCAGCTTTATCCGTCCTTCGGCACGGGTGGAATTCACGAAAGCCTCTCGCTAAGCCCCGCCGCCCGCTTGGCGGCAGTTTTCAACCCGGATATCTCCAACAACGTGGTCCACATCTGGAACTTCGTGACGGGTCAGGAGCAGCCCGGTCTCTCCTGTGAAACCCCGCTTCAGGTCGTGGCGCTCAGTCCCGACGCGCGCTGGGTGGCGGCGTCGTCCGGCTCCCACGTCGTTGTTTGGAGCCTGGAAACCCGCCAACTCAGCCGCGTGCTCGCCGGCCATTCTCAACCCATCATGAGCATTTCCTTCAGCCTGGATGGTCAGCGCCTGGTCACCGGCAGCCAAGACGCCACCGCCATCGTATGGGATTGGCAGGCACGACACGCCCTCACCACGTTCACCAACCACCAGAAATGGGTTTATTCCGCGGCTTTCAGCCCCGATGGCCGGCGAGTCGCTTCGGCCAGCTATGATCGCTCCGTGCGGGTCTGGGAGGCCGAAACGGGCCGCGAGGTCCTGGCGCCGCTCTTGCATGGCGATGGCGTCCATAACGTCGAGTTCAGCGCGGATGGCGCACGACTCGTAACCGCCGGCCTGGACTTCTCGGTCCGCGTCTGGGACGCCATCACGGGAAAACTCCTCCAGCAGCTCCGTCATAACTCCAAGCCGGTTTCTGCCGGGTTTAGCCCCAGCGGGCGCCACATCGTCACCGGGTGTTACGACGGCACCGAGCGGGTCTGGGCACTGCGCTCGAGCGGGCCCGCCCCGGATTCCTTCCTCGGTGTGTGCAGTGGCGACGGCTCCTGTTTTGGCCTGCAGACCAACCAAACCATGCTCATCCTTGCGCCCCTGAACCCAACGGTCTCTGCGCGGCCTTCAGCGGAGAGCAGGGGCGAGGATAGCGATTCAGCGCGAGCTTCCCGCCACTCGCTCGGGTCGGTTCCTCTAGCCAATCTGAAACTGCTGCGCGCGCTGCTTAACCGCGATGGGAGCCGCCTCCTTGGGCTGGCCGAGGCGGACCCCGGCTCGCCCTCGAACACGGTGCAAGCCATTCTCTGGGGCACCCGGACCGGCTCCCGTATTGGCAGCCCGCGGCCCCTGGATCGGCGCAGCACCAATCTGGTCTTCAGCCCTGACGGCCATCAGATGCTCGCCTTCGACAAGGACGGCCCTCTGGTTTGGGATTTCGAGCGGGACCGGGAGGTCCTGCGCTTGCCTTGGGGGCCTAAGCGCGCGGGTTTCGATCTTGGGGGCCGGCGCCTGGCCGGGGCGGTTTCCAACATCGTCCAGGTCTGGGACTTGGCCACTGCCAAGCCGGTCCTGCGCGCCCCTTCGCCGCCTGATACCCTGGCGGAAACGCTGGAGTGGAGCTTTGACGGACGCTACCTCGTCACCGCCTGTTGGAATCCCGCTTTCGACCCCGAATACGCGCAGGTCTGGGACCCAGCCACGGGCGCGCGCGCCGGTCCTCGGTTGCCCCATCGCGACGGCGTCCGCTTCGCCACATTCAGCCCTAAGGGAGAGAAGGTGGTCACCTGTGGCGAAGATTTTACCGCGATGCTGTGGGACTGGCGAACCGGCCGTCAGCTTACTCCTCCCCTGCGGCACAAGCACCAGGTCGTTCACGCCGCTTTCAGCCCCGACGGCCGCTGGCTGGCCACTGCCTGCCGCGACTACAACGCAAGAGTCTGGGACGCCGAGACGGGCGAGCCTATCACCCGGCAACTTGAGCACCCGGACGAGGTCTCCTGGGTCCAGTGGGCCGACGCCGGGCGCACGTTGCTCACCCGTACCAGGTCCGGCCAGGCTCGCCTCTGGAACCTGTCACCCGACGACCGGCCCCTGGAGAAGTTGGTGCTGATCGCCGAACTCCTCTCGGCCGAACAGATTCATGCCACCGAAAGTGCCATGCCCGAGACCAAAGAATCGCTCCAAAAGCTTTGGCTGCGATTGCGCTCGGAGTACCCGGCCGATTTCTCGCTGCCATAACTTGGCTTCCAATTCTTCGGTTTGCATGCTATGGTGCGGGGACCCGTGAACGAGAACGAGAACGCCGACTGCTTGCACTGACATCTATGAAAAAGACCCGACCAACGCCTCGACCAGTCAACCCGCGCGAAAGTGAAGATCCCCGCTCCGGCATCAGCCCGAAGACCATCGCGCAAGCCGTGCGCGACAACCTGGTTTACCTCCAGGCCAGGTTCCCCGAGGTCGCTACGACCAACGACAAGTACATGGCCCTGGCATACGCCGTGCGGGACCGTCTCCTGAATCTGTGGGCCGCGACGGCGAAAACGTATTACGAGCTTCGCAGCCGCTCGGTGTGTTATCTGTCCGCCGAGTTTCTCTTGGGGCCGCAACTGGGCAACAACCTGGTCAACCTGGGCCTCTTGGCCCAGGTCCGGGCTGGGATGGAAGAGGCCGGGCTGGACCTGGAAGTGCTCCTGGAGCAGGAGGAAGAGCCGGGTCTGGGCAATGGCGGGCTGGGCCGTCTGGCGGCCTGTTTCCTTGATTCGCTGGCCACGCTGGGCATCCCCAGCCTCGGCTACGGGCTGCGCTATGAGTTCGGCATCTTTGCCCAGGCCCTGCGCGAGGGCTGGCAGATCGAGCTGACCGATAAGTGGCTTCGCTTGGGCAACCCCTGGGAAATCGCGCGCCCGGAAATCGTCTTCGACGTGAAGTTTGGCGGGCGCACGGAATACTACGTCGAGGGAGGCAATTCCCGGGTGCGCTGGATACCGGATCGGGTCGTGCGCGGCACGGCTTACGACACGCCAGTGGTGGGCTACCACACCAATACGGTGAACCTCCTGCGGCTCTGGAAGGCTGAGGCGGTGGAATCCTTCGACTTTCAGGCCTTCAACACCGGGGATTACTACGGCGCGGTCCTGGCCAAGGTGGTTTCGGAGAACATTACGAAGGTGCTCTATCCCAACGATGAATCGCCCCAGGGCAAGCAACTCCGGCTGCAACAGCAGTATTTCTTCGTCTCCTGCGCCCTGCAGGACATGATCCGGCTTTACTTGCAGCGCGCGACGTCCCTCGAGCATTTCCACGAGAAATTCGCCGTCCAACTCAACGACACCCATCCCGCCATCGCCGTGGCGGAACTGATGCGCTTGCTGGTCGATGAGCACCTCATAGGCTGGGACCAGGCCTGGAGCATCACCCGCCAGGTCTTGAGCTATACCAATCATACCCTGATGCCCGAGGCCTTGGAACGCTGGGCGGTGCCCCTGTTCGGCGCGCTGCTGCCGCGCCACCTGGAAATCATTTACGAAATCAACCGGCGCTTCCTTGACCAGGTGAGCGAGCGCTACCCCGATGACCAGGCCCGCCTGGCCCGCCTGTCCCTCATTGATGAAACCGGTCCCCGCTATGTCCGCATGGCGCACCTTGCCTGTGTCGGCAGCCATGCGGTTAACGGCGTGGCCAGGCTGCACAGTGACCTGCTGAAAACCGGCGTGCTCAAGGATTTCCACGACTTCGCCCCGGACGCCTTCACCAATGTCACTAACGGCGTAACCCCGCGCCGTTTCCTGCTCCTGAGCAACCCGCGCCTGGCGGAGGCGATCTCGCGCCGCATTGGCGAGGGCTGGGTCAAAGACCTCGACCAACTGCGCGGCCTGGAGGCCTTTGCCACCGACGCCGGCTTCCAGGAGGAATGGCGCCAAATCAAGCACCGGAACAAGTGTGCCCTGGCCGAGTTGATTCTCCACCGCACGGGCATCCAGGTCGCCCCCGACACGCTGTTCGACATCCAAGTCAAGCGGCTCCATGAATACAAACGCCAGCACTTGAATGCGCTCCACATCATCACCCTGTATAATCGGCTGCGCAAACAGCCGCAACTCCCGTCGCGCACCTTCATTTTTGGCGGCAAGGCCGCCCCGGGCTACTATTTTGCCAAACTCATCATCAAGCTGATCAACAGCGTCGCCGACGTGATCAACCAGGATGCGGCGCTGGCCGGCCGGCTCAAGGTGGTCTTTCTGCCCAACTTCAACGTGAAGACGGCGCAATGGGTCTATCCCGCCGCCGACCTCTCGGAGCAAATCTCGACCGCCGGCCTGGAGGCCTCAGGCACGGGCAACATGAAATTCGCCATGAACGGCGCCCTTACGATTGGCACCCTGGACGGGGCGAACATCGAAATCCGGGACGAGGTCGGCCACGACAACTTTTTCCTCTTCGGGCTGACGGCCGCCGAGGTGCTCGAGTTGCGCGAGCGCGGCTACCGCCCTCGCGATTATTACGAGTCGGACCCGGAACTCAAAGAGGCCCTGGACCAAATCGCCTCCGGCTTCTTTTCCCAGGGCAATTCGGACCTGTTCCGTCCCCTGGTGGATGCGTTGCTCAACCACGACCATTTCATGCTCCTGGCCGACTACCGCCGCTACATCGACTGCCAGCAGCAGGTCGGCCAGGCTTACCAGGACAAAATGGACTGGACCCGGAAGTCCATTCTGAACGTGGCCCGCATCGGCTACTTCTCCTCCGACCGCGCCATCCGGGAATATGCCGAACGGATCTGGAAGGTCTCGCCGGTGCAGGTGAAGCTGCAGACTTCGACGAAGCGGGAGGGCTAGGGAGCCGTCCCGAGCGTGGAGCGTCGGAGCGTAGAGAGTGGGGGCATCGTAGCAGTTGCCACGCTTCCCGCTCTCACGCTTCACGCTCCGACGCTTCCCGCTCTCACGTTTCCCGCTCCGACGCTCCCCGCTCTCACGCTTCACGCTCCCGCGCTCCACCCGAAGCTGTGAGTTCAGAAGCTCAGGAACCAATGCTCGCCTTCCAGGCCGGGGAGCGGGTGTTTGCCGACGGGGGCGGTCGCAAGGCTCCCTACGAGCTGGCGCGCCGCCGCATCGCTCAACAGGCGGGGTTGCCCAAGCGTGGAGGCCAGCCTCTCCATCCGGAAGACAAAATTGACATCCGTCCCCAGGAGGCTTTCCTCGCCCATGGACGCCATGCCTCCCATGAGCACCTGGCCGCAGTGCAGGACCAGGCGGAAGGGGGGCTGGCCCTGGGCCTGCAATTGGCGCAACGTCCCCAGCGCCGCGACGAGCCGGGGCGCGGTCAGTTGGGTCACCTGCCAGTAGGCCAGGAAACCGTCGCCGAGGTACTTGTTGATGGCGCCCCCCTCCTCTTCGATGGCTTCCTTGCATTTGGCGAGCCAGTGGCCGATGAGGGCAGCCAGCGCCTCGGCATCGAGCCGCTTGCTCAGGCCCGACGAGCCTTCGATGTCCGCCAGCAGCAGCCAGCATAGACAGGACTTCGTGGCGACGAGGGTCTGGCCGGCGGTCAACCTCGAGGCGGTGGCATCCGCGTCCGCGCCGCCGGCGAGCCGGAACACAGCCTGGAAGGCGCCGATCTGGATGATATCGCCGTTGCGGAGGCGGCTGGGCTTGCTAAGGCGCCGGCCGTTGATGTAGGTGCCGTTGCTGCTGCCCAGGTCCAGCAGCCAGAATTCGCCTTCGTGCTGGGCGTGGATGATGGCGTGGCGGCGGGAGACGCGTTCGTCGGCCAGCACGACATGGTTTGTGGCCGCGCGGCCGAAAGAGCAGTTGCCCTGGATCTGCACGGGCAGACCATCGGCCTTCTCCAGCCATGCCAAGGAGTCAGAATTCTCGTTCACGGATACCCGTACCATAGCACGAATGCGCAGGAAGCGGAAGCGCGGCGCTGCCGCCGGGTGCGGCTAAAAGTGTCGGCCAACTCACGGCGCTTCTTTGCCCCGAAGGGGCTTCCGGGAATAGCCCGGCGATTGCCAACATCCCCGCCAACTTTTTTCCAGGTCGGCGCGGCAAGTCTATCTTGAGGTCGCCATCGCTTTTTCGGCTGTCTCGATCTCTGCCCGCGAAGGCGCACGCCAGATGTGGAGCACACCTTGTTCGCTCCTCGCCGCAAGCAGGGTGTCGTCGGGGGAAAAGGCAGGAGAGTGGAAGAGCGAGCCTTCGGCGGATAGAGTGAGCAACTCCTGCTGGCTCTGGACGTCCCAGAGTTTGATGGCTTCCTGCCCGTCGCTGCACGTTACCAGGCGTTTGCCATCGGCTGAGAAGCCGATGCCATGCACCCCTTGAAGGAAATTGCGCAGGGTGCCGATCTCCCTGAGGGTGGCAACATCCAAGAGCCGCGCGTAACCGGCCCGGCTGGCCACAGCCAGCAGCGTTCCATCCGGCGAGAGGGCCGCCCCGCCAGTCTGGTGAAAATCCAGCGTGCGCCGAACCGCGGGGTCGGTCCGCAGGTCGCTCATGTACGATGGGGTGTCCATGGACACAACGAAAAGGAACCGTTCATCCGGGGTGAGAAAGGCGCCGCTCACCGGTGCGCCCGTGAAGGACCGGAGCCGTCGCGGCCCCGCCAAGTCCCATTCGGTGAAATCGCCCATCGGCAAATGTTGAACCAACAGCCGTTTGCCTTGGGCTAGAAGCCGCGCTGGGCACGGCGATCCCTTCCCGGTCGGGAACTCATAGAGCAATACACGCTGCGGCAAATCCCACACGCCGATGGTGCCGTCGGTTGAACCGGCGAAGACCTTGAGGCCGTCATCCGAGATCAGGGCGCCGCAGGCCCGGGAACCCAGGTCGAGCAGGGTCTTCGGCTCCTGGAAATCGCTGCCGTGCCATTGCACGATGCGGCCCTGGTTATCCAGAGCCAGGATGGAACGGCTGTCGGGTGCAAAGCGCCACCACTGGGCGGTTTTACTGAATGCGGTCGGCAGGGTGAGGTGCGCCCCCAGGCGAGGGTTTCTGGTCGTGTCCCAGAGATTGACCATGCCGTCGAGACCACCGCTGAGGAGGGTGGTCTGGTCCGGGAGCAGGGCCAGACGCCAGACTTCGCGTTTGTGCCCGCGCAGGGTTCGCGGCGGGGGCACGTGGCGCGGGTCCCCCAGGTTCCACAGGCAAATAGTCTGGTCGCTGCTGGCCGACGCCAGGGTCAGGCCGTCCGGCCAAAACACCAGCGAATGCACATACCCGCGATGGCCTTGAAGCTGGGACAACTCGAGCCCCGTGGTCGCGTCTCGGAGGCGGATGACCGTCTCGGCGTAGCCGGCGCCGGAAGCGAGGGTCCGTCCGTCTGGAGAAAACTGCAGCGCGGTGACGTGAGCATCAGTTGCGGGCGCGCACCAGAGCTCCTGCCCGGTTTTCAGATTGATCGCACGAATCTGCCCGTCGTCCATGGCGTGCGCAGCCAAGCTCAGATCGCGCGTGGCGGCAAGGTAAACGCCATCATCGTCGCTGGTTTGTGGAGCTGAGAAGCTGGTCAGTTTCTGCGCCTCAGTAACGCTCCAGAGTACCACTTGATCATCACCGAAGCTGGAAGTCACCAAGGTCTTGCCGTCACTCGAGAATGCCAGGCCTCGGCAAGGGCCGCCCAAGGCAAGGTTGGCCTCGAACCGCCGCGTGGCCAGGTTCCACAAGCGGAGGCTGTTGGTTCTGGACTGGACGATGTTGCCGTCGGTCGTCGAAAAGGCCAGCAACGGTTCCCGCGGGGAGAACGCCGCGAGCACGGGGCCTTGGTCGGCGGGCAGCCGTGTGAGCTCGCGTCTCGTGCGCAAGTTCCAAACGGAAAGCAGGCCTCCATTATGCTCTCCCACGGCCAGCCACTGGCCGTCCGACGAGACGGCGAGGGCGGTGATCTCGAAGGTCTCCTGGCAGAGAGTGAATTGGGCATCGCTGTGGCATTGTTGCCACAGGTAACGCCATTCCCAGCCGCGGAGATCCGGCAGGAGACTGGAGTTAAGATTCGAAGGCGAGGGCCGGTAACGCCGCAAGAGTTCTTGAGCCGGGCCCAGATTGTTCAGTGCCAGTGCCTGTTGCGCGAGATTCATGTCCGAGGCATAGGCCCGACGGAGCGCGGAGCGCTCGCCCTCCTCAGCGCGCTGGCGCAGCGCCTCCGCATCCTGAAGCAACCTGTATTGCGCTTGTTCGGCGCGCGTGGCTCGCTGGCGGGCGGCTTTTTCTTTGGAGAACAACCACATCGAAATGCCCAGCCCGGCCACGAGCGCCGCGGCCACCGCGGTGGCGGCGGCGAACGCGAGCCGGTTCCGCCGCCACGCCTTATGGAGTCTGTAAGCCGTGCTCGGGGGCCGGGCTACGACCGGCTCGTTGTTGAGATGCCGCTGGAGATCGGCGGCCAGGCCATTGGCCGTCTCGTAGCGCCGTGTCCGGTCCTTCTCCAGGCACTTCATCACGATCCAATCCAGGTCCCCTCGCAAAAGGCTGATAAGCCTGGGCGCCTCCGTGCCGCGGCGTTGCGTGGTCGTCGTCAACTCCTCCTTCCCCATCATGCTCAGCCGCGTCGAGGGCCGCGCCGGTTCCTTTTCCAGAATCGTCCGCCGAATCTCATCCAAGCCCGCCGCCAGCAGTTCCTTCGCGTCAAAGGGCGTCTTGCCCACCAACAACTCATAGAGCAGCACGCCCAGGCTGTAAATGTCGCTGCGCGTGTCGATGTCCAACCCGCTCATCTCCGCCTGCTCCGGGCTCATATAGGCGGGCGTCCCGATGAATTGCTCCAATTGTGTGTGCAGCGTCTTCTCCGTGAGCCGCTGTTGAGTTGCCTTGGCGATGCCAAAGTCGATGACCTTGGGCACCGGCTTGGCCTCCTGCACGGCCACCAGGATGTTCGAGGGCTTGAGGTCGCGGTGGATGATGCCCTTCTGGTGGGCGTGTTGGATGGCCTGGCAAACGGCGATGAACAAATCCAGCCGCTCCCGGGTCGCCAGCTTGTTCTGGTCGCAGTAACGGGTGATGGGAATGCCTTTGACCAGTTCCATCACAAAGAAGGGCCGGCCGCTGTCGGTCGCGCCCGCGTCCAGCACCTTGGCGATGTTGGGATGGTCCATCAGGGCGAGGGCCTGGCGTTCGGCTTCGAACCGGGCCACGACTTGGCGCGTGTCCATCCCCAACTTGATGATCTTGAGGGCGACCTGACGGCGAACCGGCTCCTGCTGCTCGGCCACATACACCACCCCAAAGCCGCCCTCGCCGATTTGCTCGAGCAGCTTGTAGCGGCCAATGACGGTCCCCGGTCCTTCAGTCAGGGGTATCTGATCGAGGAGCGTTGGCGTGATTTCGGTGGCGCCTTGTGCGGGAGGGGCGTTGCCAGCCTCCGCATTCAGCGCCGGGCCTCTCTCGGCTTGGTCATAAATGGCCAGCCGGGTTTCTATCTCCACGCGCAAGGCCGCATCAGCGACACATGCCTCATCCAGGAACGCGGCTCGTTCCAGCGGTGTTTTGCGCTTCAATGCCTGCCGGAGGATGTCCTGCTTCCGGCTGTCTGACGATGGTTCATGCGCCTCCATGGCAACTTTGGCCTATAGTATGCACAAGATATACTGACGATCGCGTCTTTTCCAGCCGCATTCTTGGCGCTGTGGACCTGCTCAGGGCCGTCGACTTTGGCATCTTTGTCGCAACCCTTGTCGCGGCCTTTGTCGAATTGGGCCGGTTTTCGACAAAGGCGGCGACAAAGGTTGGGATAAAGGCGGCGACAAAGGCGGCGACAAAGGTTGTGAGAGTCACCCTTCTCCTGTTCAAATTCGGGCGCGATCAGTCAATTATGGCCCGCGGTTTAGCAGGGTGCTGGCTTCCTTGTAGGCCAGCCAGAGGATCAGCACGTCGTGGGAGGCGGGTTTGCCGTCAACGAGCGGGTTGTCCTGGTCTTTGGGGAACGGGGGCATTTGCGCCTCAGCCTGGCTCAAGAGCCTCCGGGCCTCCTCCAGCCGGGCCTGCCGGGCCATGCTCATGGCACGAAAGAGACGCGCCGTTGCCTGAAGTTCATGATTCCGAGCCGCCGTTTGCTCCGCGACTTTCACGGCCTGTTCGGCGGCTGCATACTGGCCGTTGCGATACTCAGCCAGGCCGAGTGTAGCCTGATAGTAAGGCAGCCAGGGGTCGCTCTTGCCGAGTTCCGCGGCACGCTGGGCGAGGTTGAGAACCTTTGTGAGCAGGGCGGTGTCCGCGGATGGCCGGAGGCAATAGGCCTTGGCGGCGCGCTCCGCAGCGGGGGCCTGGTCCATTCCCTCGGCCTGCTGGACCAATCGACGGCGTGTGATCTGGTAATCGGCGTCCTGGCCAAACCAGGTTTGGAACGTGGCGAGCTGGAGCGAGCCGATTGTGTCCGTTGGGGCGGCTTCATAAGCCTTCGCCAGAAGGGCAATTGCCTCCCTGTTGCGACCGAAGGAACGGTAAGAATCGGCCAGGTTGCGCATCGTCCCGAGCGTGTCGGGGTGTTCCGGGCCGAGCACCTTGCGGCGGAGCAGCAGCACATCCTCCTCCAATTTGAGCGCCTCGTCATGTCGGCCGACTTTGGCGTAGAATACGGCCAGTTCTCCCATTGCTCTGAGCGTGTCGGGGTGCTCCAGGCCGCTCACGTTGCGGCGGAGCGCCAGCGCCTCCTCCCCCAGCTTGAGCGCCTGGTCCTGGCGGCCGGCACTGTCGTAGGAAAGCGCCAGGTTTTGCATCGCCTTGAGCGTGTCGGGGTGGTTCGGGCCTTTGACCTTGCGGGCAAGCGCCAGCACCTGCTCCCGCAGTTTGAGCGCCTGGTCCCGGCGGCCGGCCTCGTAGTAGGAATTGGCCAGGTTGTTCATCGCTCCGAGGGTGTCGGGGTGTTCCGGGCCGAGGACCTTGCGGCGGAGGGCGAGCACCTGCTCGCGCATTTTGAGAGCTTCATCACGGCGGCCAGCCTCGCCGGCGTAGGAGTTGGCCAGACCATGCATCGCCGCCAGCGTGTCGGGGTGTTCCGGGCCGAGGACCTTGCGGCGGAGGGCGAGCACCTGCTCGCGCAGCTTGAGCGCCTCCTCACGGCGGCCGGCGTGGTCACAGGAAATCGCCAGTTCGTTCATCGCCATAAGCGTGTCGGGGTGTTCCGGGCCGAAGGCGGCCAGGTAGTAATCCCGGACCTTTTCTTGCAGCGGGATGGCCTCGCGGGAGATACCCAGGGCGTCGTAGGTCTTAGCGAGGGTGGCTTGGAGTTTGGCCCGGCGGGCGGGTTGGCCGGCAAGCTCAGTCTCCAGCTTCCCGGCGGCGATGCGCAGTGTTTCGGCGACCGTGATGTTGCGGCCGTCGCGCGCAGGGTCCGGGCTTTGGAACACCTCGGTAAGGAACTTCGAGATGGCTTCGGACTCAGCGAGGCGCTGTTTGGCCAGGGTCCCCGCCCGGGTGGCGCGCACCGCCTGACAGGCGCTGATGCCCGCGGCAGCCACAAGGACAACGCCAATCACCGCGACGGCGGCGAAGGCGGTCTTGTTTCGCCGCCAGGCTTTTTGCATCCGGTAGGCGGTGCTCGGCGGCCGGGCGACGATCGGCTCGTTCTCCAGATGGCGTCTGAGGTCCATCGCCAGGCCGTTGGCGGTCTCGAAACGGCGGGTGCGGTCCTTCTCGAGGCACTTCATCACGATCCAGTCCAAGTCGCCCCGGATCAGCCTCAGCAGTTGGCCGCCTTCGGTGCCGTGCTGTTTGGCGGTGGCGGTGAGGGCTTCGCCTTGGAGCGTGCTCAGGCGCGTGCTCGGACGGGGCGGTTCGGCCTGGCGGATCGTCCGGCGCATGGCCTCCAGACCGCCCTTGACCAGTTCCTTGGCGTCGAATGGCGTGCGGCCGGTCAGCAACTCATAGAGCAGCACGCCCAGGCTGTAAATGTCGCTGCGGGTATCGATATCCAGGCCGCTCATTTCCGCCTGCTCCGGGCTCATATAGGCCGGCGTGCCGATGAACTGGTGCAACTGCGTATAGACCGTCGCCTCAGTCAGCCGGGCCTCGGTCGCCTTGGCGATGCCGAAATCAATCACCTTGGGCACGGGCACGCCATCGTGGAGCGTGACCATGATGTTCGAGGGCTTGATGTCGCGGTGGATGATGCCCTTCTGGTGGGCGTGCTGGATGGCGTGGCACACCTTGATGAACAGATCGAGTCGTTCCTTGGTGCTGAGTTGGTTCTGGTCGCAGTAGTCGGTGATGCGGATGCCGCGCACCAGTTCCATAACGAAGTAGGGGCGGCCCGTCTCGGTGGTGCCGGCGTCGAAGACCTTGGCGATGTTCGGATGGTCCATCATGGCCAGCGCCTGGCGTTCCGCCTCAAAGCGGGCCACGACCTGCTTCGTATCCATCCCCAACTTGACCACTTTGAGAGCCACCCGGCGGCGCACGGGCTCAGTCTGCTCGGCGACATAGACCACGCCGCAGCCGCCCTCGCCGATCTTCTCCCGCAGCTTGTAGCGGCCAATCACCGTGCCCACCTGTTCGACGAG
>Ga0181524_10001418_pt1 | contig 27389 bp, 24 predicted proteins | sample PEATcosm2014_Bin_34_FD_119761 | JGI IMG/M metagenome (GOLD analysis project Ga0181524, IMG submission 119761) | Peatland microbial communities from MTU Mesocosm Facility, Houghton, MI, USA - PEATcosm2014_Bin05_60_metaG | ecosystem: Environmental > Terrestrial > Soil > Wetlands > Peat | place... | reverse complement strand
CTTCAACATGTTCTTGCGGCTTGCCGCCAATCTTGTCGCGCTCGGGGCGCACCATCCCGGCGCGCAGCTTATGAAGGATGCCGAAGGCCGTCTCATAGCGCGACAGGCCAAGTTGCCGCTGAAATTGGACAGCCGACATTCCCGGCGTTTGACTGGCGATCAAGTAAGCCGCCCAGAACCAGGTCGACAACGGTGTGTGGCTGCGCTCCATGACGGTCCTGGCCATCAGGCCGACGTCTTTGCGACAGGCTCGGCAGCGCAGAACGCCGGGGCGCGCCTCGAAACGGAACGGCTCGCCGACAACGCCGCACCATGGGCAGGCGAACCCATCACTCCAGCGGGCCTTTTCGAGATAAGCGGCACACGCCGCGTCGTCGGGGTGTGATTTTGCACAGAAGGGTACCCCCGGCGCGGTAAGCCGTAATCGACTGAAATCACCGGAGAAACCGCTGTCCAAGAGGGGGCTCGGTTCGATGCAAATCGGGACCCCTGTTGATGCTGATTTCTAGTTATAATTCAAGGTGCTGGGGCAATCCTGTTGCGGGGGCCCACTTCGGTGCAGATCCACAATCATGTCCATCCGAAGGCGCGATTGGGCGCATAGGTTCTGATCCGCGAGTCTTGGTATCAGACGGTCGCATCGGCGTGTCGGGCTTTCTGAAAAGCGAAATGATTCTGTGATACAGGCGGCGAATGAAAGCTGGCCCAGTTATCGTGGTGGTTCGTCTGCCATCGCTGGGTTCTCTTGGTGGGCAATTGGTGGTCGCCCGCTGTTCATGCCTATCGCTCCAGTCAATATGAGCAACCCAGCCGGACAAGCAGACGAATGACGATCGACGCTCCTCATGAATGACAAACATTAAGAGCCCCCACAGACGTTTGTGCCCAAGCCGCGCGACCAGAGATTGCCGTCGCCGAGATCACGCGACCTCCGAAGCTGATTCCTGAACCGCCAGCGCCTCGCCGCCGCCTTCGATCCAATTCACTCCGCGGTCCAACCGCCGTCGACCCGAAGCGACGTCCCAGTGACAAGGGCGGCGGCATCGGAAGCGAGATAGACGATGGCGCCCATGACATCCTCGACGATCCCCAAGCGCCCGAGCTTGATCTTGGCGAGAACGCTCGAGCGAAACGCTTCGTCCTCGAGAAACGGGCGCGTCATCGGCGTCTCGATGAAGGTCGGCGCGATCGAGTTGACGCGGATTCCGAGCGGGCCAAGTTCGACGGCCATCGCCTTGGTCAGGCCTTCGAGGCCATGCTTGGTTGCGCAATAGAGCGTGCGGTTCGCCGCGCCGACATGGCCCATCTGTGAGGAAATATGGATAATGCTGCCCGGCCGGCCGGCAGTGACGAGTTGCGACACCACGGCCTGCGCCAGGAAAAAAGCGGCCTTGAGGTTGAGACTGTCGACCACATCATAGTCGTCGATCGTCACCTCGATCATGGGCTTTGGCCGGTTCGTGCCGGCATTGTTGACGAGGATGTCGAATGGCGGCAGAGCGGCGAGACACTGGCGCGCGGCTGCGACATCGGTCACGTCGAGAGCGATAGCCTGGGCGTCGCCGCCTTCGTCGCGAATGGCGTCAACCACGGCCTCGATCTCACCGAGAGATCGGGCTGCCGGAAAGACCTTGGCGCCGGCTTGCGCGAGCGCCGCGGCGGCCGCGGCGCCGAGCCCGCGTCCGCCGCCGGTCACTAAAGCGCGCCTGCCGTCCAGGCGTAGCGACGGGGTACGCGGGAGAAGCACCTCTCACGCCGCCGCATGCGCGTAGGCGATGTTGCGACCGCCATAGCGACGAACGCGGATGTTGGCCTGTTCGGCGTGGCCGACGAAGCCTTCGAGCATGCAAAGGCGCGAGCAGTATTCGCCGACAAGCGTCGAAGCCTCGTCGGTGAGGATTCGTTGGTAGGTGCATGTCTTCATGAATTTTCCGACCCACAGGCCGCCCGTGTAGCGAGCGGAGCCCAGAGTCGGCAGCGTGTGGTTCGTGCCGATCACCTTGTCGCCGTAAGCGACGTTGGTGCGCGGTCCCAGGAACAGCGCGCCATAGTTCGTCATATTGGCGAGGAAATAGTCGGGATCGCGCGTCATCACCTGGACGTGCTCGGAGGCGATGCGATCGGCCTCGGCGACCATCTCCTCATAGCCGTCGCAGAGAATCACCTGCCCATAGTCGCGCCATGCCGCGCGCGCGATGGCTGCGGTCGGCAGGATCGTCAGGAGCCGTTCCACCTCCACTATAGTCTCGCGGGCCAGCTTTTCCGAATTGGTCAGGAGGACGGCCGGTGAGTTCGGACCGTGTTCAGCTTGGCCAAGCAAATCGGTCGCGCAGATTTCGGCGTCGACGGTCTCATCGGCGATGACGAGGGTCTCGGTCGGTCCGGCGAGGAGATCGATGCCGACTCGGCCGAAGAGCTGACGCTTGGCCTCGGCGACATAAGCGTTGCCCGGCCCGACCAGAAAGTCCACGGCTGCAATCGACTCGGTGCCGAGCGCCATCGCCGCGACAGCCTGTATGCCCCCGAGAATGTAAATCTCGTCAGCGCCCGCGAGCGCCATCGCCGCCACGACGGCAGCCGAGGGCTTGCCCTCGAACGGTGGCGTCATGGCGACGACACGTTTCACCCCCGCGACCTTGGCTGTGACGACGCCCATATGGGCTGAGGCGACCAACGGGTATTTGCCCCCGGGCACGTAGCATCCGACTGAGTTCATCGGAATGTTCTTGTGGCCGAGGACGACGCCAGGCAGCGTCTCGACCTCGACGTCGCGCAGCGCCGCCTTTTGAATCTCGGCGAAGCGGCGGACTTGCGTCTGCGCGAATTTGATATCGTCGATTTCTCGCGCGCTGAGCGACGCGATGCAGGCTTCAATCTCCGCCTGGCTCAGACGAAAGTTCGCCGGCGCCCATTTGTCGAACGTCGCGGACAACTCGCGAACCGCGGCGTCGCCGCGCGCCTCGATCTCGGCCAATATGCCCTCAACGGTCGCTTTGACGCGCTGTGCGTCGGAAGCCTTCTCGACGCCCGAACGTCCGGGTTTCAACACGCGCGTCATCGTTTCCTCCTTTGTTGGCGACCCACTTCAGAAGCCGACGGATCTGAGATAGGCGAGGCTCGCCTTCGCGTCCTCGATCGGGGCGAGCGAGATCGTCGGGTCAATATCCTGCTCGATGGTCGCCGCCCCATGAAATCCCGTCTCGCGAAGAGCCGCGGCCAGACCCGACCAATCGACGACGCCTCGCTCCAGCGGGCAGAAGATCTTCTGGGCGACAGCATCGAGGAACGGGATCCCCTCGGCCAGCGCCCTAGCGTGAATGTTTCGGTCGATGTCTTTGAAATGGAAATACTTCACGCGCTCGGCGTGCCGGCGATAAAACTCGACGGGATCGATTCCCGCATAGGCCATATGTCCGGTGTCGATGCAAAACCCGACTTTCCCGGGGTCGAGCGCCGCGGCGACCGTTTCCACCTCGTCCTCGAATTCGATGTAGCAGCCGGCGTGCTGATGAATGACCGGCGTGACGCCGTGCTCGAGCGCCATGTCGGCGATGCGGTCGATCAAGTCTATCATGTGACGCAGCCGCGGCTTGTCCAAGCGCTGCGCAAGGTCGGCGCGGCCCGCCGTCGCCATCCGCTCTTCCGAGATGTGATCGATGGTCACCAGATGCCTTCCGCCGACGGCGGAGAGGAGTTTCACCGTGCGCGCCGCGACCTCCATGACGTCGCTCGTCTTCGCCGGGTCATGCAGAACCTGGAACACGAAGCCGGCGGTCACCGTCAGGCCGCGCCGTTCGAATTCCGCGCGAAGTCGAGCAGGGTCGGTCGGGTAATAGCCGTAGGGCCCAAGCTCCGTGTGGCGGTACCCGGCGTCGGCGATTTCCGTCATCACCTTTTCCCAGGGGGGATTCTTGGGATCTTCGGCGTAGTCGACCCCCCAGGAGACCGGGGCGTTGGCCAGATTGATTGACATTGCGAACTCCAAATGCTGCCGGTCCCGACGGCGCGGATCGGACGACCTCGCTAGGGCGAAAGGGTCGTAGCGCAATTTGCATAGCTTTGCAATATCAGGATGCGGCGATTGCGTCGGCGACGCGTTTGAGCGTCGCCGACGACACCGTCGTTCCCGTGCGGTGCGCTTCCATCACGAGCTCGGCCAGGGCCAGCGACATGCGGGCGTCGCCGACCGGACAGAGGGGAGCGGCAAGTCCCTCAATCGTGTCGAGAAACGACTCCAACTCCGCCTCGTAAGCCGCGGCGTAGCGCTCCCCGAACGATTCGTGGAGAGGTCCGCGAAGAAAGCCGATTTCTGTCGCGACGGTCGTGTGTCGCGTGGCCATGTTGGGGCAGCTCACCAGGCCGGATGAACCGAAGACTTCCATTCGTTGGTCGAAGCCGTAGCTGCAATGGCGCGATGCGCTGATATGACACACCGGTCCATCCGCATAGGTGATGGTCACTGCCGCGGTGTCGTGATCGCCCAAGTTCGTCAGCGCGGGATCGACAAACGGGGCCAGCTTCGCCGTGACCGTGAGCGGGCCGTCGCCGAACATCCAGACGAGCTCGTCAAGGTCGTGGATGAGCATGTCTCGGACAATGCCGCCCGAATGGGCCAAGAACGACGCCGGGGGCGGACAACGGTCTCGGCTGATCTGGATCACGTGTTCGGCGCGCCCGATTTGGCCGGAAGACAGAGCCGCCTTCACTTCACGGCGCGCGGGGTCGGCGCGTCGATGAAAGCCGATCGTAACCGGAACGCCGCGTCCGTTGATGCGATCGAGGCATTGGTCGACGCGAGCGAGCGTCAGGTCGACCGGCTTTTCGCACAAGACGGGGATCCGCAACGAAACGCAGGTTTCGATGTAGTCAGCGTGAGTTCCGGTTGGCGAGGCGACGACAATTCCCGCAATCGCGCTTCGCTCGAGCGCGTCAGCCAACGTCCGAAAGGCCTCGCCGCCGTGCAGGGCGGCGACCTCGGCGCTGGCCGATGGATCGGGGTCGACTACGGCCGCCAGCCACGCGCGGGGGGAGCGCGAAATGGAGCGGGCGTGGACGCGGGCGATGCGTCCCGCTCCGATCAGGCATAGAGGATGAGGTTTCATGCAGAGATCTCGAAGTGGGGCTGGGACATCTGTCGCGGCTCAAACCGACGCGCAGCCATGACAGTGCGGGACGCGACTTCAGAGGCTTCTCGGCGCTGCAGGAAGGATTCGATGATGACGTCCGCCAAGGGGCCGCAGACGGCTGTCCTTCCTCACCGGCGATCGCTCACGAGCTCGCGGGGCTTGACAATACAAAAAATGATTAGCTATGCAATACGAAACTCGGCGGCGCGCCATTCCTGTTCGCGCTCGTTCGGGTGGGCGCCGGCGTGCGGAGCTTGGACTACGGTGAGCTTTCGCCTGCGTCCGGTTTGTGGCGCGGTGCCGGAGCGGGGAGAAAATGTTGACCAAGAGGCTGAAATTCTACGCCGTCACGCACGACATCCTGGGGGATGTCTTCTGGGAAGTTTTTCGGCGCGGCCTTTTTGACGCGGCCGGGCGCTACGACGTCGACGTCGAACATCTTCGGCCAGGTAAGTTCTCTCCCGAGATCCAGGCTGGCCTGATCGAAGGCGCGATCTACGCCCGACCGGATGGGTTGATCTCGACGGTTCCCGACATCCGCGCCGTCGAGGGCCCCTTGCGACAGGCGGTGGCGCTCGGGATTCCGCTGATCTGCATCAATGCCAAAGATCCGCGCCCGGAGGGAGAGCGCATCCCCTATATGTTCTATATTGGCGGCGACGACGGGAACGCCGGAGAACTTGCCGGCCGCTACGTGCTCCAGAAAGTCCGGCCGCGCGCCGGCCTCTGCGTCGACCATTACCTGTTCGAGCACATTTGCCACAACGACCGTTGGCAAGGCTTCCGGAGAGTTCTCGAAGCGGCCGGCGTGCCGGTCGAGCGATTGCGCATCGAAGGGGGCAAGCCCGAAGCCTGCGCGGCCGCGGTCCGCGCCAAGCTCGAGGCGCGGCCCGATATTGGCGCCGTGCTCACGCTCGGGCCTCCGGGCGCGCAAGCCGTCCTGGCGGGTAGCGAGGGGCTAGCGCAGGGTCGCGAAGTCAAGCATCTGACCTTCGATGTGGCGCAGCTGCAGATCGACGCGATTCGCTCGGGCCGCATCATGGCGACGATCGACAGTCAGCAATATCTGCAGGGCTATCTCTCGGTCGAAGCGATGTGGCTGCACAAGGTCAAGGGCTTTACGCTAGCCTCGGACATCTACACGGGGCCGGCGATCGTCGACATGTCCAACCTCGCCATGGCGGAGGACGGCGTGAGGCGGGGGTATCGGTGACGAAATGACGAAAGAGCAAGCCGCTTGTCCTTCGCCACGACCGATCAATCATATTGGCGTCGGCGTCGCCGATCTCGACGCCGCCGCCGCTTGGTACCGCGCCGTACTCGGTTTTCGGCTGATCTCGGGCCCCAAGGAAATCAGCGCGGAGGCCCTCGGCGGGGACCAAGCGGTCGATGTCCTGGGTCCGACCTTCCGGCGGATGCGAATGGCCCATATGACGAGCGCGAATGGCGTCGGACTCGAACTGTTCCAGTTGATCGATCCGCCGCACGAACGGTGTCCAGACACAGTGGAGTTCTGGAAAAGCGGGTTCTTCCACATCTGTGTCACCGATCCGGACATCGACGCTTTGAGCGCGAAAATCGTCGAGACCGGCGGCGACCTCATCTCAATGCTGTGGGTCGAGCGCGGCCATACCAGCGAGTATCGGATGTGCTATTGCCGCGATCCCTTCGGCAATGTGATCGAGATCTATACCCACAGCTACGAGCTGATGCAGGGACATCGGTGAACGCCGACAAGCCAACGCGAGCCATTGTCCGCTTTGGCCCCGGCGACGTCCTGTTCACGAACGGGAGCCGCATTCTCGTAGCGCGCCTCGAAGGCGACTCCGGAGACGCGGGCTAGACCCTGTTTTCCCGCCCTGGCACCGGGCGTCGAGCGGCGACGCGATCGACACTGACGAATCCCGACCTGGGATTGGCGAAGGTTTGTGGGCATCGGCGGAGTCGACGCCGGGACAGCTCTATCGTCTTCGCTGATGCGCGTCTGCACATGGCGATAATGTCAAGTGAAGAATGACGCGCGGGGAGTCAGCCGAACATAGGCGCAGGGGCCCCCGGCGCTGGCGCTTCCAGCACGAAGATATCGCCGGCATGGGTCTGCTCGTGTCGGCTGCGGTCATCGAGCAGGCGTTTTGTGGTGATCACGACGAGCTGCTTCAAGCCGTCGCCGGCGAAGGCGCAAGACGTGACCTGCGTGGCGGGCAGGGGGATCGCGGCGATGATGCGTCCGTCGGGCGCGTAGCGGACCACGCGGCCGCCGCCGAACTGGGCGTTCCACAGGCAGCCTTCGGCATCGAGAGCGATGCCGTCGGGAATTCCGGGTTCGTCGCGACAGTCGGCGAAGACGCGTCGATCGGCGATCATTCCGCTTTCCCCATCGTATCGGAACGACCAGATGACCCGGCGAAAACTGTCGGCGAAAAGCATTTTCTCGTCGTTGAGCCAGACGAGCGCATTCGGAATGACGATCTCGTCGAGGACTGCGACGATCCGGCCGTCCTTATCCATGCGATAGAGTCGTCCGCTCGGCGAGCGGTCTCTCGTCGGCATGGACCCGATCCAAAGCCGCCCTTGCGGGTCGCACTTGGCTTCGTTGAGACGGTTGTCGGGCCGGTCCGGCTCCGGGTCAACGATGAAGGAGATCGAGGCTCGATCGGGATCGATGCGATAGATGCCGGTCTGTAGCCCGGCGAGGAGCGCGCCGTCGCGGCCAAGCACAAGACCGCCGCCGATCGACGGCAGGTCTATTCGTGTGGCGGCCGAGGAGGCCCAGTCAAACCGATGCAGCGTCTTCTCGGTGATGTCCATGAAGAACAGACAGTCGCGACCGCTGTCCCAGACCGGACATTCGCCGAGTTCGGTTTGTGCTGCGAACAGGAGCTCTGGTTGCGCCGCCATGGTCTCAAACCCTCCGTTCGATGGGGACAGCGACCGGCTGCCCCGACAGGGCCGATTGTTGGGCGCAATCGGCGAGGATAAGCGCCTTGAGCCCGTCGTCCTCGTTCGGGACGAACGAGTGGCCGCCCTCCAGCGCAACAATGAAAGCGTCGATTTCAGCCACATAGGCTTCCGAGTATCGCTCGAGGAAGAAGGGCAATGGCCGATCGCCCGCCACGGCCTGGCCGTCGCTTCTGATCACGCTCGTCGCTTGACGGTTGCCGACCTGCAGCATGCCCTTCGAGCCGAGCACTTCGGCGCGTTGGTCGTAGCCATAGGCGGCGCGCCAGGACATGTTGACGAGACAGATCGCCCCGCTCGCAGTCTTGAGGGTCGCGACCGCCGTGTCGGGACTGCCGGCGGCGCCGATTCGCGGATCGACCAAGCAGGAGCCGACCGCGTAGACTTCGGTCGGCTCTTCTCCCAGCAGCCACCGCGCGACGTCGAAGTCATGGACCATCGATTCGCGAAAGAGGCCGCCGGATCGTTCGATGTAATCGATCGGCGGCGGCGCGGGATCGCGGCTCGTCAGAACGACGAGTTCGGGGCGGCCAATCTCGCCATCGGCGAGGCACCGGTGGAGCGCGGCGAAGCTCGGATCGAAACGACGTTGGAACCCCAGAAACAGACTTGAGCCGGCTTCGTGCAGGGAGCGCGCGCAGGCGCGGGTCCTCTCGGTGCTACGCTCGATCGGCTTTTCACAGAAGATAGCCTTCCGGCTCTCGATCGCCCGCATGATCAATTCGGCGTGGGTCTCGGCGGAGCTGGCGATGACGATCGCGTCGACGTCGGGATCATCGAACACGTCCTCGCTCTGTGCGGGCGCGCCGCCAACCGCGGCCGCCAGTTCCGACGCTGCGGCGCCATTGGGGTCGACGACATACTTTAGCCGTGCGCGCGGTTGGCTGGCGACGTTGCGAGCGTGTATTCTGCCGATGCGACCCGCGCCAAATAGAGCGAACGTAAGCATGTATGGCCTCGGCTTGCGAAAGGAACGGTCAAACCAGGGTACGCTGGCGCTTCCGCCCCGTCAGGAAGCGGTCAACCGCCTCGCGCGTAAGCGGCCTACCGGTTGTCGCGGCGACCCCAACGTCCCACCAGACTTCGGAGCCGATCGAGCGCCCCCGCGTCTCCGCCTTGACGACGATCACCACCGGACCGTGGATTGATTTGGCCTTGGCGAGCGCCGCTTGCAATTCGTCAGGCCGGTCCGCGGTGAACGTCGTTGCGCCCATCGAGCGGGCATTGGCGGCGTAGTCGACGTCGAGATAGGGGCCGTTCGGGTGGCGATCGCCCGCGCCCCTGCGACGAAACTCGTTGCCGAAATTTTCGGTCCCGGTGGTTCCCTCTTGCAGGTCGCGGATGCACTGATAACCAAAGTTCACAATGAGCACGACGGTGATCTTGAGGCCTTCCTGCGCCGCCGTGACGAGTTCCGTCGGTGAAAGGAGATAGGTGCCGTCTCCGATGACGACATAGATTTCGCCGTCGTCCGGACGGGCGATGCGCGCCCCGATCCCAGCGGGAATCTCGTGCCCCATGCAGGAGAATCCGAATTCGAGGAAACAGTCGGAGCCGGCGCTATTGTCCCAGCCCTTGAGGATCTCGCCGGGCGGCGTGCCGGCCGCCGCGATCACGACGTCGCCCGCGCCGGCGGCCTCGTTGACGAACCTGACAATGGCGCCCTGGCTCATCGCTCGGCCTTGCTTGTGCAGGATGTCGGCAGAATAGCGATCCTTCCAAGCCGACACCGCCTCGCGCGCCTCCTGCCTGTATGCATCGGCGGTGCCGAAGCTTCCCTTCTTGAGCCGCCCCGTCAGCGCCTCGAGCGAAAGACGCGCGTCGCCGACGATGGCGCTCGCGCCGAGCTTGTGCGCGTCAGCGGCGTTGACGTTGACGCCGATGAAGCGGACGCGCGGATTGTGAAAGCCCGAGCGCGAGCCGGTGGCGAAGTCCTGGAGGCGCGTACCGACGCAGAGCACCAAGTCGGCGGTCTCGGCGATCCTGCCCGCGGCGCCGGTGCCGGTCACGCCGACGCCGCCGAGCAGAAGTTCAGCTGAGCGCGCCGTTCCCTTGCCGGCGAAAGTCTCGGCGACCGGAATCCCGAACGCATTGCAGAAATCGCAAAGAGCAGCCTGAGCTTCGGAATAACGAACGCCGCCTCCCGCGATCATCATGGGGCGCTTGGCCCTGCGCAGAAGCGCGACAGCCGCGGCGATATCGCCTTCGCTCGGCGCGCGCCGCCGAATTCGCCAGGTGCGGTCCTCGAAGAACGCGGCCGGGTAGCCGAAGGCCTCACCTTGGACATCTTGCGGGAAGGAGATCGTTACCGCCCCGGTCTCGGCGGGGTCCGTCAGGACGCGCATGGCCTCGGGTAGGGCCGTGAGAAGTTGTTCAGGTCGAGAAATGCGATCGAAGAAACGGCTTACGGGTCGGAAGCAGTCGTTGACCGAGGTGTCCGCCTCGATCGGGTGTTCGAGCTGCTGCAAGACGTTGCCGGGCCGGCGATGCGAAAATATGTCGGAGGCGAACAGAAGGACGGGAATTCGATTGACGGTCGCGGTCGCCGCGCCGGTCAGCATGTTGGTCGAACCAGGGCCGATCGAGGCGGTGCAGGCGAGGACCGACTTGCGGTTCTTCGCCTTGGCGAAGCCGATCGCGGCGTGGACCATCGCTTGCTCGTTTTTCGGTTGGTAGAACGGCAGGTCTTTGCCGTATTCGTCGAGCGCCTGTCCCATGCTGGCGACATTGCCATGGCCAAATATGCCGAACATGCCGGCAACCAGACGCTGACGATCGCCGTCGAATTCTGAAAATTGCCGTTGCATGTAGATGACTGCGGCCTGTGCCGCGGTGAGCTCGAATGTTTTCGACAGTTTTGCCTTCGCCATCTCTGGCCTCCTGATATTTTCCCCGCCCTGCATGCTCGAATTGTCGCGTTCGGGAAGCGCCACGGCTTCTTGTCGGCGCCATCTTGCAATTTTTGCACAGCTATGCAAGAGGTCTTTTGCCTGCTATGAGCGGCGGCCGGAACGGGACGAAATCGTTCTCCGACGTCGAAGGGCCGCTCGACCGGCCGCAAGGAATGGGGAAATGAAACGCTTCGAGGGCAAGATCGTGCTGGTGACCGGCGCCTCGACCGGCATCGGCCTCGAGACGATCCAGCGGCTTCTCGCCGAGGGCGGCGTCGTATACGCCGCGCACCGTCGCAAGGCGGATGGCCTCGATCTAAGCGGAGCGCAATCGGTTAGACTCGACGTCACGAGCGAGGCGGACTGGCGGACGGCGATCGAAACCGTGATGAGCGAGGCGGGCCGCCTCGACGTGCTGGTCAACAATGCGGGAGTGCGCGAAAGCGGGTTGGTCGAAGAGACGGGCCTCGAACTCTGGCGCCATCTCATCGATACGAATTTGACGAGCGCGTTTTTGGGCTGCCGCGCGGCCGTTCCGGCGCTTCGGCTGTCGGGCGGCGGCGCGATCGTGAACGTCGGCTCGATCACCGGCATTCGCGGCACCGAAGCAATGGTGGCCTACAGCGCCTCGAAGAGCGGCCTGGTCGCGATGACGGCGTCGCTGGCGCTCGATCTCGCCAAAGACAACATCCGCGTCAATTTGGTTTGTCCGGCGGCGATTCGCACACGTATGGTGACGAATTGGCTGGCCGCGTCGCCTGACGAAGCGGCGGCGGAACGAGCGGTCTTGAACAAACATCCGATCGGTCGGATCGGCGCGCCGCATGAAGTGGCGAGCGTGATCGCCTTCCTGGCGAGCGAAGACGCATCTTTCATGACCGGCCTGTCCATTCCCGTCGACGGAGGGCGGAGCATCCGGTAGCCGCCGAGCCCTGCAAGCATCATAGAACTCGAAGAGGTCCATCGTGGAACGCATAAGGTTTGGAATCATCGGCTCCGGCTACATGGCCAAGATGCATAGTTTGGCGCTGCGCAACATCGGCGCCTTTCTCTGGCCCAGTCTGCCGAGGATCGAGATGGTGCGGATGGCAGACATCGTCGGCGAGGCCGCGCGCGAAGGCGCAGAGCGCTGGGGTTGGGCCGACCACACGACGGACTGGAAACGGGTCACGCGGGCCGACGACATCGACGTGGTCATCGTCATCACACCCAACGACAGCCACGCGCTCTACGCCATCGACGCCTTCGAACACGGCAAGCATGTCTTCTGCGAGAAGCCGCTCGCAAACACCGTCGAAGCCGCCGAGCGCATGGCGCTGGCGGCGAAGAAGTCCGGCAAGGTTAATATCGTCAATTTCTCCTACCGCACGTGGCCCGGGGTGGAGTTCGCGCGCCAGCTTATCGCCGACGGCGAGCTCGGCGAGCTCCTGCATTTCGAGGGACATTTCTTCCAGGACTATGCCGCCGAGCCGGCCCTGCCTTTCGGCTGGCGATTCGACAAGAACGTCGCCGGCGGTGGGGCCTTCGGGGACATCGGTTCGCATATCATGGACATAGCCTGCGCGCTGATGGGGCCGGTGGAGGCGATCAGCGCGAGATCGCGACGTCTGCACGAAAGGCGACCCGTCGGGGACGCTTCGGGCCGGGCCGTCTCGGTGGACGATCTCACGGACTCGCTAGTGCAGTTCGCCAGCGGCGCCATCGGATCCGTCCACGCCTCCTGGGCCGCGACCGGCTTCAAGTCCGATCTCGCTTTCACCGTCGTTGGAACGAAAGGGTCCGTACAATTTTCCTGGGAGCGCAACAACGAACTCCATTTTTTCACGAACGCTGACGACAAGACGACGGCAGGCTTTCGTCGCATCATGCTGGGCGGCATCCATCCCGAGGCGGCGCCCTTTTGGTACGCGCAGGGCCAGGGGCTCGGCTACGGCGAGGCGTTCGTGATAACCGCCAGGCGCGCCATCGAAGCCGTCATAAGGAACAACACCGAGGCCAAGCCGAGTTTCGAAGAAGCTCTACACGTCGCTCGCGTCATCGAGGCGGCCTATCGTTCGATAGAATCCGAACAGTGGGCGGCGATCCCTGCGACGTCGGCTTTCCAGAATGTCGCGCGGCCGCATGTGGACGGCGCTGCTCAGCTTGCCAAAGTCGCGGGCTGAGCCGCGGGCCATGTCGTCGAAATGATTGACCTCGCCTTTCGCTCGGCGACAACCCAGACCTTGCAGGCCCTGCAAACTTACTTCTGAGGCGGCTTTGAAAAATTCTCACAGAAACGAAATAGGGCGGATTGCATAGCAATGCAATATGTGATTAATCACGGTTCACGCAACTTCATCGCTGACAAGATGGGGAATCGAGTAGCGATCTAACAGGAGGAAACGATGGGTACCTATGCAGAGAAAAAGTACGCCAACTTTCGCGTCACGGCGATTGCGGCGGCGGCCGTCGCCTGCGCGGTCGGGGCGCTTGCGACCCCGGCCTCGGCGGAGAAAGTCGATAGGTTCTACCTTGGCGTCGGAACGACGACCAGCGAGTATTGGGCCGACGTCACGCTTGGCGCGAAGACAATGGCCGATTCAGTCGGCGGCAATTTGCAAGTTATCGCCAGTGACTTCCAGGGTGAGAAACTACTCCAGCAGTTCGGGGCAATTTTCTCAGCGGGCTGCGCGCATTGTGTCGTTGTTGTCGACCCGGCTTCGAACGCCTTCACCAAGGCTTTGGTTCAGCGCGCCGCCGATGCGAACGCCTCGATCATCACGTTGTGGAACCGGCCGGAGTCGATCCATCCCTGGGACACCGCTCCGAACGACTGGGTCGCCAATACGTCCTTCGACGGCGTCGACTCCGGCTATCAAAACGGCATGGCGCTGTGCAAGGCGCTGAACGGCAAGGGCAACATCGTCGCGCTGGGCGGCATTCCCGACAATCCCCCGGCCAAGCAGCGCCTGGCGGGCCTTGCCAAAGCCCTTAAGGACTGCCCCGGCATGAAGCTGCTCGACACCCAGGTCGGCGATTGGGACACCACGAAAGGTCAGAATCTTGTCCGCGCGTGGCTGGCGCGCTATGGCGCGGATCTGAACGGCGTGTTTTCGGCCAATGACGGCATGGCGGTCGGCGCAGTGGCCGCTTTGCGCGAGAAGGGCCTGAATGGAAAGATCCCGGTCACGGGTTCCGACGGTTCCAGCGACGCGATCAAGTTCGTTGCGAGCGGAGATATGCTTTCGACCATGAAGGTCGACGCCGTCGGGCAGGGCGCCATCGCGACCGCTCTGGCCTACGCCGCGGCGTCGGGCGACATCGACGTCGCGAAGCTGACCCACGCGCAACGCGACTTCTGGCTCAAACAGACGCTTGTGACCAAAGACAACGCCGCCGCGATCCTTGCCGCGAAGCCCGATCTCGCTGAATACACGTACGAGAAAATCAAGGCGAATTTCTGGGCGACGTCGCCTGGACAAATCCCCGTCGGCGCGAACAAATAGCCGGCCGGAGAAGCGCTCGATGCACGCGCCCGTCGAAAAGATCGTCGCTCCGTCTGGCCAGTGGCCGGGCGGAGCCGCCGAGGCCGCAACGAAGATCGGCGCCATGCGAGTACCCAAGAACTTGGCCAATTGGGCTCCAATGGCGGCGCTGGCGCTTCTGGCCGCCGGCTTCTCGCTCGCCAGTTCCCAGTTCCACACCGCGGCCAATTTGCAGGCGATCTTGGAGGCGAGCGCGGTGCCGCTCATCATCGCGGTGGGCATCACTTTCGTAATATTGCAAGGGTCGATCGACTTGTCGATCGAAGGCGTCACCGCCATTGCGGGCATTGGGCTTTCATTGCTCGCCGCCAACAGCAGTTCGTCTCTCGAATTCGGTTGGTGGGGCGTGACCGGCGTCCTGGTCGGCGGCCTGCTTTTCGGTCTGGCGAATGGCGCGCTCCACCACCTGCTGCGAATGCCCTCGTTGATCGTGACCCTGAGCACCTGGTTCATCGGCCTCGGCGTCGCGGCGCTGTTGTTTCCTTCGCGGCAACCGCAGGTCCTCGATCAACGCCTTCTCGACTTGTCGATCTTGAAGATCGCCGGAATCAGTCCGATCGTCTATGTCTCGGCGGCCGTGCTCACCGTTGGCGTCGTGCTGCAAGGAATGACCCGGTTCGGCCGACTGAGCTACGCGATCGGCGAGGACGAACGACTGGTGCGAATGTCGGGGATCGCGATGGGCCGCCATAAGGTCGCGGCCAACGCGATTTCTGGCTTTACGGCCGCGCTTGCTGGGGTCTTCCTCACGTGTCAGTCCGGGGTCGGCAACCCGACGGCAGGGCAAGGCTTCCTGTTTCCCGCGATCAGCGCGGCGGTGATCGGCGGCACTTTGCTGAGCGGCGCGCGCGGCGGCGTGCTGCAGACCGCACTCGGCGTGTTCATCCTGCAGGTGCTTGAAAACGGGATGGTGCTCGTGGGCGCCAATCCTTTGTCTCAGCAGATCGTAGAAGGGGCGACGATCACGATCGCCGTCGCGATCGGAGGCTATCCGTTGATCCGCAAATTGAGGGTCGTGAAGTGAACCCCGTCGTCGAACTTCGAGGCATCGTCAAGCGCTTCCCCGGCGTTGTCGCGCTCGACCGCGTCGATGTCGATCTCCGTCCGTGCGAAGTGCTCGGTCTCATCGGTCAAAACGGGTCCGGCAAATCGACGCTCGTCAAAGCGATCGCCGGCGTGCAGGAGCCCGACGAGGGAGAAATCCGGGTTCGGGGCGTGCGTCAGCGGCTGGCCTCGCCCCAAATGGCGGCATCGCTCGGCATTGGAATGGTGCATCAGGAACAATCGCTGATCGGTTCGCTCACCGTCGCCGAAAACATCTATCTCGATAAACCATCGGATTCCTATCGCTTCGGCTGGTATCGCTGGCGTCGGCTTTTCGACGCAGCAAGGCGGCAACTCGATAAGATCGAATTGGACATCGAGCCGGACGCGCTCGTCTCGACCCTCACTTTTGCGCAACGCCAGATGGTGGAGCTTGCCAAGGTTCTCGCAGTCGAGGAGCTTGTCGAGGGGCAGATCGTTATCCTGTTCGACGAGCCGACTTCCGTTCTGGGGCGCTCGGACATCGAAGCGCTGTTCCGTCAGATTCGCCGTATCGGCAGCCGCGCCTCCGTGGTGTTCATTTCGCACCGCATGGACGAAGTGCTCGAAATCTCGGATCGCGTCTATGTGTTGAGCGACGGCGAGAAGGTCGCCGAACGCAACCGCGGCGCGACCGACCCTGACGAACTCTACAAACTGATGGTGGGCCGTCAGCGCGCTCCCGATGATGCGCGCCAGTCGCGCTTGAAAGGATCGGAGCCGCAGCTTCTCGAAATGCGCGGAATCGTCGTTCCTGGTCACGTGCACGGCGTCGACCTGACCGTCGGCGTCGGCGAGATCGTCGCTTTGATCGGCGTTCAGGCTTCAGGCGCAGAGGAGCTTTGCCGCGGCTTGTTTGGCCTGAACGAACGGATGGCGGGCGAAATCAGCTTTGCCGGTCATCCGGCGCATATCAAAGGCCCGACCGCCGCGATTGCGCTGGGGATCGGCTATCTGCCGGCGGAGCGCAAGGTCGAGGGCATGGTGCGCGGTCAAACGATCGCTGAGAACATCGCGCTAACCTTCGGCCTCGACTTTGGTCGCGCAGGAACGATCATCGATCGAGGCAAGGAACGACGCGAGGCGCGACTTTGGGCCGATCGGCTGAAATTGAAGGCTACTGGCATCGACGAACGCATCGAGCGGTTGAGCGGCGGCAATCAGCAGAAAGTCGTGCTCGCCAAATGGCTCATGGGACGAAACCTGAAGCTTCTCATTCTCGACCACCCGACACGCGGCCTCGATCCGGGCGCGCGGGGCGACGTCTTCCGCGCAATCCGCGAACTGGCGGCCAGCGGTCTCGCAATCCTGTTCATCGGCGACACGCTGGACGAAGTCTTATCGCTCGCCGACGCCCTGCACGTGATGCGCGACGGCCGGATCACGCAGAGTTTCCCTGATCTTGCGGCGCATCGGCCACATGAAGAAGAGATCGTGCGGGCGATGGTCTGAAGGGCGATCCCGGCGCAGACGACGACATCGCGAGGCGTGACAAATGGTGAAAAGCGGAGCATATCGATTGTCGGGGGCCAGCCTGAATGGCGATCGCATTCGCGCTATGGGACCGACAATGGTCCTCGCCGCGGTGGTCATTTGCGCCGCTCTGACCGCGCCCCATACGCTTTCCCTTCGTGCTCTTGCCGGCTTTTCGATCGACGCTGCGCCGCTGCTGCTTCTCGTATTCGGCTCGACGCTGCCAATCTTGCTTGGCGGCATTGATCTGTCGATTGCCTCCACCGCCTCCTTGGCCGGCGTGCTCGCCAGCCTTCTGACTCCGGAACTCGGATCCTGGGCGGTCATCGTCATCGTCATCGGCGGCGCGGCAATCGGCGCCTTGCAGGGCTATCTGCATGCAAAGCTGCAAATGCCCTCGTTCGTCGTCTCGCTCGGAACGCTTGGCATTCTCTCGGGCACAGCGCTGTTTATCACTAACGCGTCGGCCTTGCCGATCGATCCAGGTTTCTTTCTGATCGATATCTTGGCCGATCGCACGGCGGGCGTGCCGAACGGCTTTGTTCTGGTGCTCGCGATCTGGCTGGCGCTGATATTGGCGCTGCGCTATTTGCGGTTCGGGCGCAACGTTTATGCCATCGGCGCCGCGGAGCTGCCAGCCTTCATGTCCGGCGTCGACCGCGTCCAAACCCGCGTCGTGGTATACGCTTTATCCGGCGCTTGCGCCGCCGTGGCCGGATTGCTGCTGATCTCGCAGACCCTCTACAGTGCGCCGTCCCTGGCGCAAAGCTTATTGCTGCCCGCAATCGTCGGCGTGATCGTCGGCGGCACGGCGATTTCAGGCGGGGTTGGCGGCATGGCGTCGAGCATGGTGGGCGGTCTCATCGCGATCGCCGTCCGCATCGGTTCGGTCGTGCTTGGATTCAATCCCGCCGTCCAGAACATCATCTTCGGCGCCGTCATCCTGGTCGCCGTCGCGGCCACCATCGATCGCCAGAAGATCGGCATAGTAAAATAGGTCAGGACCGACGCTTCCCTTAAAGAAGCGTTCTTCCCCCATTGATCGCAAATTTCTGGCCGGTGATGAAGTTCGCCTTTTCAGAGGCGAGAAAGACCACCATGGCCGCGATGTCGTAGGGAATGCCGAAATGTCCGAGCGGCACGCGATCACGATACCAGTCTAGGGTGCTTTGGGGAGCGTCGGCATGTCGTTCGACCGGTATCCAACCCGGTGCCACCAGGTTGACGGTAATGCCTTCGGGTCCGAGCTCCTTTGCCCATGAACGGGTCATGCTCAACATGGCGCCCTTTGCGGAGGCATAGTTGCCGAAATTGGGATTGCCCAATTCGGCGATCTCGGAGCCAATGTTGATCACGCGGCCGCTCTTTCGCTCTCGCCAATCCGGCAGAACCCCTTGCAGGAGAAGAAGCGGCGCTTTGACGAAGAACTCGAGCTGGTCGAGGTATGTCCGCCAGGATTGCTCCATGATCGCAAATTCAGGCTGAGGTCCGGTGGCGTTGTTGACGATGAGATCGACTGGCCCCAAGTCGCGCGATATCTGCTCGAGGCCCGACGTGACAGCGTCCTGGTCGGTCACATCGAACTGGGCTGGAGCCGCCCGGCCTCCTGCGTTTCCAATCGCTTCGACGACGGTGCGAGCGCCAGCGGTGTCGCGGGCATAGTTCACAGCGACCGCCCAGCCGTCCGCTGCGAGCGCCTTGGACATCTCCACGCCCAGGCCGCGCGAAGCGCCGGTTACGAGGGCTACTTTCATGTCTCTCTCCGATGGGGGTTGTTATGGTATCGCGGCTCGGACGGCCGCGCCCAAGGCGGCCGCGCCGCGCAGAAGAAAAGTGTGATCCGATTCGAGGAGGTAGAGGCTCACGCCCAGCGTTCGCCAGCGAGGGATCTCCGCGAGGTCGGGAACAAACATGCCGACGGCGCGTCCGGCGCGGGCCCCAGCGGCGCAGACGCGTTCCGCCGCGGCGATCACCGTGGGGTCGGATGCGCTCGCAGCGCCATAGGAGACGGCGAGGTCGGCCCGGCCGATGAACAGACAGTCGATGCGCGGCTCCCGCGCGATGGCTTCAATGTTGTCGACGCCCTCCGCGTCTTCGATCTGGGCGACGACGACCGTGCTTGCTCTTGACGCCCCCAGATGTTGCGGCATTTTCGTGCGGGTATAGCCGGCCGCGCGCGACGATCCGGCATAGCCGCGTCCCCCAGGTCCATAATGGCAGGAATGCGCAATGGACTTGGCCGAACGCTCGTCGACGACATGGGGCACAACCACGCCGGCCGCTCCAATGTCGAGGGCGTTCAAGATCGTTTCCGGTGCGGCGCTTGGCGCGCGGATCAGAACCGGCATGTCGTTAGCGCGGCACGCGAGAACTGCCGCGTCGAGGTCGCCGCGGTCGAATGGCGCGTGCTCAGCATCGAGGCAAAGCACGTCGAGATCGGAGCCGGCGAGAACCTCGGCGACGATGTAGGAGGGCGTCTTCAGCCAGGTGCCGACGATGAGCTCGCCTCGCGTCAGACGCTCCTTGAATGACGCAATTTTCATGACGCCGACCTCGCCCGATCGGTGCGCAAGACATCGGGATTTATCACGGTGGAGGGAATTTCCCCCGCCAGCACCGCCAGCACGCTATTGGTGGCCGAAACCGTCATGCGACGGATTGATTCATGGCTCAGGCCCCCGATATGGGCCGAGCAAACCAGATTGGGCACGTTCTTGAGACGCTCGGCGCCCGGCGGTTCGTCTTCAAATACGTCGAGGCCAGCGCCGGCGATTGCGCCTCTGCGCAGCGCTTCGAAGAGGGCCGCTGTGTCGATCAGCGGACCGCGCGCGGTATTCACCAAAAGCGCCGTCGGCTTCATCTTCGACAGCGCCGCAGCGTCAATCAAATGGCGCGTTTCGGCGACCAGGGGCGCGTGCAGAGAGACGATATCGGCGATGGCGAGAAGCTCATCCAAGGATCCGACGCGGCGCGCATCGTCGAGTTTTGGAACCTGGTCATCGAAATAGACGATCGACACGTCGAAGCCGCGCAGCCGCCGCGCGACCGCTCGCCCGATCGTCCCCGCTCCCACGAGACCGACGACCTTGCCCGGCAGTTCGGAAGGCGTGTGTTCGCCCACGCGATCCCATCGTCCGGATTTGACGGATTGATCTTGCGGCACGACGCGGCGGACCAGCGCGAGGATCATGGCGAGCGTCTGGTCGGCGACCGGCTGCGCGTTCATGCCGGGAGTTATGGAGATGGCCACCGCGTGGTGCGCAGCCGCCGCGTGGTCGATCGAGTCCGTACCGACGCCAACGCGCGCGATGATCCGCAGGCCCGGGTTCGCGCGCAAGGCCTTGGCGGTGAAAGGATCCGTCGAGACGATAGCCCCGCAGGCATCTTGCATCAGATCAATCAGTTCGCTCTCGCTCCGAGCTCCGAGCTTTGGGGCCAGAATGAGACCGTAGCCGGCGGCGGCAAGACGCCCGCCCGTCTGCGGGTCATCGCCGGAATAGCCGGGCCAACTCACAAAAATCTTGCGATTTGTCATCTCACGCCTTTGCAGCGAGCGGTTGATAAGCGATGTCGACCGCCTCTCTCTGACGGCTCGAAGCCAGAATGGCCTCGACGATTTCCGAGCAATAATATCCGTCTTTAAAGGTCGCCCCGATCGGCGCGACTTCGTGGAGGCCGGCGATCGCGCCGAGGATGTGCATCGCTTCATGCGAAAAGGTGTCGACCCAACCCAGCGGATGCCCCGCCGGGAACCAGTTTGACTGGTAGGGATCGCCGGCGCGGATCGCGGGGATCGTGCGGAAAGCGCGATCGGGGCCGGCGACACGCAACTCGTTGAGGTTCTGCATCGAGAATTGCAGCGAACCCTTCGAGCCGTCGACTTCGATCCGGCTTGTTACGAGATGCCCGCCCGCGACACGCGACGCTTCGAGGACGCCGATCGCGCCATTGCCGAATTCCAGGATGGCGGCGAACAAGTCGTCGGTGTCGATGGCCTTGCCGGCCGCGTCATGGGCGACCGCGACGCGGGCGAGGCCGCTGGCGCGAACGGGATCCGATCCAAGAAGGAACCGCGCCGCATCGATGTGATGAGACCCGAGATCGCCGAGCGCGCCGGCGCCCGCCGCTGCGGCATCATCGCGCCAGCCGCGTTCGCGCTGTTCGTCGAGAGCCGACGAGACGAGAAAATTCGAGCGATAGTGATAAATCGTTCCTAGCTCACCCGATTGAATGAGCTGTCGCGCCAGTTGCATGGCCGGGAAGAAGCGGTAGTTGAACGCGCACATATGTTTGACCCGCGCCGCCTCCGCTTCTCGCCACAGGCGCAACGAATCGGCGGCGGTTGGAGCGAGAGGTTTCTCGGAATAGACATGCTTGCCCGCTCGCGCCGCCGCGATCGTGGGTTCGACATGGAGATTGTTGGGCCCGGAATTGTCGACCAGCGTGATTGTGGGATCGTCGATGATTGTGTGCCAATCCTTCGTCGCCCGCTCCCAGCCGAAACGATCGCGAGCCTCTTCCAGCCGCTTGGCGTCACGACCGTATATGGCGACGAGGCGCGGACGCGGAACTTCGGGCGGCGCGATCACCGAAACGTCCCTGTATCCAAGCGAATGCGACTTGCCCATGAAGGCATAGCCGATCATCCCGATCCCAATCGCCGGCGGTTTCATCAATTCACTCCTCCCTGCACCTGGCGCTGTTCGCATTGAGCCTCCAAAAATCCGGCGGCGGCTGACGAACAGACCGCCGCCGGAGAGCCTCGGGAGGACGCCCCGGACGGCGCACCGCCGCGGGCAGTCAGGCAAGAAATGAATAGCTATGCATTTCGTAAAGTCAAGCCCCATCGGCAGGCTCGCTGCAAACGCGGCTCCATAATAGGCGCGGGCCAAGCGACTCCAACGCAAGACACGGACGACAAACGTGTTTGGCGATCTTGTGCGCCGCGCTGGAAAAGGCCGCGGCCAATCCCGCCTGCTGCGCGCCGAATGCGATAGGTCAACTGGAACGACGTGTGCTGCCCCGCTCTATCAACGGAGCCTGGACAAGTTGGAGCGCGCCGCCCGATTGTTGCTCACCCGAAATCATCCGATCGAGAATAGCCAGAGCTTCCTCGACCATTCGAGGTCCGTCCTGGCGTAGCGTCGTGAGATCGATGCTCGGCCACGATGCTGCCGGAATATCGTCGAAGCCTGCGATCATCACGTCCTCGGGAACCCTCAAGTGAAATTTTGATCGACACGCCTCCATTGTGCCGATCGCCATCAGGTCATTGGCGCAAAAAATCGCGTCGGGCCGCTCTTCCTGACCGACGAGTTCACAGGCCGCGGCGAACCCTTCCTCGTAACGAAAATTGCCGTAGGCAATGCGGACGTCGCGCTCCCCCAGTTCTATGAGTCCCCCGACGAAACCGGCAAGGCGATCCTCGTTGGCCATGTTGCCTTTTTTGCCAGCGATGTACCCAAAACGCTTTGCGCCGCGCTTGACGAAAAGCGAAGCGATCTCTCGGCCGCCGGTAACATTGTCACTGCACACGGATGCGACCCACTCGTTGCGAACCTTGCCATTGAACAGGACGACAGGCACATTCATCTTCGCGCAGCTTTGCGCAGCTTCCGCGGAAATGATAGAAAGAGCGGAGATAATTCCGTCAACGCGGTATCCCAATATCTTGGGAATAACTTCGTCGATATATTCGCCGTGATCAACCGAGAAAAACAGTACGTTGCTTCCGCGTTTCTGGATTTCTCTAGCGAACAACTCGATCATCTGAGCGTAGAACGGATTGTAAAGGCCGCCGCTGACAATCGCGATCAGCGAAGACTTTTGAGTGAGCATGATCCGGGGAATCACGCTTGGCCGGTATCCCAATTCCTCCGCGGCGATGATGACCTTTTTTCGGGTCTTCGCGGATACGCTCGCCCCTTCGGTGAACGTGCGCGAGACAGCCGCTTGCGAGACACCGGCCAGACGGGCGACATCGATAGACGAAGAGTATTTCTTGCGTGAGGGCCCGTCTTTTTGCGGACGAGAGCCCCTCTCTGAGTCGTTCAAAATAGGCGATCCTCTTACCCGTCTACACATGCCATCGAAGGCTTATGCATACCAATACAATCCGTCTGACCGACTGACAACCACCTCTCGGGGCCAAAGAGCTGTATGTGTTTCAGCTTCGGAATGGGACCCGCTAGGGAATCCGATCCAGCGCTCTGGCGCAACATCGAGAATACGAGCGCAAGCGGGGTCCTAATCGGTGCCGATCGGGAGCTAGCCATCGAAGCATATTCGTATTCGATTTCAGAGTATTGCTGCCCTCTCGGGGTGGGTCCAATTCCTGTGCTGAAACACACTTGCGACTTCGCGGACCATGCGGCGCCAAGGACGAGTTCCTGCTCGCCGCGACGGCACAAAACCTGCGGCGCCTCGCCGGATTGCGGCCAGCAGAGTTCGCAATGGCGGCATAAGCCGCCCACGACGGCGGCTCTGCCGCCATCGTAGCGAAGAAGGCGCAGTCCAAAATCTTGAAAAATGCCTTGAACGGAGGCTACGGCCACTGAACTGCGGAGTTTTTCAACGAAATCCGCCAAGAGCGGAAATTGGCGTGAGAGCAGCGTCAGGACGGACCTATTAACGCCAGGCGCTGGCCGCTTCGTTCACGAAGGCCTGAAAGCACACTGGGTCTTGTCTGGTCAGATCCTTGACGCAAGTCGTGATCCGGTTTTCCGCGCATTTGGCGATCGCATGATCCATCGCTGCAAGCGCGTGCGCCGCGATCGAATTCAAGCCAGCCTTTTGATGCGCAGCGGCGAGTTGCGCCGGCGTAAGGCGGACATGAACCACGCTGCGGCCGGTGGCGTCGGAGATCTTCTGGGCCACGTCATCATAGGTGAGCAGGTCCACTCCGGTCAGGATTAAATCGGTATTGGCGGCCCGTTTGGCGGTCAGCATGGCGAACGCGCTGCGGGCGATGTCGCCCACGTGGATGAACGGCACGGGACCGTCGCCAGCGGCTGAGTAGATTTTTCCCTCGGCGCGGATGGTGCGGACATGCGCGCCTTCCGAAAAATTCTGCATGAACCAGCTCGGCCTCAACACCGCCCATTGGGGCGCATTGTCGGCAAGCCATTGGTGGACCTTGCCCATGGCGGGGCCGCCCGCCGGCAGCAGTGAGGCGCTTTGCAGCACGAAGCGGCGGATTCCTTGCGACATGGCCTTCTTGACGAAGTCAATCAAGAGCGGCGCTGGATCTTCCGACATCGTCGGCGACAGGAGATAGACGGCGGCCGTTCCGTCTAGAGCCGCCTCCCATGTGGAGCGGTCGGTCCAATCGAAATGCACAACCGTTGGCCCGGCGCCACTTCGGGCAGCCGCGCGATAGGGGACACCGGCGTTTTCGAGCGTCTCGATGATCCTGCGGCCGGTCTTGCCGCTGCCGCCGGTGACAAGGATTTGGCCGCTCATGCTCGTTCTCCCACCGGCCCGGTGGACGCCAGCCACGCCTCGGCGCCGCCATAGGCGACGAGCGCGACAAGTGGATTCCAATATTCGCGATAGCGCTTGATCTGCCCGTTCTCGATTTCGAAGAAGACGACATATTGCTGGTCGTAAGGCGCGCCGGTCGAGTTGAGGCGCCCATTGATGGACATCTCGCCACAGACGATGCGCGGATCCAGCATCGGGTGGACCTGTCGGCTGACGACGCTTTCAATCGTAAAGTCTCCCCCCGCCGCGCGCATATAGTTCAGGATGGCGGCCCGCCCGACATAGGTTTTCGGACGGCCGGCCGGCGCGAACGGAAATTCGAGCGTCCCGTCTTCCGCCCAAAGCTCGATCCATTCATCCCAGCGCTGCTGCGCCATCAAAAACTGATAAGCGTCGACGATCGACAGGGTCTGCTTGCGGAACGTTTCATCATCAGACACGTGGTTTCTCCTGAATTTTGCGGAACTCGATCAGGCGAACGTTTCGTCGAGCCAGTCGAATATTCGCGCGAACGCTTTTCTGCTCGCACCGACCTGACAATGGGCGCCTGCGCCCTCGCCGGTCGTGAAGCGGTTGATCGTTTTGCGGCACGTTAGATGGTTGTAAAGCACCTGGGGCTGGCCTTGGAAAAACAGATCGCCCTCCGCGTCGCAAACTAGCGTGGGACAGGAGATCATTTCCGCGATCCCGTCCTTCACGTTGTAGTCGCGCATCTTGGCGAGGAACGCGCGCGGCGATTTCGCGCCCGTCGCCCACATTCCGTGTGCGAACTCCCAGCGCATCGTCGGCGACAGTTTCATCTGCGCTGCGAGCAACGCGTCGACGTGCGGAGCCTGTTCAACCTTCAAAGATTCGAGCAGCGCCTCCCGCTGGTCAGACGGCGCGAACGAAAGCATGGCGGCGGAAAAGTCGTAGAGGCCGTCATTGGCGATCAGCGCGGCAAGGCGCTTTTCGAAGGCCGCCGCTCTCGGCGCCAGCACGCCGCCAAGGCTGATCCCCATGAGCGCGATGCGCTTGGGATCGACCGCCCGCCGCCCGAGGGCGAAGTCGACGACAGGCGTCACCACTTTTTCCCAGTCAGGACGAAAAACCAGACCCTCGCGATACAGCGGCCCGTATTGGCCTGGCCCGTCGAACGCGAGAACGTTGTAGTCGCGCTCTACGGCCGCGCGCGCGCCCGAGAAATGCGCCTCTTCGACCGATCCGTCGAAGCCCGAATGCATGATCAGCGTCGGGCGCGGTCCGGGCTTGCCTGCATGGTGGAAATAGCCGGGCAAAGTGGTTTGCTCATAGGGGATTTCGACCGGTTCGATCACCGGATCATGCAGCGCTGCAGCCCTCTTGTAGCAATCAACGGACAATTTGTAGGCCCGCGCGATGCGCGGATCGTCCGGCTGGCCGTGCAGGAAAAATTCGGAGCTTTGATAATAGGTCGCCGCGCGCAGGAAACTGTCGCGCGCGCTGATCGGATGGCCACGCGCGAGCTGGTCGGATCCCTCCTTCGCGATGCGATTCGCCATTTCGTTCCATGCGTCGCACCAGCTGTCATAATCGCCGGCCGCGATGCGCGAGACGGCAGCGAAGACCTCGCCGATCAGGGCACCGCCGTATTCGACCGCGCCGAGCGCCCGCAGCGTCTCAAAGCGGAACTGCGCGTCGTCCGGAAACAGCAGCGCGTCCCCAACGTGGTGCTCCATGATCAAGCGCCTGCTTGTGTTCCGTCGTCGTTTAGCATAAACAAATCACTAATGCAATTTTATTTGCATTAAGGAGTGAAATGACGACGAAGCCACGACCCAATTCACGCCCCGGCGGACGCACCGCGCGGACCAAAGCAGCGGTATTCGAGGCGGTTGCTGCGCTGGTCGCGGAAAGAGGCCACGCGGCGGTCAGCATGACGGAAGTGGCTCAGCGAGCGGAAGTGGCGGCGACGAGCCTCTATCGGAGATGGGGCGACATTGGCGCGCTCATCATGGACGTCGCGGTGGAACGGCTCATCCGCAACAATCCGCTGCCCGACACCGGGACGCTTGCCGGCGACTTGCAAACGTGGGCTCGCTCGATCGCTGCGGCACTGCGGCGACCGGAAGGCTCGTCGTTCTTTCGCGCGCTCGTCGCGACTGCCATGCCCGCCGACGCCGGCGGCGCGGCGCGCACGGCAGCGCTGGAAAAAAGACTGGAGCAGATCGTCGCCATGCTGGAACGCGCCAAAAAACACGGCGAGCAGCCGCCCTCGACCGAGGACGTTCTCGACCACCTGCTGGCACCGCTTTATGTCCGTGCGCTTTACGGCGTGCCAGCAACCGAAGACTTTGCCGAGGAGCTGGTCGCAAAATTGCTGAAAAATCAGCAATCGTCATCAGCGCAGCGGCAATCGTAACGACCGGAGAACCAGATCGATCAGGTCTTGGCCAGAAACTTGGGCGAGGGCCGCTTCGGGTCCAAAAAAACGCCGATCAGACGGTGTCGGTGCTGTACACCGGTCAGTCTATATGTAGCGGGTGTCTGTCTTAACCGGATAGGCACGGATTGACCTCCAGGAGAACTGCCCTAATTTGCGGAGCTATGCGTCCCCGGAGCAGATCATTCTTCAAACCGCCGCCCTCCGAGCAGACCGAACACCTATGAACGCGGGAACCGGTGTATTCGTGTTGACCGAGGCGAACGCCCTCGTGCCGATGCAGGCGGCGAGCTTCGCCTCGGAGGACGACTTCCAGAGGCTTTGTCACGTTGTCGAACGAAGAACCCGAAGAGCCTGCATCTCAGGAAATTTCAAGCAGCCGCGACTGCATCGCGCCATGCGTTCATCGCCGCGGCGCGGAAGGTTCGGTGCGTTTGAGCAGAGGTGAGGT